>Ga0233415_10000232_pt1 | contig 27523 bp, 47 predicted proteins | sample Na_anoxic_12_MG_FD_188631 | JGI IMG/M metagenome (GOLD analysis project Ga0233415, IMG submission 188631) | Seawater microbial communities from Saanich Inlet, British Columbia, Canada - Na_anoxic_12_MG | ecosystem: Environmental > Aquatic > Marine > Inlet | place: Canada: British Columbia...
TGTCGAGTTCATCCTCAATGATAGATCTGAGCCTAATCATGTAATCTACATTTGAGCTTTCTTCGTGAATCATCACAAGCCTGTCATGGATAAAGGATAGGCGTTCTTTGATTTGTTTCAGTTTGTCAGTCATGGTTTGTTCATCTGACATTTGGCATTACTCCAAAGTAGAAAAGCCCCCGGAAACACCGATAAAGGTGGTAATGCTTTCCAAGGGCTGAAGTTGATTTTACCGCGTGCATTACTCCGCTGTTAATTCAAGTTAATCATATTCGCGTAAAAGTCAAGACTTCTGCATCAACTCTTTCCAAATCTTCTCGTTTTCTCTTACGGCTTCTTGGTCGTTAGCATCCACGAATCCGCTGAATGCCTCGCACCATCTGCAGAACAGGCAGTCAGCTGGTTTTGATCGGTAAAAACAGTTGTCGCAACTAGGGCGCGTTTCATTGTCATGCATCGCTGTCAACCTCGCTGTATTCCACATTTTCGAGTTTTGCTTTTGGTTTAACCCTGGATGCTGATATTGGCCTAATCTTTCCTTCTGCGGTCATTATATTTGCTGATAGGGTTTTGACATCTTGCCCGGATATTCTTCGCTCTTTCCCTTCGAAATATTCAAGGAACGTCCCTTCTCTAATCAACTGCGGTCCTGGATGCCTGTCACCATGAAGAAAAACAACCTTTTGACCGCGAACCATCTGGACGGCCTCGTGATCTATTCCTGGTAGAGCCCGCCATAGTGCCGATCCAGTGAATGTTGCTGTAATGTGTTTCATAAATCACCTCTCTTGTAGTTCTTGGAATGTATCCTGAGCTCTTGTTCTGGCGTCCAGGGGCCATAGAGCAGTAGCGGCGCGTCCGATACCTCCCCGTTATCCTTCAACGCCTTCAGGATGATGTTTAGGCGTTCTTTCCGTCTTCCGCGTTCGTATGCGTAGGAGACTGATTTTGTCCAAATCCCCATGATCAGCGCGACAAGCATGATCCCGGCGGCTATCTGGTAGCGTTCACGGTTGGTCATTAGAAAAGCTCCTGTTGTGCTGTTTCCCGTTCAATACGTTTCATCATTGCCTCGTAATAGTCAGCGTCAAGCTCTGAACCTGTCAGATCAAAACCCATGTAATAACAGGCAATGGCAGTTGTTCCGGTTCCCAAAAATGGATCTAAAACCCTTTGGCCCGGCCGTCTCTTGATAAAATCACAATCATTTCAAATTGTGCATTGAGCATTCCTTCATTAATACATGGCTCTGCTGATCCCTTATTCCATATAACGACATCTTTAATTAATCCCGACAAGGCGCCAAGTGCGGAGAATACTGGCTGTCGATTACCCGTTAATAGCTGAATATTCCAAAATACGAGGCCTGCAACCCGTGTCATTTCCGTTAGTGTGCCGATGGTAAACTTTTCATACTCTTCCAGCGGCATTTGGTCTGGGCATCCTTTGTACTTTTCCCCAAATCGCGTTCCTGTTTTTCTCGGTATGACGGATCCATTAACACAGTGCATTTTTGCATTATAAGGCGGTGACGTGATAGCCAAGTCAAAATGATTGTCTTCATACTCTGCCATAAGCTCCATGCAATCCATGTTGCGGAGGTCAAGTTTTCCGTATTGCTTCATAATCCTGCTACTCCTATATTTGTTGTTTACAGGTACACCCACGATGTCTGTATCTCTTTCCCTAAGCTCTTTGCAAATTCGACCTCAGCCCTTGCGCCTTTTGAATCCTCCCACCCGTCGAGCAGTAACAAGGCGTCGGCATTCTTAACATCAAGAAATGCGTACTCCATGTACTGCTGATATGTGAGTCCGTCTGGCTGTCGCGTTGGATTTATAGGTATCATCTCCATTTCTTCTAACTTCTGCGCCACCATGTCAAACTCTGGGTAGTTGAATCCTTCAATCCCGGTCATCGGACCGGATATGTACACTTTCTTTTTTGCTTCCGCTGTGCTCATCAGTCTCTCCTCCTGTCGTTTTTCTTGAACATGAAACACGCATCTGGTCGTGTGTAGGTCTTATTGTTCACTGTGCATTTGAACTTGCCTATCTGGTTTAATCTGCGGTAAAACTCGCAGTCTTTGCAGTTGTTTTTGTTTTTCATAATTTACTCGTACGATTCAAAAGATGTTGTTTCTGGGTGAAATCTTAGTAGTTCAAAAAATGTTGGCCCATTGCGATTCTTTGATGTGAGCATTGCAGCAAGGTTAGTCGGGACAGAGCTATTGTATATTGACACCTCATTGCCTTCTCTGTTGAAATAGCTTCTCCTGATATCCTTATGGGTTCTTTCGCTCTCTGGTCGATCTAGTAGGAAAATATGAGTTGCATCTTGCTCGAATTGCCCGCAGCCTTTGATTTGAGATATTGACGGCGCGAGTCCATGTGCGTCACGATTCAACTGAGCCAGTGCAATGACGGCCACTCCTGTTTTTAATGCCAAGTTGCGAAGCTCTGTTGAGATGTAGTTCAACCGTTCCACATTGTCGCGGAATTTTTTCTCTGTTTTGAGTATCTGCACATAGTCTATCATTATCCAGTCTGGCTTATGAATCTCGACCATTGAGATAACTTCCTCAAGAGTGACGCCGCCTTGAATAAACCACTCTTCAGGAAACTCATCTTCGATCTTGCATATTGATGCTGCAATCTCTGTTATCTCTCTTTTTGTTGCTTTGAATGTTCTTGAGTTGATATATTTTCGCAACTCAACACCTGACATTTGTGACGATAGCCGTGAGTAGCTTTGTCTTGCATCCATCTCGATACAGAAGAACAAACCGCGCTTTCTGTCATTGCCGAGGAAATTTTCAAGGATCATCCCAGTAGCAACTGCGGATTTACCAACTCCAGGGCGAGCACCAAGCACAACAAAGTCTCCAGGCTGTATTGGTGCAGAAATGTCAACTTGTGGAATTCCTGTATAAAATGCCTTCTCGTTATTCATCATGCCAGCTTGAACTGTTTTAGTGTCGTCTACGGTCTTTGATGGAACTTTGCAAGCCCGCGGGTCAATTGCTTCCGAAATAACGTCCCTGACCTGTCTATGGGCTGATGTGATATCATTTGAATAATCTCTCACAAGTTCCAGGATACTTGCCATGGCAATTTCTGTCTTTCTCCGGATTGAATGGTTGATGACGGTCTTTGCGGCGCTCCATAGCGGCATCATATTCTCAGGAGTGTTTATTTCTCCAATCACCTGACCTGTATATTCTGCCAATTGCCCAGCAATATAGGCTTTGTGGAGATTCTCGAATATTCTCTCATTATTCGGGTCCATAAAATCATCTGATTTAATTTCCTGCAATAGTCTCGGCGTGTGTGCTGTGCCAGTTACAATGGCAAAGATTACATTCTGCTCTGCGTTGATATTAAAATGAGTGTCCATTATTTCCCTCGTGCTCTGCTAATTCTTTGTTTCGTTCAATTAATGTCGCTGCTATTTCCTGCTTTATATCGCCTTCTGCAACCTTCAGTAGGTCAGTCAATAGTCTTATTGCCGCTTTAATGTATTTGACATCGCGGTCTTTATGACATTGCCCGCAAAGTATCCATGAACCTTCCTTGTCGGTGCTGAAGTCCATCTTACACTTGTGGCATTCTCTAACCATTAGACTTCACCTGGTAGGCGTCAGGTGCACCAGAACGCATTCCCATTGGGGCAGGGTTGTCATTCAATGGTAGCTTCCCTTGGCTGTTTCCAAAATTATTTTTATTCCACGTCGCGAGCCTTCCTCCAGTACTCCAAGTTTTATTAAGTTGGAACTTCATTTTTCCTTTTGGGTCTGGCTCTATCCAATACCTAAAGAAGTCGCCAAGCATTTCCTGAGAATACTTATCCTTGAATGTCCAAACCTCTTTCCTGAAATCATCTTCAGAATATTTTTTGAATGTTTTAATTTCTTCATTCCCTTCATTCCCTTCATTATAGTGCTGCCCCTTGGCTTGCCCTTTGCTGTGCCCCTTTGCGTGCCCTTGCCCTGCCCCTTTGTAGTTATGGACGTCTTGGAACTTACTGTAGTTGCAGATAGTTATCCTCTGCCCTGAGCGTGCCCCTTTGTGTGCCCCTTGCGATTGTATAAAATTAATGCTTCTTAACCTGTCTAGTGCACATCTGACAGCCTTTATTGAGATATTGCAATCCTCTGATATGATACCTAAAGTCTTCCAGCATTGGCCGCGTTTTAGATTCTTACGTTCATCATCGGAGAACGTTGCAGACAATAATAGGTAGATTGCTACCTTAATAGTATTTGACGAGCAGAACCATATATCTGATTCTAGTAGGGATTTGGCTAGATAAATATATCCGCCTTCGATGGGGTCTTTCATTGTAGAACTTTCCTTTGACCATTGCATTTAGCGACCGAGTTTTTGAAAAAGATTAGGCGGAGAGGGGAACGGTCAAGTAAAACCTCTGCTGACGCTACCAGGGAGCTTATTCCTGATACCGCCTAACCATTAAGTTACTCTATTCCGCCGCCTTTTCAAGTGGCTTTGTTGCTTTGATGCTAAACGGGTTATTCCTATGCAGTTGCTCTACCCGATTTCCTCCCTTGTGGACGTACTTAGCGGTGTTCTTTCCTTTCATAGTCTGGACAGTCTCCAGTTGTTCTGGTGTAAGATTCTTTTTTAGTATGTCCTTACAGAAGTCGGAGAGATCTTCCCTTGTCGCGGTTATCCTGTCTTCAAGCTCTGGCCCAACTGTTCTACGATTATTTCGTTCCATGATTTCACCCATCCAAACACTCAACTTGCGGCGGTTCTACTGGCATGACATCTAGATCACCGTCGTAACTGTGGCCTTCTTTTGATCCTTCCATCCGTTCTCGTGCTTTGATTCGCAGTTCTTCACCAGTTACGGTCACTCCTTTCTCTTTCAACATTTCAAGAAGGATGTTGCGCTCGATGCAATAGATTTCAAGGGTTGATGCGGTCATTGTATCAGTTAAACACATATGCTACTCCTGGTTATCTGTGTCGGTTGCTAAGTGGCGAGTTCTTGGGTCGTACAGGAGGCGCTTAGGTGGTTGCGCCCTGTTCTTTGGCTGCTCCCACGATTTTACGGTCCAGGCGCTTACACCCATATCCTTTGCAAATTCTTCCTGCGTAAGGCCAAGAGAAATGCGGTATTCGCGGATCGCCTGCTTTGTGATTACTTTTGGCATGATTCCTCCTATTGTTCAAGCAGCCTTTTCGCCACTCGGTTGTACTGGTTGTATGTTGTGATAACTCCCCGGCTTACGAGTCTGTGCATAAGCCGGTACTTGTGTGCTGCATCTGCGCACTCTGGGTATTCATCCATCTGCTGAATCGTATTGCTCAGGTGGAGCATGATATGGCCTATGATGGGCTCAGTTGTTCTCGCTCCGTATCTGAGTCGTCGATATGCGCGTTGCTTTTCATCCTGCATTAATCCCAGCCCTTTCATAGCTACTTCCTCCTGCTAATTGATCGTTGCACGTCGTGGTACGAGTTGCCGGCCGAATCGCTTGAAGAGTCGAGGCACACATTTGCCTCTGCTTTCATCCGTTCGGCCTTGATTCGTTCGGCCTTGATGAAGTCAGCATGAATCGCCGGGATGTTGCTGAACTCCCGATCGACGTAGGTGTGGATAATCTCCCGCCATTGTTCCAGGGTGTACTCATCGCTCACATCCAGGACCGTTTTCTCAACTGGCTTGTCTGGGTCAATTGGTTCGATTTGCCCGGTAGGGAATATACCAGTAAACGATTCCCTACCACTACGCCGCCAGGATATCTCAGATTTTCGCGCGACAAGTTGAAGGGCAAGCCCGTAGAAGTCTGCTAAGGCGCGCAACTTTTCACAGCATAACTTTAATTTTACAATTTTCATGATAAATAGCGGGGCCCGAAAGCCCCTTGCCCCTTACGCGTTGAAGGTGATGTGAGGAATCTTGCATGCAATAATTGCGTCAAGGAGATCGCGAGCTGCGTCAATGTCGGCAATGCATCCAGTCTCATACATTGCAACATACGCCGCCTTGCATGATTCATTGTGTCGCTTCTTGGCTGCTTTAGCTTCATCAGCGATACGTTTCTTTTCTGCCTTCTCGTCAGCCTTGCGTTGTTTTTCCGCAGCAGCTTCGTCATCCTTCTTCTGCTTGGCAATCGCTTCGTCCTGTATCCGCTTCTCTTCTGCCAGGCGGTTGTCTTCGATCTCTTGCTTCTGGCGGTCGATCTCTGCCTGCTGTTTCTGCATCTCTTCTTGCTGCTTGCGAAGTTTCTCCGCCTGTTCTGCGCGGATAGACGCCTGCTTGTCGTCCTCGATCTTCTGCAGGCGTTCGCGTTCCTGACGTGCAATCTCTTCCTTGGCCTCGCGCTCTTCACGTTCCGCCTTGTCGTTGGCTTCCTGCTCCTTGCGTTTGGCTTCCATCTCTTCCTCGCGGCGCTTAAGTTCCGCCTCGCGTTTCTCCTGCTCAATGGCGGTCTCTTCGGCCTTTAGCGTGGACGTTGCAACTTCATGCATCTTGTCCAAAAGCTTACCCTTAAGAACAATAGCGCGCTCGGTCATCTCCTGGTAGTCATCTTCGGAGATCTCCATTGCTTCGAGTTCGGCAATCTTCTGATAAATTTCCTGAGATGTTTTACCTACACATTCCCGGCATAGATCCTGCATCACTTCTGCCCGCTTTTCGATGGCGGCAATGCGTTCTTCCTCGGCCTTCTTTTTGGCAGCCTTGGCATCTTCCTTCGCCTTGTCTGCCTTGGCCTTCTCTTCCTTCAGTGGTTCAACGATCTCAGTCAGGACCGTAGTGATTCGCTTGGCCTCTGCGTCAACCTTGCGGCCATACTCCAGGGATTCAGCTTTCAGGACTTTGCGATGCTTCTCAACGCCCACCCATGTCTCGCGAAGCTCTGCAATGCCCGTTTTGACATCCTTATATCCTTGAACTGTGCTGGCGTCAGGGATGATCAGATACTTGGCTTTGAGATCTTCCAAAGCCTCGTTGGTGACATTGTACTTTACCACCTGTCCGGTTGATTCGGCGGAATCTTCTACTTCCACGTTTGCGGCTTGTTCTGTCATCGTGCTACTCCTTTGTTTTGTTAATTTTAAGCTTACTTCAATATAGGATATAATCCTAGTCGTGTCAATAGCAAAACTAGGATATTTGTAAAAATGTGCGAAATGGCTATATTTGAGCAACAAAAGGAGGTATGCAAAGTGAAAATATGCCCAGAATGTAATAGAGCTGCTGCAAACGGAATTCCTAAATGCAGGAATAAGAAGTGCGGCCACGTCTACACGAATAACTACGGATTCAAAGACGACAAGCCAACTGTTCGACCTGATCGAAAGGTTGACCCGAAAGCAGCACACAGAAACGAGAACAATCGGAAGGTGGCTAGATTGCCGAAAGAGGAAGATGGGAAGTTATACATATCCACGTTCCCCAAAACGTAGGCAGTAAAAAGCCCAGGCCAATGATTTAGGAGTAGCATCGAAGATCATGGTCCGGGCTTAAGTCGAGTTGGAGAAAAGAGAAAGAGGCATAAGGAGGTTCTGCAACTCTCGGCTGTAAATACTATTGCTCCTGGTTCGCCGTTGTCAAGTTAATCGGTTGGCTTGTTCTTGATTTGTTCGATATATTTGTTGTATGCGGCGCTTACTGAGCAGTCGTCATCGATGACAATATCAAGCACCTCCGAAGGTATTGTTGTTGCATCGTCGCACCAGATATCACCATCGTAGTCATCAGGGTCGATGAATTCAACATTGCACTTCTTACAACGCCTTATGAATTCCTCTTCATTTCTTCCGCTCATATAGCAAATGCCACGGGCTGACAGTTGGACGTCAAAATCACCCTTGTATTCATTGCATAGAGTGCCGCATACATCGCGACACACATCTTCGGGATAATCCCTAAATGAGTAATTAGTGAAGCAAACAATTGTCTGAGTCTGTGCTAGTTTGTAGAGTCTTTTATAGTCCTTACTGACTGCCTGGTATTTATGTGCTGGTCTACTCATTGAAATTGTCCTCTATTACGTTATGGTTCATCGGCTCGGCAAGTAAGTCCTTTAGGCGCTCTATGTTCGCCTCTTCAATCACGCGCTGTTCGTCCGTATCCGCGTCCTCAAGGCGCTGGCGTGCTCGGGCTATCGTCGCGGTTATCCGGAAGTGGTTGGCGTCTGTCATTAATATGGAAATCTCGCTGGTTTAATCTTCTCTCTCTCATTCTTGTGGAAAATGTCATCGAACGTCATATCTTCAAAGTCATCGCATTCAATTGGCATTCTTATGTCTGAATTTTCAATAGCATCCAACAATCTGCGCCTCTCAGCAGCATATCCATACATAGTACAATTCTTCTTGCGGCATGTTATGGTAATCTCTCCAAGGTCGCGCTCCTGGTGTAGGTGCTTGCAGTCTTGAAAGCACTTATGATCATTAGCGGGATTTAGCCGGCAGTGTTTTTCGTGCCATTCGGCGGCATGTTTTCGAACATAATACTTTCCGCAGAAATCACATATATAATTCTTTCTTGTAACCTCTTTCATGCTACTCCTGATTGTTAAAAGATCCCCGGCGCTGCTTCATGACAGTGGCAAAACAGTTAGCGTCAATGAAGCACCCGCACTCGCAGGACACCGGGAATTAAGGTTAAATTAAAAGCCCGGATCACGCCTCACGATCACCGGGCATTGCCTCCTACAGGTCGGGTAAAACATCGCCCTCCAGCGATCCCGGCTCTGAAGTTGTTTCTTCTGGCGGAAACTCCGCGTTTTTCGGATCCACTTCTGTTTTTACATCTGCCCGGATTCGCTCCTGGGCTACCTGGTAGTGAGCGCGGATCAATAGAGATCCAGCTTCGTCATACTTGTTCGTAGCGACACGCAAACCGATATTCTGCAGGTCTGCCATCGTCTGAGCGCGTTCGATCTCCTGTTTCCACAGTTCGAGCGTTTCAGTTGGTAGTGGATTTCCCTTGAACACAACCAATGGCTGAACAGTAAAGGCTTCTCGCTTTCCTCTGGTTATGGTTAACATTGTGCGGATTGGCTTTTCCAGGTCCGACATATGACTGATGCGAATGCCACCTTGTTCAGCTCCGCCATACCTTACTGTAGGCTCGCGGAATAGCGTCATACTTTTTGCAACATAGGCGTGTCCATCCTCTCCCCAGCCCAACGCCAAAACTCGCATCATTGATAAGTTTGGCTTATATGGTCGTCCCTCGCCGCCCTCGTAATCAATGTTTATAGGTTGCTTCACGTTGCCAGTTTCAGTGACTTTGGTGATCTTGATTGTTTGTGGTCCAGATATAAAGTCATCTGCATTGGTTTGGTCGCTGCGTGGCTGGATGTGCTTTTTCATATCGATCATGATTACTCACTCCCTGTTATTTCTACGTCTGTATTGAAGTCTTGCCATTCCGTCTGCACCATGCTTGATGCCTTATCAAGATACTCAAGACGGATACTTTCAATCGCTTCTTCAAAGTCGATCATTGCGTCAACAATCATTTCTCGGCGCACTGGGTCAACTTCAATGCGTTTGACAAATAACGGAAGTCCTGAGCTGTACTGGATGAAATCCGCATAATCACGGCCAGAGATAAGCAAATTGCCCTGAACCTGGTTAGCGAAACTCTTATCCATTTCACCGGCAATGATCGTCTCAACCTGGAACTTGGCCATTCTGGACTTGATCTCAATTAACCCATCTTCGGAAATAAGGCCGTCTGGACTGCATCCAACAGTAAATCCATAGTTGTCGTTGGTGATGAATCCGCACTGCTTGACAGGCTCGTAGTTCTCGCTGTAAATATCACGAGCAACGTCTTCTTGCAAGTGTCCAAGCATCATTTGATATGATTGGAAATTTTCCTCTGCGCGCTTGGTAATGCGTTGCGCCGCAAGTTCAGCCGCATACTGTCTTGTTGTGGCGTTCTTTGCAAGCTTACCTCCAGCTGTAACGATCTTATTGATGTTGCTGCCGGTGATGATGCCCAGACGAAGGGCCAACCATTCGTCTGTGTTCTGTTCGACCTCGTAATGATACTTGATCATGGTGTGCTACTCCTTGTTTACACGAATAATACGGTCAGTGACTCGTTAATCGTGTTGTTTTCTATTTCGACATCAACGATCTGATCTACATCGTTGAGAAAAAGCTTGATTGTTGATTCGTGCGGATTGTGGTACAATGCGTTTCCTTTTGCATCGTAATAAACTCGGATTACATCGCCATTGTAGCCGGCAAAATGCCAGCCAAGGTTTGATAGAAAGCTATCGACATTCTTGATCTGTTCGTTGCTCATTGTGCGCTCTCCCATGATTCGCGTTCGTTCTCTTCAAAGATGAAACGGGCCTCGTCATTCTCGGACGACTTGTTTTTCTTGTCCATGCACTCAGGGCATAGCAGCGAGAATCTAATTACCTCGCTACGGTGCAGTTTGAATAATTTGCAGCACTCGCCGCAAGTGACTTCTAGTGGATCTGACATAGGTTGCTACTCCTGTTTTTAAGTTCTCTATAAGTTAGCACATATCCTAGCTTTAGTCAATAGCCTTCTAGGATTTTTTCCTATTTCTTTTCTTTTTGTTCTTGCGCAGTTCACGACGATCTTCCTTTGTCAATGATGGTAGCGCATTCTGTCGCCAATTGGTCGCATCCTCAAGTTCCTGTCTGGTCTTATAGGTCACTGGTCCCTCCTTGGGTTTGGGTAGATTGGCCGGGGTCTGAATTTGCAGGGATTGCCCTTCTTGCTTACACGCAGTTTGCAGCCACCATTGAGCCAGATTCGATTGCTGCACCGATTGCAGTCAGGTTTTGGGCCCATCAACATATGCACCTCTTAATGATTCCATAATTCACCAAAAGAAGCTTGATCGTGCCGAACGTTGGCGTCCTTCTCCCAGACTTCCAGGACCAGACAGTATCAAGCGAGGATCCAGCAGCTATTGCCAGGTCAACGCATTCATCACAGTATCCATCGACAATAGCGTTAACGATGGCAGTGTAAACCGCCTTTTGATCCAGGTCGCATTGAACGCCGTCAGTGATCTGCACAAACTCCCAAGTGTCCAGGAGAACAAGCGCACCAGTACCGCCATTACCCCTCTGGACTATCTTGCCGACGATCTCCGCGTCTTCTGGCAGCTTCGGCACGTACTTTGCCGCGTCGTGGTTCTTTATCTCAACTCTCATCGGTTCTCCTTAACGTGTTTTCGCGTAAGTTATGCATATTACTATGACAATGATTACAATACACACTGATACACATCCAATAGTGTTCTCTGTTTGATTGTCCATTACTCTCCCCTTGACCTGCTTGCGTGTTTAGGTTTGTCCCGGTCCAGGATGAACGGCTTCTCTGCTTTGCGAAACTTATTCGCGAAAAAATCAAAGATGTCTTTCGCAACAAGAATAAGCGTCAGCATCGTTACCAGGCATACAATTAATTTGATGATTGTCATTATTACCTCTTTTGGCCACTTTTGTTATTTACGTAATTTCAAGCACTTACAGCAACTCACTTTCGCCCATCTCGCAGACAAAAGACACCCCTTCCGATTAGGCTGGCACTTAGGACGATAACCACCGTCCTTGTAGATCATCGCGTGAATCTTGGATTTCATATTAGCTCCATTACTGTTTCGATGAAGATTTGCGCTTGGGGCCCAAGGATTGCATTGCCGTAACCCCGCAGGAGCCCCACACGGCAGGGAGCCCCATCAACCAGCGGGAATGTTCCGGGTTCAACTGGCCTGAACTTTCCATCCCGGCATCCGAGCCAGTCAGAATCTCTCCAGTAACCGTTAACCGGACCGGGCCGCAGAGCTCCGCCGCGTCCACAAGAGTTAGTCCCGGATTCCTTGTCGATGTTGTTATGTCCCTTGCGCTCGCTGCATCGCCCTTTACTGTCGTCGGCCAACCCGCAAGATGACTCTGCACTGTCAGTGATGGCATCCCGCCGGAATGCGCCCGGCCTATTTCCTTCTCCGCCGCTTCTGGATGTTCGCAATTCACACGTGCGCTTGGCGTCATCCATGTGGCAAGCCCCACTACTCTCCCCAACTGGTCCAGTCTGTTGCGTTTCGATCCGTCTGGATTCACCGCCTCCGTTGCCATTCCAATCGTGTCCTTGTGATCTCTTGTTGTTGTTGTTGGCCACCCAGTAAAGTCGTTGACGCTGATGCGGCGCACCGACGCTGCAAGCCGGGAATGTAACCGACCCGAAGGCATAGTTACTTTCTTCCATGTCAGATTGTACATGGTCGAGCCAAGACATTCCAGCCTTGCCGCTAACCTGCTCTCCAAAGACTGCTGAAGGGCGACACTCTCTGATGAGATCTCGAAAGACGGGCCAGAGGTGTCGATCGTCTGCAAATCCTTTTTGCTTGCCGGCGCTGCTGAATGGTTGACAAGGGCAACTACCGGTCCAGACAGGCCGGTCATCCGACCATCCAGCAGACCGCAGTGCGTGCGACCACACCCCGATCCCTGCGAAGAAATGGCACTGGGTAAATCCCAAAAGGTCATCTGCTTTGATTTCTGTGATTGATCGTTCATCTACAATACCCTCTGCTATGTGTCCTTGTTTGATTAATTCCCGCAACCATGCTGCGGCTTTTGGGTCTATCTCGTTGTAGTAGACGCTCATAGCTTCACAACCTTAAAAGCACATGGTACATCTTGACCAAATTTCTTCTTCCATCGTTTCTGTAAGGGAGTCAGTTCATCCTTCAAAGCCCAAGAAGGAGCATGTTCCTTACAGCACTTGGTAACTTGCTTCTTTCCGACCTTCTGGCGAAGTTCCAGAACCGCTGGTTTATTGCATCCTACATAGTCACACATAGTTCTACCACTCCGATGATGGTTTTGCGGTTGAATAGTCAATCTCTACGATAGTCCCGGTAACATCACCAGAACCGCGATTGATGGTACAGTACGCGCTATATTCTTCAAGAGTGTTTGAAGCTACACAGACTCCCTCGAACGTGTCAGTGTCAACGCATCCCATCTCTTGATCAATCTCCCAATCAAGAGACTTCATGTATTCGAGAAACTTTTCTGCTTTTGCTTCACCGTCTGAACAGGTGGTACATGGGCAATTCTGGTGGTGGCTCATAATGCTACTCCTCATAATGATTGTTGTCGTCGTAAGTGCTGCCCGCGACTATTGGCATGTTAATAAGTCTCCAAGATACGAACATCAGTATGAAGGCGGTCAAGATTCCGCAGGTCTTCAATGTGAAGGCGATTGAAGTTAAGCGATCTGTTTTGCGGCGTATTCGGGACCGACTTATAAACATCACCGCGCAATACAAAGATAGAGAATGGATTGCCTATTAGGTAAGAGGTTTGTTTCATTGCTTTCATTTGGTGCTACTCCTGCGGCGATTACCCGCGCCGCTCGGGGTTGGGTTTATTCGCATTCCCAGCGTTCAATAACCGTCTTTACTGCCACAGGGTACTTACTACGAGTCAGGACAATATACGGAAATGCAGGATTTTCATTCTCTGGGATTATGAAGATAAGCTTGCCGATACGCTCCGAACCATCATCGGCAGTATACAGGACACTCTGAGGTAATTCGTTTGAGACTTCTTGGTTTGACATGTGAATGCTACTCCTTGGTTTGTGTTAAAATCTAATGTTAAAGTAAGCTCAAACTGTACAATGTCAAGTGCTCACAATTTTTTTGTCAATCTTTTTTCTTGACAATCAACGCGTTCTTGGTTATGGTGGTAATACATTTTAATTATATCTGAACGACAATGTTCACAGAGGTTTTATTATGTATCAAGGCTGGGAAAGCCAGTCAATTCAAACGGTCCCTTGGTGTATACGGCCTAGCACAGCATCCACATGAGGATGATGGAAGACAGGTTCAATTCCTGCAGGGGCCCCCAAAAGTGATAGTAGCTCAGTTTGGTTAGAGCGTCCGGATGTGGCCCGGAAGGTCAGTGGTTCGACTCCACTCTTTCACTCAAAACCGCCGAGAGGCAGTTGCAATTATGTTTGGGGTCCCGTCTTCGGGCGGGGTAGCCTTTTTCATAGAGTTCTTTCAAAATTGGGCGCGACATGACTTCGACTGTTCAGTGGAAATCATAGTCACATGCCGAGGATGATAGTTGGCCTCGTTAATCGTCTATCAAACAAATAATTGCTAAACCAATTATGTTCCCAGGCCAGCAAATGCTGGCTGTAGCTTAGTCACAGATTGAGCTAACGTTTTCGCCATATTGAACGGTTGTCAAATTGGTAAGGGGTCGAGCACGACCTAGGGCTATTAACGCTCATGAATAGGGCGAAAGTCGTAGTGATACGCAGCACCCTCACAGTATGGTGTATAATATCTGTCTGTTGCTGATAGTGAGACAAACCACATTGGCGTAAAATTAGGTTGCAAAAGCATGTATAATGACGTGATGGAAGTTTTGCAGGACCCGGGTTTGATCCCCGGCGCGTCCACCAAGACCAACGATCTCGGTTAAATTCCGAGCAAGGGACTAAAAAACCCTGTAGCTCAATGTGAGAGCATTGGTCACGTGCTTTCTTAGCTCAGATGGTAGAGCGTTTCCTTTGTAAGGAAAATGTCCACGGTTCGATCCCGTGAGAAAGCCCCAAAATTCCCCGGTATCCCATATCCAGGCCGTCCACTATTTAGGTGGGCGGCTTTTTCTTTGATCGTGTTGACAACCGCGCGGATTCGATTATGGTAGTATCAAATAGCGAGGTCGAAGTCGCTGAGAAATTTTTAATGCTGTTCAGGACTGGCTTAACCGCCAACTTCGACCCTGAGCGGCATTTTTTATGGAGTAATTACCATGACAGACAACCAACTCATCCCTCTAAACACCACCGGAAATGATGAATTTCCCGTAAACGCAAGAGATTTGCATGAATTTCTTCAGGTTCAGAATCAATTCTCAGATTGGATTGCACAGCGCATACATGACTACGAGTTTGTGCAAGGTGTTGATTTTAAGACTTTTACCCATGCAGGAGTAAAAGGCGGCAGACCTCGAAAAGAGTATGCATTCACTCTGTCAATGGGTAAAGAAATGGCAATGCTTGAAGCCAACGAGAGAGGCAAGCAGGCCCGCCGATACTTTATCGAATGCGAGAAGGGATTGAAGAAGCTTGCAGCACTTCCAGATTTCACCAATGCAGTCGAGGCAGCTCGTGCCTGGGCCGATTCTCAGGAAAAACTTCTGGAGTCTCAGCAGGTTCTTGAAGCACAGATAACGCACATCAAGGAAATTGAGCCAAAGGCAAAGTATACAGACGATGTACTGGCAAGCAAAAACTCATATGCAACAACTGTCATCGCCGCTCAACTCGGAATGTCTGCAATAAAACTCAATCGATTCCTGGTTGAAAAATCAGTCCAGAGAAAAGTTAGCGGATGCTGGGTTCTTTGCGCGAAATACCAGAGAAAGGGATATGACGATATTTTGACCGGAACCATCGAGGGATCCGAAAGTGGTAGATCCTTCAAACAACTTAGGTGGACGGAGAAAGGGCAGAAGTTCATTATCGAGCTCTGGAATAAGGCAGTCTGAACCGTCCTATCCAAGTTTGAGAGAATTGTATTTAATATACCGAAAATCCCCCAAAATTCAAGCAATTCCTATATTTTAAGATCGACATCCGAGGCGGAACTCTCGAAAAAATTTGCCCAAATTAGCACATGTTAAGACGGACTTGAAAAAAGACACAGAAATGACAGGTGTTAATTCATTTAACAAGGTTTGAAAATAAAAGGGGACTCACGTAGTGAGAAAGAAGAGGGAGGATACAACAAGCATCGTAACCAAAGCATCTCGTATAGTTTGACAGAATCGCGAAATGAGTTATTATAGTGATTAAACAAGCCAGACGCGCGTGACGTGCAGAGCAGGAACATCAGGAATAGACATGCCTATAAAAGACCCGAGAAAGAGAAAGCTATCAGATCAGCAGCGCAAAGCCGTCGAAGAACGCGCAAAGCCTGACTGCCCCACCAATGTAGCAGCCATACGCGCCGCCTACCCCAAGTCCTGCAAGTGGAAGACTACCACTATCAATAAGTTTGCGTGCGACTTCTTCAAGAAACCCCATATTGAATACGCGCTTGAGAAGGAAATGGACAAGCTCCGTAGCAAGGGGCGAAATAAGACCGCCTTATCCGCGCAGAGGGTTATCGACGAGTTTAAGTATCTCGCGCTTGCATCGATTACGGACGTTGTTCAGTACGAGAAGCGGAAGAATCGTTACGGCGTGGACATCTACGTGATGAAGATCACCGAATTTGATAAGTTGACTGACGACACCAAGCGCGCGATGAAGAAGATAAAGATCCGCACGAAGCCTGTTAAAGAAGGTGAAGGCGAGGAAGTAACCTGGCACGAGATCCAGGAGATTGAATTCGAGCTCTACGACAAGCAGAAGGCTCTTGATTCACTCGCGAAGTACTTTGACCTCTACGTTGAAAAGCTCGAGATACACCACACCGGTACGATCGGGCATGTCCACACGACGGTCCAGGAGATGCGCACCCTGTTCGACGCCATGACCCCAGAAGAACGCGCAACGCACCTGGACAAGCTCATGGGCGATATGACGATTGACGTAACCAATGACAGCGACGCAGGGGGTGAGTGATGAATAAATACAAAGTCACCACCAAGTCAGGCGAGTTAACGCAGGAGCACACGAAGTCGGCCAGGTGCATCAGAACGCTTCTATATATATTTGACGCGATCTTTGAAGCTGACTGGGATAATGAGTGGGAGATTGTTAAGATCGAACTAATTGAGAAGGAGGTGGAGTGATGAAAGTAATATTTGAAATTGAGGCAGACCTGCCGACTGGAAGCTTCGAGGCTGTACAGTTGGCTTTGCAGATCAACGACAAGTGGTCTAAGCCCGTCCTCTTTGCTTTTGGAAGACCTCAAACGGTTAGAGAGGGCAAGCACCTGAAGATAGACAATAAAACATGCAAAGTGATCGCAGTAGGAGATGGTGATGGGTGCCCCATCTGTGGCCAAGGCGAACCCCTTCTTGAAGACGGTTGGTGTCAGGGTTGCGATAACGATTCACGGCTAGGAGGATAAGTGATGGAAGTGATGGATAGCATAAGATGCCCTTTCTGCAGCCACGAGTTTGAGACCGAGTTTAACTGGATGATTGAAGATGTCGATTGCCCAGGCTGCAAGAAGACTATTGATATGGAAGTCGATGGCGGAACCGAGACAGGTTTCTATATGACGCCGAGCGGGTGGAACTACACGGAGCTGGAGCTATGAATACAGATGATCACAAATTAACCATAAACGGCGGTTGCACCATCCAAGACCCTGAAGGATTGCTACAGCGATCATTGTGCACATGCGACTACAGCAAAGGCATGGGGCCAAACCTGAAGTGTCCGGTTCATGGTGGTGACAAGCTACTGATCGGCGTGCCATCATCCATGTCAGCAGAGAAGGTGTCACTTGCACCAGCAGGAGAGTCAACGCCCGCACCATTCGACCCGGATGACCTGACCGACGAAGAGAAGAAAGAGCGACTGCAGACAATTGAAGAGATGCTGGCGGAGATCGGGCGCACTGGTCAGAACCAGCATATCATATTCGATGCACTTTGCGACATCGTAATGGTGGGAGATTATTAGATGAGTGAATCAAAGCGAACTTACCGACGAGGACAGTACAGGACCTTGGCTGATGTCGCCCAAAATGGTCTATTCAATGACCACGATATCCAGATCCCGCTTGAAGGTTGCGAGATAAAGGGCAAAGACTCTCTTGATGGCGAGACGAAGATCGTAATGGACATCAAAGTTGATACATCTCTCGTTGGGAGCGTCATCCACCAGAAGGATAGTTTAAGCGACACAGTTGCCACCCTCTTTTGGCTCTATTGTTGGTTCTCCGTGGTATTCCTCGAGTGTCGGCATCTCAACTGGGTAACACAAGCTGGTAGGGAAACCTACAGCAGCGAATCCCCTACCAATAAGGAGGAAGTATGAGCAAATTCGACAAGATCAAAGAACTACTAGAACTCAAAAAGAAGCATGAGAAAGGTATCAACGAGGTAAACAAGATTCTTACAGAGTCAAGTGAGTCGCTTAATATTGGTGAAAGCGAGACTATAAATCTATCAGTTTGCGATACTGGTCATGTGACGATTAATGATATAGTTCTTGATCAGTCCGAATGCATAACACTTGTCGCACAGCTGAAAAAGTGGGGAGTTGTGGGGGAAGATGAAAAGGTAATCCCCATCCCCGGCATGAAAGACATCTCAGGAGGAGCTTTGTACGACGACTGCCTGAAGTGCGGCGGAGTGCTCAAGATGACCTGGATCGAGGGCGAGGATAAGCCTGACATGTGCAAGCAGTGCGAAGATAGCCTATGAGCGACACGACACAATTCTACATTGCCTGCTTCTTTGCGGGCCTGCTGCTCTACCCGGTAGTCAAGAACATCATAGACAAGAGGCGGAAGAAATGACCGACACCACCGCCTTCACGAAGTATCAGGACCGGCTCAAGCACTTGCGCGGGCTCGCTCCTGTCCAGAAGGCGGAGGTCAAGAACCAGGCGGCCATTAGTTGCATGCAGAGCCAGGCGCGTGGCGGTCTACTAAGCTTCAACGCATACACATGGCAACTAAATGAGCCATACTTAGCAGGTCGTCACACAACAGAGACAGCAGCAGCCCTTGACCGAGCAGTTGAAAGGTTCAACAAGGGTCAGTCAACGTATCTTATTGTAACTCAGCCATTTCGACACGGCAAAAGCCAGCTAATCAGTAGGTCATTTCCGCCTTACGTATTTGGTAGCCTGCAAGAGCATGAACCAGAGATCATTCTAAGCACATACGGACAAGACCTGTCTGATGAAATGAGTAGAGATGCCCAAGACATCATAAAGAGCGATGAATACAAGTCACTCTTCCCGGGTGTGCAGATAGATCCAAAAAGGGGAGGCGTCAAAAATTGGAGAATTGATGACAGTAACGCCAAGCTAACTGCAGTTGGACTACAAGGTGCTGCTATCGGTAAAGGTGCCCACGTTCTTTTAGTTGATGACTATTTGAAAGGTCGAGAGAATGCAGAATCAGAAACAATTAGAGCAAAGACATGGCAGGGATTCGTTGACCTGATGACGCGCCTTGCTCCGGTTCACATCGTCGTTGTCCTAGCTACGAGGTGGCATGTTGATGACGTGATTGGCCGCATAAAGAATAACAACAATCCGAGGCATGACGACTACAAGCCAGAATTCCCTGTATTCGAGGAAATGCACTTTCCCGCACGCTATGAAGATGGCACGTACTTATTTGCTGAGAGAATGGGGGAAGCGTGGTATAAAACACAGTTCGGAACTCTACCGCCATTCCGAGTTGCATCAGAGCTCCAAGGGGATCCGACTATCCCGGGCGGTAATATGATCAAAACAGACCAGATTCATTACAACGCAGAGATGCCCGATGATTTGAGCTATGTCCGGGCATGGGATCTCGCGTCAACCGAGAAAGAGCGTAACAGCGATGACCCAGATTACACATTCGGCGTATGCTTGTCGGTTCGCCAAAAGACCGTAAGAGATTTAATGGGGAAAACCATACTGAACGACGAGGGCGCACCAGTGAAGGTTTATGATATCTACATTGAGGACGGAAAGTATTGCAGAGAAGAAGCCCCAAAGCGTGACGCACTGATTCGCATGACAGCCTTGGAAGATGGTCCGGAGGTGTGGCAGGGAACAGAGTCAGTCGCAGGATACAAGGATTGCTACGCCATATTGAATAAGATCCTTGAAGGCATTCGGGTGGTTCGCAAAATCACCCTCAAAGGTGACAAGGTTATCCGCGCATCTGTACTGGAGCCTATATTTTTAGTCGGCAATGTCCACATTAACGGCAATGTTGCAGATGATCGATGGGTAGAATTACTCATCAAACACATTTCAGAGTTTCCAAACGGCGCGCACGATGACGGAATAGACGCGCTCGTAAACGCTTTCAATCTCGCGCTGCAGAGAGCAGCCGAGGCCGGTGTCAGTTCGGGCACCTCAACAATAAACGGAGAAGACCCACTATGGGGAGGTGCAGCAGTATGAATAGATTCAGGTTCAGATTCTGGAATAAACTCACAAATGACTGGATAGAGGCGCATAAAGGTCTTGACGGTCTAAGCATGTTCGGGGAATCCATGATCATCCAAGGCTCTGTTCCAGGTGTATCAATTGAAGACCTTGACAATATCGTCGTTGAGGGTGATGTAGTTATGGTCGAAAAAGAATTATATGTTGTTGTGTGGTCGATTGACGATATTTGTATTGGAACAGGTTGGGGGATTGTAGATAAGTTGGATTATCTTTGCAGTGATGAGCGTTCGCCTAATTACTGTCTTGATAGCAATTGTGATTTGCTAGGAAATATCCACGAAAACTCGGAGTTGTAGAGATGAGCGAGATGCCAAGATGGAACCGAGAACCGTGCGACACCTGCAATGGTTCCGGAAAGAGTCACAAGAAGCGTAAACGTCCATGCCCCGACTGCAATGGATCAGGAACAGGCGACATATGCGCCGACTGTGGTAAATTTATAAGCCCTAGACCCGCAGAAGTGGCGGATGAATGCAAATGTCAGGAGATACCACCAGGCCATGAATAAAACAATAGTTCCCCCGATCCGTCAGCAGATGGACATGAAGACCCGGGAAGTGCGGCTCTGGTTCGACAAGGACACGAGCGTTGCGCCTGATGGCAAGTACCGCATGCTTGGCGGCATGTTCCTTCCGTCAAACGTCAAGAGTGACGACGGGCATAGCAGGATTCGCGGGTATTCACTGGTTGCCGGGCGGAATGTTGACACAAAGATAACCTACATATTCGACGAGACTGAATGGGTAACGGTCGATCATATTCTTGACGATACTGATGGTTCGATTATCGCTGAGGGCGTTGTGACATGGTTGCTCAATGTCTGGAGCAACTACTTTTGCAACACGTATTCCCACCGCCAGGACGACGAGACGCTATTTCGCTACCAGATTGATTTCAACCGATGCACGATGCTTCAGCCAAAGACTTCATTTCTTGACGCGGAATGGAATGACGACTCTCAGCCTGTTAGTGTAATCACCCGCGAGTTGACACTTTCCCGCCTTAAGATGAAGCGCAACAGCATCTTAATCCGAGAATTAGACCAATTTCGCGCAACCCCCGATATTGACCCTAAGAACCTGCCTGCAATGCATTCTTTGATGTGCTGTCTTTCAACGCTTGACAGATATTGGCCTTGACATTTATTGTCTATGTGTGTACAATGATTACACAGCGCTTAATCGATGATCATCAATTTCAGGAGTCCATGACCAATGGCCGCAACAACAACAAATAAGCCGGTGTCACCGCTGGCGGAATATCTTATCGATGTCTTATACTCGCGCTGGTCATCAGACCGGCAGGATTTGGATATCAAGTGGGAACAAAACGACTGCACTATTCGCAGGATCCGCCAGAGTGACTGGAAGAAGGATGAGGGCGAAGGCTGGAGGGCGAATACTTCAATTGGCGCGGTAAAACAGAAATGGTTGACCGGTTGCGCGTTGGTGTTGGATCATGTTTTAGAGGGTGGCGTTCTCAATGCGGGACTGAAGGTTAATGAGCTATGGGAGGATTTGACCACGCAGCAGCACGACGAGCATGCCGAAGATCTTGACCATGCAAACAGGCAGCTACAGACAATGTTTGCCCTTGGAAAGATCGATAAGCCCACGATGAAGGCTGTTTTTTCTGCCGGTAAGTATGGCATGGCCTGGGGAGCGTATTACACTGACACAATCACGCGCGTCGAGTATCAACCGGTAGAGTATGAATTTGAAGTAGAAGACCCGGAAGACCAACGATTTGAGCGCGTTGTCCATGAGATCGAGACGCCTATGGTTGAGTGGGTGCCCGTTTGGGAAATGTTCTGGGATATGACCGAGGACGACATTCGCAAGGGCGATGGATTCTGCCGAGAGCAGAACTTTACAGCATACAAGCTCCGGGAATCTGCCGAGAATGGCGAGGGCTGGATAATGCCGATGGTCGAGCAGGTTATTGAGGAAAGCAAGTCGAGCGACCATGAGGGTGAGGGAGACGACGGAAACATAGCGCCCGGCCGCAGGCATATCCAGTACAGTAAGAATAATATCAAGTTCCGCGAGTTCCATTGTAGAGTTCCAAAGAAGGTCCTGAGGGATTATAAAAAGGACTTTCTTAGCGAAAAGGCTCCTGATTTTGATGCAGGGTTCGATACGATTGACGAGACCGACGGAAATGAGCAGGAAGTACTGTGCGTCGTGGCAAATAATATGGTCGTGCGATTCCTTCCTATTGACGATGACACAGACTTGAGAAAGTATTATAAGTTCTATTGGGAAGATGACCTTGACCACGAGCAGGGCGTTGGAATTGCTGATAACGGATTCCAGGCACAGGAGATCCAAAACGGCGCATTCAATGCGTTCCAGGATAACAAGAAGCTTGCCGGCGACATTCAGGGATTCTATTCTCCATTCCATTTCAATGATGACGAGGATATGTCAATCCAGCCAGGTAAATTCAGGCCGACAAAGGAAACGTGCAAAGATGCCAAAGATGCAGTTCATCAGCTTCAGTTTGCCGACACTGGCGAGTCACTTATCAGCGTTATCAGACTTGCTCAGGAGATGCTTGACGACGAAACTAACATCCCGAAGATGGCACAGGGCGCATTGGGCCCGGTAACACCGAATACGGCCTATGAAGCAAGTCAGATGATGGAGAAGTCGGGAAAGTATATCGCGGGCGTCATTCGCAATGTTGACAACGGATGGTCAGCACCAATCGCAGGCGACTATTTTGAATTCATTATGATGGATCCAAGATCAACGGTTGCCAAGGGTAATTATGTTGCTATCGCGAAAGGGTTCACAAGTTTCCAGGATAAGATTGTCAGGGTTCAGAAACTCATGCAACTGCTTACCCTGGTAATGAGCAATGAGACAATTGAGGGGATGACGAGAGTTATGAAACTTCTCGAAGAAGTATTACGGGCAAACGACATCGATCCTGATGAGGTGCTTTTCTCTCAGGAAGAATACATTGCCAAGATGCAGGCGGAAGAAGAGCGCCAACGGCAAACGGCAATTGAGGTTGAAAAAGCGAAGAACGACCCAGAGGCCCATGAACTCGACAAAGAAAAGACCGCAGCCGAGATAGCAGAGATCGAGAACGATGGGCGGCGCAAGGATGAAGAGTTGGAGCTTAAGAAGGCTGAACTATTGATGAACCAACGAAACGAGAACAATAACCAGGAGTAGCACATGCCGAACGAAGACACATCAATTGAGATTTACAACTACGACATGGGCCACTTTCCAGAGACTCAGGATGAGTCAGACGAGATTGGGCAGCGGATTGTAGCAAAACAGATTCTGGCAGTCAAAAAACTGATCGCAGGTGCGTTTCAAGATGTGTTTCATAGAAATTGGGATGAGTCATTCAAGGTTGATTGTCGTCACCAGGCGATAGGCGATAAGGAGATTATATTCTACAAAAACCGGCCATTTCTTGAGCTTGGAGAAATGGAGGAAGACCTTGCCATGAAGAATGGCACTCAGCACCTGGTAATCAACCAAAGCTATCAGGTACTGTGATGGATCAGCACGACGCAAGAGATCATATGAAGCGATGCAGAGACATCGATATCGAAACATGGTCGTCCAAGGCTATCAATCGTGCGGCGGAGAAAGTTCGCATTTACACCGAGAAAGGCAAGACGGAATGTGAATTGGATCTAAAATACCCCCCAAGAGATCCAGACGACAATACATCCGCAGAGGTTGCTGAGAATCTTGTGAAGCATTTCGAGGCTGTTGGATACTCAGTTCAACTGATTCAGAGAACGAACCACCTCGGCGCAATTTGCCGGGTTAAATGGTCCGGGAGCAAGCGACTCGATGCATGATCGAAACAATAATTTTGCAAATAACTTGACATCCATTGACATCATGTGTACAATTATTGAATACAGGAGACATTAATTGATCAAACTAGATTCTTATGAACTGCAACAGCTCGCAAACTTTGAACAGGGTGATTTTTGGGCTCTGCTTAAGAAGGTGGTTGGCGCGGATCTGCAGATTTTAGAGGATGAGGTCAGAACATCTCCAAAGTTTTCCGATGAGGATCTAACGGAGGATCTTCGTTACAAAATGGGTGGTATCAACTGCCTGAAACGAGTGCTCGAACTTCCAAGTGAAGCTAGAAAGCTCATAAAATAGAGGTAAGAACATGCCCTACGTACAACGTATGCTTAGGCGATTTCTGAATGTGGCTAACGTCTGGTTGAAGCCCCAGACCTTCTTGACTGCAACAAGCAAGAAAAAGGTTGCATCCGCATCTATTGTTGTTGGCGCTGAAGCTGCCAATGTAATCAACGTGGCTGTCCAGCTCAAATCCGCAGACGGTAAAGATGTTGCATACCGCGCAGGCATGGGTTTTTACCTGTCCAGCGATGCCGATGGCGACACAATCGAAGCCAGCGGCCCTGACTCATGGGCAATCGGCACTGACGGTATCCTTCTCCCTGATGGCGGCGACAGCCTTATCAGTGGCGTTGTTATATCTGAAGTCGATGGCGACATTGATATTGATATGACTCATTCAGGTGCAGATACATTCTATCTCAACCTTCTGGTTGACGGCGAAGTCTACACCTCAGACGCAATCACATTTGACGCGACTACCTAATGATTAAGCACGTTCATATTTGTGGCCTATTTCGGGCAGATCTTAAAGGCGTAGGCCAAAAAGACCTGTCTGTTGGTGCTGAAATATGGACGTGCAACGATTGGTACAGGTGTTATCCATGGATGATGCCAGACCGCGTTTTTAATATTCACTATGCCCCACACATCAACGAGAGTCGTGGCCGATTCCCAGGGAACTGGAAGAAGTGGTATGACAATGTAATTGATAATGGTGGCAAAGTGTCCGTTGTTCAAAAGATCGATGGCATTAATCCGGACGGTCAACACTTGTTGCCGATGGAGTTGCTTGATAAATTCAGTATAAGTAGTATGGGTTGTTCAATCAGCCTTGCATTATGCCTGGCAATACATGAGGGATTCCAAAAGATTACCCTTCATGGCGTTCGCCTTCGCGATGCTGAATACTCTCACCAGATCGACTTTATCAACAACGCGCTGAAACATTGTACATTGAATGGCGTACAGGTGGACAATCCTTACGCAGAACAATGGAAGGCGAGAGAGGTCAGCAAGATCGATTGGAATAATGTGGTCGATGTTGACTGCGGAAGCCTTAAGCATCTTGTCAGATATTTCAAGCCTGACTTAACAATAACACTCCAAGAGGAACAACTACCATGCCAGACGACATTGAAATGAGCGCCGAGCAGGAAACCGAAGAAGAGATGTCCATCGAAGAGCAGGAAGCTCTATTTGACCAGGATGAATCGGAATACGAAGACGAAGACACTTCAACCGACGAGGATGCAGAAGATGAAGAAGCTGCAGACGACGAAGAGGAAGATGAAGAGTCAGCTGATGATTCAGATGATACTGAAGAAGACAGCGACGAAGAAGACTCTGATGATGATGCCGAAGAGGAAGAAGGTGAAGACGACGATGAAGACCCGTTGGCAGACATCAAAAAGAAAGCCGCAGCACTGAAGCAATCCGAGCAAGACGCTGCAGACAAAGCGACTGCTGATGCAGAACGCAGCGAGAAGATGTCAATCGCAAAAGACGAACTACTCAAGGAGCTATTCGGGCAGGAAAAGGTTAAGGTAGGCGACAAAGAAATTGACCTATCTCAGATGAAAGAAGACTATGGCGAAGACATTGACACTCTTATCACTGCCCGCGCATTTCAGATCGTAGAGCCCCTTATGGCAAAAGCAATGGAAACCTCAGGATATGCAAGTAGCGAAGAATTGCAGGCCCTTAAGTCAGAGAATGAAGATTTTAGATTCATGTCCAAGGTTGCTCAAGAGCATCCAGACGCATGGAAGATTCGCGACGATGATAAATTCTGGAACTGGGTTGATGCCCAGGGCGACGACGTAAAGACCTTAATTGAAAAGGGCGGCGTCGAGGGTACATCAAGCGTGATCGGTGCCTACAAGAAGGCATCAATCAAGAAGACCAACTCTGTCATTGACAAAAAGGCCACTGCGAAGAAAAAGCAGCACACCGACCTCCATGGCTCAACAGTGAGAACCAAGAAGGGCGGAAAAGGCAAGAAGGCCAAGAGAGGCGGCCACATGTCTGAAGAGGAAGCCGCCGCAGAATTTGATGATTACGAGGTGGAAGACTGATGAGCAACAAGGAAACTCAGACTTTAACCGCAACATGCACCTACAAAACCAAGGTGATTGACATCGAAGCGATGAAGAATGAAACTCGTTGCCCTCACCCCCGTTGCAAGAAAATACTTTTCAAAGGAATACTTGGACCCGGTACCAGAATCGAAGTGCTCTGCCAAGGTTGCAGGAACATGACGATTATTCAGGTGGTTCCGAGTCAATGAATTAACATAAATCACATCTAGTAACTGCCACTAGCCAGAACGCCGTGAGTGTCCGTGCATTGGTCAACCAAAAAGGGAGGCTACCAATGGCCAACTATAACACAAACGGCGATCTGACACAACGGACCGCTGTAAAGGCTGCAAAGCGACTTCTGAAGCGCGCCCAGGAAATGATGATCCTGGAACGTTTCGGGCAGAAAGACCCGCAGCCACAGAACAGCGGGAAGACTCGTACCTACCGGAGATATCATTCTCTGGCGGCTCTTCCTGCAACCGCGCCTTTGGCAGAAGGTGTAACCCCGACCGCGAAGAAGCTTACGTATTCTGACGTGTCGGTTACGCTCGAAACTTATGGCGATCTCGTGGAATTGACCCGCGAAGTGAAGCTCTACCATGAAGACCCTGTTTTCAAGGAAACCTTCAACATCCTGGGTGAACAGCAGGCGGAAGTCGTTGAGCTGATTCGTTGGAACGCGCTGAAAGGCGGAACTAACGTTTTCTATGCCAACAACGTTTCATCCCGCGCAACTGTTGACTCTCCTGCAACTTCTGCAGACCTGAAGCGCATTGAGCGTGGATTTATGCGGAATCGCGCAACCAAGATCACCAAGATCGTCAAGGCCAGTCCAAAGGTTTCAACAGAGCCTATCCAGGCTGCATTCGTGCTGCTTGGCCACACAGACTGTAAGGCTGACTTGGAAGCTCTTGCCGGCTGGGTTCCTGTTGCCAATTACGGCGACAGCATGAAAGCCATGCCGCAGGAAGTTGGAAGCTTTGGGGTCTATCGTGTCCTCTTGTCTTCTCTCTTTACTTCATGGGAAGTTGCTGGTGCCTCTGGTACTACCTATCTTTCCGGTGGTGAAGAAGTCAGCTCCGCCGCGAATTGTGATGTATATCCGCTTATCGCACTCGCCCGAGATGCCTACGCTATCGTTCCTCTCCAGGGATATGGCGCG
>Ga0233415_10000233_pt1 | contig 27479 bp, 32 predicted proteins | sample Na_anoxic_12_MG_FD_188631 | JGI IMG/M metagenome (GOLD analysis project Ga0233415, IMG submission 188631) | Seawater microbial communities from Saanich Inlet, British Columbia, Canada - Na_anoxic_12_MG | ecosystem: Environmental > Aquatic > Marine > Inlet | place: Canada: British Columbia...
TGGCTGCCATTGACGGCAAGCTGTATCCGCTTCACATGTGCGGCGACACGAACACCGGCATGAACTGGGATGGCTGCAGTCACGGAGTCGTGGACGACAGCCAGGTATCCTGTCCATGGACTCGCACAGGCGAGACTGTCACGGCTCAGGCCTGCGTTCTAGACGAGTGTGACGGCTATGTCCTGGATACGACCAAAGAGCCATATGTCCTGATCGCTCAGATCAATGGCCAGTGGTACATTGTTAATGTGATTAGTGCTGATGGGTTGCCTGACACGGACGACATGGGGTACTTGCCATGTGAGGCCTGCTGTGATCTTGGGGTTGGCACCATTGAAGCAACTATAGATGGATGTGGCGACTTCGATGGCGTGACCTTTACGATGTACGGAGGCAGCGGATATTGGACTGGATTCGCTGAGATACCCAATGGAATCTTCTACTTCAATCTGTCGTGCAGTATAAACGTCACTGATGCTGAGGATTGGGCAGCCACTGGCGGTTGCGGAAACGCAGTTGCTCCGGACACTCTTGAGGTTGTCTGCAATCCTTCCTCAACCGGCACTGGGACAGGAACAGGCACAGCAACAAGTACTGCTGACGGAAGAATGAGTGGCTCTGCGGAGTTTTCTAATTCCGGGTGCTCAGAGTGTAGCTCTGGTCCAATTACTGTGAATTTCCATTCTGTCCCGGGTCGTGCCCGAGACGAGTGTCGCACAATGACAAGGACGGGTCAGCTCGTTACTGCCGAGGCTTGCGGTCTTGATGACCTGGCTATCGGTGACGAAGTTATTCTGGCTTCTGTCCCAAAGCTTTCGATCAGCGAGACAGGTACTGGCACGGGTCCGACCGAGGGATCACAAGAGCACATTATTCAGGTGTGCCGTGGCGAAGGGGAATGCCAGCCTTGTCCTCCCCCGCCGCCAGGTGACCCGATCGACTGCTGTGACCTGACTGATGACACGGTCCCCTTGACGCTAACAGGAACAGTCAGCGTAAGCAGTGCAGTCTATGGCTGCAACTGCACATCCAAGCCAATCAGTTTCGCTTATCAGGCAGGCTCTAATCCACCAGAGTGGCACCAGACCGGCATTATCGACTGCGAGAACGCTACCGGAACCTCGGTTGAACTGAGTAACCTTTCTGGAATGGTAATAAGCTGTAGCGGTGGCACAGGCACAGGAACAGGCGGGGCTGACTTCTTCTTGACTCCACCAGGCTGCTATGCCGACCCGGCCGTCGAGTCTACTTCTGGTCAGTGCGAGCCACTTACCATGGAATGGGAAGACATAGACATTCAAGGCTGCTGCGGTGTTATTCTTGATCCAAATGATTTTGGCGTACCTATCCTTATGACGGTTGAGGTATCAGAATGAGTGATGATTTTGACTGCGATTCCCTTAAAGGCCTGAAGAGGATGCTTTGCCAGGGATACAAATACGACACTGAGGGGAATGAGATCGAGCTCACCCCGAATGAGCACGCCAGATGGATGGCTTCGTTTCAGGGAAAGCCTGTCCCTCCCCGGGAGAAAGTCGTTCGCGAGCCAATCCGGCGACAGCCCCCCAAGAAAGAAGGAGTCGGCACAGAGTTGGAGCGGCTATTTCATACCGTTCGTTTTGCGACCTGCGGGGCCTGCAAGGCTCTTCGTGACCAGATGAACGAGTGGGGCCCGGACGGCTGCAGAGAACATCGGGACGAGATCATAGACAAGCTAAAGCAGAACGCTCGCAGGAGAAAGATACTGCGGCATGTGTTTTCTGAGAGTGCGGCTCATTTATTTCTTGACCAAGCAATAACCAACGCTGAGCTTCGAGAAGACGGTATGGATCCGCCTGTTAACATCTTCGAGAATGTGATTGACCGAGTCTCAAAGGTCTTCTCGCCTAAAAAAAAAGTAGATAAGTTGCCTCGATCTCTTGTTTGGTCCTATGGCGTGACGACAGTTCCGTCACGCGAGAAGGAGTTGTTGCCAAGGACTCTTGAGTCTCTTGCTTCTGGCGGATTTGACAGTCCTCACCTGTTTATTGACGGATGCGAGGACCTTTCAAGATACGAGAAGTATGGACTCCCAATGACTGCCCATACCCAGAACGTCAGAACCTTCGGCAACTGGGTAATGGCCCTTTGGGAACTGTACGTCCTGAACCCTCAAGCTGATAGATTTGCTATCTTCCAGGATGACATGCTGACGTACCCTAACCTCAGAGATTATCTCGACTCCTGTAAGTACCCTCACAATGGGTATTTAAATCTCATCACTTCTCATGAGAATACTAAGATTGCCTCAAGCAAAAGCATTGGCTGGCACAAGGCGAGCCAGCGTGGGCGAGGAGCTGTCGGGCTAGTGTTCAGTCGCGAGGCCGTGACTACTCTATTGTCTCACGATCACATGGTTAATCGACCTAAGAGCAGAAGAGATGGACACCGGAAAGTTGACGGTGGAATTGTTGAGTCGTTCCGTAAAGCTGGCTGGGCAGAGTACATACACAACCCAAGCCTTGTGCAGCATATTGGTCACGTTTCTTCGATGGGAAACCCTCAACACCCTGCAGTAACTCTCTGGAACGGAGAAGAGTTCGACGCTTTAAGGTTTACGGAAGGCAAGCCAGTTAAAAAGAGAAGGACGAGCCCGGCTGTAACTCTTGTGGGATATCGCTGCAGGACTGGACTTGGGGAGCTTAACCGGCAGATTGCCACGTACTGCGACATAGAAAACTGGCTCATAAAAGGCCATAAAAACAAGCCTGAAAATGGATCGCCTTCCGAGAGAGGCGACATTAACCTGGCTAGGGGCGAATCTAATGTCTCGACAGTAATCGATCAGTCTGACGTGATCCTTTTCTGCGAGACCCCTTACTTCAAAGATCTCACTTCGGTTGCTAAGTCGAAAGGCAAAAGGGTCGTGTGCGTCCCGATGATTGAATGGACGCCCAGAAAGGGATGGGTAAAGGATGTTGATTTGTTTATATGTCCGACGGTCCAATGCTACGAGAAGTTGAAGACTGATGGGCTTCCGTGCGTCTTATTTCCTTGGCCGGTCGACTCATCCAGGTTCAAGCACAGAAGCAGGAACAAGTGCGAGAAATTCCTCTTTCTTAACGGGAACGGTGGATGGAATGAGCGAAAGGGACTAGCTCCTATTGTTAAAGCCACTAAGCTATGGCCAGAGTTTCCTCTAGTCGTACGTAGCCAGAGGAATGTACGAGGCCTGAAGATCGACTCGGGAGAAGTGGCTTCGAATCAAGATCTCTACTCACTCGGAGATGTGCTAATATCTCCCCATACCGTGGATGGACTCGGCCTTGAACCCATGGAAGCAATGGCCTGTGGAATGCCTGTAATCTCAACCGATGGTCAGCCTTGGAATGAGATACCTTCGATTGGAAAAATTCAATGCGAAACATCTCAGATGAAAATCGCTAGAGACATGGACTGGCATATATGTGATCCGCAATCGATCGTCGATATCTGCAAGAGATTGCTAGGCCAGGATATATCAAAAGAGAGCGATTCTTCTCGGGAGTGGGCTGAAAGCCTTTCGTGGGAAAGTCGATCAGGGGAATTCTTCAATCTAGTTGTAAATGGAGCCGCGATATGATTGTTTGCTCTGGAGTAGGGTATTCTCACATTGGAAGAACTGGCGGGGAATCTGTAAGGATTGCCTTGATGACGAGTGGCTTGCCATGTTACTACATCGGTAAGATTTGGGAGCCAGAAGAAGACATAAAAAGCAACAGTAACCGATATCGACCGCACTATCCTCCGAGCATGGTGTCCTCGGTCATATCTCCTGACTTGAAGCTAGTGACCTGTGTCAGAAACCCATGGGACCGATACGTAAGCTGGTTTCATTGGCATCTAGGAAAACGAAAAGAGCAACCAGAATGGCCTGTCTTTCTTGAGAAGATCCTTGACGAGACGAACCCTCGTCGAATAACCACCCAGAAGGAATTCATTGAAGGTATCGACTGGTCGTTGATAATGAGATTTGAGAACCTTCGAAGCGAATGGCTCAAAGTCCAGGAGATGATGGGGCACAAGATTGAGCTCCCTCATTCAAATCAAGGCGAAGGAAGGTCTTCATACCAAGGCTACTACTCTCCTCGGCAAAAGAAGGCTGTAGCCAAATCTGAGTCTTACGTTATCGACCGGTTCGGCTACAAATTCTAAGCGAATCCTTCACGGATTGACCCTCAGAGCCTTCCTTGGTATAGATCATTGTGTCTCTCCAGCAAGGAAGCTGCCTGATGCCCGAATTTGTACCCACATTCTGGAATACGCTCACACAGCACAATGTGGGTAGTCGCACGTCTAAGGTGGCTACAGGGCAGGTCGCGTACAAGAAGAAGGGTGCTGCGTGGGGTCACGTAGATTCTTCTGTTCAGGGCGACTTCACTGTAGAGTCATTCCCCGGATGTGTTCAGTTCCCAGCGAATGCCCAAGACTGGGTGGATCTCTCCTTCGATGGAGAGTATTCCGCCAAGAGCCAGATCGTTAACAGCGACTGGCACAACTCCGAGGACGCCCTTGGGTTGCGTTTCCGCTCTGACGCACCCACGAACTCAATAGGCATCATTAACCCTGAAAAGCCTTGGCAGGTCATTTACTACAACGCATTCGGCTCAGGCTGCAATCTCATCTACGGCATCTGGAGAGGCAAGACGTCTCGCTTTGAGCATGTGATTGAGATTACGGAGATGCCTCCCGGGGACAGCGAGTTCCTTGAGTACGATTTCTATGTCGAGTCTGACGATGCCACGACTTTCGTTGGGGCAAACCATGACAGTCGCCCATGGGCAGGTAATTCTGGGGATGGAGCGACCGTAGAGGGCTTCTCTATTTTCCTTGCTAAGGGTGACGACCCTGCAACGCCTCGCGGGTCAGTGCTGCGGACTCCTGTCTGCTGGTGGACGAACCTTGACGGAACCCAGACAAAGAAGAACGTCAGGATTGACGTTGAGATTCAGTCTGACTTGGCGACCGTCAAGGCTACCAAATACGTAAGACGATCAGATATTCAGGAAGCATTGAGCCAAGGGTCAGTCTATCGCGCTGATGTGACTTTCAATCCTGATGCGAATCCCGAAACGACCTGCTTTGATGGATTGACTTTGGACGCGAACAATTCCCTGTCCTGGACTGATATCGTTGCCGCGACCGATGCCTCAAACCTCTATGAGTCGGACTCTACCGCTGATTTCAGAATCTGGGCCAAAAGTTCAACGGACAAGTGGGACTTTTTGAGTCGTGGTCACTTCCTTTTTGACACAAGCTCGATCGGCTCAGGGCAATCAGTTGATTCAGCTTCATTAAGCTTGAGCGTTGACAAGAATTATTTCGACGAGTTTGACTTTTATGCAAACATTTACTCAACATCTCCAGCCAGCAACACCACGATTGCTACAGGTGACCATGATTCTCTAGGAACAACTCCATTTTCTACGGGGAAAAAAATTACAGACATGTCTACGAACTGGACTACCGAGACGTGGACGTTTAACACTGACGGAGAAGCTGCTGTTGATATGGAGGGCATTTCTAAGTTTGGACTTGCCGTGAACTATGACCGAGAGGTCGGAACCACTGGTGACCCTACGTGGGTAGCCAGTGACAGATCAGGGTTCGTAATTAGATTCGCGGAGAAGGGCGGCTCTCACATTCCGGTCCTGACTGTGACTCATTCAGCGGCGTCCAGCGGCTCTCCTCACTACTACTACCAAAACAACCAGCACGCTAGTTAGGGCATTAAGATGATTCATATAGATGTAGACGCAGCGGTGACTGTTCCTGTCAATATTATGCCGTTGATGGACGATACGGATTTCATCACTCGGGAGACTGGCGTTGCCTACAACCAGGCCGGCATGGACCTGGTGTGGAATTTTGTCACATCTGCTGGCGTAATCACGCAGACAGCCGTCACTCCCACAACCTCAGGTGACTACGATTGGACGCATGTCGGAGATGGCATGTACAAGATCGAGATTCCTGCCTCGGGCGGAGCTTCGATCAATAATGATACCGAGGGTACTGGTTACTTCTCGGGGATCTGCACTGGAGTTCTTGCTTGGAGGTCCCCGGATATCATCTTCAGGGCTGCTGCTTTGAATGATGCTTTGATCGATGGTGGTGATGCTCTTGATGTGAACCTGACGGAGATTGGCGGAGCCTCGCAAAGCGCCGCCGACCTGAAGGACTTTGCGGATGCTGGATACGACCCAGCGACCAACAAGGTTCAGGGTGTTGTTCTTGTTGATACAACTACCACGAATACGGACATGGCTTCATCAGCTCCTTCTGCGGCTTCCATTAGATCTGAAATCGACTCTAATTCAACTCAGCTTGCTGCTATTGTTGCAGACACGAACGAACTGCAGACTGATAACGTCCCAGGGCTGATCGCTGCATTGAACGACATCTCTACTGCAGACGTGTGGACTGCCGCCAATCGATCATTGTCCGACCCGGCCGGCTTCAAGAAGAACACAGCTGTCAACAACTTCACCTTCCTGATGGTCGACTCTACGGATCACGTTTCTCCGATCACCGGAGAGACTGTCACAGCAGAGCGATCGCTTGACGGTGCAGCATTTGCGGCTTGCACTAACGCCGTTTCTGAGATATCAGATGGCATGTACAAGATTAACTTGAGCACCTCAGACATGAATGGCGATATCGTCGCCCTTAAGTTCACGGCTGCGGGCTCTGATCCACGATACGTAACTGTTGCAACGGAGACATAAGATGATCTTTGATTGGCGACAATTCTGCGATACGCACACCTATTTCGACCACTCCTACGAGTGGAGTCACGGTGGTGCGGTCATTTCCAGCTCAACTACAGCCGATGGCTGTTTCATGCTCATGATGCAGCAAGGATAAACCATGTCTTCATTTACTGATCCAGCCAAGCTCTCGATTGCGACTGACACACTCACTGAAGTGATTGCCGCTCAGGGTGCCCGGTCATTCATTAACGTGCATTCGATCACTTTCTCGAATGAGTCGGCGACCGCCACGTTTGTGGATCTGTACGACGGAGCCACTGTCGAGGTTCCAAAGGTTGCTGTGCCGGCCGGTCTTGGCCACACGATTAACCTGTCCAAGCCGTGGCGACTCGCTGAGAACTCGGCACTAAGCATCAAGGCTTCCGTGGCGGTCACGACACTTAATATTACATTCTGGTACGATGTTGAGCCATCAGGGAACGGCTAAGCGTTAGCTCATCCGTGAATGGTTGGTCCCATTCACGGCGTCTAAGGCTTTGACAATCTGGGCCCCCGGGGCGATTTTCTTCAGCTCTGAGTAAGTCAGCATCATAAACGATTGGTCGTGGAGTAGTTGCAATTGCACCATTCCACGGCCTTTTTCTTCGCTTAGCACTCGGGCCGGTTGTGTCTTTCCGTTGTGTTTGATTTCGATGACGTCGTCGTCCTGCTCAATGAAGACTGTGTCCTCGATCCTAGACGCCAAATACGGAATCAGCTTATCTGTGTTTGGAATCGGACCCATCATGGACTCAAACTCAGTGATCCATTTGGTTAGATTTCCTCTTAGTTCACTGTTTTTCATATTGTCGCCCTGTCGTAATGCAGTTTCTCTTCCCGGGGCACGCACACGAACCAACTCCGATCCTCTGTATGCTTCTTCGTCTGCATGACGAAGTGACCCGGAAACAGCTTCTCTCTAATGTACTTGATTGACGGAATGACCGGTAGCGGCTCACTGCTTTCAGTTCGATTGCGAGGCTCGCCATTCTCTTCAGACTCAATGTAGTGAGTGTCGAGAAAGACTAGCTTTCCGCGTAGCCGGTCACAGACCTTAGCTTGTGACTCTAAGGATAAGTGATACAGCAGCCCGGCCAGTATTACGCACTCGTACCCTTCCAGGGGAACCTTAGTGGCTGAAAACTTAGTGAATTTCTGTGACCACTTTTCCGGCACTCGGTGATCAACAATATCTGACACATGCACATAGTGGCCATGCTTTGAGAAGATGTCGGCAACAGTGCAAGCTCCACAGCCGATATCCATGATTGTCATTGGCAAAAAGGAGCTTGCAATGTCGTTAATAACATCCACTCTCTTTAGCGGAAACATGCCTTATTCCTGCCCTTCGTCTGGTTCCACGATCTCTATCGAATCTGACTTGCCGCAGTTCTTGCATTCGAAGTTCATGATATCGCGATCCGGGTCAGTGTTATCTGCAATCGCGATCACCGCTTCCCCGCAAGACGGACAGTTCAAGGTAACCTGCTCGATTGATTCTTGAGCAAACATCATCTCCAGGTCGACCGGGCCTTGAGCTTTAAGCCAGTGAGCAAAGTCGTCCTGTTTGAAGAATGGACTGATCTCCCAGCCGCCGTCGACAGAGACTCCGATCGGGTACGCCTCGTCAGTTTCACAGTTCGTTATAAATAGCATTATTCTTCCTTGATGTTACCTTGCGATCTTAGAAGTACAGCCCTTGATAGGCCTTGAATAGATACTGCAACCGACGAATGTCGACCCTGCAGTGAGTGGCGATCGAGTCGTAGTCGCCATTCCGGTACGCCTTAGCGACATTTGCACCGCTTACGAGCGTATCGACGGCATCATCCTCAGGTGGCATCCCTACGGCCATCGCAGACGGCCTCAGGCCTCTCCAGTCGCGAGGAAACCGAACCTTCATCAAATCCATCATGTTGTACTCGACGCCCGAGAATGAGTGGATTTTGTACCGCTCATAGGGAATCTGAAGCTTGCGAGATTCCTGCATCAAGACAGGAATGTCAAAGCCAGCTGAATTCCATCCGCAGATCTTAGTTCGTTTAGCTAATCCCCAGAAGTCTGACAAAGTGTCCGTGAGCCATTCGTCGTAATTGATGCCGTAGTCGCTGCCATCTGCTTCGTCCTGCTCGTACTGCCGGACCTCGATCTCGCCGTCCGGCCCTTGGGACCAGGCGATGGTGATAATCTGCTGCGTCTCGGGCGTTGTGAGCCACTTCTTGTCAATGGGGTTGCGGAGCGTGTCAAGCCTCTTGTTGAGCTCATCGAAGACTCCCTTGCGAGCCTTGCCTTCATGCTCTCGCAGGTAGTGAAGTTCCAGCCATGCAATGGAAGGATTCTCTCGAGCAATCAGTGACTTCACTTTATCGACAGTGAGCGTGCTCATGTTCTGCACCTCAATGTCTTCGTTCGTCTCGATCTCGTAGGCATGCCGGAGATTCTCCAGCAGTCTCTGGTTTGGTCGCGTCTCAATATCAAAGAGTAGATACTCGTCCATGTGTTTCCTTACACGTAGAATTTATGGGTTCTATTGTCGAATCGCTTCATGCGGGTAAATCCGCACTCTGAGTACAGAGCAGAGATCGTTCTGTCGTACCAGTCTGTATTCTTTGCTCCATTGCCGGCGATCATCAGGATTCCATTATCCAGCAGAGATGCTCGCATGCACTTCAGGAACTTCTTCAGTCCGTCTCGCCCTCGCTTCATGTCCCATGTCATGAGATTGCAGTTCTGGTGCTTGTCATGCGGCTCGCCGTTCAGGCAACTAGAAAGTACCTGTTCGATTGATCCGCGTAGGTTAATCACCGACAAGGCATTACGGAAGCGAACCTCAATCGGGGAAAAGTCATTACAGTACGTGACGTCCAGATCCCGCAGTTTGTGTGACAAGCGAGAGAACTCCAGGTATGCATCACCCATGCCACCTTCCGGAGTCTCAGCGTCCCATCCGTAGGCGTCCATCTGCTTCGACATTGCCAACTCAATAAGCTCACCTGGCCCGGGCCCAATATCCAGGAAGCCACCCAGCTTGCGGTCTTCTAGCTCTGGCAGGTACTTGGCAACGTACGCGTTCAACTCAGTGACTCGACGGTTGCGATTGGTCTTCTTTCGGAGCCAGTCATCCTCAAGTAGCTCGTCCATGCTATCAAGGATCTGGGCTCGACTCTCTTCATTCATCATCTCTCAGCTCCTTCAGCTTGTCGACGACCTGCTCAATGTCACCCAGTGATAGCGAGTGAGCAGTCCACTCAACTTGCCACGACAGTTCTTTGAATTGGTTAGCTTGCAGTGACCACTTAATCTTTGCAATAACGATTGCTCCTAGTCGAGCGGTCAAGGTATCGTCTGTGACATCCCCAGTAGTGCAGTCTGTTGTGACTGACCTGCTGAATTTAACCTTTGGTCGAGACTTCATGATCTTCCTTAGAATGGGTTCTTAATCAGCCACAACAGCTCCTGCGACCACGGTTCCATCTCAGCCTCAAGCTCACTGGCTTCGTCGAGGGTGACCCACTTCGGCTCCCTCAGCTCTTCCTTGGGCTCCGCCTCGTCCGTGTCGACGATAAATGCGATTCCGAGATGCACCTTGTCAACTTCCGTGTCACTCAGCTCAATCTTCCCGAGGTAGCTCTTCCCACAATTCATGATCGCCGCTTCTTCGTACAGCTCGCGATCCATACCTTCCATGAACTCTTCCCCGGCATCAATGTGCCCCCCTACTCCGATACTGAGCAAGCCATGAAGTCGACTTTCGTTTCCTTTGCGACGGTACGAAAGGATCTTGCCATCGTCTCGCCTCACTGCACAGTAGGGAATCACCTGACGGAAGCTCTCGTCAATATCGGCTTCTTTGTGAGGAACCCAGCAAGTCCCAATCTTCGAATCGTACTTGTAGGCGTAGGCTTTATTCGTCGGTACGCACAGAATCAGTTCTTCCATCGCTATCCTCTTTCGGTAGCTTGAGTTCAATTTGCTCAGTACAGCTTTCGATCAACTGCACAACATTCAACTTCGTCTCGCTCGCCTTTTCGTTGTCTACCCACTCCGGGAGATTGCTTGACAGTAGCAAATCCAGGGCACACTGCATTCTTGCCCTGGACGCAATCAAGTCGGCCGCGTCCATGACTCCGAGCCCATCCGGCTCCGGATAGTCGCACGACAGTATCTTCTCTCCCTCGGTGATTTGCAAGGAAACAGACTCTGGTTCTCGTGCTAATTCGAAGAATCGCCTCAGCTCGTTCGTGAGATTGAACTCCAGACTGGAGTTGATCACGATTCCATCACTGTTGAACGTAGCGATTAACAGGCTGTGTTTGCCGCTTCGCAACCTGATTTGTCGGCCGGTACTCGGAGCTGAATAGCTCATTTCTGCCTCATAACCTGAATCATGTACTCCATGTCTTCGATCTTCTTCTTGCGAAAACGATCAATCGAGTACAGTCTGTCGAACTGTGCTGCAAGCTTCTTTCGGAGCTGACAGGTCTCCCATTGCCGGAACGTCGTCCGAGTTGGCAGCATGATGTTTGCTGTCTTCTTCAGTCCATTCCCGTCGAGGTCGAACTGATTGCTTCCGCCGCAGCGAACTACATCATCCCCTGTAGACGTAATTCGCATCTTCACGAACTCATGCCCGTTCTGCTTGACGATCACATCGTCCCCTGCAGTCAGGCAATCCATATACGTCATGAAAATTTCGTCACTGTACTTCTCGTGGAGCTGCATCAATCAGTCCTTTGATTGTGTCAAGTGCTTTGATCATATCGTCCTTTTTGCCGACGTGGCCTGTTGTCATGAGAGTCTCAACTATCATGTTTGCATGGAAGGCGAGTGCGTGTGTTGCAACCTGCCTTCGCTGAGCTTCAAATAGCTCTTTCTTGCACCCGGACGATTCTGATCCCCAGTCCGCAAGCCCCTTCTTCTTCATGTAAGTCTTGAGCTGAAGGTTCTTTGCAGCCGTTAGCTTATCGGACTTCAGCTCCCGGATCAACGTGTTCATGTCGGGGTCCATGAAATCGCTGGCCTCGAAGATCTTGATCAGCTGAGGGTTCTCGATGATCCGACCGAGATTCATCAGTTGAACTTCATAGGGGGCGTTGAATACTTCCCCGTTGTACTCATCTGGCTCCATGGCCATGCGTTAGCTCCTGCATTGTTCGATCATATCGTCGATGGTTTTCTTTAGAATTGGCCATTCCACGCGGTCGATCTCGAATTCCTTCAGAGCGTCCTTGCACTGCCGAATAACCAAGTACTCGCCAGCAGCTTCGTCGACAATCTCTATAGATGTTGCCCTTTCATGAAAGAGCGGATCACCATACGGGATTATCGTCACCTTGGTCGTGCGAGCCTCTAGTTCACCTGGCTGTATCCGAGTCTTAACTTCAACTACCATGCCTGCTCCTTAGAAAGTTGGATCGCTCACAAGGCTCCATTCGCCTTCCTCTTCCGTCTCGTCAATAATCTCGGGCGACCAGTCGTAGTAGTCCAGCCCGTTCCGGATAGCGTACTCGCAGTACTTCTCCATTTCAAGCTTCTCGCGATCGGTAACTTCTCTTTTTGTCGCCATTGGTTTCTCTCCTATTGTGGTCCGACTACGCCCTCGACTCCCCACAGGGCAATAGCTCGGCACTGGCTGAAGTCACTCAAGGTAAACCGTATCGTCTTGACGCCATATGGATTTAGCTGAGCCCGCAGAGTTCTTCCCAGCTCCTTGTCGATCGCTTTTCCATTGTCCCTCAGATGAGAGAACTCGTGCTGCACGATCACTTCCTTGACGGCTGCCAGGGAAAGGTCGCGTATCGTGTCTTCGTAGTCGTAGCATTCAGTCAGTAGCTTCACAACGTTGTTGACTTCATAAACCAGAATGCCCCTGACTCCGATGGTCTTCTGATCCTTGGTTGTCAAGTACTGTGGCTGCAGATTGGTCGTCTGCCTCTTGACTGGAACAATCTCGCATTCAGTAACCAGGGGCCAGTAGACATGAATGCCTGTCCTGAATATTCCATTCCCCGGCTTCATCTCGATAGCGTTACTGCCGTTGCGAAACCTCACTCCTGCGTGTGTGGACCTCACGAGTATCAGCTGAGGTATCGTCTTGAGGATCGCCCTGAATACGTCCCCCAGCCAGCTTAGTGCAGATTCCATGATCGATCTCCCTGATTAGACAGGAGGCACTATAGCAGATCCTTCTTCTGCACGTCACGAACTTTCTGACTCCACAGGTATTCATTGTTCACAGGCGGCGTCATCGGTAAGAATGTGACTGTACCGTTGTTTTCCGCCACAGCGACCCGCTCCTTGCCCTTGCTGTCGGTTGTATTGAACACGGTCAGATGCCTGTTCTTGTTCTTGTACTGCGACAAAGCCTGCTTGAAGGTCATTGCCTTGTTGCTTCTGCTCTTGCTGGACGGGAAATAGATACTGAACCAGGCCTTGGTGGCGTCCGAGGTGGTCTTCGCCTTGCGTTTGACGTACGGGCCTTTTACCTGACGAAGAGTGCCGTCATGCTGCAGGATATTGACTCCGCTATTGCTGCTCTTGTGGCCGCACTCATGACACTCAGGTCCTGATAGTCGCATTGCTGAGCAGCGAGGACAGATGATCGGCTCTTCGCTTTTTCCTTCCTTGCGGTCCTTCAGGGTCTGATCGGTGAGGGACTTCGACGAGTCGCTCAGATCCCAGATGCGGTCGTCATTTAGGCTGCCATGCACGTGGCAATTTGCCCCGTGATCCTGACAGTTATGAACAAGTTTATCGCTTACTGTGAATCTTTGCCTTGGGCCGCAATTGACGATGTCCCACACCTCTTGCTTTTCCCCCAAGCATTCTGTATCTCCTTTGCTGACATTCCTCGCCTCAGGAGCTTTCTTATGTGTCCCGCAGTGTATCCTACTTCTGGATATTTTTCTTTCATTTCCTTGAGAGTATTCGCATGATCTAAGTGAGGATTCGCCTCCCCCTTCGATGCAATCTTCGACCAACTCTCTTCTATGTCTCGGTAGGTTGCTCCGTTTCTTATCAGCTTGTGTATGTGCGACTTTGAATACCCCACGTGAGGAGATTCCCTCATGAAAGTATTCAACTTTGAGTTCGGCGACCTCTGGCCTCTTTCCCCTTTCTGGTACCTCTCCCACGAATTCAAGATGTCTTGACCAGAAAGACCCTTCCTGAACAAAGAGTCTATGGTATGCCTCGAATAGCCAACTGATGGAAAGTCTCTCAGGAATGTTCGATACCTTGAGGATGGACACTGGCGACTCCTCTTGTTTTTCGCCTGCTGGCTGGCAGTTGCCCATCTGAGGTTCCCAGGCTCGTAGTGTCCCTCGTTGTCTATCCTGTCTATGCTCAAACTTCGGTCCTCTGGAATCCCTAGATTCTTTGCTATCCAGCAAGCCCCTTCGTACACTGAAGGGAAGCGAAACTCTATTCCTCTCCCTCCATATAGCTCGTAACCAACGTCCTCGACTCTTGTGCATCTGTGCTTTTGATGCTGGACCCTTCTCCATAGCCATTCTGGGCAATGAGGACCGAACTTGTTCATGCAATGGGCACACCCTCTCGATTTCGCTCTCTTCATTGCGTAAAAACGTTTTTGTGAGCTTTTTCCACATTTTTCGCAATGAACCTGCACCTTCAGGCTTGATCCGGTCCCCTGTGTGCTTCTGCCTGATATCCTCAGACAGCCTGACTGGAACCCTACCCATTCCGGTTCTAGCAATCCTTCTCTTGTAACTCTTCGCCGTTTCGATCGTTTCCCATCCATGACTTGTGTAAACCTCATGCTCAGGCGTTGCTGTTACTCCATCCCACTCAATGACTTTCTGCACACCCTTGCAGATTGCACCGTCATGGGAAACAAACTCTACTCCGTCCCACACTTTGTCTGCCAGTGAGACATCTTGAATATTTACGAGACCTCTATCAGTTAAAACCTTAGAGCCTCTCGCGATGCAAGTTACGTAGTCTAGGCTGTCGTGTGCCCTTAACACTCGCCCACCGGCCTGTAGGAACATTTTCAGGCTGCCGTAGGATGTAGCAAAGATCAGATGGCCGACTTGTGGCAAGTCGATACCCTCGGTTAACAGAAACCTTGAGCTGATGATTTTAATCTCGCCGTTCCGTACCTCGTCGAATAGCTTCTCGCGGTTCTTGATCTTCATGGAGTCTTCCATGACCGGTCGGCCGTCCGCGTCCTTCTCTCCGTAATAGATATGCTTGGCGTCGATGTGAGCGGACGGGATCCCGGCGTTCAAAAACATGTCTGTGATCGTAATGCTTCCACGCACGGAAGGAGCGAACACGATAGTCGGACGCTGCATCGGATTCAGGCGACGGTAGTGCGGTAGGATATGCCCGAATACGATCTCGGGCTTCATATTCTCGTTTACTGTCTTCTCTGAGTACTCTCCCTCAGCGTTTCGCTTCATGCTCATGTAGTCCGGCATGGTCGGACAGTACTCTTTACAGATCAGGTGAGCCCCACACTCGCGGAGTTCTGAGTTAATGCCAGCCAACACAAGCGTGTCATAGATATGAGAAATATCGAGCGGAGTCGCGGTCAAGCCACAGAAAACCACATTTGGATTGCTTTCCTCATACTTCTTGATCAATGCAAGAGAACGAGCAGATCGTTCGTTGTGAGCCTCATCAAAGAAGACGATGTCTGCGTTGTGTATATTCCAACTCGGGTTCTTCCCTAGCGTTCTCACGCCCTCTGTGGGAGTCATGGATATCTGAAGAGGTTTGTCGAAATCAGTCTTGTAACCAGACGCACGCATCCCGGGGTCAAGACCTAGCCCCTCTAGTACCTTGCGAGACTGCTCGGCCAGACTCTTGCGATTTACAGAGAAAACCGTCTTCAGGTTTCTGCGATTAGCTTCCTTGATTATCTCAGATGAAAGCCTTGTCTTGCCGGCCCCGCAAGCACCCACAGTGCAGATTCTCTTTTTGCCTGCATCCACATGAGCCCAGAACTGGTCAAACGCTTTTTGTTGGTGAGGCCACATAGGAAAGGTCATACTTCATTCCTCTTGCTGATTCTCTTCTCGCCTACAGGCGTCTCGATTGCGTCCTCTACGCTCCACCCACTTCTGATCCTAACACCGAGCGTGGCCCCTTTCATTCCAATTGCCTCAGCCCATTCAGTAATGCATTTCCTCTCCCCCTTGTAATCCAACAAGACGTTCGTGGATACGTTCCTTGCCTGCTCAGTAGCTGTCGCCCATCGGCAGTTTCCCGGCTCATAGTTTCTGTTTCCGTCAATGCGATCGATCGAATGCTTCGGAGTTGGCTTCCTTCCCATGTCCTCAATGAAGTTTTTGTACTCAGCCCATCGGTCGCATACGGTGATGCCCTTTTCTCCGTAAATCCGATAACTCTTGTTTGTTGGATCTCCACATCTCCTTCTCATGTTTGACCAAGCCTCATGCTCAGGCTCTATCTCTACGCCTCTTCTCTTTCTTTTTTCTCCGCCGCATCCACAACTTCTCACGTCTTGGGAGCCAAGCCTTGTTGAGCTTACGACCCTCATGTTTCCACAGTCACAAATACACTTCCAGAAGTTTCTCTCGGTTTTCCTTCCATCAAACGCTAGAACGAACAATCTGCCGAACCTCTTCCCCAGTAGGCTTTTGAAGTTTGCGTTAGTGGGCGTCTTGACGGTGTCGTACTTCCCTGCAGGCTTTTCCTTAGCCTTTCTTTTGACTCCTTTAGTTCCAATCCTGTTAACCCTAGCGCAGCCACAACTGTTTGTCGTCTTCCTGTTCAGCTCCTTTTGGCTTCTGACACACATTTCCCCACAGTCGCAAACGCACATCCAGTAGCTATGTCCTTTCCTATTTCCAGCAAAAGCAAGAACAAATAGCAGGTCAGTTCTCTTGCCAATAGGACTCTTGAAACGCGGACCACTCGGGAACTTTAAGTTGTCATACAACGCGGTCATAAACTCTCTCTCCATTCTCTCGCAAACGAAAGGCAGGGCCTTGCATTGCACAAGACCCTGCCTTCTTCAAAATCAGCGCCGAGTTTCAGCTTGATGCCTGTGCCTCAGCGGCTGCGGATTTGCTTACTCTTGCCGAGTGAAAACTTTCCAGTTCATCCCATTATCTCCCTGTCGATTCTCTCACTCAACGCCTCTACCATTCGTGACCTGATGATGTGCCCAATTTCATCATCCAGCATCTCATTTGGAATCTGGATATTTGATGTGTACTTCTTTGCCTCAAGCGAAGTCGTCATCAGTACTTGCTTGGCAGGGACCGGTAGCCTCGCCCCAAACAGCCCTGCAGAGATCGCACCAAGGAAACCCCTACGTTGCATTCCAGATCCTCTCCAAGCTCTCCTCCGACTCCGCAAACACAGACATCGACACCACACCAACTGACTCCGACCGGCCGTACTTCGCCCCACTCGCAGCTTGCACTTCACAGCCTGGTGGAATGATCACGAACTTGTAGCCCGTTCGCTTCTCCTCGGTGTCGAGTTGCTCACGCCACTGCTGTTGCTGCTTCGGAGACAGATTATCTTCAGGCGACAGGAAGCAGACCATTGAATCTGCCTTGTCAGTGCTCACTATCTGACTCGTGGCCGGGATCAGAGTTGAGCTCAGCAACATTTCTCTACGATTCATCATTGACTCCCGTGAAATACATAACTGCATGGAAAGCCGTGAAGCCCGAACAGACAACAGCGGCGACCACATTGATGTTGTATGTCTCACCTATGAAGCACGCCAGTAGATTAAAGAGCCCTAAGAGCCCATCAAGTATTGCAAGCTGCCCATGAGTCTTACGATTCATCACTCATCGCCTTTCCGATTGGATCACCAACCTTCTTTGACAATCGCACGTGGATTATTCCATTGAAGCTGATTGGGTCATTCAGTACATCACACTCAAGCTGCAGCTTTAACTCTGCCATCGCCAGCTCAGACTTAGATTGATGCAGACTGATGATTTCTCGAGTGAACTGCTGTTCGCCGTATTTCTCGATCGCTTCCAGGAGCAGATTAGACGAACCCCAGTACGTTTTCCAGTCAGATTCCACGTGATCGATTCGGTGTCTCTTTTTGCCTTTCAGTGGCTTCCGGCGAATCCGTCTTTTGAACTGTTTCTTGCCTATGTAGAACGCACCACTTTCGTGAGTGATTCGGTAAACGAACCCGAAATGGTCCATCGGGTCGTCCGGCACGTTTACCCATCGACTTTCTGACACTAGCTCACTTCTTTCGCACACTGGTCTTCCCACCGCTTAATGTCTTCTCCAATGGCAGAGATAGCACCAGGCACGTCAAGGTCCTGCACACCAGGGAACGCCTGCTTTGCCTTCATGACGGCACGTGACAACTTCCCCAGCAGCCCTTGTACTGACTCAAACACCATCAAGGGACTCGGCTCCGTGGCATTCAAATCCTTCACTGCCTGTATTGCCCCGGACGCGGTTGCCTCTTCGTCACCAAGTATCTGATCCCTGAACCCTGGCGACTCGTCCTCTCCTTCGTCGATCGTCTCTGCAAGCTTCGCGGCATGGCCAGCCTGGCTTGGAGTTACGTCGTTGGCTTCTGCGTAGTCCTTGATTGTGCCGCCCATCTCGCGAGCATCAAGGACTTCCTGGCCCATTTCGTACTGTTCGCTGAGTGTCGGGTTATTTCTCCTGCCCTTCTGGTGGTTGCGAATCCACTCGACAACTTCCTCTTCCGTGGAGCCGCTCAGTTCCGACACGTCCTTGAAGGACGGAGCCTCTACGTCGACATTGCCCTCATGCTCCTGCCAGATCGCGTACCGATGATGACCATCCACGATCACTTCTTCGCCGCCCTCTGACAGGTGATACAGGATCGGTGACAGGAATCCCCCTTCCTGCAGGATGTTCATCTCAAGCTGAGACGACTCCTTTTCAGTAAGCGGACTCAGCGTGTCCCGGTAGACGGGATTGATCATCATTCTATCTGCAAGCTTAGGCACTGAAATGCTCCTTAACCAGGTCGCGTACAATCACGTAGTCAGCCTTGTCCATGATGCCCTCTTCTTCGCACATGTCCTTGACTGACTTCTCGATCCTTTCAATGAGCCCGTTTATCTCAACGGCATCATTCGGGCTTTCTTTGATTCTCTTCTTGTGAGCCAGAATCTTGGCAACCGCAGCTTCTCGCAGTTCCAGGGAAGATCGAGACTCCCTGGGCTTCTCCTTGGGTTTCTCGGCAGGCTTACTCTTTGGCGGAGCCGATTTCGGTGGAGCTGACTTGGGCGGCTCTTTCGGCGGATCCTTCTTCTTCGGCACGGAAGAAGCGCCGTCATCATCCTTCTCGGAGACCATCCCCAGCATTGAGCCCGCCGAGTACCGCCGAGCGTAAGTGATTGCTGAGCCTGCCTTCTGTGGGTCCAACTGACCGTAAGGCACAGAGAAGGTTCCGGAGATGAACTCTCCCGACTCGTGAATGATTACCGTCTCCATGTTAACCAGGTTCGCAGTCTGGGATATCTCCCCGGGCTGCAAGATCACCATGCCGTGCTTATTCAACGCTTCTTTGGCAGCTTTCAGTAGTGAGCCGAGCGAAGTGTACCGATAGCTCCTGCCCTCAATGTTTGATTCTTCATCGGTTGGAATTGTATTCAGCTCTGCTTGTGCCGCGAGCAGGGCTGGAGCGATATTCGTTAATGACTCACTGTGCTTCATCGTCTATTCCTTGATTGAAATTAACCACTGGTCGGGGCCGTATCCCGTAAGCATCATGCCGTTTGCTCTAGTCCATTTAAGCTTAGCGATTCTGAATCGCCGATATCAGGCAAGCCGACCAGTGGTCATGAGAAAAGTTGTCAGATGCAACTCGTTTCGTTTCTTCGCTTCGTTCTCGCAACTCGGAATCAGACACTGAGTTGATCTCGTGTGCGATATCCGCTGGACTCATGTCGCTCTCGAGCTGAATACACAGAGGCCACAGTAGTCGTTCAAACTCCGGACACTTCGGCAGGTCGGTCGCCACTACACAACCGCACATGGCAGACTCGAACATCTTCGCGAGAGGGTACTTATAAATACTGCTGCAACAGATTGAAACCTTCGACATGGACAATTTCCGAAGATATTCAACATACTGCTCTCTCACCTGGTCCCGATTGCCGACTCGGTAGCCGGGGTGGCCAATGATGTGAGGACTCTTCAGCAGGCCGGACGTGATCGCCTCCGACGCTGCAAACCTAACAGGATAAATACTTTCCGCCAGGCACCCTGACAGTATAGAGCCGTAAATTCTGTCTTCCCAAGGAGTGTACGGGACCTTCGGGGCGGCGTGACACCACGTTTCCGGTCTCTTTCCCTGTTTGAGCAGCTCGCCCTTCCATTTGAGATAGTCACCGTAGTGGTGAAAGACGACAATGTCAGCCCCGGCTTCGGATATCTCTCGCGGTACTGAATTGGTATCGTGAGCCTCGTTAAAGATGATTACGCGGGTTCGCTGAACATCTTCGATCCCAATGAGCTGGTCGCCTTTGTAGACGACAACTGCGTCAAACTTAACACCCAGTTCTACCGATTCGATAGACTCAATGTTTTCCTGGACACTTTTCGTTGCGTCGTAATTCGGCCATCCACAGCCAGACCAAACCACGTCATGGTCTCGCCCTGTATGATTCAGGTAGATGGTTCGTCCGATAGACATCTTCGTATCGTAAAGATTCTTCGGGAACAGCGATAAGATTTTCATACGCTCAATTTACCTCTGCTGCACAACATAGTCAAGCATTAAGGACGAGAAAATGGACTGGTCTCCCCTGAAAAGAGTAAATGGCTTCTGTCGACAGATGGCTCACATGCTGGCGATCGCCTCAGAGGACGCCTATTGCAAGGAAGGACTGGACGCCGTTAAACGAAGATGGGGTTGTGAGGTTGACCTGATCGACCATAAGGGCTCGCAGGCGATCGTGATTCACGGGCCAGCCCTGATTATTGCTTTCCGGGGAACAGAACCGGACGAAATCAAAGACTGGCTTTCAGATCTGAATGTCGGCAAAACCGAGATCGAAGGCGGATTCTACCTTCACGATGGATTCCTGAAAGCTTATCGACTGCTTGCTGCTGACGTGACCAAAGTCTGTAAAGCCAATGAAGACAAGGACATATTCCTGACGGGGCACTCCCTGGGTGGAGCTTTGGCGAATGTCGCCATGTGGGAGCTTGAGACTCACCGAGGGGTCAGAATCAAGCGATCCTACACCTTCGGAGCCCCAAGAGTCTTTGGACGAAAGATGTCTCGCCGAGTCCGGAATGAGCTGAACGGCCGGCAGTTCAGAGTCGTCAACAGAAATGACATTGTTCCGAGAGTGCCTTCCTTGTTACGTTTTCAGCATACCGGAGCGGTGGCGTACATTAATCGCCGTGACAGAATACAAATCAATCCCAGCTTTTTCTATGTGGCCATCGACAGAATCCTGGGGTATCGGGCGAATATAATCCGGTCACATTTCATGGAATACTACACGCAGGGAACCGGCAGTGAATAAAATCATCTTCGCAATGGCAGTATCGTTCTGCACATTGTCACCCGCCTCAGATGCGGTCGTCTCGATCGGTAGCGGAAAGGGAGTCATTATCTCTCCTTCTGGTCTGGTGATGACAGCAGAGCATGTCTCGAACAGCCGCCAGATTGAAGTCACGCTTCATGATGGCACGAAGCGGCAGGCTGTCCTGAAGCGAATGCCGCAGAAGAACTTCAGGGACGAGGTGCAGGTCTACCACATCCTTGGCGGCGGCGAGTTTCCTTACATCCTGATCTCTAATCGACAACCTAAGGTTGGAGACATTGTTACATCCCCTGGAGTCTCCGGTGAGGTGGTCAATGAGAACGTCAGCTTTTCTCTCGGGCCTGGTTTTCAAACTGGCCTGCAGAATGGATTGGTGACAAATTGGCCGTCTCCGGAGCGGGATTCCGGTTCCCCTTTGATCGACAGTGACGGAAAGCTGATTGGCATCCTGTCGATGAGCGGGGAATGGCCTCTGACTTACTGGATCGGCCTCGGAGAAATCCATACGGCTATTAAGGCGTCTCAGCCATATCGCGGACAGCGAAGACTGGTGATGTTCTCGACTCCCGGAAACAAGGACTGCGAGCTGTACCAGAAAGAGATCACAGCAACCGGAAGCCCTGTGACCGTAATCAGCACGGACGATCCTGCCTACGAGCAGTGGAAGGCATCCTACGAGTATTACACAAAGCAAAAGCTGACGCAGTTTCCAACCTTCTGGGTAGAAGCCACAAACAAGACTCGATCCGAGTCTTACCGTCCTGGTCTTCTTGGAACGATCTTCGGATGGTTCAAGTCGATCATCGATGCTTTCGTGTCGCTCTTCTTTGGAGCACCCGCTCCTCGAGCTGACTTGCCGCCTATGCCAGACGGGCTGGATCCCAGCGAGCTGACGATCATCGCACTCGCTAAGAAACAGGACGTGAACGCAGTCAAGGCAAAGGCAATTGTCCTCGGGCTTGACAAGATCGCTGGCCCCTTGCAGCGTAAGATCAACGAGGAGATGGAAGGCAAGGCTCGAGTTGAGATCGTCCCAGAACGGACTCGGCCTGAGATGTTTAAGGCAATCACGGAAGCTGCTGGATTGCCGGCCGACCCGGGCGTGATTCTGGTACTGGTTCGGTCTCGTAATCTGGGTCTAAAAGGGTTGATCGCAAAGAAGGTCGAGAAAGCAATCGAAGGCAAAGTTCCAGACACAGTGCCGATCGAGATCATCTTTGAGCGAGTTCACGCTGACTCGTTCCGGACAATCGAAGCGGCTCTGTCAACACCTGAGGCGTATCGCCGTGAGTCAACTCCGGTAATCACGGACGTGAAGACCGCAATCAAAGACAAGGCACAGGACTTGATTCTGAAGCGAATGGAAGCCTCAGAGAACAAGCTGATCAACCTGATCGGCAAGAAGGCATCAGAGCCTAAGAAGGAAGGCGAAGAAGGCCCGTTCAGCAACGGACTAATTGCCTCTCTGTTGGGCGTACTGATGGCGGGGTACACCGGCCGAGAAGGATACAAGTCTCGGAAGCTGCACCTTCTCAAGAAAGCAGCTGAGACTGCACACGGATTTGTGAAGGGCCAGGAATGAGTATCGCAATTGCCTTAATTCAAGTCGCAGCCCCTAGCCTACTGACAGGTGTCGGTGGAGCAATCCTTGCTCACTTACAGAATCCTCTTGCTGCTGGAGTGCTCAAACTTGGAAAGAGACTGCTCAAGGGTGACCACTTGAGTGAAGAAGACAAACAATTCATTCACGAATACAACAAGACTCATGGAGTAGGATCGCCGGGATATCACCCATCAGATACTTACCGATGAGCAGTCCAGGGAAGGACACCACATGCTTACGAGAATCATTGTAATTCTGTCGCTGTGCGCGACGACCTGCCAGGCCCAGAACTTCGTGGGTGACCGAGACCTTGTGGAAGCGGCTGAGAAGGCACGTATCCGTTCCGCTGAATTCTGGACTGGCAAGAAACTCAAAGACTGGGATGAGCCTTGCGAGATTTCCTGGTCCCGAGGAGAAAATAATCTGGACTCCGGGAAGACGAACTTCTCATATCGACCAGGGGGCATAACCTCAATGGTTATGATTCTGTCTGGTCCTCGCGATCTCGCCATTGAGAACACTCTCCCACATGAAGTTGACCACGCGGTTCGACACTCGATCATCGGTAAGCCTATCCCAAGGTGGCTGGACGAAGGGTGTGCTGCTCAGTTCGAGTCCCGTGAAGCCAAGAAGCGAATTCGGTCAGCCTTGGTTCACGGCAACCTTAAGTCTTCTGTCTGGGATATGTTCGGCAGTAAAGAATACCCGCAGGATGCGGACCAGCTGACAGCTCTTTACTCAGGTTCCGCGTCTCTTGTTGAGTGGATGCTGGAGATGTCAAGCCCCCGCGATCTGATGCGAGCACAGGAAGCTGGCATGGACTCTCACCAGAAATGGAAGATGTACGTTGGTGAAGACGCATCGGTTTCCCGGCAGCGATACGAGAAATGGTTTGCTGCCAAGTACGGCGGCGGCAACCCGGAGCCAGCCCTGCCGTCAAGAGAATACATCGACGTGTGGGTCGCTGGTGATTTCCATTGCCCACCATGTGAAGACTTCAAGAAGTACGCTCGATCGACCACCAAGGCTCGCGGGTTCGATTATCACTTGCATCCCCTGTCCTTCAAGGATTGCCAGGAGCGGGGCATCTCCGTGCCAATGTTTACTTCGAACAATATCGTATTCGAAGGGCCGATTAACACATGGGAAGACGTCGACAACTGGGCTCGCAATCAACTAAAGGTTAACAGGGAGCCTGTCACTAAGGTTCCGCATCCGCCTAAGGAAAGTGAGCCACTTCCGGTAAGGGAGCCACAACTGGATCCGCCACCAATCCCGAACAGTGTCGCACCTGGAATCACTGCTACTCCGGAAGCGATTCGTGTGATTGGTGAGATGCTCGATCCGAGCTCTAGCCCTAAGCCAGAACCAGTCATTAAGTGGGAAGGGCTAACGATCCTGATCGCGATCTCTGACGAGTTCCCAGCCCTGGCGATGGCAGGGGAAGGCCCAGGTCGCCGAGCTATCGAACGCCTGTCAAGCGGCAAGTCGAAGATTGAAGTCATCTCTGAGCGAGCCCGTCCCGCGATGTTCGCTGACTATGAGAAAGCTCTTGGGCTTAGTATCTCCAAGTTTCACGTATCGATCCTAGTTCCTTCCGGTTCCGGAATAGAGTACGTCGAGCCTGCAGTACTGAAGATCGAGCACATCCTGAATGGCAGCGTCTCGAACTTCGCGGAAGAGGACGCCGGTGACATCCCTGTGGAGATTATCTCCGAGGTCGTGTCTCCAGCGGACTACATCGCAGTGAGTTCAATCTCTGACGATCCGAAGCCTGGAGAAGAGTTTGGCTTGAAGATCAAATGGGACATGACAAGGAACACCCTGTACGGTATCGCAGCCACGGTCGCAGCCTATGGGTATCTCCTTTTCTATCGAAGAAAGAGGAAGAGTGAATCCGTATCTTAATGCCGATCAACTTCACATTCTTGCTAACTCGTTCGGCAAAGCAGGTCATCACTCTGCCTCGAAGCTGATCACCCGCAAGGGGATCGCTGCGTCTGAGGTCGAGCAACTCTTTGTTGAGGGATACCTGTCCAAGAAGGGCCGTCGATACTTCGCTAATCGCCGCACGGAAACTGCTCTTGAGGAACACGGGTTCGACCTGTCGGAAATGATAGTCGAGGATGAACCTGAAGAGACGCCCGTCCAGAAGATCTCCAAGGAGAAGAAGCTGGAGAAGCACATCCTCTCTGAGCGTGCTGAGAGTACGATGCGGAGCCGTGCAGAGATACAGGCAATCTTACTCAAGCGAGCGAAGGACAAGGCATTAGCAGGCGACCCATGGGACTACGTGCGACGACAGTGGCCTGAGTTAGTAATCCGCGACGAGCTGGACCTGCGATACTTCGCCAAGCACTGCACTCGAAAGCATGCCCTTGATCTCAGACTGGACGACGCACAGGTTGAGTTGATTGGCCACGCATTCGACCCCAGCATTCGCGAGATAGCAATTAAGGGGTCTACATCCCCTGGCAAAGGTTTTGCTACGGCCCTGTTGTTGAATATTAGATATTCACTCTACGAGAACGACCGCATTACTCTTTTGTCTCAATCCACGAAGCATGCCAAGGATGTTATGTTTGCTGAGATGGTTACGTGGCGTAAGAAGATGCGATACCCAGACGGATGCGAGACTTTAGCCGCTGGAGTGAAGGATCCCAACGAGCCAAAGCACTTCGTGGCAATCGCCAATCCAGAAACAGGAGAAGGTCTATCTGGTGGCCACGGAGCCCATGTAACATTTTGCTTCGACGAATCGAGCTCTACCCCACCTGAGCTGCCCATTAATGCACGCAAACAAGCCAACCTGATTATCTACATCTCGAACCCTCGAGTCCTTTCAGGGTTCTTCTATGACCTGTACCCGAAGGTAGAGCCTGACAAGAATCAAGTAATCGTTGACAAAGGTATCAAACGGGCGTGCCTGACGTTCGGCGGACATGGAGCCTTGAACGTCCGAGCCAAGCGACTCTCGATTCCTTACGGCCCGCCAGGTGGACTTGAAGGCGAGACGATCGATGGCGAGAAGTTCTTCATTGCTGAAGGCGACAAAGTTCCTGACCATCTGATCCCACACACTCGGCCGTTGATTCCTGGCCAGATGGACTACGCCAAGTATAAGACCATCATGTTGTCTCCCAACGAGACGGAGCGTGCATGGTCTGGCGAAGGTAAGTTTCCACCTGAAGATGCTGATTTCCAGATCATTGTTCCGACATGGCTTAAAGAACCTTGCGCAATGTGGAATTTGCACAAGGACAAGATCGAAGTCACAGCGCTCGGCCTTGACCTTGCGGCATCTGTAGAGGGCGACGAGACGGTCCTGGTTGCCGGCGGACCCCTGGGCATTAAGAAGATATTCCGTACCCGCAAAGCGAACTCCATGCAGACTCTTTCGTGGATCGTCCAGTGTTGCAAAGAGATGGGCTTCGATCTTTATAGTGGGGAAGTCCCGATTGCAGTCGATGCGATCGGTGCTGGCGGTAACGTGATCGCAGAGATCATGGAGAAGAACGGAGCGATCGTTTATGCCATGAAAGGAAACCGCTCAGCGTCTAACCCCAGCCTGTATGTCAATGTGCGGGCTGAGCTGTATGGCGTGCTCGGCGTTCGACTGGATCCAGACTCAGCATACGCCGACCTGTTCATGCTGCCGGATGATGACAAGCTTCGTGAAGAATTAGTCGCTCATGAAAAGCACTACACTTCTGACATGACCAGGTTTCAAGCCACGCCGAAGATCAAGAGCCGAGGAGCCTTGGCGAACGTCCAGCCGATTAAAGAGAAGATCGGCCGCTCGCCAGATACCGCTGACGCCGTTGTGCTGTGCCACTGGGCGATCATGGACACTGAGGGCGACGGACATGTCGTAGATCAGTTCAACCCCGCAGAAGCTCTTGAGGCGTACCGTAAGACGGACACGGGCTCAGTACTGGAAGGGCGAGGCGACGGAAATGTCTCGGAAGTCTCACAGGAAGACTTCGACAGCTCCTGGGGATCGAACCCGACCACAATCGAGGACGAAATGGAAGGGTTCAGACGGGCGATGGCCGAGGTTCGGCGATCTGGTGGCGGATTCAGGTAAGCCCCATAATATTGCACTCTCGCCTTTGCAAGTCTTTTGCCCTGAAGGCCTTAAGCCTCAGTGCAACATAATGGGATCGGGTGAAGTAATTAAGTTATCCCTCAACATTGGTACTCGTACACGTTCAATCGGTTGCACGCTCTGCAAATCTCCGCTGGCGGCAAACACCCGTGACACGCATGGCACGCTTCAGCATTGCCACAAGGGTACTGGCTTCGATGCAGCCCACGTTCGTCTGGTCGTTCCCCTGTGTCGCACATCGAGCACTTCCCGTGCTCTGCCTGCCAATCTGTTTGTGCCGCGTCAATGGATTGCTCAAGCGAACTTTTATTTGCTTGCTGAGACAGTCGGTACAGCTCGTCCTTTACTGCATGCACCTCTCGCTTTGGGTTCAATAGACATGTTTTATGCAATAGGCTATCGAGAGGATGGAGCACAAAAAGAATGCTCGAAACTCCAACTCAAAAGAAACCTGCTGTCGACAAAAGAAACCGAAGGCAAAG
>Ga0233415_10000234_pt1 | contig 27446 bp, 33 predicted proteins | sample Na_anoxic_12_MG_FD_188631 | JGI IMG/M metagenome (GOLD analysis project Ga0233415, IMG submission 188631) | Seawater microbial communities from Saanich Inlet, British Columbia, Canada - Na_anoxic_12_MG | ecosystem: Environmental > Aquatic > Marine > Inlet | place: Canada: British Columbia...
CAAGGTATTTCTCAAGGTATTCAAGGTGTAGCGGGAGTAGTTCAAGGTGTAGGAAGTCTGGCCCCTCTGTATGGACAGAGCGGTGCAGATAGAAGAGGTTCTAAATTAGCTAAACAAATGGGCGGTCAAAAACCTGAAGGCATGACTGATGCTCAATGGGCGGCTAAATTAGGGGAGCAAGGGTATAGCAGAAAAGAATATAAATCCATTAGTAATCAAGGAAATAAAGATGCTTTCTGGACGGGAGATGGATTTGGCTGGGGAGAACTGGAAAACACAAGTGATGCTTACGATCCTAATAAAACATATTAAACATGGCAAACCAATTTAGTAAAGCAAAGATAGACTTTGATGTTTATCAAAAAGCGGATCCAGCTTCACAGATTAATTTTGGAGAAGAGGCAAAGGTTATATCTGATGCTTTTAAAAATGTAGCAACAGAGAGAGAAGGAAAGAAAGCTGCACTGGAAAAAGCTTTCCAAGACCAACAGGCTGCGTTAAATGATTTAGGAGAATATGATAACCCTACCGCACAACAGGTAGTTATGAATGCAGGACAGGATGGAGCTAACAAGTTGTTAGACATGAAGAACATGATGAAGAGGGGTTTAGTAAAACCTGCTGATGTTACTATGTTTCAACAAAACCAATTAAATGGTTTTAATTTATTGAAGAAAAACATGGGTAACTTTGATAAAACTTTTCAAGAGTATACCACAAGATTACAAGAAAATATGGAAGGGAGTGACTTATCTCAAGGTGCTCCAGCAGAACAATGGTTAGCAAAACAATTAGAAGGGTTTGCTAATATGAATAATGTCTCAGTACAGACAGATCCTGAAACAGGTAATGTTTCTATGTTAAGATTAAATGAGGACGGAACAGTTGATAAAAATTCAAGTGCTACACTGAATAGACTTACTCTTTTAATGAAGCAAAAAGTAAATAACTTCGATCCTAACAAAGGATTAGAAAGAGCAAAGGCAATATCAGGAAAGGTTATACAACAACAAATAGATTCTAAGTATGGTTTAAATGCTAAAATTACAACAGAGGAAAGAAGCAGAATGGAAACAGAATACTATAATGGTACAGAGGGGCAAAAATATTTAGATGCGGAGGCTCAGTCAATGTTAGCCGATCCGTATGATATGCAGTCGTTTATGTTAAACTCATCCTTAACAACTGAGGATGGAACTGCATTTGAAATAGGAGACCAGCAGGCATTTGATAAGTGGAATACAGAAAATCCAGACAACGAAAGTAACAACCCTTATCTTGTAATGGAGTTTGGAGCAGACAATCAATATAACGCTCAGTTTACTGATGCTCAAAAAGAGATTGCTTTAGATGCTATGAAGACTAAGATAACAGGAACTTTAGATTATAAGAAAGAAGAAGATGTAAAAGGTTTAGTTCAAAAAAGAGCTGAGACATCTGCAGAGACAAAATCAAAAGGAGATAATGAAAATGCTGGAGTATATCTTAAAAATGTAGACATGGTTGTGTCAGGATCTGCTGCTGAATCTGCTGCTGGTGCTCAAAACTTAATTGACGATATTAATAAAAATAATCCTAATGCTCCACGATTAACAAATATTGATAGAAACGTAGAGCTGTTAAGTGAACAACAACAAGAAGTAGAGTTAAATACATTTAAAGAGGCTAACCCTAATGCTACCGCTGAAGAATTAGAAGCAGAGAAAAACAGATTAGCTACTGAGGGTAAAATCACAGACTTTACTATTAAAGTAGACGGGCAACAAGATAGGATTATAGATGCTTATAATGATGATGGTACTCTAAAAAGTGGTCAGCAACTTAAGAGAGAAATCTATGAGAAGATTACTCCAAAGGGAGCTACTAAGTATGATATTGCAGAGAAAAATTATGATGGCGATCTATCAAGAGGTGCTGGTAATACAGGAGCTGGAGGTGAAGGAGTGAAAGATAAGATTGTTTATAAGAGAATAAATATAACTAATGCGGATGGCGAAGAGGTTAGCCCTTCTGATTATTTAGATAAAGAATTAGGTAGCTCATTAAATTCTTATACTGATGATGAGGCACAAGTAGAAGAGCAATTTAACGCTTTATTAGATATGGATGAGATAATGCCACGTGGCCTTGAAGGTGGTGGTAGTTTAAAAATTGTAAACGGTAATGGTGTCTTTACTATTGGAGGACAAGAATTTATATGGGATGATATTTATGGAGAAGGGGATAGTGTACAAGATATTGTAAACTTTATGCAAGACTCTATTGAGACCGCTGTAAATAATCAAAACTCAGGAACTACAGGTAGTGGTGGATCATCTAAAGGAGCTGGGAGTAAATACAACTAAATAATATATGAACGAAAAAGCAATCAATGACGGGTACAAATATTTTGTAGAGACAGGATACCAAGGTACTATAGATGATTATAAAACACTCCTTAATACTAATGGAGATGCTGTTAATGATACATATAAATACTTTGTCAATACAGGTTATAAAGGAACTGTTAATGACTTTGTAACTTTATTTGGTATTGGTGAAAAAAAAAATCCCGTTGGCAATGGTACTGGAGAAGAGGAAGTTATGGTATCAAGTATCGAGGACATTCAAGAACCTGGCTCATCGGAGCCTTCTCTTCAGCCAAGTAATGAACAAGTTGATAGTGCGCTAACTGAAGGTGCCCCTGAATTTGGTGTTGAAGAAACTGAAGAAGAAACCATAAATATAGGACAGGGCAACCAAGTAAACCCTGAAGATTTAATAAAGCCACCAACAGTTAAAGGTTATGAGCCTGAAAGTTGGGGTGGATTAAAAAGTCTTATAACTCAGTCTACACAGGAGGAGCGTAGCGATCCTAATTATAAAGGATTATTTAAAGTAGATACCACTGAAGAGGTTGTTGAGCAGCCAAGTGATTTCTTTGATGAGTCTCTGCAACAGATTACACCAGACCTTATTTCTAAGACAGAAGAGAATGTAGTTCCATTAATGAACTATCATTTTAATGACTATGGGTTTACTTTTACTGAAGCAGATTTTACAGGTGATGAGATGACAGTGTCTGCCTCTAATGGAGAAACATTAAAAGTAGAGTTAGACGCTTTGTTTTTTAAGGGTAAATATTCTGATGAGTTAAAACAATTTTTAAAAGACAATAAAGAAGAGAGCACTAAGTTACACCAATTAGAGGCTGGCTATGTAAAGAAACAACAAAAGATTCAAGGAGAGCAAGATGTAGAGAATATGGTTAAGGATTTAAATACTGAAACCAACGTTCTTAGAGATGAGTACAGTGAATACTTAATGGCTAAAAACTTTTATGATAAAAATAATTTATCTGACATGGATCCTAACGAGGTGGTATATGTAGAAGGTCCTGACGGGCAGCAAATGGCTACAACTCCTAAAGTTCTTGCAGAAAAAATAGCTTTAGCCTCTCAAAATATTGCAATATCTAAAAAGAATTTAGCAGTAAAAGGAAAAGAATTAGATGAGGTTGTAGGCGGATGGTACGAGATGCGTAGTGAGCAAAGTAGTATAGCGGGTTTTGGTTATAATGCTTTATTAGATGGTTCGGCTCGTATAGGGACTCAAATGATGAATAGGATGATTGATGCGGGTACTTATATGGCACCTGCAGAAGGAGGTTTAATGTCTCAGAATGAGTATAGAACCAAAGTGTTAACTAAAGCAAAAGAAGCTGGGTTATTAGGAGACACTTATACGGAAGAAAGAATACAAGAAATTATTTCTAATGATGAAGAGTATGAAAGATTTTTAGAGTTAATAGAAAAAACTCCAGGAACTACTACAGAAATTAAATCAGCAGGATCTATAAAAGCCGGTATATCTGCTTCTACTCGAAAAGTAACTACAACTTTATTAGATGATATAGAATCTAAAATATTAGATGAGATTCGTAAAGAAATAAAGTACGATGTAAAGCCTGGAGATAATGTGTACGCTAATCCGTTTTCTCAATTTGCTAACGATCCAAAGTATGATGATAAAGATGGCATGTTAGAAATGTCACGTAGAGGATTGAGGCAGGGGTTAGGTATGGATGAGACTACAGTTGAGGCTACTCAAGAAACTAAAAAAGGTTTTTGGGGAGGTGCTCTAATAGGAGTAACTGAGTCTATCCCAGCTATGTTAGGCCCTGCTCCCGTTAGGATATTTAATATGATATCTCAAGTAGAAGACCATATTAATGAGGAGATGGAAAATGATCCTGACTTTGCAGATATAAGTGAAGCTGAGAAGACTATGTTTACTGTACCTTTAGGTATAGTGGTAGGGGTATTAGAAAACCTTGGGTTTAGAAATGCTATTGCTCAGAAAGGTTTGGCAAGTAAAATATTATTACTGGCACTAAAGAAAAGTGGTAAAGATATTACAGGGCAAAGCTTTAGACAAGTAGTAAAGAAAGAGGTTAACAGCCTTATGGGGCAAGGACTTCTGTTAGTTACAGCTTCTGGATTAGCGGAGTTTGAGACGGGGCTTGCACAAGAGATTGCTGACATAGGTTTTAAAGAAGCTTATAATTATAATAAAGAAAAAGAAATGTTTAGAACTCCAGAGTCTTTTGGTGACGGAGTAAAGCAAGTAATCAGAGCAGGACTACAGGAAGCAGTGGGAGGATTTGTAATTGGTACACCATCAGCTATAATACAGACAGCAACAGCTGGAGATTTCACTGGTTTAGGAGATGGTGTTTTTGAGATGTATGAGCAGGTTCATAAGGAGCCTGTAGTAAGAGACGCATTTATTCAAAGAACTAAAGAGCGTATTTTAAATGGTGATATAACTAAAAAGGAAGGACAGCGTGAAATTGATATGTATGACCAAGTAAATGGGGTGATGGATCAAATACCTTCGGATCTTCCTACTAATCAAAAGAAAGAACTACTTGGTAATCTTTTAAGACAACAAGAACTACAGGATGATATACAGAAATATAATAAGCTACTAACTAAAAGACAACAACAAGAGTTATTAGATTTAGAGAATGATGTAGAAAGAATAGTTCGATCTGGTAATACACAAAACCAACAAGAAGCACAAGAGACTGAGTTAAATACACAGGCCATAAACGAATTAAAAGAGGAGGGTGTTGAGAACCCAACTCCTGAACAAATTAAAACTAAAAGAGATGCCATTCAAAAGTCAAGCCCAGAGAAAGTGGATGTACAAGAATCTACCGAAAGTAGCCAAGAAGTGGGAGATGGAAACACCCAAGGGCAGTCTACCCAAGAGAGCCAGGGCAGTCAAACAGATCTTGACACGCAGACGCAAAAGGAAGTAGATGATTTAACATCTATATTTAATGAGCAAACAGGTATGCAGGAGCAAGAAGGAACTCCTGAACAACCAACTCGTAGAGCTGTAGTAGAAAATGAACAAGACGGAACAATAGATGTTATAGTTAGTGATGGAAAGAATATAGTAGTTCCAGGAGTTAGTGTATCTAATAATGTACATGTTAGTGAATCATCTGAGCCAGGTATAAAAGGTAAATTACAAGGTCTTACAAACTCATTACTTAAACAAGCTAAAAATGCAGGGATTTCTATGGCTAAATTAATTCCTGATTTAGATATTGTTATTCATGCTGATGAAAATAATTATAATAGATCAGTAAATAAAAATAATCAAGGAACAAGAGGGACTTTTAATCTTGCTACTAATACGATTCATATTAATGCCACTAAAGCAAACACTCGAACTGTTGCTCATGAGGTTATGCACGCTGTACTATTAAAGAAGTTAGGTATAGACTCTACAAAATACAGTAAGGTTACAGGTAGAATGTTACAGGCTGTAATAAAAGGATTACCTAAAGACTCTAATCTTAAGGAAGTTATAGAAGACTTTGCTAAAGGATATGCTGTTGAAGAGCAAAATGAAGAGAAAGTTTCTGAGTTGTTTGGATATTTATCTGCAGCTTATACTCAGTTAGATGGGCCAACTAAAAACATAGTAAAGAGATGGTTACAGAAAGTAGCTAAGGCTGTTGGTTTACCTGTTAACATAACAGAGTTTACTAAGGAAGAGGCTGATATGATTGACTTCTTCAACACAGTATCTAAGAAAGTAAGAGAAGGAACAGAAGTTACAGAGGGAGATATAGAAGTGATAGATGACGGAACAGCTCCTATTGGAACCCCAACCACTATTAATAAACCATCTAAAACAGAAAAGCCTCAAATAGATTTTAAGAAGTCTTATGATATGTCTTTAGTTACTCCTAAAAATAAAATTGATTTATTAGGATTAGTAGATAACATAATTAAAAATGATGAAAAGGTTTGGTTTTGGGTAGCGGATCAATTAGGGTTAGGTAATGGTATGGATGCAGGTCCAAGTTTTGCATTACAACCTGAAAATATAAAGAAAGGAGCTATATGGGCAAGTGGTTTAGATCAAAAAAAATTAGACAAAAATATAACTGCTGCTGATTTTATATTTATTATAAGTGGTTCTCCAGAAACCAGTAAGTTATTTAACAAAAAAGTATTTGATAAGTATGCTAATAACTTAGGTGATTATAATACATTTAAGAAAAAAGCATTAGCTACTAATCCAACTAAAGCAATCAGAGAAACCTTACAAGAGTTTGATAGCTGGCCTGCTATGAGAAGAAGCCCTAAAAGAAAAACTTTTTTAATAGCAGTAAATGAACAATCTAAAAAACCTAATACTAAATTTCATGCACTGGTAAATACATTAAATGGATTTGTAGATTTACAATCTTTAAGAGATGGCTTCTATAAAGAAAACGAATTTGCTCAGAATGATATTATGATGGTGTTAAAACCAACTTCTGTAGGTGGTAAATCCAATCACTCTACTTATGCTTATGATATATTAGGTGAAGTTGTAGGGGTACCTGATATTAAATTAAATGCAAAAGAAATAATGCCTGAAGCTATTAAAGCAAAAATAGAAGGTAAAGGTATTTCGGAACAAACTTCAAGTATAGCTCCCTATGGTGGAGCTGTAGGTACAGCGGTTAAGTCTATTACTAAACCTGCTACTGAAAAAGCACAGAAAGCTCCAGTAGATAAACTGGCTAAGATGTATGAGATGAAAAAGAATGGTGTCATCTTTAATAAGCCAGGAGTTAATAGAGTAGCTTTAGAAGACTGGGCAAACTCATTAGGGTTCACAGTAAAGCCAACAAGAGGAGATATAGGTGAGCTTACTGGATTTAAATTAATAAAACCAGATGGTAAGGTATATACACCTACTAAAGAGAAAGCACAAAGAAGTGTAGATGAGAAAGCACAAAAGACTTTTAATAAGTTTGATTCTCCACTTGAGATAATTAATAAAGCAAGAGACTTAAACTTTACAGATCCTGCTATTCTTGATTACTTAACAAGAGTAAGAAAGTTTACTAAGACTGAGGTTAGAGATTTAATGAAAGTAAATGCAGACCTTCTTAGTATTATACCACCATCAATGGGTAATATAGTAGGGGGTATGAAGGCTGGTATTAAATTATTTAATAAAGTTTCTAATCATTATAATAAGTTAATAACTAAAAATGCTAAAGCTAAAACCAAACTGTCAGAGCAAGAGATAATGGATCAGGCTATGGACTTCTTAAGAGCACAGCCTGAGTATAAAAAAATGGCTGATGCTGTACTGAAAGGAATTTCTACTGAGCAGATGGTATTAGAGATGGATGTTGCCAGAGCTTTAGGTGGTAAGCAAAGTACAAACTTGAATGCGGCTATCCGTAAAGCCAGAATAATATTAAGAGCTAAGACTAAAGGTCAAAAAGAATTAAGAAAAATACAAAGAGAGCTTAGAAACTTTATGCGTAAGACTTTACCTACAGATATATATAGTAAGTCAGATGCTATTAAGTTAATGAGAAAGATTGAGCAAGCTAATAAAAATAACATCAATTCAATAATGAATGAAGTTATGGAGTTTGCTGCTCAAAAAAACAATGTAAGATTACATAAGTCTATTGATGATTTATTAGATTCTAAAAATACTCTCAAGAAAATAAGTAATATTCTTAAAGGTGTTAAGATAGATGAGAGTACAAGAAAAAGATTAGCGTCTTTAAAGAAAAGAATAGATGATGGTAGTTTAGCTACTCAGGATAAAGTATTAGAATACATATATAAATTAGAGACAGAGTACGATAATATTAATAAGCAACCTGAAAAAACTGAAGGTGATTATACTGCAATGGCTGATCTACAAATCATTATGAATATGGTTAAAGCTAATAACTTAATGTCTAATGAAGACATTACTAAAGTTAATGTGTTGGCGGGAGTGGAGACAGAGTTAAAACAAATAATTACAGCAGGTAGAACTATACTTAAAGAGCAATTAAGAAAAGCACATTTAGAATATCAAAGACAATTTGAGCAAGTTTTCTTAGATGTAACAGGAAGAACTGAAAGCTTTAAGGATCAGGCTAAAAAACAATTAAAAGAGGAGGGTGTTGAGAACCCAACTGAAGCAGAGATACAAGATAAAATAACTGATATAATTGAGAATATTAAAGACACTAAAGATAGTAGGGGAAGAGAAACTGCAAAAATTGAAAAAGTAAAAAATAGATTTAAAAAATTAGGTAATAATATTGTACAAAGATTAGGAAATGTTATGGCTAAGAACTCTGATCTATTTTTATTAATGGATAAGATATCTTTACTCCCAGCAGAATTATTTGAAGGTAATACTCAAGAAGAGGTAACTAAAAAAATTGACGCTGCTAATCGTGAGATGAAAGGGAGAATGTTAATGAATGATGCATTAATAATTTCTAAGTTTCAAGAGTTGTTTGGTAAAAAATATAAATCTATAGTAACATCTTTTGGTAGAAAGACTGAAGCAATTGATTTACCTGATGGAACAGAGATGGTTTTATCTCCTAATCAAATGTATTACTTATACAACCAGTATAAAGACTCTTCTAATCATCCAGGACTACAAAAAACTTTTAGCACAGATGAAAAAGGTGTTGCTAAAGTAATGAATGAAATAACTACCCGATTAGAGTCTGAACAATATAAGAACTTAAAAGAGTTTGCAGACTGGCAAGTAGAAATATTATACCCTATGCTTTATAATCATTACAATGAAGCATATCAAGATATATACCGAACTCAGATGCCATATAATGTAAACTATGCAGGTATGGTTTATAGAGAAGGGCAAGAAGCGGAAGGTGTTAATCTTATACCAGGGGCTGATGGTGGTAAAATCCAATACCACAATGTAGTAGCTGCTAACTCTACTAAAATGAGAGAACAGAATAAGAAAAAAATTAGACCTATGGATGGTACTAATGTTCTCTACACTTATATGAGAGACATGGAATACTTCTCAGCTTATGGACGTCCTGTTAATGATATCAATAAATTATTTACTAATGACGTTATAAAGTCAGAGATTGAAAGGTTACATGGTAAACCTACTATGGATGCTATTACAGCGGCTATTCAAAAGATAGCCAACAAAGGATCGTTTAAAGAGATGGCTGAAATGGATAATGCTGTAGATATTATGCAGGATATGTTTATCTTATCTCGTTTAGGTATTAATCCTGTAGTAACGCTTAAACAGTTAACATCATTTGTTACATATGCATCAGATATAGGTTATGGTAATTGGATGAAGAACGCTGCTCTAAGTAGATTTGGTAGAGGTAAAGATGTAAAAGCTATATGGAAAGAGATAGCTGCTAACTCTACTTACTTGCAAGACAGGGATGCTAAGAGTATGACTAAGGCTATTGAGATGTACTCGGATGATGCTATGGAGTCAGTCTTTCCTGATATAACAATAGGGGGTAAAAGAATAATGACTGGAGCTAATAAAGAGTCTCTGGTAAATATTTTAATGTATACTACAAAGGTAGGAGATAGAGGTGCAATTTATTTAGGAGGAGTTCCTAACTATGTGTACTATAAAAACAAAGCATTAGAAGCTGGTAAGACAGAACAGGAAGCAATTGATGAGGCTATTGTTAAATTTGAAAGAGACACTAAACGATCTCAGCAGTCTACTGACTTACAAGATAGAGACTACTATCAAACCAGAGGCCCAATATTTAGAGCACTTAATATGTTCTTAACCACTCCTAAACAATACTTAAGAAAAGAAGTTTATGGTATTCGTAATATGTATAGGCTTGCATCTTCAGGAGGTAAGTCAGGTAAAGGAACAAAGACAGATGCGGCTCGTATATTTTTAACCTATCATGTAGTGATGCCTGTATTCTTTCAGTTTGTAGCAAATGGAATGCCAGGTTTGTTAGCCGACTGGGAAGATGAAGATGCAAAAGATTTAGGGACAGCTGCTATACTTGGAAATATAAATGCTTTATTTCTTTATGGAGAGTTTGCTGTTAAAATAAAAGACCTTATTATTGGTAAACCTGCGAGATTTTTACAATTTAAAAACCTTCCTGTTCTAACACAGGGAGAGGAAGTTTTCAACAGGTTTGCAAGATACAGGGACACTAAAGATCCTAAGAAAAAACAAGAGGCTTTGTATAAAGCTTTAGCAGAGACATCTCAAATAACAGGGCTTCCTGTAAATAATGTTCGTAAGATATTTAAAAATATGGAACAACTTATTGAAGGAGGAGAGGATCCAGCTAAAGTAATTATGCGTTTGTTTAACTTCAGTGAGTATCAAATACAAAACGAAGCAGAAAGAAAACGTAATAAAAAAAGTAAAAGAAAAGCAAAGAAAAAAGCAGGTAGTAACCCTATGATTTCTGGAGATCCTATGAACTCAGAAGATCCAATGAATGATAAAACAAATCCTATGTTAGGAAAAGATCCTATGAATTCCGATAACCCAATGAAATAATATGAATAAATTTAATGAGGACCAATGCATGAGACACAGTTATAATTTACTGTTAGGAAAAAAAACTTTAGATGAATTAATATCTGACACAGCTGATTTAGTTCTTATGTTTAATCCTAAAAAAAAGATTGTTCCAATGGAATATGATCTTTATGATACTTTAATAGAATACTTTACTTATACAGAGGAGTATGAGAAGTGTGCTGAACTTCTTAAAGCGAAGCAGTCTCTTTAATCTCTTTATCTATTAATTCTAATAACTGAGTGGCAGTGTAGATAGGGAGTTTATCATTATAGTTCTGATAGATTTGAGTAAAGTTATTTTCCTCCCTATCCCACGTCCATAGTGTATTTACATTCTTTTTAATATTAGTTGCAAGAACCCACTTAATTGTTTTATATTTCATGTTCTGATTTTATTTGGTCTACTAAAAAATTCTTATCGTAGTTTCTTCTCTCAGCCTCTAACTTGTAATATAAGAACGCTTGAAAGCCATTAAGATGGGAATCTGTAGGGAAGAAATACTTCCATCCTTTTGACATGCCTTTGGTTATATAATAACAAAACGCTACCCCTATCTTACCGCTACTCTTCTTAAAATTAATTACAGCAGTATGATCTGAAGTTGGTATAACCTCCTCTACTATAAAGGATTCTCCACTTACATTTCCCTCTCTATCTGTACGTGAAAACCTTTTAGCAATTACTTTACTAAACTCATTTAATTCTTTTGCTATTTGTTTATTCATTATCGTTTTCTAAATTTAAGTTGAACAGGAATAACGGTTGCTGCGTCAGGATAAGGAAATCTAAAATTTTTCACAGAGTCATTATGATAAGGGAGCGTGGCTACATAAGGTTGAGAATTTATTTCATGTATTAAATTCTTTTCGTCCATTAAATGAAAGCCATTTCGTTGCGCCTCATTTAATAGAGTGGAAAGCAAGTGAGGAGAATAAAAAAAAGTTTCCTCTAAAGCATTGATATTTTCCTTCGTCTCTTTAGTTTCTTCCTCTACTCTACACCATTCTTTCATAAATAATATTCCTCCTGGAGATAAATTCTTATAACAATTTTTGAAAGATTTTTCTATATCCCCATAACTAAAGCTTTCTAAAAAAATACAATGTGTCTTGCCTGAGCTTTCAATAGTCTCCATGTCTCCTAATATATATTTATTCTCTGGATATAATTTCTTACACACCTTTAAGTTTTCTTTACTATTAGTCACACCCTCAGCCTCGCATATCTTTGCTAACTCGTGAACTAAATACCCTGAACCGCAACCTATATCTAAAACTCGAGATCTACTCTTTATTTCTGCCTCGTTTATTATGTATTGCAAGAAGTCTGTATCACTTTTCCCTACAAATGCCATATGATAAAACTTAGTAACAGAATTATTGAAAATCGAATCGGCTTGTGTATTAAAAAAATCTATATTATTTTGGGGTGCTTTTTTCATAATTATTCTATTAACCAATAAATCTCCTGTTTATTGTCAGCTGTATAAAATCCAGATATTAACTCAGTGGTTATTTCTTTGGTTAAATATTTCTTAGACGCTTCTTTTAAAACATCATTAGCGAGTTTAGGAGAGGTAAAGCGGGTATATTTTTTAGTATTTTTTATTTCTTTGTGTTGAATACAAAAGTTTTCGGGTGAGTTGCTATAAAAATCATAAGATGCAATTAATTTTTTATCTTTATTATATCTATATTCTTTAGTGTTGCTAAAAGCCATCTCTTTACCCTGACGCAGATAGATAGAATCAAACACTATTTCATGGTCTATATAATTAAATCTTATAATAGCATACTCTTGCTGATCAGTAGATACATAAAAGTATATTGCGATAATTTTATTATCTAATGTTCTTATACAGCCAGGAGAAGGGTTGTAAAATTTAATATCATAAGAATCAATAAGATGCTGAGGTAATGAGTCGATGGCTTTGTTATTAAAATCTTCTTTAAAATATATATTATTCATAAGTATTTATATATATAGGTGTCTTATCTCCAACATGAGCACTCACTGTGTTGTAATAAAAAAAATCTATAGCATCTTCTTCACTCATATTATCTTCCTTCATTAAACATTTAATACAAAGCTGAGTGTCATATACAGCTACTGGATTCACACCTTCTGTTATACCAATTAATGCTGTCTTATAACCATCAGCTAATAAACATTCGTTCTCTGCTAATACTTCCATTAATAATTCTTTATCTTTCATTTCTTTATTCTTTTATGAGTTACTATTCTATGGCAGTTAGCACACCTAACCTCACACTTGTCCATCTCCTTTGATATTGCATCAATACAATAAGCTCTGTTTGACATATCAGAAATTGCCAGAATCTTATCTCCTTTAACGTGATCAAAATCTAATACTAAAGGGTTATTTTCTCCACAATCTATACACTCTGATATTTCTTTTATAGACATTACAAACTCTCTATTCCTAACTCTTTGCACCTTGTTTCTTTTATATGAACGGGCCTTAATTTCTTCTTTATTCTTTAAATAATGACGTCTTACTGCTTCTTTCTGATCTTTAGGGTTTTTATATGGCATTCTTTAGCTGGGCCAAATAACAATTATATTCGGCTCACTACTATACCTCATCCGACATTGATGTTATTAAATCTTTTAATTCTTTTACTAATTCCTCAGCTTTTTCTTTTGCTTTATTATAATCCCTGTCCATTAAGTCTTCATAAAGATCATCTCCAAAGTCATGAATATTATTACAAATATATTTAATATGGGTGATTTGTTTTTGATCTTCTTCTGCTACTCTTGGCATTGAACTTTAATATTATTTTTTATATTTTTTAACTCTTCTTGAACATTAATTATGGACAAATTTAACATTTTATTTTGTTCTTGCAACAAATTTAATTGTTTTTTTAATTCAATAGGTTTAAGCTCTACATAATCGGTGGACTCCTCTAACCATATTGCTTTTATATTATGGTAGTCTCTTTCCATTTGCTTGTCAGATTGAAACATCCATTTTATTCCTTTTATAGAATGCATAATAGTTGCATGGTTTTTCTTAAAAGAAAATCCAATAAAAGTATAAGACATATGACAGTCTTCCTTTAATATTTTATAGCAAATTGCCCTGGCTTTTACTAACTGATCAGTTTTTAATGAAGAATTTACTTCTATATTATAGTAAGTGTTAACTATATTTTTTATTGCGTCTACTTTTAATCTTTCCATTTGATTTTAAATTTATTAAGTCAAGATATTCATCCATATCTATCTGTACTAAGTCTGATAATATAATATTAGGGGAGTGATCTTTTATTACTTCTACTACAAAGGTAATAGGTTTATTATTGTCATTTATAATAACACCAGCTAACATAGTAGAAACTAATATATTAGGCTCTATATCGTTTACATTCTTTTGTATAAACTCAGCTATCTTTTGTCCTGTTCTGATATCAAATTGCTGAATACTTTCAACAAAATCTTCATCAATATCATATCCCGCCTCTGTATACTTCGGTTTTACATCCATGTTTTTCTAATTCTTTTAGTCTGTATTCTTGTAGTTTAGATAATTTACCTGTTGGTTTTTTTACTTCTGAAAATAATACATCACAGTTAGGAGGGATTGCAAGGAGGTCGGGGATGCCATTCTTATTAGTCTTTATTAGCTTAAGAACATAGTATCCTTCCGACTCCAGCTGCTTAATCCTCTTTGCCTGTATTTGTTGTTCTGTCATTCTACTTCAAAATCTGCTTTTTCTTCGTCTTCTGTATCGTCATAAATATCCTGAAGTATTTCCTCCAGTTCCCATCCATTCTCATTTTGAAGTATGTCTTCATATTCACCACTAAGGTACCATTCACTAACTATGCTTAGAACTTCTTTTTTAGTTAGATTTAATTTTTCAATTATATTTTCTTCCATTGTTTTATGTTTTACAAATTTATAAATTTTCTTCTAAAGTGACTAAGGGTGTAGTCTTTCTTCTTAACTACCGCTTTATATATATCTTTTTCAATACCTCCTTTACTAAATATCCAGTACACATCATTCTTAAGTCTATCCTTAGTTGTCATACGATCTCTTGATTGCCAATAAGATGTAGCACTAAAGTCAATATTATAATATACTAATGCATTAGCCTTTCGTAAACTAATACCTTCTCTACCACTTACAATTTGAAGTGCTATATTTTTATCAGTGGTATTAAAACAATCTAAGTCCGTACATATAGCATCACCAAAAACTTCTTTAATAGCATTTAACTCTTCCTTAAACTTATAAAAAATACCTATCTTAAATCCTCTGAATTTTTTCTTTATAAATTCAGCCTTACTTAGGTCCAGTATCATAGAGTTACCACTCTCAAATTTAATAGTACCACTACACATTTGATGTACCTTAGTCATTAGTTTAACTGAAGTGTCCGCAAGTATTACTTCACTCTCACCTTCCACAACTAAGTCTCTTTTTAATTTATTAATTAATCTAATAGTCTCTGGTTTAATATCAACCTCTAACACATGCTCAGTAGTCTCAACTATAAACCCTGCATCCTTTTGACTAAAGTTAATAGTGTAAGGAGACATAGCTTCTATAATTTTCTTACTACCTTTGGAGTAATCATTAATATACATTCCTCCTATCTTCTTTTTAACTACACCAACATAGTCATTAGCAAACTGATAAAAGTTTTTATAATGAGAAAAAGGATTGTTAGGTATAAAGTATACTTGATGATACATTTGTGAGTATGCTTCTGGTGTTGGAGTTCCACTTAACAATATAACATAAGGATCAGATCTAAATATAATATTCTTTACCTTCTTAGATCTTCCACTTGGTTTAGGAAATGCTCCCATACCATGGGCCTCATCACATATAACTACATCCCATCCAGTTTGTCTAACCTTATGTAATGATTCGTAATTAATAACTTCTAAATCAAATTTAGGATGTAATAACTCATAATCATTTTGAATACTGGAGATAGCTTTTTTCTTAGTTATAAATAAAACTTTCTTAGCTTCAATCTCATCACATATTCCTAAACTTGTTAGTGTCTTTCCAGTTCTAACCTCCATAGCTAAATAGAGAAACCTATTCTTTTTTATTATACCGACACCATCAGATATAATATTCTTTTGGTAGTCTCTAAATGTTATCATTATTGTCTCTGTATTCTATCCACTTACCCAACATATCTTTACCTTCTAAGGGATTGCAGTTATATTTATAAGTTCCGTAAGACATGAGCCATTTACCAAACTTTATTCGGCTCACAGTTAATTTGGCTTTTGGTCCGTAGTCTGGGTATTCATTAATAAAGTCCATATATAAATCATTAGAATATATTCTATTATTCTCAACTAATTTAGGATTTTTCATTCCATCAATAACTCCACACCACTCAATAAATTCATGACAAGTATCCGCAGATAATACACGAGTCTTAAGGTTTACAAAGTCACTCTTTAATAACCCTTTATCTAAATGTAATTGTAGACAAGTGATCATATAGTTATCAAACTGACACCAGTCATTATCATTCCACTCTCCAAACATTAGTTTACCAAACTCTACCAGTGGAGTAAATTCTTTAGTATAAAATTGACTAAGTTCTAACTCCCACTTTCTTCTCGCAAATGAATTACCCTTACCTTTAATAGCATAGTTAGTAGTGATTGCTACCTTTGGAGATTTACTAAATGGTATTTTAATTGAGTCTTTATTTTTCTTCTCAAGTGTTAACCCTTCAGTAACTACACTAAATAATCTCTCAAAGTCAAAATGTTTCTTTACATCATCAAAGCAAAGGATCTGAGTATCAGCAGAAACTAATTGATAAGCAAATGATTTATCAAAGTTAAATGACTTACCATCTATAACTACTAACTTTTTCATGTGAGACAATCCATTCATAAACAAACCTTTACCCGTTCCTCCTTCTGGATTATCTGATATAACCTCATCATTCAGTATGGTAGCTGGGCAGTAAGATAAATTTTTCCAACCATGTAATAGATAACCCATAGTAGACTCCATGGACTTAGTTCTCTTTTCGTTTCCTCCAGATATATTAGATATAAAGGTTTGAAAATCACAATCAGTAACATCACAAACATCAAAAACCCTATCAATAACATGGTCCTTCCAAACATATCCTCCTAAATCTAAATAATCAATAGGTATTATTTCGTTCTTAGTAATCTTAACTGCACAATTAGTATAGTAAAGGTAAGCAGTATCCTTAGTGTCGGCTACAAAATAAACATTAATAGATCCTAATAATGTAAGAAACTCTTCTCTAAAATACTTTACACTTTCAGCAAAATAATTATATATACTCTTATCATCTACATCTAATAAGAAACTTAAAACAAAATCCTTTATTTCTTTTTCAGATGTATGGTCTATTAAGTTGTTAGTTACTCTAACAAATACATAGTTCTTACTTCCTTCTGGATTAAATTTATAGAATCCATTATCCTCTAAGAAATCTTTAAAGGCAATATGAATTATTTTAACTACTCCCTTTTCACTCTTAGTCCAAAATTTTTGTTTGTCTTGTTCTTCCTCTAATCTTCTTACTACATTATCTAAAACATTATCCTCAACATTTAAGTCCTCTGCAATCTCGGATTTAATTTCAGAGGCAGTTGCCCCCTTTCTTAATTTCCTTTTTACATTATTAACCTTTTCTTCATCCTCATAATATTTAGTACCAAAGTTTTGTACTTGCTTATATGCTGAATTAATAGTTCTTTTAATTTCGCTTTGAGAAAAATCTTTACTTGCAAAATTACCCATAACATATTCTGCTAAAGTTTTGTTAACTCCAAAGTCATTAAATGCTGAGGCTAATATAAATACATTTTGATTTCTTTCTCCACTATTTAGTCCGTACTTTCTTTCCCACCACTTTAAAAGAATTTCTACTATCTTATTCTCATCTGTAATTGGTATAGTTTGTACATCTTTATGCTTAATAACTTCTTGGTATTCTTGCTCAATAATTTGATTAAAAATACTTGACTGCTCATTAATATATATCAATGGATCATATGATTCATAACATACTCTTGATACATTCTTACATGATATATCAAAATACTCACTACTAAAATGATGTTGTAATGAATTAAAAAATTGTTTATGTGTGTCTGACTCAGCTGGTATCTTAACTAATACCTTCAAACCTAATCCACTTGGTGAAATAAATACTGAGTATGTATATCTATCTTTAGATATAACTTGTTTTTCTTCCAGCATTAACTTCTCTGAAGGAAAATTATCAAAGTCCAAACATATTAATCCACTATGCTGACTTAATGATGCATCATTTCTTTTTGTAAATTTACCACTAAAACATATAGCTGGTAATGATTGCTTTAATTGGTTTCTTATTTCTTTGTCTTTCTCTACCCTTATTGACTTTACTATGTCTTGGGATGCTCCTGATTGAATTCTTTCTAATATCTTTGATACATCTCTATAAAAAGGTTGAGCAGTATCTTTAATGTCTTTAAATATTGTTATTTCCATTTGATTTGATTTATGTTGTGTTATGTCAACTTTATGACAACTTTATTTTAACTTTTTTTTACTAACTACTACTTATATATTCTTTTTTTATGACAATATGATAAGAAATATATATATATATATATATAAATAAAATTAGTTTAGGTTTAATATATAAAGAGTATATAATTTACAAGTAAAGTCGTCATCTCGTCATATATTAGTGAAAAGAAAAGGGACACGAAGTCCCTCTTCTAATTCCTTTTTACCAATTTAGAAAGGTAGATCCTCATCTACTGCTGGTGCAGTTTCTTTCTTTGGTTCTGGCTTGTAAGTGTCTACTGCTAAGTAATGTGTTTTACCATACTCATCAGCACCATCTCTTTTAGCTGATACATTTAATTTAATGTACTTCTTACCATTGTACTCAAACATATGCTCTTGAGGTAAGTCTGTTAAACATACGCTACATGAGATCATGTTTCCATCAAACTTTGATGTTCCGTTTCCTACATAGATTTTTTCTTCTGCCATAATTTAATTTTTATAAATAATTTTTTCCAACTGATTCATTGTAGCTTCCATGAGATTATCCCTTTCAGCTTGTGTGTTGAGGTCGGTTGGAATTTGCAACCACACCACACTTTTCTTTTTATTAAAGTGTTTCTTTAATAATATACGATTCAATATCTTCTTCAGCATCTTTAATATAAAATTTGTTATACACTTGTATTGCTTTCTCAACTTTTTCTTTTCCATAATTTAAAAATGTTTCTGATGGATAGTATATTCCTAACTCAAATGTCATTTTATCTACCACATAAAAAACTAATGGCTTGTCAAAAAATTGTTGATATAGGTAGGCTTGACTATCATAGTTATATTTCCTTGCACTATACTTAAAGTCTTTAATATTAGATGTAGTTTTAAGGTCTATTAAAATATCTTTACCTACTATATCTGCCTTACCCTTCCACTCTACTCCCATAACTTCATGAATTGCTGGGATTTCATATCTATTTTCTTCATCATAGATTGCCTCATAAAATTCTAAGTTATTATTCATAGTAGCAATAGCCTTATCTGTTTGATCTTTTTCTTTTTGTAGCATCATAATATCTCTACCATGCTCAAGAATTTCTTCCTTATATTTCTTAGTATTTCTACTTGATGCATCTATTCCTATAAACTCACTACTTCCTACTTTCTCTGGCTCTAACATAGCAGTATGAAAGTATCTTCCAATTAGCATTGCTTTAGTTATATCCTTTGGTTGTCTAAAACTTTTAGGATCATTAAGTAATGTAATTATATCTGAATTAGATAAGTATTGTTGTCCAAACTTACCATAGTAATGCTCATCATCTTCTAACTTTTTAAGTATATCTAACATTACTTTATAGCTTTAGATAATTCTTTCTTTACTACTGCCTTGATATTATACTTTGCCTCTAAATTCTTAACAATCTTAGGTAAACCTAATTCTTTATTAGATCCTATATAATTAAGTACCTTACTCCAATTTGCATCTCCAATATCTAAGGTTATTTTTTTAGATACTTTAGGAGTAGGAGTTTTACTTACTGGTTGAGGTGCTTTCACTACAGATATAGTATCCTCACCAATCCATAAACTTAATCCTAAACCATGCATAGCAATTGCTTTAGCAGTTGATCTTTGTATTGCAGTGTTTACATCCATAGAAGAAACCTTTTCAATAGGTATAGAATTATTACGATAGTCCATTACTGGTAGGTAATCAATATGTTCCATATCATTTATTATAATACCTACCTTAACATATGCAGATTTACCATCAGTAAAAAAGTTAAGTCCAGTATGCTCACTTTCATATACCTTTCTTTGTGCATTAGGGTACTCATTCTTAATCATACTCCACGCAGTAGCCCATGATAAATAACTAAACTTTCCTTTCTTTTCAGTTTTATCCTTTACGGATATGGATGATAAATCCTTAAAGATGTTCTTCTTCTTTTCCATTTGTTTTGATTTTATTTAATTGTTTAATTCTCTTTGTATACTTTACAAGGAGGTTTTCTCTTGTTGATTTTAATTTTTTTATATGCTTGTCGTTCTTTCTTGTGTTTACTTCTTCCTTAATCTTCCATTCTATAATATCTAATTTCCTTTTGTAATTCATCATAGATAATTTTATTGCACCTTTCTTCCAGCCATGTATAAAAAACAATTCATATTCCTCTTTATTACATTCTTGGAAATAATCTCCATTCTTACTGCAATTAAGTATCTCGGTTTTAGAAAAAAACTTTTGGATTTTTACACCATAATTTACAATACTACTATTATCAATGTTATATGCTGAGGGATCTTCTAATGCTTGTATAAATATTTGCTCTATACTATACATTTTGTAGTTTACTAACTACTTCTAAGAAATCTTTATCCTTATCAATAAGTTCTTTTGCTTTTTTATATCCATGTATTATAGTTGAGTGAGCAACACTATGCCCTTGCTCTTCCATAAACCTTTGGATATAAGAAATTCTAATAGGTCTTTCCATACATAAGTAGTATAGCATTTGTCTTGCATCTACTATTTCTCTCTTCTTTGTTTTATCAAACATCTGATCAAGTGTCAGATGAAACTGCTTGGCTATTGCTATTGCATAACCATCAAAAATATCTTTTTTCATATAAATTTAATTTAATTATTTAATAAAAGGGGGTAAACTTTTTCGTTGTCAAAATGTCTTAGAGACTTTTTCGTTGTCAAAATGTCTCCCCTTTAATTGAGATGGCTAAGATAATTCTTTTTCAATTAATAGCCAAATTATGTTTAACTTATTTTTATTTCTCCATCTTGGTTAGTTCTTAAATCATCACTATATCTTTGTTTTTCAGTCCATATTCCATCCTCCACTCTGTTGTCTGCACACATACAGCATACCCCATTTGCATTGGTTTCAAATATTTCTTCCTCATTACATATATTACAAACTAAATAATTATATGTATCGTGTATAATTTTATCACTTTCCATTATTTATTTTCTTTTTTACATTGCACTCTATACAATATAAGGTATCCAATTAAATCTAACATTGTATCCTCCGTTTGATCGTTAATACCTACTTGCTTGATCCTACTTAGCTTATCATCTATCCTTGCTAATATTCCCTCCTTAGCAGATAGTTTTGAAAATATCTTTGGAGGATCATTTGCAGTATCTCCGTATGCTTTATTCTTTTCCAGTAATAAATCTATTACTTCTTTACCTACTTGTTTTATTAAGTATTCTGTTTTCATTTTATTTAATTTAAGTTTATACTGACTACTCCTAAGAGTAGTTTCGACTATTAAAGTCTCATCAGAGTATATTTATAAGTGGCCTCCATATCCATTGGGACATTGAAATCTCCATTCGCTGTCTGAATTTGATTCATTCATACCCTCGTAATCATGTACTCCACTTCCAAACTCATATTCTGACTCTTCAAACTTTGCATCCATTTCATCAGACCATAAATCTTCATTATTTGTTAGATAATCATGTATTTCTGATTCATAATCTATTAAATTAGGTACTTCAATTTCTATCTCTGTAAACTTGTGGTATACCGATCGTTGTTGAATTTTTACTTTCATAATTATTTTCTTTTATTATATTCTATTATTTTCTTATGCTCTCTTTTATAATATTCTATTATATTATCAATATCATCTTTCAATTCTTTATCTGTCATCTTTGCTATTTTTAAAGCATCATTAATAGATTCTATTTCATCTCCAGCATACTCCATTATAAAATCTATCATTTCTTTTCTTGGGTTTTTTACTTTCACTTTATATTTATTTAATTGATAATCGTGGATATACTTTACCCACTTGTTGTATGTTAATTCTCTTTGCATATTAAAATGGTAATAGTGAATTAATATAATCTTTCTTGTTGACTTTTAAGTCAATTAATCTTCTTAATGGTATTGTTCTATGACCAGCTTTTTGTACATCCCATACAATTACATTACCTCTTTCTCTTGCATTGTACTTTAATCCTTTACCACTTAATCCTTTGTGTACTCCCGTTCTGCAAAGCATCTTACGGATCGTACCATCACTTTTTTCAAATACTGCTGAGAAGAATCTCCCATTAGTATTATCAATTTCTTCTTGTAGTTTGTTTAACCATTCATCTTGAGGAATGATCACTCTGTTTCTGTCAATTGTTTTTCTCATAATTCTATTTATTTAATTTTAATGTGTGCGAGGAATAGCCCTCTACTACCAAATCCCCAATGCATTTACGCATTGAGGGGAAGGTAGGATAGGCACAACCCTATCGTTCACACACAATTATAACCAGTACTCTTGACTACACCATTTACTGCAAAAGGTATCTTCTTCATCAACCTCTTCATTGCAGTTATTACATAGGTAAGTACTATTTTCTTCATTGCATTCAGTACAATACTCTTCATCCCATCCTCTCGGTACTTCTACAAATTCATACTTCTCATCACAATTATAACATTGCTCAAGATCTTGGGAATTTTCTAATTCAGGAAACTCCATAAGTTTTACTTCTAATTCTTTTCTTGTCATATCTATTTAATTTTATTTATATTCGTTTCTATACCAATCATATTTTCTATGGTAGTATTCACTATTATTTATTACTCTCATAAATCCGTATAGACTTATCATTCTTATTAATTTTATCATCTTATTTAATTTTATAGTATTCAATAAGTAAACTATCGTTCTTTACTTGATACTCGTTATACAATTTATTCATTTCATAATCAATCTTACTTCTTTGATGTAATTGCTCATCTGATAGTTTATTCATCATTCCACAACTACTCATCATCAGAGTAATCCATACTACTAAGATTGTGTAGTAGTATCTTGCTAACCATTTCATTGGTATTCCTAATATTTCTTTCATATTTATTCTATTTCAGTTAATACTCCGTTAATTTCCTCATACTGATAATCTTCAGTACATTCCCATTCAGTATAATATACTCCATAATGATTATATCCTATCTCTAAAATATCATCAGTAGACTCAATAAAGAATTGATGTTCGGTTTGTTTAGTTTCTTCAATCATCAACTCTTTAATGTGTTTTACTGCATCTACCTTATTTTTAAAGTATTCATCAGTTTGTTCATTTATCCATCCTTCATTCATTCCTTTGTGAGTGATAGAACATTTTCTTGCGTATTTCATATTGTGTGTTTTTGTTGGTATCTTATGATACTGACTACTCAATTAAGAGTAGTTTCGTCCCATCAGGACTCATCAGAGTATCTATTATTCGTTATGATGGTGTATGTGAGTCTCTATCAAATCATCAGAGTATCTCTCAATTACCTCATTCCAATCTATAATATTTATATCATTTGCACTGAATTCATCCTCTCTAACCAATCTAAAGAATGTTTGTAGTATATCTTCTTTCCAATACTCAGTATTATCTAATACTAAACATAATCGGTAGGTTTCCATGTTGGTGTATCCGTTAACCTTAACATCAACTGCATCTCCATTCTCATCAAAATCTCCTAAGATATCCTCAGTAGATATTCTTGGTAGGAAATACTCATCTTTTTCTTCAGGAGGACAAGCAAAATTACCATATATACCGCTGAAATCGTGCAGTACATCCGTTAATCTATAGTTTCCATTGTTGACTACTTCCTCAACCCATTCCTGATTCAACTCTACCATCTTTGAAAAGATATGCTCTACATTCGGAAAGTTATCCGATATCCATTTCATTGGCATAAGTAAATCCAATCTCATTGCTAATTCTTCTTGTTGCTTGTTCATTTTGTGTGTGTTTTAAATTGTAGGAATCAATCATTGACTCCCTCTACTACGAAAACCTCGCTATTTTCATAGCAAGGCAATCAGTAGTGATTAGTTTCTATCCGTATATCTCATTAGGCATTTTGTCCCAATCAGGTCTCTGCATTAGTTTATCTCTCTGAAGACAAACCTTGACAAACTCCCAACATTGCTTAAGATTAGGTAAGATATCTTCCCATTCTCCCTCTTCTATATCCATCTCTGCTCCTTTCATTTGATAGTACATTGTATCATTATAATCTCCTCCTGATTGAGAATTAAATGCATCGCAAATCTTATTATATAACTGCATACATTCTTCAATTGTCTCATCTACCATGTACTCAGATGCCCATTCTTTAACTTGATTATTAGATGCCTCTACATCTATTGTATCAGATAGATTATCATTCCATACTGCTAAGTATACCTTGTTATCATAGACTCTTGCATCTATTCCGTACTTACTTTTAAGTACCTCTACTGCCTTGTTTACTACTTTCATTGTGTGTGTTTTAAGTGTAGGAAACACTATTGTCTCCTACTGCGAAAACCCCACTATTTTCATAGTGAGGCATCGGTAGTAGCACTGGTTTTTAGTTATCAAATATCATATCCTCGTGTAATAACTTCATTGTATGTTGTGCTACTTTTAATCTTTTCATTCTATCTGTACAGCCCTTATCTCCTTTTGCCTCCTCTACAAATATCTTATCTGCTATCGCCATTCTAATTGTTGATACTTGTTCTAATGTCCATTCGGTAGTGATTTCTTTGTTCATAATTGTGTGTTTTAAGTTAATGTTATGTTTAAATTGAGTGCAAAGATAGTTTAATTAATTGGATTATCAACTATAAATGTTGTTTATATTCTTGTCCCATTTTAATTTTATATTTAAACTAACTGATAGTCAGTCAGTTAACCTGTTAATAACTTTATTGTTTTGTTTATGTATTTTGGGAGTCGGGCTGTCATTAACCTTCTCTTCTCTTTGTCTTCACAAAGTATTTAAGGGAAGGTATTACTCTTATCTCTCTCTCTTTATGTGCGGAACGAGGGAAGGTAGGCACATATGCGTAGACATTAAGCAGTCAACTAAAGTAGACAAGGAACGAGTCAAGGCAGTCAGTGTAGGGATCAGTCAGTGTCGGTAGTCAGTCAGTAAAAAACGGCAAAATGTTCCGCTGAAACTTTCCAAATCAAACAAAATCAAACAACCCCCCCCACCACTTTCCTGACGGGACATCTCAGCGTATGACCTATAATAACCCTCAACCCCCAGACATCTAAAAAATTTTTATATCTTTGTAAAAAATAAAACAAGGACTATGAAAAAAATGACAAACCCTTTTATTGGCTCTTCTAATGTTGGAGGCCTTTATGTACAGGACGGTAGATTAAAGAATGAGCGTAGAGACGGTGAGACTGGAATAGCAGAAGCTGCAAGACACAGAGCTCAAATGAAAAAACAATATAAGATTGATGAGATCGCTGATGGTATCGAAAGAGCCGACATGCGTAAGAACCATAAAGACATTTACGAATTTTAAGAACCCATTTGTTCTGTTGTGAAGAGAGGTTAGACTACGGTCTGCCTCTTTTTTTTATATATATGACAAGAGTCGTCATAGTTATGACGATATAAAACAAAGTCGTCATAGACTTAACTTATTGATTTATAATATATTATATTCTTTTTATGACGAGATGACAAGTTTAAAGTATATTTTATACTATAAATATATAAAGAAGAATAGTAAATATATATATATAAGTATTGAAAAGAAAAATTCATCATGTTGTCATATATGTTATTATTATTTTATTATCTTTGCCTCAAATTAAATTTAATTAAATCACAACAAAATGCAAGAACAATCTGGGTACATTCCAAAAGACCTATCTTTTAATGAGGAGGCAAGAGAAAAGCTAATATCGGGAATCTCTAAAATATCTAATGCAGTTAAGTCAACACTGGGCCCACAGGGCCAGACTGTATTGATAGAATCATCAAACCATACACAAGGATTAACAGTAACTAAGGATGGTGTTACTGTAGCTAAGAGTATATTTCTTATTGATCCTATAGAGAACTTAGCGGTTAGGATGATGAAGCAGGCTTCTGAGAAGACAGCTAATACTGCGGGAGATGGTACAACTACAGCTATTGTCTTAACGGAGGCTTTAGTTAAGGCAGGTCAAAAATATATTAAGGATAGTGATAATACGATACAGGTCGTTAGAGATATTAGAGCTGCAGGAGATATTCTTTTAGAAAAAATAAAATCAGAGGCTATTGATGTAACTGATGACATGTTAAAAGACATTGCTACAATCTCTGCAAACAATGACAGCGAGATCGGTGAGATTATTGCTAAGGCTTACAATGAGGTTGGTAAGGATGGTATAGTAACAGTTGAGCGTTCTCAAACTGACGAGACATATGCTGAGGTTACTAATGGTATAAAGATAGATAGAGGTTGGACATCTCCAATGTTTATTAATGATCAAAGAAAAGATGAGTGTATATATGAGGGAGTAAATGTCTTGATATGCGATACTGAGATCAGTAACATACTTCAGATTGAAAATATCCTGAAGCCAATTATTAATTCTGGAGATAAGTTACTTATAATTGGAGACTGCTCACAGAATGTTATTAATACTATGGCCGCTAATGTACAGCGTAATGGATTAAAGTTCTGTAATATTAAACCACCATCATTTGGATATAAGACTCACGAGTTAATGCAGGATATTGCATTCTCAGTTGGAGCTAAATACTTTTCTGAAAAGACTGGAGATGATTTATCTTTAATAACTACAGAGGACTTAGGTTATGCTGATAAGGTTATTGTTGGTAAAGACTCTACTATCATTATGAAAAACGGAGAGATCAGTAAAGAAACACTTGATAGGGTTGCAGAACTTAAGGACCAGCAAGAAAGATTAACTGCAAAACATGAGAAAGACTTTATTAACGAAAGGATAGCCTCATTAGTTGGGGGGATTGGTTGTATCTATGTAGGTGCTACATCGGACATAGAGCAAAAAGAAAAATTCGACAGAGTCGATGACTCTGTCTGTGCAGTGCGTTCCGCACTACAGGAAGGAATAGTAGCAGGTGGAGGATTGTTATTAGATACTTTATCTAAGAAATTAAAAGGAAAGACTGTAGTAGATAAGATTCTTAAAGAAACATTACAAGCACCTCTACAACA
>Ga0233415_10000235_pt1 | contig 27284 bp, 19 predicted proteins | sample Na_anoxic_12_MG_FD_188631 | JGI IMG/M metagenome (GOLD analysis project Ga0233415, IMG submission 188631) | Seawater microbial communities from Saanich Inlet, British Columbia, Canada - Na_anoxic_12_MG | ecosystem: Environmental > Aquatic > Marine > Inlet | place: Canada: British Columbia...
ATCCCAGTTGTCGTAAAAACCTTTTTTGCCTAGTATTTTTGCATGACTATGCAACTTGCTGCGACTTTGTACTAGTGCTAGTGCATACTTTCCGTGATTGAATTTCACACCATTAACTACTTCAGGAACACCTGGATGGTCTGACAGTGCTAGCATGTCAACAGGCACCAGTGTTTCTTCATTAGCATTATCGATTGTGTCTTCGAATTCTTCAGGATCGTAATCATCAGGGTTGTACACATAAATGTACACATCTTGGTTGCCCATGCCTTCTTCGGCAACATTTATCATGTCTTGTGCTAGAGAAGTACCAATGCGCACACTGTATTTGTTGGCTAGTCGTGCTTTTCTAGCATACGGGCATGGTGACCAATTGCCTAATGCAGGATGTGGAACTTCAAGAAAGTTGATCAACCATTCTTCGATGTTGGCTTTTACTTCATCGATTACCAAAAGTCTCTTCCTGTTTTCTTTGCTGTTTCCAAGTTGCCCTTGATGATGCTTCCCAAGATGTCTCGTTCTGGGCCACTCATCTGTGTGATTTCAGAGTAGCTAATACCGCCACGCATGTACCAGCATATCTTCATCATATCCTCTTTTAGGCCCTTAACTTCTTTTTCCATCTTCTCGACGATTGCTTCAATCTCGTCTGGAGCTGATGTTAAGAGCCTGATTCGAAAAAATTTGCAACATTCATAGTAAACGGCGTTTCGTATTGGTGCTTGCAATCGGCACAAGTAATGTTAAGAGGGTCAATTTCGCCTAGTTTTTTAATTTCTTCAATTTTTTTGCGTACTTTTGAAAAAATTTTAGATTCGCAGTTTTTAATGTATTCTGTAATGTGTTCCTTGTCTACTACAATATCATCGCCTGCTCTGATCATACTAATACTGTCACTGATTGCATTTACAGTAATCTCGCTGAGACTTTGGAATGCTTCAGTTAACAATCTAAGCTTTTCGGCTTCATCGAGGTCGGCATCAGGTAATGCTTCCAACATTTTTTGATCTTGGAACTGCAACATGTTGTTGCGATTTTGTTCTTTGTACGTCAACGGTTTGAAATGTATTTCAATGTCTCCGTTGACAACTGGTTGAGAAAAATCTGGAGTCTTGATTCGATCCATAATGCTTCTCAAGTCAATGCCAAACTCATTGGTTTCGCTGCACTTTGGACACTTGCTGGTAAATTCCATTTCGTGTCCGTAACTTGCAATTCTTATAGCAATTAACAACGTATCCAAATCAAGTGTGCTGACCTGCCAAGTGTCTACAAAAGCAGGGATGCAACTTTTTATTACATTAGCAATAGCAGCGCCGTTGAACAATGCGTCAGCAGTTCTATATGCAATTTCATCTAGTGCTGTCATTGGGTAAATTGGAATTTCTTTATTCTCTGGCATTACTAGAATATTTTCGTCGTAGTACACCCCATTGCTTGGCAACGTGACATAAATTGCAGGTTGCCTAAAGTGTTTTGCAAGTGGGTTTGGGTTGTTGTGATCCATGTTTTTTCCTACCATAAATATATGATACTGTACTTATACAGCGTAAAAACGGGTAAGAATTTAATGGCAGATTTTGATGATCAAGACCTACAGAGATTGAATGATGAAATCTCTCGATTGCAACAGTCTATGTTGCAACTGGCTAACAGTCAGCAAGTAGGCAGTTCTCAATGGAATAAAATCAACAGCCAGTTAAGCAATGTTCAAAACAAGTACAAAGCAATAATATCCTCCCAAGAGTCGTTTGCTAATTCAGTTGGCAAAGGAACTGCCGCTGTAGGTAAAATGGCAGTTGGCGCTGTTAAGGCCGGATCGTCTTTTGCAGAAGCAGCCAGTGCAGTTAGGCAAAGTAGGGAAGACTTTACCAGCTTGAACCCATCGATAAATCTAGCTGGCTCGGCACTAAAAACAACAGGAAAACTAGCAGGAGTAGCTGGTGAAGCACTAGGCGGGCTTGCTGACGGTATTCCTGTTGTTGGCGGCGTTATCGGAGGCGCAATCAATGCAGTGGGCAAGTTTGCCGCTGCAATTACTGAAGCAGTTGCTGACATCCTTACCACAGTAGGCCAGCAAGTAACAGCCGAAGTACAACGTGCAAGTGAAGCATTTCGCACAGTAGGGCAAGTTGGTGGATTAACTGCTGGCGGGTTAACTGAGCTAATGAATCAAAGTATTGATGCTGGACTTAGTTTTACACAGTTTAGTGCTGTAGCGTCCAAAGGTGCTGAAGGTCTTGCATTTGCGTTTGGCGATGCAAGCGAAGGTATTGAGAGATTTTCTCGAGTCTCAGCAGACATGGAACCATTTAGACAAGGCTTGATAGCTTTGGGTGTGGGCGCCGAAAAACAAAATGAACTAACAACAAAATATTTGTTGTTACAAGCAAGAACCGGTAGAGTTGAAACAATGTCAGCAAGGGCACTTGCACAAGGCAGCGAAGAATACATTCGTAAACTGTCCACTCTTTCGAGGATAACTGGTAGAAGTATCGACGATCAACAAGCCATAATGGATGCACAAACACGCAACATACGTTTAATGGGTGCCGCTGCTGATATCCAAGAAAGACTAGGCGGCGACGAAGGTCGTCGAGCTGCACTAGCCATGCAAACCACATCAGCAGCTATTGAAACTGTTGCAAGTAAAGAAATTGCTGATGGTTTGCGTGATGCAATGGCAGGCAACCTCGGTACCGAAGCTGCACAAGGGTTTGTTCTTGCAGCTGGGCAAGAGGGTGTTGCTGCGGTTGCTGCACTACGTGCAGGTACTATAAGTGATCTTGATGCAACAGCATTAATCATGCAAGGCATTAACAATAGATTTGATTCTCTAGGAGGATCAGCAGGAATTGCTAGACTAGTTGGGCTTGGCACACCATTGGATGCAGTGTTTGAAGGTATGTTTAATGTGTCCCAACGTGCTAATTTAACAGCTGACGACTTAGAAAAATTAAAAACATCACAAGATAGTTTAACAACAGCAACGGATACTACAACTGCTGACTTAATTTCTGCACAGGTTGCTTTACAAAAAGCAGCAATTGAAGCTGATAAAATGGCCAAAGAGCTTATGGGCCCAGCAGCTAGTGCAGTTAAACAATTTGCTGAAATAGTACAAAAATCAAATACCGAAATGCTTAAAATGTTAAAAATATTTTCCGAAGGCGGTGTAGGAGGATTAAAGTCAGCAGTTACTGGACAAATAATGCCAGATTCTAGTACTGGAATTGTAGATTTTACAGGTATGAGTCCAGAAGAAAGAGAGATAGCGCAACAACAAATTCAAGAAAGACTTGAAAACTCTAGAAAACAAAACGCAGAGACATGGGAAAGCATCAAAAAGATGTTTTTTGGAAGATTTGTTGGTAGCGATAGTGGAACAATGCCAGCTGGAGGTGACGGTACTTCGCCAACAAGTGCAACACCAGATTACGGAAACAATAGCGATTTATTAAAACTACTTGAAGAAAGTAGAAAAAAATATGCTCCACTAGGAACATCTGATGCTGTACCTTCAACGGCAGGCCCAGCCGGCACGTTACAAAACAGCAGCAATTTGTCAGATGTATTAAATGAAAATCTCAAAGTAGCAAACAATCAATTGGCAAGCCAGCATGCAGAAAGTCTAGCAAGAAAAGAAGTGTCGGATCTAACCATTGAAAAATTAACTGAACTTGTAACTGCTATGCAACGTGCTAACAGCACCAGCCAGGAAATACTAAATGCAACCCGTCGAGGGTGATAAATACTTCAGTTACGATGTTCATATTGGAAAAATAATACATGGCTGGATGGAAAAAATACTTTAAAGTAGTAGGAAACGAAGGTGGGCAACTTTCTCCTATAAGCGGGCAAACTGCACGAGGGCAATCAGGGTCTGGTGGTCAGTTTGGTTTTAAAAACTATCAAAGCCACTTGCCGGAAGTGTATTCGGGACATCCAAACAGAATTGAACGTTATAATCAATATGAAAATATGGATTGTGACAGTGAAATCAATGCGTGTTTAGATATTATTGCTGAGTTTGCAACACAAACCAATGAAAGCAACAACACACCGTTTGAAGTTGATTACGCTGACACTCCTACAAACAACGAAATTGAGATTATTAGAAAACAACTACAACAGTGGACTAAACTCAACAAGTTTGATCAACGCATATTCCGTCTCTTCCGAAACACGTTGAAGTACGGCGATCAGGTTTTTGTTAGAGATCCAGAAACCTTTGAACTATACTGGGTTGACATGACCAAAGTAGTAAGAGTTATTGTCAATGAAAACGAAGGCAAGAAACCTGAACAATACGTTATTCGTGATATCAATCCCAACTTTCAAAATTTAAGCATTGCTCCTAAAAGCACCACAGACTATGGATCAAATCCTAATGCAGGGTCAATTGGCGGCAGCGGCGGATCAAATTCAAACTACACTATCCCAAATGCACCTCTTGCAGGTGGGCAAAGTAGATTTGAACACACTATAAACGAAACAGTAATTGATGCTAAAAACATAGTACACCTTGGACTTAGTGAAGGCTTGGATTTTTATTGGCCGTTTAGTCAAAGTATACTTGAAATGATTTTCAAAGTATTCAAGCAAAAAGAGTTACTTGAAGATGCTATTCTAATCTATCGTGTTCAACGTGCGCCAGAACGTAGAGTATTTTATATTGATGTAGGCAACATGCCAAGTCACCTTGCTATGCAGTTTGTTGAACGTGTTAAAAATGAAGTGCACCAAAGACGTATTCCCAATCAACAAGGCGGGCAAGCTGGTACTACAATGGATACTACATACAATCCATTGTCAATCAACGAAGATTACTTCTTTCCACAAACAGCAGAAGGTAGAGGATCTAAAGTTGAAACACTACCAGGCGGAACTAACCTAGGAGAAATCGACGATTTAAAATACTTTAACAACAAGATGTGCAGAGGACTTCGTGTTCCTAGCAGCTACCTTCCGACTGGCCCAGACGACAGTGATCGACCAATGAACGACGGTCGTGTTGGTACTGCACTTATACAAGAATATAGATTTAATCAGTATTGCGAAAGACTACAAAAGCAAATTTGTCAAAAACTTGATGATGAATTTAAAATGTTTTTGCGCTGGAGAGGCTTTAACATTGACAGCGGGTTGTTTAGCATCAAGTTTGCACCGCCACAGAATTTTGCTAGTTATCGTCAAGCTGAACTTGATACAACTCGTATGCAAGCGTTTAGCACATTAGAGCAAATTCCCTACATGAGCAAGCGTTTTCTTATGAAACGTTACCTGGGTCTCACTGACGACGAGTTGCAAGAAAACTCGCAATTGTGGAGTGAAGAAACTGGGCAACCAAGTGAACTTGAACCAATGGGCAAAGATTTACGCACAGTTGGTGTTAGTCCTGCTGATTTTGATGCAGATATTGAAACCGGCGGTGACATCGAAGCAGGCGGTGAGGAAATTGACGTGGACATCGATGCTGGTGCAGTTGCAGCAGAAACGCCTCCAGCATAACGAATGTTATCAACATTAGACATCGAGTGCAGTGAAACTGTTCCGGAAATTTTTATTGATGTATACCAAAACAATAAACTTGTTACAAGTAATTCATTTAATGAAGGTGTAACACAATATACCATTGAATACGAAGATACCGATGAGCACACTGAACAATGTATTCGGGTAGTAATGCGGGGAAAAACTGAAGAACACACAATTGTTGACGAACAGGGCAACATTGTTTACAATGTTCATGCAATTGTGCAGAAAATTGTACTCGATGAAATTGATGTAACTGATTTATACGTTAACGGAAATCCCTGTTACTATCACGTGGGTAGTAACAACAATCAAAATGGTCCAACCTTAACTGACGAGTTTTACGGTTTTATTGGACTTAACGGCGAAGTGCGTATAGATTTTTATACGCCTATGTGGCACTGGTTTAACAGCAAATGTTCTTAGATTTAAATAAAATTAAACAACTAACGATCGAGTCATCTAGTTTTTGCAACTTGCACTGCCCACAATGTCCTAGATTTGACGAACATGGATTTTTAGATAAAAATCTTACTCCGGGGCATTTAAGTTTTGATAATTTTTCAAAAAATTTCGATTTAAAGTATTTGCCTAACTTAAAATATATGAAATTTGAAGGCGATTACGGCGATCCAGTAATGAATCCTGAAATTGGAAATTTTGTTGACTTTTTTAAAGACATTAACAGGGTTGACATTAATACCAATGGAAGTATACGCAATAAAAAGTGGTTTTCAGAGATAGCAGCCTACAAGAATGTGCATGTTGTATTTGCACTAGATGGATTAGAAGATACAAATCACATTTATAGAATAAATGCTAACTGGGAAAAAACTATTGAAAATGCAAAAAGTTTTATCTCCTCCGGAGGAAATGCAACTTGGAAATACATAGTTTTCAAACACAATCAACATCAAATTGAGGAAGCTAGACAATTAGCAAAAGATCTTGGATTTATAGACTTTCAAGTTCAATACTCTAATAGAAATTTCTTTGGAACTACTATTTGGCCTGTGTATATCGACGGGGAGTTTCAGTATGATTTAGAAATGGCAGACGGAATAGATTTTGTTACCAAGTCTCACAACGTAGCAAACAGTATCAACGAGTTTACAAGCCCTCAGTGCTCTTGGAATCAACACGGGGATATGTACATAAATCATGAAGGGTATGTATTGCCGTGCTGCATGACGTCCGGGACAACTTGGAAAAACACAATGTCTGATAGGCTTTTTAGAAAAATAATTGGCAACCTTGACGATATAAATTTGAATATTCACAGTATAAGTGATATTGCACAATCAGATTTTTACAAATTTAAACTTAAAAATAGTTTTGATAGTATAAAAACCTGTCACAACACTTGTATAGGAAACTGCTCAAAAGGATCAGTTCTAGGTGCAGGAAGGATTGATCCTATAGATATAGATTTTGGATAAATATTATTATGAAACTATTTGAATTTTTTGAAGCAGCACCAGAAGGATACCAAGATGTAGAGGACGACAACTCTACACCGCAACTCGGCGAACTGCGTAAAACTAAACTAACCCTTAAACAAATTTCAAAATTGCGCAAAATGTATGACATGCGAAATTACGAAAAGCAAGAAGAGTTAAAAAAGGTTCAAGCACAATATGCATCAGCGCCACCACAAATGTGATACTTTATTAGAATTTTTCTTTTAGTCTAATAAATTTATCGTTTTCTACCCATTTTACTCCTATAACTGCATAGTTTTTTAATTCTATGTTAAATATTATACTGAGCCCATACTTTGGAGGAACCAATATGAATAAATTTGAACAACTTATCGAATTCGTTATTAACGACGAAGAAGATAAAGCAAAAGCTCTCTTTCATGAGATCGTTGTAGAGCAATCTAAAACAATCTATGAAGACATTATGTCTGAAGAATCAGACGCAGAAAAAGATGACCATGCTGAAAAAGCTGGTGATGAAGTTAAAAAAGACATTGAGCATGATGACAAAATGGACGAGTCCATTGAAGAGTCAGAACTTGGTGGATCACAAGTTGACGATCTTATTGACGAAATTGAAGCCGAAGAGCAAGGTGTTACTTTTGAAGATGAAGAAGAAATCGAAATGGTCGACGTTGAAGATGATGACGACGATGAAGAACTTGAAGATCGTGTTGTTGGTCTAGAAGACAAACTAGACGAACTTATGTCCGAGTTTGAAGAACTCATGGGTCAAGTTGATGACAACACTGACGACATCGACGATGTTGAAGATGACCACGAAGAAATGGACATGGACGACGAAACAATCGAAGTTGACATGGAAATGGAAGGTCTAGAAGAAAATGTTGACCTAACTGCTGCTCCTAAAGCTGTTACTACTGAACCAGCTGGTACTCAAACACATAGTACTGTAGCTGCTAACAGTGGCGCAAAAGGTGCTGTAGCAAAACCAGTTGACACAGACACTGCTCCAGAAAAAGGTCGCCCTGCTCCAAAAGCACAAGACCAAGGTAACACAACAAGACCAGACATGAAAGCTGCGCCAAAACCGCAACTAGCTCAAGCGTCTGGTGTGAATACCAAAAGCGTTATTGACTAAAAGGATAACCAAGTATGGCTCTTTATCTTAGAGAAAACCTTACCTTCGAAACCGCACAAATTCAACTTGTTGAAGGGAAAGACGGTAAGGAACTCTTTATGGAAGGCATCTGCATACAAGGTGGTGTTAAGAACGCTAATGAGCGAATATACCCTGTGAGTGAGATTTCTAACGCAGTTAAAACTCTTAATGAACAGATCAAAGAAGGCAATAGCGTCCTTGGTGAAGTTGATCACCCGGATGACCTTAAGATTAATTTAGACCGTGTATGTCACATGATTACTAGTATGTGGATGGACGGTCCAAATGGATACGGAAAACTAAAAATACTTCCAACACCAATGGGTGAGCTAGTTAAAACTATGCTTCAGTCAGGTGTACGATTGGGAGTATCTAGTCGTGGATCAGGTAATGTAGATCCACACAACGGACACGTCAGTGACTTTGAAATTGTTACTGTCGATGTAGTCGCACAGCCCAGTGCTCCAAATGCTTACCCTAAAGCTATTTACGAAGGACTTTTGAACATGAAACATGGTCATTCGGTTCTCGAAATGGCTAGGGAGTCAGGGTCAAACGACAAAATACAGAAGTACCTAACAGACGAAGTATCTCGTTTGATTAGGGACCTAAAGATTTAGGAGAATCGCATGTTAGATGCTATTAAACCACTACTAGATAGCGACCTGGTTAATGAGGATACTCGTAATGCTATTGCTGAACAATGGGCAGCAAAGTTGAATGAGACCAAAGAAACAGTTCGTGCAGAACTTCGTGAGGAGTTTGCACAACGCTATGATCATGATAAAACAGTGATGGTAGAAGCCCTAGATAAAATGGTAACAGAAGGCTTGCAAGAAGAAATTGCTCAACTTAACGAAGAGAAAAAGGCGCTTGCAGAGGACCGTGTAAAAGCCGCAAAAGCAATGAAAGAAAATGCTAATAAATTTAATAACTTTATGGTATCAAAACTTTCTGAAGAGCTTCGCGAACTACGCACAGATCGCAAAGTACAAGCAGAAGGTTTTGGTAAGCTAGAATCTTTTATTGTAAGTGCTTTGGCCGAAGAAATCAAGGAATTCGCAGCAGACAAGAAAGACTTAGTTGAAACTAAAGTAAAACTTGTCAGCGAAGCACGTGGACAACTTGATAGTCTAAAAAGTAAATTTGTAAAAGAATCTGCTAAAAAGATGTCAACAACTGTTGCTACTCATCTTACGCAAGAACTAAGTCAACTTAAAGAGGATATCAAGGTTGCTCGTGAGAACAATTTTGGTCGCCGTATATTTGAAGCATATGCTACAGAGTTTGGTGCCACGCATCTCAATGAGAATGCAGAAGTACGCAAGCTATTAGCTACTATTGAAGATAAAGATATTAAGTTGGCAGAAGCCGTTACTGCTCAAAAACAAGCCGCAAAGCTTGTTGAGAGCAAAAATCATGAAATTAAAATCATTCGTGAAGCTAATGAGCGGGAAGCTACATTAGACGAACTACTATCTCCTCTTAACGATCAAAAGAGAGAAGTAATGATTAATCTTCTTGAAAACGTTCAAACATCTCGTCTAAAGAACGCATTTGAGAAGTATTTGCCAGCAGTACTCAGTGAAGCTAAAGCAACTAAAAAAGCTGAAGCACTTGTTGAATCTACTGGTAACAAAACTGTTAAGGCCGAACAACAAAGATCACAAACAAATGACGTTAATAACGTTATCGATCTTAAGCGCCTAGCAGGGCTTTAAAAAAAGAAAAAGGAGACAGAGATGTCACAAGAACTACTAGAAAACAGATGGAGTGAGACCAAGGAAGCCCTCCTAGAAGGCCTTCAAGGTTCACGCCGTTCAACAATGGGTGTTATCCTAGAAAACACTCGCAAGCACTTAGCAGAGAACGCAACAGCAGGTTCAACTTCTTCCGGTAACGTAGCAACACTTAACCGTGTTATCCTACCAGTTATCAGACGTGTTATGCCAACTGTTATTGCTAACGAACTAGTCGGCGTTCAGCCAATGACTGGTCCAGTTGGCCAAATCCACACACTACGTGTTCGTTATGCAAACGCAATGACAGACAACTCAGCAGCCGCAACAAGTACAGCCGCTGGTGACGAAGCTCTATCACCATTCAAAATTGCACAAGCTTACTCCTCTGCGTCCACAGTGACAGCAGGCGTTGTACAAGCTGCACAGAACACATACCAAGGTGCAAACACAGCGGTACTTGAAGGTTCCGGCGGTCGTCAGATTTCCGTACAAATCCTCAAGCAAGCTGTTGAAGCAAAAACACGTAAGCTACAAGCTCGCTGGACTTTTGAAGCAGCACAAGACGCACAAGCCATGCACGGCATTGACGTTGAAGCTGAAATCATGGCAGCACTTGCTCAAGAGATTACTGCTGAAATCGACCAAGAGATTCTACTTTCTCTACGTTCGCTAGCAGCAACTGAGTTTACATACAACCAAGCCACAGTATCAGGTACAGCAACATTTGTTGGTGACGAGCATGCAGCTCTTGCAGTTCTAATCAACCGCACAGCTAACTTGATCGCTCAGCGTACACGTCGTGGCGCAGGCAACTATGCTGTTGTTTCCCCTGCTGCACTTACAGTGCTACAGAGTGCAACAACAAGTGCATTTGCTCGCACAACAGAAGGCACATTTGAAGCACCAACAAATACTAAATTCGTTGGTACATTGAATGGCACAATGCGTGTATTCTGTGACTCATACGCAGGCGACACAACTCCAGTACTAGTTGGCTACAAAGGCGCAAGTGAAACAGACGCACCAGCGTTCTATTGCCCATACGTACCGCTAATGAGTTCAGGCGTTGTTCTTGATCCGTCCAGCTTTGAGCCAGTAGTGTCCTTTATGACACGTTATGGCTATATTGAGCTAACAAACACAGCATCGTCCTTCGGCAACGCCGGTGACTATGTTGGTGAAATTGCTGTACAGAACCTTTCGTTCTCATAAGCTTTATCATTACAACCTGTATTATGCAGGGAAGAGAAAACAGCACCTTCGGGTGCTGTTTTTTTGGCTAAATACTTTTCTAACGTAATACTGCGTTTTATGCGGAACACCATCCGCGTAGTAGGCTAGAACCTACATCGGACTTCTACAAGGAGAAAACAACATGGGACGTCCTCTCAAAATTAAAATTTCTGATACTAGAGACGCTGGCTTTAACAATCCAGACGGAAATGGTACACCAGCAGGCGAGCTATACTTCGGTCAAGTTGGCGGTAATTCAAATCTATCAAGTGGAGAGTTTCCAACAACAACATGTCGTGTTAAAATCGGCACAGTTGCTGAAGCAGACGGCTATATTATTCGTCAAAAAGGTTCAACAAAATACCTAGTTGGCGATTCGACTGGCGTTACAGCTGGTTCGTTTATTGTTGACAATCTATACATCATTACAGCACTTGGCAATACCGACTGGCAATCAATTGGTGCAGGCCCAGATGCAGGCGTTGGTAGTACATTTAAAGCAACTGGTGTAGGTGCAGGTACAGGCACAGCAGATACAATCGGTGTTTGTGTACTAGCTGATTTATCTGATGCAGCATTAACAGCTAATACTATGACAGTAACTTATGCTGACGAAGGTTCTTCTCTAGTGCGTATCAAGCGTATGACTAACAAGTATGCAATCAACTTTGCTAACGCAAAAGTATTGGTTAACTACTTTAATGTTCTTGATGACACAATTGAAAAATCAGGTGCCGAAGGATCAACAACAACTATTAATCTAGTACAGATTGAGAACCCACAATACGGTTAAGATTAATTTTTTAACTTGCTAGCCCTCATTGTAATAACTACAATGGGGGTTTTTTATGAGTGCAGCATTTATACTAGGAAACGGCAAAAGCAGGCTAGCAGTTAATCCTAGTAAATTGATGGAAATTGGTACAGTATTTGGATGCAATAGATTGTATCAAGAGTGCACACCTCATTGCTTGGTAGCCACTGATAGGCCAATTGCTGAAGAAATACAAAATTCTGGATATGCAAAAAAACATAGATTCCACACCCGAAAACCTATCGTGGATTTAGGTGGTCGGTTTCTTGCTAAAGACTACAAAGGATTTAGCAGTGGCCCAAATGCTGCTAGTTTAGCGTTAATTGACGGCCACAGTGACATATACTTAATTGGCATGGATCTTGGGACTACCAACGGTATGGTTAACAATATCTATACAAATACAAAATTTTACAAAAAAGATCTCGACCCACCAACATACCCGGGTAACTGGATTAATCAAATCATCAAGCTTACTGAGGACTTTAGCACCAGGCAATTCTGGAGAATAGAAGGCCCAGAATCAGCATTTGTGCCTAGGTTTAATAAAATACAAAATATGAGGATAATGTCTATGGACAAGTTTCTAGAGAAGGTAAATACTGCTAGAGGTCCACTATGAACACAAAAAAAAGAATTGACGGCGATTACTATATTGAAACAATAAATGCCAATGACAGAGTATACATTGATACAGATACTCTTGAAGTTGACGGTAACTTGGTGGTTAGCGGCAACTTAACGTATATTAATACTGAAGAACTTAATTTATCAGATCCGTTTATTGTTTTAAACAGTAGTAACACAGCAACTTATGCTGCTAATGCAGGTGTATTAACTCACAAAACAGCAAGCAACTACGCTGGAATTAGATATAGTGTTGATAACGGCCGCTGGGAGATGAGTACTTCTACTAGTGCAAGCGGAGAAACTGGCACTTGGGATGCAATCGGGACAGGATCGGCTGGGGCAGGTGGTCCTAATACTGCTATCCAATTTAATAATGCAGGTACGTTGGGCGGTGAGGCAGAATTCACCTGGGATCAAAACACTGATACACTTTCGATTACAGGAATTGTTAGCGCCACTGGCAATGTTGCTGTTGACGGCGCAATTCAACTTTCTGATCAGAGTAGTGCCCCTGCCTCAGTAGCAAATACCACAGTTTTGTATGCAAACACAGTAGGCCTGGGCGGAACTGGTGTTTATTTTGTTGATGGCTCCACATCCGACGAACTAGTAAGCAAAAGCAAGGCCATCGTTTATGGCATTATATTTTAAGGATTAAAAAATGGCAATTCAAACAACCGAAGTTGTAAACTCAGATACCACAGTGTACACAAGCTCGGATAACAGTGCAATTACATATGCAGCGTTTACAAATTATACTAGTTCTACTATTAGTATAGATATACATATTGTCCCAAGTGGAGATAGCGTAGGAAATGTTAATTGTATTGCAAAATCATTAGAAATCACGGCAACTGACACATATCAATTATATGCAGGCGGTGAAAAACTATTGCTCGGTAACAATGATTTTATTAGTGCTGTTGCAAATGTTGCAACAGGAGTGAATTCAGTAATTTCGTATACTGGTATCTAATATGGCTACTAATCCAAGCTCGGGGCAATTTTTAAAAAATTACAGAATACCGTCGTCTACGTCGAGTGTGGTTATTCCGGGCGGAGCAACCGCTGATCGACCTACTGCCCCGACATTTGGTAGTTTTAGATTTAATACTAGCACTGGCGGTATGGAATATTTTGATGGAACTGTATTCAAGTCAGTTGGCGTTGCTGGAGAAGCAAATTTAGTAGTTGATGCATTTACAGGTGATGGGTCCACGCTTTCGTTTACGCTTAGTACATCAGTGAGCGACGAAGATCAAGTTATTACCTTTGTTTCAAACATTTATCAGCAACCTGTAGGTGTGTATACTATCACTGGCGGAGGAAATGACATTACGTTTAGTGCAGCACCGCTTGATGCTGAGCCAATTCATGTAATTCACGGGCTGGGAACAGTACCTGGAACCTAGATCAAAACTAATATAAATACAATAAGATTTAGAGGATAGCATTATAAATGGCAATTGCACGGGTTTCTGGTAATGCATTAGCAAACGATTTACAACGGAGCACTAATTTAGCAATTAGCACAGATGCGTTGTACATCGACGTGGCTAACAGCAGAATTGGTGTTAACACTACATCGACTACTCATGCTATTACAACACCCGACGATGCCTCAATTGGTAATGTTGTAATCACCGGTAATAGTATCACGTCCGATCTCGGGAACCTCGACCTGTCAGGGTCAGAGCTTAACTTAGGTGCAGTTGAAGACATAACAATCACTGGCGGATCAAGCGGCACAGTGTTGAGCACCGACGGTTCCGGCGTTCTAAGTTTTATTCCAATTAGCAACGTTGGAGGACTAACAGGTAATGTTATTAGTCTTGGCACACCAGCTGACGGAGATCTAACAACCAACGTAGCATACAATAAATGGACGACTAACACGTTTGTAACCGATGGTATTGATGATCTCAATCAAGTTGCACTAAACATTGCCAATGGCACATATGTTGGCCAAGTTGAATTTACTGGTACACCTCTTGCAGGTCCAAGTCCACAAACTGTAACATTTAGTGGAAGTTTAGTGGGCACTGCTGATAACTATCTCTGGGACTTTGGCGACGGTAATACATCAACCAGTGGACTTAATGTTAGTCATACGTACAACGATGATACTGGCGGACAATTTACTGTGTCACTGACAGCATTTAACTCTGATGGCACTTACCAAGGAAATGTTTCTCTTGGCGCAAAAGGTTCAGTTGACACTAGAACTAGAACAAACTATATTACACTTTACACTCCGAATCCTGTACCGGCATTTACTATAACAGACAACAGCATCGACAGTGGTGCATTAGCTGAGATTAATAACACATCAACAAATGTAACATCAAGTTACGAACTTGATTGGGGAGATGGTGTTGCAAATACAAACCCAGCATTGGGTTGGACAACACTTACAAATACCTATACCAACTCGGGCGGCGATGAGCAGTACACAATTGTACTAGCCGGTACGTCAAGCACTGCCGGACCAACCCCGGTTACAGTATACAGTGCGCCAGGGACAGTAAGTGTGTACAGTGATCACACTAGTCAGTTTACTGCTAGTACAACTACATTAGTCAACGAAGAAGCAACCTCCGGTGGTGTGGTAACATTTACAAACACTGTTGCCACTGATCCAGGGTCTACTGCGGTGTTTGGTAGTCAGCAAAAATATCTTTGGACATGGGATGATGGTCAAGTAGCTAATGTTAATATACAAAGTGGAGTTGCTGGCAATCCAGGATCTACTATTAATCACACGTTTGCTCTTAGCTCGGGTAACCAAGCAAGCGGCACGAGCCAAACATTTGATGTTACTTTACAAGTAAGAAACGGCAGCACCAATTCACCTTTTGTAAGTGGTACTACTACAATTACAATTGAACCAGATGTGAGAGCAATCTACACCGGGTCTGCAGTTACACTCAGTGACAGAACAGGCGATAATGCACAAGATGGTTATGTGTTTACAGACTATCGTGACGGTGCAGATAGAGCATTATTTACATTTGACAATACCAGTCAGAATGCAACAATATTTGATTGGGCGTTCGGCGACGGCAACACAACTGGTAACATTACCAGTGGTGCTGGTACACCTGGTAATGGTAACATTACCAACACCTATTCAAGCACAGGCAACTATACAGTTGAGCTAGATGTTTACGGAACTCCTGCTACTATAGCACAATCTGACAGCGAAGTCAAGAGTAACTATATTCAAATTAATGCAAATCCTGCACAACCAGGTGCATTAAGTACTAAGACACTGAGTTTACAAGATCCAAGTCAAGGGACGTCTCCATTGTTGGCAGCTAATGCTACAGATAATAGTGGAGGTAACATTGTTGCAGCAGGATCAAGTGTTACACGCTATACAACTAACACAACTATTAATACAAACAATGTTACAAATGCAAATACTGCTATATCAGGAGAACTATCAGCACAGTTTAACGGATCAGCAGCAGGTGATGTTACATTTACTAGCAGCGGGGATGCAACAGGGACGTATACAGATTTGATTGTTGTTGCAGACGGAGATGCACACGATGAAATTAGTTCAAGCACTTACCCAAGTGGATTTGCTAAAGTATTTGATGCACGTTGGCAACGTGCTCTTAGTGGCATTAGTGTAGGTTATAATGATGCAAAATTAAGCCACACTACAACCGGCGACACCAATCTTGTTGATTTTGTTAAAGATGACATGTTTGATGTACCAACAGTGGTACAAGGCAATGCAGTTATTGTAGAACAAACTGCTGGCACTTACCGATACATTTCGGGTGTGCCGTACTACAACACAGGAAGTCCTGCTATTCAAATTCAAGGATTAGAAGTATCTAACCTAACAGGCCAGACATACAGAAATACCAGTCAGCCTATACAATTTACTACAGGCGCATTAACTGAGGCTACAAGCGGCAGTCTTATTAACACACAAACAAAAACCTACAGTGACATCAACGGAACTCCAAGTTTTGTTACTGCTGGCATTGTTAATGCAGACGTTGGTGTTGCAAGCCCTCAACCATTGGGTAATATTACACTCGTTTTAAGCAGTAATGCAAGAGCAGTTGGTTATGTTGATAGCCAGATGTTTAATGTTAACGGATCTAGTAGCGTAGTAAACATAACTAATAAATATATTCAAATCTATAGTGCAAGTTTATCAGGATTTGATGAACAAGATATTCCGGTTTCGGATGCAGTGGGTAGTACATTCAATGACGATGGGTTGAGAATTACTGGATTCGGCAGTGCAGCAGATAATCCTGCATTTAACAGTCTAGTAAACTATTATACTGATAATGCCTGGAGTGGCGCAGAGACAATTGCTGGAACACAAGAAGCAGTTGTGCGTTGGGGCACGTTAGATCACTTTACTACAGACTTTAGTAGCGGCTATTTGCCATCTGGTCCAGACCTTAACACAGGACGAAGTGGCACACAATATTTTACATTTGCATTCCGTAGAGCAACAATGGCCAACTTTGACATTAGTTTAAACAGTTCAACAGGTATCACTGGACTTTGGATTGCTGCACCTGGTACTACTATCGACGATGCAAGCACTGCAAACGGCTGGGTTGATGGTACTGTGCAATATGCAGGTTCGGGTGTGCCCGGGGACGACACCGGTAATGGTGGCAACGGATCATTGGGCTGTGCACTCACTGGCGCTGATGTAATACCAACAGGTAGTACAATTAATGCTGCGTACACTATGACATTAGGTAGTGAAAACAGTTCAAATTCAACCGGTAACAACGTATTAGTTCGCATTGCACTAGCAAGCGGACAATCACTTACCAGTGTTAGTGTGGGAGTAGCAAGCTAATGGCACTCGCAGATAGCACAAAAGTTGATTTTCTTTGGAAAAAACTAGGGTTTGGCGTTGCCAAAACTGCTCCTCCTTCAAATAAAGAAGCGTTCAACGAAAGTATACCATCACCTTTGTTAATGCGTGGGGACAAAGTATGGCAGCAGTCTGGGACTATTCCTAGTGTTAAACCAAATTCATCCACAAGTGTTGTAGAAATCTATCAAGATGCAGCAGGCGGACAGTCAACAATTGAAACTACTGAAGATTTAACAGCACCAGACAATCAAACATGGAAAACTGGTTTAACAGATTGGATCCCAACTGAATTTGGATCAACCTATCTTGTTAAAGTTTATGTTGACACAGCAGGCGCAGCAAACCCTCAAAGCACAGGAACACAATTATTCCAAAGCGGTAGTGGAAACGAAGACGGTTGGTTCTTTGATTATCAAGCAGGCGTACTCAACTTTAACGGCGAAAATATTCCAAGTCAGATTGATACAGGCGTTACAGGCAAATCAATCTATATTGTTGGTGCTAGATATGTTGGTCTGTTTGGAGTTGGTTCAGGCAGCTCGATTGGTAACTTAACAGTTGCTGATACCACACTTGCTACATTAAATGCAGGTAGTGATATCATCCTTGAAGTCACTGGCAATGGCACAGTACAAATTGATACAACAACTGCACTTGGCATTGCTGTTGGCAACACAGCTCAGCGCCCAGGATCGCCAGATACTGGCGATTTAAGATTTAACACAACAACTGGATTTGTTGAAATTTATAACGGCGCTGTTTGGAACAATGTTGGCGCATCAGAATTTGGAACAATTACCAGCCAAATACTAAACGGCGATAGTAGTACAACTGTATTTACACTGAACGCCTCATCAAGCACTGCTGGTGTTATTATTAGTATCAATGGTACTATTCAAGAACCCACAGTTGCATACAGTGTTAGCGGAACTACATTAACATTCACAGAAGCTCCTGCTACAGGGGACACGATTGAAGTAAGATTCATTAGTGCTGTTACCACAGTGTCTAGTATTACAAATATTAGCGGCACCAATCGAATCGAAGTGTTAACAAACGGTGTTGCTGATATAAGCACTGTACAAAGTTTACAATTACCAACTTATACAGTAGCTACAGCGGCGAACATTGCCAATGTTGCAAACGGGCAGATAATTTATGTCACTGACGGTGACGGCGGCAGTCCAAGCTTGGCAGTATACAGCGTAGATAACTGGAAAAAAGTTTTGTTATCTGGTAATATCAGCTCCGTATAACACCGTTATAGGTGAGTTCGTGTTTTACTATTTTTTAAATATCTAATAAATAAAAATGATAAGATGCCCGGGGGCATAGCCCTCGGGTATTTTATACTCAGAAACTAAAGTAAGAGTGACTGGCGATGCAAAAGCCTGCGGGTGAGTAACATAGCTGAAGATACCCTTATATTAAACCGGTTTAATATTTGGAGATTAAAAAAATATGGCTATAACCAGAATTAAGAATAATCAGATTACCGACGGTACGATTAATGCTAGTTCTAAACTAGTTGACAATAGTATTAGTGCAGGTAAGCTGGCAGATAATCTGGTCTACGGTAGTAACCTTACCGTAACAGGAAATTTAACAGTACAAGGTACAAGTACAACACTTGATACTGTAAACACACTAATTGAAGATCCAATTCTTCTACTAGCTAAAGATCAAACTGGCTCGCCAGTTTTTGACATTGGCTTTGTTGGCGAACGTGGGGATTCAACTAATATCGCATGGATTTGGGACGAAAATGAAGGTGAATTTGCAGCAGGGTTCACATCATCAGATGCAAGTGGCAACGTGGTTGCGCTATCAAGTTATGCTGATGCACAAGTTGCAGACCTTAAATTGGTCAACATGGCACCAAGTGGTAACGTAACAACAGCACTAAATGTTAGTACTACAATCGAAGCTGGCACTTCCATTCAAGCACCAACACTAACAGACGGCACAATGAGTATCAACTCGGGTGCAATTTCTAGTGGTCTAAGTGCTGACTTTAGTGGTAACGTTGATTCGGGTAATGTTAACACAACTAGAGTTGCAGCAACTACTGTAGATGCAACTGGTACTGTAACAGGTGACACACTAACAGACGGTACTGCAAGTATTAATGCTGGTACTGTAACTGGTGGTGTTGCTGCTACATTCAGTGGTAACGTAACTGCTGGTAATTTGATTACAGGCGGTGCACTTGAAGCACAAGCACTAACTGCCGTTGGTAATGTAACAGGTGGCAATATTGTATCACAAGCAGACGTAACAACTGTTAGCGTAACTGCAAGTGGCACAATTGAAGGTGATACACTAACTGACGGTACTGCAAGCCTAAATGCTGGGAGTATTACAGGTGGTGTTGCTGCTACATTCAGTGGCACTGTAACAGGTGGTACACTGACTGATGGTACATTGAGTTCAACTGGTGGTACTGTAACTGGTGGTGTTGCTGCTACATTCAGTGGTCAAGTACAAGCTGGTACACTAACTGATGGTACTGCAAGTCTTAATAGTGGCAGTATCACAGGCGGTGTAACTGCTGACTTTAGTGGCAATGTTGACAGTGGTAATGTTAACACAACTAGAGTCAATGCAACTACCGTAGATGCAAGTGGCACCGTAACAGGTGGTACACTAACTGATGGCACAGCAAGTATTACTGCTGGTACACTAACAGGTGGTGTTGCTGCTACATTCAGTGGTAACGTAACTGCCGGTAACTTGATTACAGGTGGCGCACTTGAAGCACAAGCACTAACAGCCGTTGGTAACGTAACTGGTGGTAATATTGTATCACAAGCAGATGTAACAACTGTCTCTGTAACCGCAAGCGGCACAATTGAAGGTGATACACTAACTGACGGTACTGCAAGTATTACTAGTGGCACACTAACAGGTGGTGTTGCTGCTACATTCAGTGGTAATGTTGATTCGGGTAATGTTAACACAACTAGAGTCAATGCAACTACTGTGGATGCAAGTGGTACTATAACTGGCGACACACTAACTGATGGCACTGCTACACTAACTGGTGGTAGTATCACAGGTGGCGTAACTGCTACATTCAGTGGTAATGTTGATAGTGGTAATGTTAACACAACACTAGTTGATGCAACTACACTAACAGCAAGTGGTACTGTAACAGGTGGTACACTAACTGATGGCACCGCAAGTCTTAACGCAGGTAGTATCACAGGTGGTGTTGCTGCTACGTTTAGTGGTCAAGTACAAGCTGGTACACTAACTGATGGCACATTGAGTATCAACTCAGGTGCAATCACAGGCGGAACTAATGCTACATTTACTGGTACAGTACAGGGCCTAGACGTAACCGCAACTGGCAACGTAAATGCTAGTGTGGTTAACACAACTGACGTTAAAGGTACTTCGGTAACTCTTACTGCAACTGGCACAAATGAAGACATTGTTCTTCTTCCAAGTGGCACAGGCGTTATTGATGCGAGTAGTGCAAAAATTGTTTCTCTTGCAGATCCAGTACAAGATAGTGACGCAGCCAATAAAGGCTATGTTGACAGTGTTGCAGAAGGTCTTGACGTTAAAGGTTCAACTAGAGCCGCAACTGCTACTGCTCTACCAGCTAACACATACGACAACGGCACAGATGGTGTAGGTGCTACACTAACAGGTAATGCCACCGGTGCACTAGCTGATCAAGATGATGTTGTAATGTCACAAGGCGATAGACTACTCGTTAAAGACGAATCTACTGCCGCAAACAATGGTATCTATGTTGTAACTACACTTGGTGACGCAAGCATTGCCTACGTTCTAACTCGTGCAGAAGACATGGATGGTTCACCTACTAGTGAAATTCCGGGTGCGTTTACTTTTGTTGAAGAAGGCACAGTATACCTTGATAGTGGTTGGGTTTGTACAACAAACGCTCCGGTTACTATGGGTACAACTGCTATTAACTGGAGTCAGTTCTCCGGGGCTGGTTCAATTGTAGCAGGCGACGGTCTATCTAAATCAGGTAATGAGCTATCTGTAAATGTTGACGAAACTACAACTACAATCACTGCTGATGCAGTTGTTGTTAAAGCAAGCGCACAGTTTGTAACACCAAATATCGGTGCTGCTACTGGTACAAGTCTAACTGCAACAGGCACCGTTGAGGGTGCTACACTAACTGATGGCACTGCAAGTATTAATGCTGGTACGCTAACAGGTGGCGTTGCTGCTACGTTCAGTGGTAATGTTGACAGTGGTAATGTTAACACAACTAGAGTTAATGCAACCACCGTAGATGCAAGTGGCACCGTAACAGGTGGCACACTAACTGACGGAACATTGAGTTCAACCGGTGGTACTGTAACTGGCGGCGTAGCTGCTACATTCAGTGGTCAAGTACAAGCTGGCACATTAACTGATGGCACTGCAAGTCTTAACGCAGGTAGTATCACAGGTGGTGTTGCTGCTACGTTTAGTGGTAATGTTGACAGTGGTAATGTTAACACAACTAGAGTCAATGCAACTACTGTAGATGCAAGTGGCACTGTAACAGGTGGTACACTAACTGACGGAACATTGAGTTCAACAGCTGGTACGCTAACAGGTGGTGTTGCTGCTACATTCAGTGGCAATGTTAACTCAGGTAATGTTAACACAACACTAGTTGATGCAACTACTGTAGATGCAAGTGGCACTGTAACAGGTGGTACTGTAACTGATGGTACAATGAGTATCAATTCTGGTAGTATCACAGGTGGTGTTGCTGCTACGTTTAGTGGTAATGTAACTGCTGGTAACTTGATTACAGGTGGTGCACTTGAAGCACAGGCACTAACAGCAGTCGGTAATGTAACTGGTGGTAATATTGTATCACAAGCAGATGTAACAACTGTCTCTGTAACAGCGTCAGGTACTGTCGAAGGTGCTACACTAACTGATGGCACTGCAAGTATTAATGCTGGTACGCTAACAGGTGGTGTTGCTGCTACATTCAGTGGCAATGTTGACAGTGGTAATGTTAATACAACATTGGTCGACGCAACTACTGTAGATGCAAGTGGCACTGTAACAGGTGGTACATTAACTGATGGCACTGCAAGTATTACTGCTGGTACACTAACAGGTGGTGTTGCTGCTACATTCAGTGGTAACGTTGATAGTGGTAATGTTAACACAACACTAGTTGATGCAACTACTGTAGATGCAAGTGGCACTGTAACAGGTGGTACATTAACTGATGGTACTGCAAGCCTAAATGCTGGTACACTAACAGGTGGTGTTGCTGCTACATTCAGCGGCAATGTTGATTCGGGTAATGTTAACACAACACTAGTTGATGCAACTACACTAACAGCAAGTGGTACTGTAACAGGTGGTACACTAACTGACGGAACATTGAGTTCAACAGCTGGTACAATCACAGGTGGTGTTGCTGCTACATTCAGTGGCAATGTTGACTCAGGTAATGTTAATACTACTGGTGTCTTTGCAGATGCAGGTACTTTCGGTAACATTACTGTTAATACTGATAGTATTGATAGTGCTGGTGAAACTATTACACTAAACACTGACAGTCAAGATGTTGATGTTCACATTGAGAACGCAGCAGGTAATGCATATGTACTAGCAGATGCAGGTAGTTCAACAGTTGCTATCGGTGAAAACGCTACTCAAACCGCAGGTGCTACGTTAAAAGTATCAGGCACTGAAAGTATGATGATTCCGGTTGGCTCTACAGCACAACGACCTGGTACTCCAGCAACTGGTATGATTCGTTTCAATACTTCATTAGATCAGTTTGAATTCTACGACAATGACAGCTGGGCAACAGCTGGTGTTGAATTCACAGTTATTGCTAGTGAAACATTCTCAGGTGATGATAGTACAGTAGCATTTACGCTACAGTCAACTCAAACAACTGCTAGTGTTATTGTTAGTATTAACGGTGTGGTACAGCTACCAACTACAGCATACGGTGTTAGCGGAACAACATTGACATTTACTGAAGCTCCGGCAACAGGCGATGCAATTGAAGTTCGTGAAATCACAACCACAACGAGTATTGTTTCTCTGTCAAACGGTGATGCCACTGCTATAGTCGAAACACTAACTGGTGTACCGACTGTGCAAGTTACAGGTAACATGTTGCCGGTGGCTAATGTGTCGCAAAACCTTGGTAGTGCAGATAAACGCTGGAACGAATTGTTCCTAGCAGGCAGTACAATCACACTAGGTAACGTTGTTATCAAGAACACTGGTGGTAATGCTGTTGGCTTCTTTGGCCCAGATGGTACAACACCAGGTACAATTGATGCAAGCGTTGAGATTGCTGGTGATAGTATCCAAAGTGGTAGTTCGCTTGTTGATTTTGCAGGTGTAAACGGTAACGTTAACATTACTGCTGGTGGCGTAGCATCTATGATTGCTACAACAGACGGTGCTAACGTAACTGGTAACTTAACTGCTACTGGTAACATTGCAGCAACCAGCTTCATTGGTGACGGTAGTCAGCTAACCGGCATTGACGCTACACAGATCCAAAATGGTACAACTAGTGTTGCTACTGCCTTAAATGGCGATGTTACAGTTACAAGAGGCGGCACACTAAGTGCAACCTTTACTGCGGCTGGTATGACTGGTGACGTAGTAGGTGATGTAACTGGTAGTGCTGACACACTTTCAACTGCTAGAGCAATTGCACTTAGTGGTGCTGTAACTGGTACTGCTAACTTTGATGGTAGTACAGGTATTACTATTGCAACAACTGCAACAAGTGATCCAACAATCACACTAGCTGGTGATTTAACTGGTAGTGCAACACTTACCAATCTTGGTAGTGCAACACTAACAGCAACAATTGCAGCCAACTCGGTTGCACTTGGCACTGACACAACTGGTAACTATGTTGCTACTATAGCTGGCACTACTAACGAAGTCGAAGTATCAGGTAGTGGAAGTGAAACAGCAGGAGTCACTATCGGATTGCCAAATGATGTTACAATCGGCAACGATCTAACTGTTAGTGGTAACCTAACTGTTAACGGTACTACAGTTACAGTCAATGTAGCAACACTAGAGGTTGAGGACAAAGATATTGTTGTTGCTAAAAATGCAACTACAAGTGGTGAAGCAAATGGCGCCGGTCTTATTATTGGATCATCCGTTGCTACCATGCTATATCAATCAAGTGGTGATAAGTTTGTAATGAGCAAGTCACTTGATACAGACTTAATTGGTAATGCAGACACAGCAACGGCACTTGCTACAGCAAGAGCAATCCAAGTAAGTGGTGCTGTAACTGGTACTGCTAACTTTGATGGTAGTACAGGTATAAACATTGTTACTACTGCAACATCAGATCCAACACTAACATTGGCTGGTGATTTGTCAGGTAGTGCAACATTTACTAACCTTGGTAATGCTACACTAACAGCGACTATTGCTGCTAACAGTGTAGCACTTGGAACTGATACAACTGGTAACTATGTTGGTGCAGGTGCTACATCAGGTAATGGTATCAGTGGTAGTGTAAGTAGTGAAGGTGGAACATTTACTGTTACATCAAACGCTACAAGCGCAAGCACAGCTAATACAATTGTATTCCGCGATGCCAGCAATAACTTTAGTGCAGGCACAATCACAGCAACAGCAACTTCAGCACAATACGCTGACTTAGCAGAGATGTATGCAGCTGATGCAGACATCGAAGCAGGTACTGTTGTAATGTTTGGCGGAGAAGGCAAAGTTGCAGCATGTGACAGTGAAAACTGTCGTGCAGTAGCAGGCATTATCTCAACTGATCCAGCTCACTTGATGAACAGCACACAAGAAGGTGTTGCTCTTGCACTAGCAGGTCGTGTTCCTTGTAAGGTAACAGGTCCGGTAGCAGCAGGTGACTTGATGGTATCAGCTGGTAATGGTCGTGCAATGGCTAACAATGATGCAGCAATGGGTACAGTAATTGGTAAAGCAATCGAAGCTCACGAAGGCGGAGAAGGCGTTATCGAAGTACTAGCACTAATGATGTAATCGTTAGATAAAACTAAAGAATAGCAGGGTTCGCCCTGCTATTTTTTTTGGCCAAAAACCTATAACGCATTTGTATTGTCAACAACGATAAATATACAAAAGCAAGGATTGCGACAACATGGGATTAACTAGGCCAAGAGCCCATCAATTACAAGACATTGATTATAAACAAACTGCTAGAGCTCTGACCGACTCCAATATTACACTTAGTGGCGGAACTCCGGTAGTAATTGATGGTGTAACTTTATTAGTTAACGATAGAATTTTAGTTACTGGGCAAACTGACGGCAGTCAAAACGGAATTTATTATGTAACCACACTAGGATCTGGGTCAAACGGGACTTGGTCACGTAGCTTAGATGCAAATGCAACTGGTGAAATTAGTGCTGGCACAGTTATTATGGTCACCGAAGGTACAACCTATGCTGATACTCAGTGGAAACTAACAACAGATGATCCAATTACAGTTGGTACAACTGCACTGACATTTGCAAGGAATGGTACCGCAGCATACGGAGTTTTTGCAGTAGCAGGACAAAACAGCATTGTTGCTGATGCAGTCGGCGACACGTTAACCCTAGTTGCCGGAACAAACATTGCACTCACAACCAATGCATCCACAGATACACTTACAATTACACCAAGTTTGACTCCTGCATTAACCACTGCAACATTTACAAATACAACCACTGATGATAGTATCTTGGTCACCACTACAGAAAATTCAAGCAGTGCTGCACCAGTAATTACACTGAAGAGAAATAGTGCAAGTGTAGCCGACGCTGATTACTTAGGACAATTAAAGTTTAAAGGCGAAAATGATGCTGATCAAGAAGTAGTGTATGCTAAAATTACTGCAAAGATACAAGACAACACCAATGGCACAGAAGATGGATTGATTGAATTTGCAAATAGAAAAGCAGGTTCAAATAATATTACTGCAAGACTAAGATCAGATAGTTTACAATTATTAAATGGCACATCCCTTGTTGTTGCTGGACTTACCTACCCCACATCGGATGGATCAAACGGTCAAGTTTTAAGTACAAACGGAAGCGGAACATTAAGCTTTTCTTCTATAAGCGGTGGCGCAAGCGTAAGCAGTGATACAACTACTAATGCAGAAAGATTAATTTATGTCGGTTCAACAACAACAGGTACGCTAAGTGCAGTAACACAAGACAGTGGATTAACATACAATCCTAGCACTGGTTTATTGACTTCAGCTGGATTTAGCGGCAGCGGCGCAAGTTTAACTGCGTTGAATGGAAGTAATATAAGCACAGGCACAGTGGCAGCGGCACGTGTGGCAACACTTAACCAAAACACTACTGGAAGTGCTGCAACATTAACTACAGCCAGAGCAATTCAAGTAAGTGGTGCTGTAACTGGTACTGCTGACTTTGATGGTAGTGCAGCAATCAATATTGTTACTACAAATACTGCTGATCCAACAATCACACTTACTGGTGCAGTAACTGGTTCAGGTACATTAACAAACTTAGGTGATGTAAGTATTGCAACTACAAATACTGCTGATCCAACAATCACACTTGCAGGTGACTTGAGTGGTAGTGCTACACTTACCAATCTTGGTAGTGCTACTCTTACTGCAACAGTTGGTACACTTAACCAAAACACAACTGGTAGTGCTGCAAAATTAACTACACCTAGAGCAATTGCACTTAGTGGTGCTGTAACTGGTACTGCTAACTTTGATGGTAGTTCAGGTATTACTATTGCAACTACAAATACTGCTGATCCAACAATCACACTTGCAGGTGATTTGAGTGGTAGTGCTACACTTACCAATCTTGGTAGTGCTACTCTTACTGCAACTATTGTT
>Ga0233415_10000237_pt1 | contig 27258 bp, 23 predicted proteins | sample Na_anoxic_12_MG_FD_188631 | JGI IMG/M metagenome (GOLD analysis project Ga0233415, IMG submission 188631) | Seawater microbial communities from Saanich Inlet, British Columbia, Canada - Na_anoxic_12_MG | ecosystem: Environmental > Aquatic > Marine > Inlet | place: Canada: British Columbia...
GCAGGTAAAGCAAAAGATGGTGGACCAAGGGTTAAACCGGGGACATCTAAAGGTGATAGCTACTGTGCAAGAAGTTTAGGTATAAAGAAAAGATTGTCTGCTAAAAAAAGAAATAATCCTAATACACCAAACAACCTTTCACGAAAGCGTTGGAAGTGTTCAGGTGCTAAATCAAAAAAATAATCAACAAAAATATTAGTATATTTGTAAAAAATAAAGTTATGGGTAGACTATTTGTAAAAATTGGATTGTGGATGCAGTCAGTATGGTGCAAATTTCAGTGTTGGTGGAATTGGTTAGTTTCTAAACTAATGTTTAGCGTTGACTATTGTCCAAATAAACTATGTACTTGTAAAAAATAAATCAATGAAATCAAAAGGACTCGGAGATACCGTAGAAAAAATAACAACTGCCACAGGCATCAAACAAATTGTTGAAGCCGGAGCCAAGGTTTTAAAAAGAGATTGTGGGTGTGGCAAAAGGAAAAAAACGTTAAACGAAAAATTTCCTTACAAAAACCAATAAGATATGGCAACAAATAAAACACAAGGATATCAAGCACTTAACATTGTCACTTCAGATAATGCTAACGTACCATACACAGTAATTAGACGTAGTGGAGATAATGATGGAATTTCTACTAATCAATTAATTGGTGAGTCTGATGCAGAGTTTATAAAGAACGGAGTAAAGGCAGGTGACATTGTAGTTAATACAAGCAACAATGTTTCAGCTACGGTAACTGTAGTAGTAGACCAAGAAACATTGACACTAAATGCTGACATCTTTACAAATGTAGGAGGTACAGAAAGATACACAATATACGCAGCAAGTGCAGTTGATAATTATCAAGATGCAAACAACGGATGTGTTTTATATATTGGTACAGGTGGTGCAGGTAAAGACTTAAACGTAACTCCATTGGCAAATCAATTGCCTGTAATTTTCAAGAATGTAAAAGAAGGTTTCTTTCCTGTACAAGTAAAGAAGGTATGGAAGACATATACAACTTGTTCTGATATTATAGCACTTTGGTAAGATGGAAAAATTAACTATAGGAATAACAATTAGTATATGAAAAACTATTGGGTACATACAACCACTTGGGGTGATATCGCTTTTAATTACAAACTAAAACATAATGAGTAGTTGGATGGGAGATATAAAGATGTACCTTCTTAATATAGGTACTTTAGCGATTTCAATGTCGCATATAGATATGATTTTAAAAATCACGCTGCTAATTCTTTCAGTAGGGTACACTGCTCAACGTTGGTACTTGTTAGACAAGGAGCGTAGAGAAAAAAACAACAATGAAAATTGAAAAACTTATAGTCCATTGTTCTGCAACTCGAGAAGGTCAGCACATAACTATTGACACTATAAGAGATTGGCACGTTAATGGTCGTGGATGGAAAGATGTTGGATACCATTACATCGTATATTTAGATGGTACAATAAAAAAAGGAAGAGCAGATAATGTTCAAGGTGCTCATTGTAAAGAATTCAATAGTAGCAGTTTGGGCATTTGTTATATCGGGGGTGTTGAGTCTGACGGTAAAACACCAAAAGACACAAGAACTTGTGAGCAAGAAGAAAGCTTAGAAAGTCTACTAATGACTTTAAAGGCTATTCATACAGACAGTGTCGTTCACGGACACAACGATTTCGCAAATAAAGCTTGTCCAAGTTTCGATGCAACGGAAGAGTATAAATATATAAGCGAAATAGAATATGAAAAAAATAGTGGAATGGTTCGGGGGGAGTGTAGTTAAAGACTTACTCGGAGGACTCGATAATCTCTTTACATCTAAAGAGGAAAAAATCAAAGCAGAAAATGTTATTAAGCAAATTTTAATTCAAAAAGAATTAGAGTTGCAAAAAATGCAAACTGAAATCATAGTTACAGAAGCAAAAGGTAATTGGCTTCAAAGAAGTTGGAGACCAATATTAATGTTAGCTTTTGGTTTTATAGTAATCTATGTAAAATTTCTTGCACCATTATTTGATTTAAGGATACCTGAGTTAGAAAATGAGTTTTGGAATTTATTACAATTAGGTATTGGTGGATATGTTATAGGTAGGACAGGAGAGAAAATGATGATGTCTTACTCGGATTCAAAAAAATAAACCATCAAATAATTTCAGTACCTTTGTAAATAATAAAAACTACAAGTATAAATGTCAAGAATTAGGTTATATCCAATAGATGAGAACGTAGTCGGAGGTGACAAAATGATTGGAACTAATGTTAACAATGGAAGAACTAAAAACTTTTCTGTTAGCAAGATGGTCCAATATATTAATGAGTCATCTTCAATAGACACTCAGACATTAAGATATAAGTTTCAATTCTTAGAGACGGGAGACACATTGGAACTCGGAACATTATCTTTTGACCCACCACAAGGAAAGGTTGTAAATTTTACAGATGTATCAAAAATAGTTTTAAGCGAAGCAAGTTTAAAATATGTTAGTCAGGGAACACCTACAAACGTTTCATCTTTTTATTCAGCTATTATAGGTTCTCAAGTATTGATATCAAACACAAATGATATATCAAAATTTGGTGTGTATGATTGGGATAGTAGTGTTCCAAGTGGGAATCCTAAATTTTATGATATAGGGTTAACCCTTGTGTCGGGTGAGGGTCAACTTGAAAAGGATGAAGAATATTTTATATCTTTGCTACGTTGGAACCCATCAGGTACAGGTGGTGATAAAACTTTTGTTTTCACACAAGGTGCACCAATATATCAATGGGATATAACACACGACTTAAATAAGTTTCCTGCAGTAACTGCAGTAAATTCTTTTAATGAAGAGGTATTTGGAAAAGTAGATTATATTAATAAAAACAGAGTAACAATAACATTCGCAGCACCCTTCTCAGGTCAAGCGTACTGCAACTAAAAAAAAACAAATTATGGCAATAAAATTTTTAGATGCGATTGACTTAACGGGATTAGAAATCCAAAATGTCCTCGCACAAAACAATCCGGGCAACCCGGCATCTGCTCTCGGAGAGGGTCAGTTCTTTTTTGATTCTTCTGTAGGTGTAAAAACCTTAAAGTATTGGAATGGTACTGCTTGGATAGAACTTGATGGACAAGGTGGTGTAACAGGAATTACTGCAGGTAACGGACTTACGGCTTCCTCTTCAACAGGAGCAGTTACAATTGGTCCTGATTATTCAACTGTAAAAAACATTATTCTTTCTGCAACAAACTTAGCAGGTACACCTGTTCCTCTTGAGGCTCACGTTATTTATTCTGATGCCAAGGGTGTTGTAAACTATGCACAAGTAAAAGACTTACCTTTTACTGCTAACACGGGTACAGTAACAGGAGTAACCGGAACGGCTCCAATAGTTTCAAGTGGAGGTGTTACACCGGCTATTAGTATTAATAACTTTGGAGGTGCAAATGGAACAACTGCAGGAAGTAAAGGTGCAGTACCTGCTCCGGCTGCAGCAGACAATGTTAAGTATTTAAAGGGAGATGGAACTTGGGCAACTATTCCTTCAGGATTTGCAGGATTTGATATTTCTGATGGTACTAATTCATTTAGTGTCGCTTCAGGTGACACGGTTAATTTTACCTCTAAGACTTTAAGTGTAGATACATCAACTAAAAATACTGTACAAATAGGATTAAAAACTATAGCAGGACTTACTGCAGGTAAATATACCTCAGCAGATGTTACAGTTGATTCACAAGGTTTAGTAACTGCAATCGCTGCAGGTGGTGCAGGAACAATGAGTTCATTCACGCTATCATCAGATAGTGGTACAGACCAAACAATAACTGACGGAGAGAAGGTTATCATTAGTGGTGGTACTGCACTTTCAGGTGTAGTTGGTGCTACGGATACGGTAACCATTAATCACGATACTTTTGGAACTGCAGGAACATATGCATATCCTTCTCAAGTAGTAACAAACGCAACCGGTCACATTACCTCTATTACTGCAGGTAGTGCACCCGGAACAATGAGTTCGTTTACTATTGAAGCTGACTCAGGAACTGCTGAATCAATTAGCAATGGTAACTCAATAAACTTTGCCGGTGGTGAAGGTATTGTTACTGATGTAGCAGCTACAGATACTATTAATATTGTACTTGACCTTTCGGAACTTCCTACAAAAAGTGCAAAGGTAGACCCTAAGACAGATTACTTAGTTGGCTTGTTTGATAAAGGAGCAGACCAAAACAAGGTTCTCATTGCTGACCTTACTCTTAGTATGTTTGGAGCACCAACTCAGGACTTAAGCATTGGTTCTAATAAACTTACTGATGTTACTAATCCAACGTTAGCACAGGATGCAGCAACTAAGAACTATGTAGATACAACATTCGCAGGTTCGGGAGCATTAATCTACCAAGGTGGATACGATGCGTCAACTGCAGCACCATCAGTAGGTGTAAAGCAAGGTTGGACATATGCAGTAACTGTAGCAGGTACAGGTGTTCCTGCAGGATTTTGGAGTCCTACATTAGAGGTTGGTGATTTAGTTATCGCTAACATTGATACTCCAACAACTGCAGCAGATTGGACTGAGATTAACAAGAACATTGACGTTGCAACTGCAACAGTTCAAGGTATTGCTAACTTCCCAACTGCAGGTGGACTAAGTGTTACTGCAGGAGCAGTAAGCTTACCAAATACAGTAACTGCAGGTAGTGCAGGTACGGCTGCTAAGTCTGTTGCAATAACAGTTGATGCTAAAGGTAGAGTAACTTCTTTGTCAGATACAGATATTGCTATCGGAGCAGCTCAAGTTAAAAACTTCTGTGCAGAAGTTGAAGCTTGTCAAACAAGTAGAGAATATAGTGAGACAATTGGTGATGCAGTAAATGATAAATTCGTTGTTAATCACGGTCTTGGAACACAGAATGTAATGGTTCAAGCATATTCAAATACAAGTCCTTGGGACACTGTTCACGTTACGGTAGAAAGAACTGATAAAAATAATATAACAGTAAGAACTGCAAAACCACTGCCATTAGCAGCACTTGTGGTAATGGTTCAGAAAATAGGAAGCTAATATAAATGGCATATATAAAGTTTAAGGAACCCATTGATGTTGCCGATGACCTTAAGGTTGACGGTATATCTTTGGGGTCCAATGCTTTCACGAGCACTACAATTCCAACTAATAATAATCAGTTAACCAACGGAGCAAAGTATATTACTCTTGCTGAGGTTCCGGCTAACCCGACTGTAAACAATTCAAAGATTACTTTGAGTGCAGGAGATGGTTTGTCAAATGGTGGGGATTTTACATTAAATCAATCTTCAGCAGAAACTATTACATTTAATGTTGATGGTACGGTTGTAAGGACATCAGGCAATCAAACTATTGGTGGTACTAAAACATTTAATACAACTACTTACGGAACTTTATGGTCAGGAGACCAATCAGGAGAAGCTTCTACAAATAGAAAGTTTTATGTAAACAATAACGGTGTACCAACAAATAACTTAGGTACTCCTACAGTTCAAGAAATGGCTCTATTTGATGACCAATTCAATAATAAAACTGCGTTTATTGACCCATTAGCCGTAGAGTTTTTTACTTATGATGGGACAAGTTGGACACAAGTCACAAACACAGAGGCTAATATAAAAACAATGATGGGTGGTGACGGAAACTCATCTATTGTTATACCTAAAAATACTCCTAAATACAGGCTTGAAATTAATGCTGCTTATACAGGGTATGTGTTTCTTAATAATTTATATCACTATTGGAGTGGTAATGGTAACACAGTAACGGTTCACGTTTGGAAGCAAAACCAAGACGGAACTTGGGTTCAACACACTAACTCTAATTCAAGAATAGGTTCGTGGCCGGGACATATGTATCTTCCATTCACCACTATACCATTTACAAGTTCAGGGTCTCAAGGGACTCACTATTCAAAGATAAGATTTGAATATGATTGTAATTGGAATACAGAGATTGGCAGAGATATTAATTTATATAAAACTCAAGTTTGGGGTGGATATCCTGCAGGTAAAAGAAATGTTTACTCAACAGATAGTTCAAGGAACGTAACATTCCCTGCAACATTAGGAGCATCCGGAGGTAATTCAACTGAATGGAATTCTGCATATGATAACACAATTAGTAGTCTTGCCGTAACAGGTAACACAACTAAAACATTAACTGCCACACAGAATGATGGTGGTACACTAACTGCATCTTGGACAGACAACTCTGCTTCGGTAAGTAATAACAAAATTACATTATCTGCAGGTTCAGGTATGAGTGGTGGAGGAGACTTCACCTTAAACCAAACTACAGATGAAACAATTACACTTACCAACAACGATAAAGGTTCTTCTCAGGATATATTTAAAAACGTAACTGATGGTGTAAGCACTATTGTAGCTAAAGGCAACAATGATACTTTAACTTTATTAGGTTGTAAAGGAACAAATGTAACTGTTAACGACAAGGAAAGAACAATTGAATTTTGTGTTGATAGACAAACTTTGTCTGTAGTAAATGAAGAACTTACTATAAGCGATGGAAACACAGTAACCCTACCAACAAACACCGGACCACAAGGACCTAAAGGTGACCAAGGTGACCAAGGTGTTCAAGGGGATAAAGGTGACCAAGGTATTCAAGGAGTAAAAGGTGATACAGGTACTGCCGGAACAAACGGAACTAACGGAACTGACGGAGCCAAGGGTGACCAAGGTGACCAAGGTGTAAAAGGTGACACAGGGTCACAGGGTATACAGGGTCCACAGGGAGATGTTGGTAAACAAGGTGACCAAGGGGTAAAAGGAGACACCGGTGCAGCCGGTGCTAAAGGCGATACCGGTGCAGCCGGTGCTAAAGGCGACCAAGGGATACAAGGAATTCAAGGACCACAAGGAGATATTGGTAAAACAGGAGATACCGGAGCAAGAGGAGCAGCAGGTACAAACGGAACTGACGGAGCCAAGGGTGACCAAGGTGACCAAGGAGTGAAGGGTGATACAGGTTCGCAGGGTGCGAAAGGTGATACCGGTGGTCAGGGAATCCAAGGAGAACCGGGTAAGCAGGGAGACCAAGGAGTTAAGGGTGATACAGGTTCGCAGGGTATTCAAGGTTTAAAAGGCGATACAGGAGCAGCAGGTGCTGCCGGTGCCAAAGGTGATACAGGAGCAGCAGGAGCCAAAGGTGATACAGGAGCCAAAGGTGATACAGGAGCAGCAGGAGCCAAGGGAGACCAAGGTATCCAAGGTATCCAAGGGATTCAAGGCTTGAAAGGAGACACCGGAGCCAAGGGAGACACCGGAGCCAAGGGAGACACCGGAGCCAAGGGAGACACCGGAAATGGAATTGCAAAAACTTCTGAAAAAGCAAAAGGTGAAATTACATTTGAATATACAGATGGTACTTCTTTTACAACTTCTAATTTAATAGGACCACAAGGTGCAAAAGGCGATACCGGTGCTGCAGGAACTAATGGTTCAAACGGAGCAAAAGGAGACCAAGGAATCCAAGGAATCCAAGGTTTAAAAGGTGATACCGGTGCTGCAGGAGCCAAAGGAGACACCGGTGCTGCAGGTGCAAAGGGAGATACAGGTGCTGCCGGAGCAAGAGGTGCTGCCGGAACTAACGGAACAAACGGAACTAATGGTACTCCCGGTAAACAAGGAGACCAAGGTGTAAAGGGAGATACAGGTGCACAAGGTGCAAAGGGAGATACAGGTTCTCAAGGAATTCAGGGTGCAAAGGGAGACACAGGTGCTCAAGGAATTCAGGGTGTTAAGGGAGACACCGGTGCAACAGGTGCACAAGGTCCTGCCGGAAAAGATGGTGGTGGAGATGTTTATATTGAGGGGAAACAGGTTAAAATATCAAGGCAAGATTATTTCCTTGAAAGAAAGCAACCTTATTTACAAATCACTTTTGATGATGGCACCACTACTTGTATACTATTAAGTCCTTGCGAGTTTAGATAAGCAAGGAGCAATCGAGGTAAATGAAAATTTCATATCTTTGTAACTAATAATTAATTTAATATAAATCAAATGGCAAAAAGTAAAAAACTAACAGAGCAAGAATTGAAACAAATTCAATCAATGCTAAACGCATTCAACCAATTGAAAATGCAATTAGGTGATGCAGTTTTACAACAATCATCACTTGTATCAAAAATTGATACACTGAAAAAAGAGTACGGAGAAGTGGAATTAAAGCTATCTGAAAAGTATGGTAGTGATTCACAGATTGATGTACAAACAGGAGAGATTAAAAAAATAGAACAAGAAAAAACAGAATAATGGCAAGAATAAGTACATATGCAATTGATGGCATCCCAACAGTAAATGACAAAGTAATTGGAACAAATGTTGACGATGCTGATGTTACAATGAATTATACCATTGGTGATATCATTGCATTAGTACCCGGAGGTTCTTCTTCCGTTCAGTCATTAAATACCCTTACGGGTGACTTAAACTTAATAGGAGCCGGAGGCATTAGTATTAGTGCTTCCGGAACCGATATTACTATTACAGGTAGTGGTGGTGGAGGTATCCAAACTATTGAGGGAGCAACCGGACCTGATATTGATTTAGCAGGTAAAGGAGGTATTACAATAACTACAGTAGGGAACTTAATTAATATAGATGGTACAGGCATTGGAGGAGGAAATCCTTCTGAACCTGAGTTCGGTGTTCAGTTTAATCAAGGAGGTGTTTTCAATGCAGGTGATTTTTTTAAGGTAGATGTATCTTCAAAAAGCAACCCTAACGTTAATATTGGTCAAGCATCAAGAATCAAAGGTCAGTTAAATATATTTGCAGGAGCCGGTGAAGGTGCATTTTATGGAGAGACAAGATATTATGATGCAGTTGGTTCAGGTGGATTTGCTGCTTGGGCATCTCCGGGTCAAATTGAAAAACAAAGCTATGCAGTTGCGTTGCCGGAAAACGAACCTGCTCTTGGTCAAGTATTAGTTATTGACAAAGCACCGACTCTGTCATCTCCCTACACATCTATATGGAGTACAGTAGGAGGTAGTGCTGACGAGAAATTTAAAATTGATGCAGCAGATACTTCATCAGGTTTTTGGCTTGACAAAATAACTATGGGTTCCGGTATAACTCAAACTGTATTAACCGACAAAGACGGAATTAAAACAATACAACTTAATGGAAGTAGTGTATCAACTGTAAATAGTATTAAAGTAGGTAGTTCTACTGCCCAAGGTACATTTGGGTTTACAGGTTCAGGAGTTACAATGACTAATGGTGGTGCAGGTGACCCGGGAAAAATAATTGATTTCAATTACCAAGACCCTTTAGTTAGTGGCACAAACATTAAAACTATAAATAGTCAATCTATTTTAGGAAGTGGAGATATTGTAGTTAGTGGTGGTGGTGGAACTGTCACATCAGTTGGAGGGACTGCTCCAATAGTAAGTTCAGGAGGAAATACTCCTTCGCTTAGTATGGCTAAGTCTACAAGATTAGTTGATGGATATTTAGGTTCAGGTGATTTTGTTACTTTTGATAACAAACAAACTGCTTTAGTTAGTGGCACAAACATTAAAACAGTTAACGGAAATAGTATTCTCGGTAGTGGGAATTTAGCTATTACTGCTACTGCAGCACCGGGAGGTACAAGTGCTCAGATTCAATATAATAACAATAGTGTATTAGATGGGAATGTAGGACTTACTTTAGATACAGGGACTGCAGGACTTACTAAGGTTCAAATTGGGTCATCTCTTAACCCAACCTTTAGATACGGAGTATTAAAGCTTACAGGAAACGGAAGTACAGAAGGTGGAAAAATAGAACTTGAAACAGGAGCAAGTAAAGGCTCTCCGGAAACAATTATTCTTCAAGCACCTGATACAGGAGCAGCACAAGAAATTTCATTACCTGAAAGCTTACCAACGGCAGACACGCAGGTGTTAGGTATTAAGTCTATTAATGGAACATCAGTTCAAACACAATGGGAAACACCAACAGGTGGTGGCTCGTTACCTTATACAAGTTATGAAGCAATATTCTCATCGACAGGAGGAAGTGTCTCAGTAGTAGAAGCTAATAATACCACAGGTACAACTTTTACTTGGGTAGATTCCGGTAATGAAATTGTAATAAGACCTACTGTAGCATTTGGAGACCAACCTGTTCTTGTATTGTTAAATGGGTATGGTGGTACTAAAGAATCTAAAGCTTTATGTTTTTTCGGAGGGTATCTTAAAGCTAACGGACAAGTTACAATTGATAAATTAGACCGAGATTTTAACTCAACCGTGGCAGACATTGTCCAAGGAAACTTTGAACTTAGAGTATACTAATGGATATTAGAAAAATTTCAATAGGTCCTGATTACAAATCAGGAGCAATGCATTATATTGTAGGGCAATCTGTTTTAAATGGTAGTTATACTATTCATTTAATTAAGTTTGTTTTAGAAAAAGAGAGTATATTAATTTATATTCAAAAAGAAGATGAGATTTTACTTTGGAAAGAGTTTACTTCAACGATGCCCGTCTCTATTGAATATAATATAAACTTTATTTAATGACGGATAACGAAAGAAAAGAACTAATCGAAAAGGTCGAAGTTCTTAAAATGGAAAAAGATAAGGTTGATGATTGGATGGATTCAATGGCTATTGCTGATGAGATTCACAATATTGAAATGAAATTAAATGGAGTTAAACCAACTGATTCGCATATAGATTGTATTGGTTGTGGCTCGTAAATTAAATTATGAAATCACCGTTTGCATTTATCGTAAAACCTTTAAAAGGTAAACGATATAACAACACAAAAGAAATATCCGGATTGGATATTATCATAAGCACATCTGAAGAAGATTTTAAATTTTCTAATAGAGAAGCAGAAGTAGTTGAACTCCCCCTTGGATATAAAGGTCCGATAAAGGTGGGAGATTTTTTGTTAGTACACCATAATGTTTTTAAGTTTTATAACGATATGTACGGAAAACAAAGAAGTGGTAAAAGCTACTTTAAAGATGATTTGTTTTTTATAGAAGACGAACAGTTCTATGCGTACCATAACGGTACACAATGGAATGCAGTTGACAGATATTGTTTTGTGCAACCTGCACCCGTAGAGGATTCATATATTTACAAACCTTTAAGTGAAGAGCCTTTGGTTGGTATAATGAAGTATCCTAATGAGTATCTAAAATCCAAAGGGGTTGTAGAAGGGACAAAGGTTTGTTATAAACCAAATAGTGAATATGAGTTTACCGTAAGTGATGAAAAACTTTACAGAATGTTTGACCACCAAATAGTTATGTCAATATGAATATAGGAATATTTGAAGATGTAATACAAGGGGTAGATAAATATGTTGATGACATATTAAACGAAGGCTTTCAAGATATACAGATAGGAGAGGATTTATTTAAGAATGTAAATGCAAGAGGTATTGACCAACTTGTTTTGTTTTTAAATGAACATTATCCTATGTATAAAGCAGATTTAAACTTTGTAAGAAGGTCACCCTTGAATCAAGAGGAACCAAATTTCATTCATACAGATGATATGATGGGAGATTTAACTGCGATACTTTACTTAAACACAGAGCATCCTGAAACCGATGGGACTACTCTGTATTACAAAGGAGAAAAAATGTGTATCTTGAGGTCAAGATATAATAGGCTTGTTGTTTTTCCATCACACCTTTATCATTCAAGAAATATTTATGATAATTTTGGTTATGCAAAAAAAGCAAGACTAATACAGGTTTGTTTTTTAAAAAAGAAATAATGACTGATTTTGAGTTGATGTTAAAAGAAGCTAATATAGATTTAGAACTTTTAAATAAGTACATAGAGTCAGATGAGTTTATAAAAGAAGCAGGTCCCGTTGTGGATTTTGGTAATAAAAATTATGAGGTTAAAGACTCAAGCATTGAGGGTTTGGGAATTTTTACAACAAAAGATTTTAACAAAGGAGATGTTATTGGGTACGGGACTATGGATGGGTGCAGAACTATAGCAGGTAGGTATACTAATCATTCTAAACATCCTAACGCAAAGTTTTATTACTTTAAGGACAACAGTAACACTATTTTAATTGCAGAAGACAATATAGAAAAAGAACAAGAGATTGTAGTTAATTACAGACACCATACATACAACAAACATTATTATGAGTAGAGAATGGGATTGGATGGATGAACTAAACGAAGATGTTCCTATAAAGAAAACAAAACGTATTAGAAATGAAATCAAACGAAATAAAATTAAAAATCATAGAAGCAGGTCACAGGGCAGTGGAGCAGCTTATAAAGGTAGCGAAGGAAGCGATTATTAAACACGACCCTGAAGATGACCTTTCAGCAGACAAGTTAAAAAATGCAGCAGCTACAAAAAAGTTAGCGATATTTGATGCGTTTGAAATATTAAATAGAATTGAGGCAGAAAGAGAAGCTATTGAATTATTAGAAAAGGGAGCAAGTAAAACAGATACAAAACAAGGATTTGCAGAAAGAAGGTCTAAATAACTTATATCGAACACTTGAGGGTGTTGTACCTAAAAACGTTTTAAAGTCTAAGAACAAGGCTAAAACGTGGAAATACGGGTATGAGTCTAAGTATGATTTTGTTGTTATATCGAAGACCGGAGAGATAGGAGATATTATAAGTGTAAGTGGTTTAAAGATAGCTTTACCTTTAACACCTAAAAAGTGTCTTCAAAGACACAATAAAAAAGAAGAACAGTATTGGGAGAGAGAAGAGTTACCTAAGGCTTTAGGTAGAGTGCAATCTATATTTCAATGGAATGAAATGCCATCTCAATTTAAGGATAGATGGGTTGATTATATTGAAGGAGAGTTTGATAGAAGAGAGCAAGGGTTATGGTTTATGTCTAATGGCGAACCAACATACATTACCGGAGCACACTATATGTACCTTCAATGGGCAAGTATTGATGTTGGATATCCTGATTTTCGAGAAGCAAATAGAATTTTATTTCTTTATTGGGAAGCATCTAAAGCAGATACGAGAAGTTTTGGTATGATATATTTAAAGATAAGACGTTCAGGATTTTCTTTTATGTCATCATCAGAGTGTGTAAATACAGGTACACTTGCTAAGGATTCAAGAGTAGGTATATTATCTAAGACAGGTTCTGATGCTAAGAAAATGTTTACCGACAAGGTAGTTCCTATTAATAGTAGGTTACCTTTTTTCTTTAAACCTATTATGGATGGTATGGATAAACCTAAAACTGAATTAGCGTTTAGAATACCTGCTGCAAAGATTACAAAGAAAAATATGTACGATACAACCAACGATGAGTTGTATGGATTAGACTCTACTATAGATTGGAAAAACACAGACGATAACAGTTATGATGGTGAAAAGCTTCTGTTATTAGTTCACGATGAAAGTGGTAAATGGATAAAGCCTAATAATATTTTAAACAATTGGAGGGTTACTAAAACTTGTTTAAGATTAGGTAGTAAAGTTATTGGAAAATGTATGATGGGTTCAACATCCAACGCACTTGAAAAGGGTGGTGACAATTTCAAAAAACTATACACAGATTCTGATGTGGGAAAAAGAAACGCTAATGGTCAAACCAAAAGTGGGTTATATTCACTTTTCATTCCTATGGAGTGGAATATGGAAGGGTTTATTGATAGATATGGTATGCCTGTTTTTGAAACACCCAAATTACCCAAGCCGGGTATTGATGGGGAACCAATTATTCAAGGAGCAATTGACTATTGGAAAAACGAGGTTGAATCCTTAAAAAACGACCCTGATGCATTAAACGAATACTATCGTCAATTTCCAAGAACAGAGTCTCACGCATTTAGGGATGAGAGTAAACAGTCTCTATTCAATCTTACAAAGATATATCAGCAAATAGATTATAATGATTCTTTAATTATAGACCATCACATTACAAGAGGGTCTTTAAGTTGGAAAAACGGGGTTAAAGATACTGAGGTAATATTTTCCCCAAACAATCGAGGAAGGTTTTTAGTTTCTTGGACTCCTAATAAATCTTTGCAAAACAGAGTTGATATAAGAAGAGGCATTAAATATCCCGGTAATGAACACATTGGTGCATTCGGGTGTGACAGTTATGATATATCAGGAGTTGTAGGTGGTGGTGGTTCCAATGGAGCACTACACGGAAAAACTATGTTTAGTATGGCTGAAGCACCAAGTAACGAGTTTTTTTTAGAATACATAGCAAGACCACAAACTGCAGAAATATTTTTTGAAGATGTGTTAATGGCTTGTGTGTTTTATGGTATGCCTATATTAATAGAAAATAACAAACCTCGTTTACTATATCATTTTAAAAACAGGGGGTACAGAGGTTTCTGTATGAATAGACCTGATAAAGCATATACTAAATTATCTAAGACTGAAAGAGAATTAGGTGGTATACCTAACTCAAGTGAAGCAGTAAAACAAGCACACGCTTCAGCAATTGAATCATACATTGAAACCAACATAGGTTTTAAAGATGATATGGATATTGGAGATATGGTTTTTTCAAGAACTTTAGAGGATTGGGCGAAGTTCGATATTAGTAACAGAACTAAGTATGATGCTTCAATTAGTTCGGGGTTAGCAATTATGGCAACACAGAAACACCTTTATTTACCTGAGAAAAAAGTTTCAAAAATAAAGGTTAACTTTGCAAGGTATAGTAACAAGGGCAAATATAGCGAAATTATTAGATGAAAAAAGTAAACATAAATATATCATCTTCCGGATTTCCAAGTCAATTTGTATCTGATTCAGAAAAGGCTACTGATGAATTCGGATTACAAATAGGACAGGCTATTCAATATGAATGGTTCAAGAAAGACGGTAGTGGTTGCAGATACTTTAGTCAGTGGAGAGACTTCAATAGATTAAAGTTATACGCAAGAGGCGAACAAGGTACGGGAAAGTACAAAAATGAATTAGCAGTCGATGGAGACTTATCTTATTTAAACTTGGATTGGACCCCTGTTCCTGTACTTCCAAAGTTTGTAGACATTGTAGTTAACGGAATGCAAGACAGAGAATTTAGTGTAAAAGCTTTTGCTCAAGATGCTATGTCTCAATCAAGAAGAAGCAAGTATCAGCAAATGGTTGAGGGTCAAATGGTTGCTAAACCTCTTCTTGAGACTATACAACAGAAGACAGGAGTAGACCCTTTTACTATGGACCCTGCAGAACTTCCTCAAACAGACGATGAACTTAAGTTGTATATGCAACTGAACTACAAACCTGCTATTGAAATAGCAGAAGAGGAAGCCATCTCTACTATATTTGAAAGTAACAAATACAATGATATTAGAAAACAGTTAGATTATGATTTAACTGTATTAGGTATGTCAGTAGCAAAGCACGAATTTCTGCCCGGAGATGGTGTAAAACTGAGATATGTTGACCCTGCTAATGTTGTTTATAGCTATACAGAAGACCCACACTTTAAAGATTGTTTCTATTGGGGTGAAATAAAAACTGTTCCAATTACAGAACTATTAAAAATAGATACCACTTTAACCAATAATGACTTAGAAGAAATATCTCAATACGCACAAAGTTGGTTTGATTACTTTAATGTAGCACAGTATTATCAAAACGATATATTTTATAAAGACACTGCAACATTAATGTACTTTAATTATAAGACTACGAAGAAAGTAACTTATAAAAGAAAAGTAAAAGATAATGGCAATGTAACAATGGTAGAGAAAGATGATTCTTTTAATCCACCATTAGAAATGCAAGAAGAAGGTAGTTTCGAGAAGGTTCAAAAAACTATAGATGTTTGGTATGAAGGTGTGATGGTTATGGGTACTAACATAATCCTGAAATGGGAATTGATGGAGAATATGGTTAGACCACAATCAGCCACACAACACGCAATTCCAAACTATGTGGCAGTAGCACCAAGAATGTATAAAGGTGTTATTGAATCTTTAGTTAGAAGGATGATTCCTTTTGCTGATTTAATTCAAATCACACATTTAAAGTTACAACAAGTAATTGCAAGAGTTGTACCTGACGGAGTATTTATTGATGCTGACGGTCTTAATGAAGTAGACCTTGGTACAGGGAATGCTTATAATCCCGAAGATGCATTAAGGTTATACTTTCAAACAGGTTCTGTTATTGGTAGAAGTTATACTCAAGAAGGAGACTTTAATCAGGCGAGAACTCCTATTAAAGAATTACAATCATCTTCAGGTGCTTCAAAAACACAAATGCTTTTAAGTAATTATAATCATTACTTAAATCAGATAAGATTAGTAACAGGTTTAAATGAAGCAAGAGATGGTAGTACACCGGACCCTAATTCATTAGTTGGACTTCAAAAGTTAGCTGCTTTAAATTCAAATGTAGCAACAAGGCATATTTTAGACGGAAGTCTTTATATTTATAAGAGTCTTGCAGAGGCAACAACTTATAGGGTTGCTGACATATTACAGTATTCTGATTTCAAAGAAGAGTTTATAAATCAAATAGGTAAATACAATGTATCTATACTAAGCGATATCAATGAACTATACATTTATGATTTTGGTATTTTTATTGAGTTAGCACCTGATGAAGAACAAAGACAACAACTTGAGGCTAACATACAAATGGCTTTATCTAAAGGTGATATTAATTTAGAAGATGCTATTGATATTCGTGAATTGAAGAATTTAAAACTTGCGAATCAATTGCTGAAAATGAAAAGAATTGCCAAGCAAGAAAGAGATGAGAAGATGGCTATGCAGAAACAAGCTATGCAATCTCAACAACAACTCAAATCTCAGGAGATGGCAGCACAAATGGCAGTGCAAAAACTTCAAATGGAGACTCAAGCTAAACTACAGTTTAGACAAGGAGATATTGCTTTTGAAATAGAAAAACTTAAAGCAGAAGCTGATTTAAAATCAAGGTTGATGCAGCAAGAGTTTGAGTTAAATATGCAACTAAGACAGGTTGATGCCGAAGCACTTCAGGGTAGAGAGACACAAAGAGAAGATGCAAAAGCTTCAAGAATAAGTCAAGCTAACACTGAGCAATCTAAAATGATTAATCAGAGAAGAAATAACTTGCCTCCAATAAATTTTGAATCAAACGAAGATAGCTTAGATGGCTTTGACTTGGCAGAGTTCAACCCAAGATAACCGTCTAAAACTATAATAATTTTTGTGTAACTTTGTATAAAATTAAATTTAATCAAATATGGAAATAAAAGTAAGAGCAGTTGAAGGTGCTGAAGAAAAGTCTGTACAACAAGTTGAAAACGAGTTGTTAGAAAAGCACGAAGCAAAAGTAAACAGTGATGAATCTGTAACTACTAAGTTGGAAGTTAAAGAAGAAACTGTACAACAAGAGCCTAAAGCTGAAGAGCCTAAGGTTAACGAAGAAATTAAAACTCAATCCTCAGAGTTAAACGAGGAAGAAGTTCTTAAATTTATTGGTGACAGATATGGAAGAGAGTTTAAATCTCTTGACGAACTAAATCAACAGAGAGAGGAAGAGCCTCTCCCTGAAGATGTTTCTACATATCTTAAATATAAAAAAGACACAGGTCGTGGATTCGATGATTTTGCAAAACTGCAAAAGAATTATGATGAAATGGAACCTGACAACTTGCTAAGAGAATATTTATCTGCAACTGAAAAAGGTTTAGATGCAGAAGATATTGAAGACTTAATGGAAGACTATCACTATGATGAAGATATAGATGATGAGAAAGCTATTAAGAAAATAAAATTAGCAAAGAAAAAAACTATTGCGAAAGCTAAGGAGTTTTTTGAAAAGCAACAGGAGTCTTATAAAGTTCCTCTCGAGTCGAGAAGGGATTCAAGTCCTCAAGCTGAAGATGAAGATTACAAAGCATATAAGCAATATATAGCAGAAGCGAAGACAGTAAGTGAACAGAATGCTTTAAAAAGAGATATGTTTACTAAGAAGACTGACGATGTGTTTAGTGAGTTCAAAGGTTTTGAGTTTACGCTTGACGACAACAAAGTTTATTTTTCACCCGGTGATGCTTCCGAAACCAAGAAGATTCAATCTGACCCTTCTAACTTTATAAAGAAGTTTTTAGATGAAGATGGATTGATGAATGATGCAAGAGGATATCACAGGTCATTAGCGATGGCGATGCACCCCGACAAGTTTGCTAAGTTCTTTTTTGAACAAGGCAAAAGTGCTGCTGCAGAAGACACAATGAAGAAGTTAAAAAATATAAATATGACGACTCGTAGTGCTCCTGAAGTATCAATAAAAGGAGGGATGCAAATAAAGTCTGTAAACAACGACCACGGAAGAAGTTTACGGATTAAGAGTAGAAAATAAATTATTAAACTAAAAAAACAAACAAAATGGCAGTAGATGCAATCCCCGGTTTTGACTTACAACCAAGTGCTCAAAGAGTACCTTTGAAGTCAAACTACATTAAAAATTTCGATTTCCTAAATCAGTATCTTCCGGATACTTACGAAAAAGAATTCGAAAGATATGGCAATAGAACTATTTCTTCATTCTTAAGAATGGTAGGAGCAGAGATGCCATCTAACTCTGACCTTATCAAATGGGCAGAACAAGGTAGACTTCACACTAAATATGTTGACTGTACAACTGCAGCAGCTATTAATGATGTTGAGTTTACTTTAGCAGTAAATGATGCAGGTAACCCTGCTTTCAGTGCAAGTAACTCTATCGCAATCAGAGTTGGACAAACCATTATGGTTTCTGACAACGCAGGTGCAGGTTCAGTTAAGTGTATTGTAACTGAAGTAGATTACACTGCAAAAACGTTTAAGGTAGCTACATATGGTGCAGGTGGTATTCCTGTAGCAGGTGCAGGTCTTAAATTCACTGTATTTATTTATGGTTCTGAATTCAAAAAAGGAACAAGTGGAATGGAAGGTTCTTTAGAATCTGACGATTTCATCTTTGAGAATTCTCCAATCATCATTAAAGACAAGTATGCAGTGTCAGGTTCTGATATGGCTCAAATCGGTTGGGTAGAAATTACAACTGAAAATGGAGCAAACGGATACCTATGGTACTTGAAGTCTGAGCACGAAACAAGATTACGTTTTGACGATTATCTTGAGACTGCAATGATTGAAGCAGTTCCGGCAGCAGCAGCAGGTGGTGTAGCTACACAAGCAGTTAACAGCAGTGTTGGTGATAAAGGTTCTGAAGGTATCTTCTATGTTGTAGAGCAAAGAGGTAACGTATGGGGTGGTGGAAACCCAACTCTTCTTTCTGAGTGGGATACAATCATTTCTCGTTTAGATAAGCAAGGAGCAATCGAAGAAAACGTAGTATTTGTAGATAGAGATTTCTCTTTCGACATTGACGATATGTTGTCTAAGCAGTCTTCTAATGCAGCAGGTGGTGTTTCTTACGGTCTATTTGACAACGAAAAAGAAATGGCATTGAACTTAGGATTCACAGGATTTAGAAGAGGTTATGACTTCTATAAGTCTGATTGGAAATACTTGAATGACCCAACAATGAGAGGTGGTCTTTCTGCAGTTGCAGGTTCAGGTAGAATCAATGGATTGTTAGTTCCTGCAGGTTCAACTTCAGTATATGACCAAGTTCTTGGTAAAAATGCTAAGAGACCATTCTTGCACGTTAGATACAGAGCTTCTGAAACAGAAGATAGACGTTACAAAACGTGGATTACAGGTTCAGCAGGTGGAGCAGAAACTTCAAGCTTAGATGCAATGGAGGTTCACTTCTTATCTGAAAGAGCAGTATGTACGTTAGGTGCAAACAACTTCTTCTTATTCCAAGAGTAATAAGTAGATAATATTAGGGGAGTGTCTTTGAAGACACTCCCTTTTTTTAACTTTAATTAAATTTTAAATATAATGGCAAAGAAAAATGCAACTAATTTTGTAGCTAAGAGTTACAAATTAACAAGGGAAGTAGCACCCTTATCCTTTATGCTACCAACAAGGCACACTAAAAGATTTACACTATTACACTTTGATGACGAGACGGGAGTCAATAGGGAACTTCGTTACGCAAGAAATCAAAAATCTATTTTTGTAGATGAACAAGATGATAACGCTCTAATGGAGCCTATCATATTTGAAGATGGATTCTTGCACGTTCCAAAGGAAAACCAAATGTTACAAAAGTTTTTATTTCTACACCCTCTTAATGGAAAGAAGTTTGTAGAAATGGATAAAGCTAAAGATGCAGCAGCAGAAGTAGAAGAGTTAATGATTGCAGCAGATGCATTATCAGAAGCTAAAAAATTATCTCTTGAACAACTTGAAAATGTATGTAGAGTTTTGTTTGGAACTGACACATCAAAAATGTCTTCAGCAGAACTTAAAAGAGATGTATTGGTATTTGCAAGGAACAATTCTGAAGATTTCTTAGAAGTGGTTAATGACCCTGATTTAAAGTTTATGGGTACAATTCAAAGATTTTTAGACCAAGAACTTTTAAAAACAAGAAAGAACGGAAAAGAGGTGTGGTATAACACACCACAGAATAAAACAAAAATGTTAAATGTTCCGTTTGGCTCAGAACCTATTGATGTAATTGGTTCTTATTTACAAAGTGATGATGGATTAGAAGTGTTGAAACACTTAGAGAGTCTGTTAGATTAGTAAATAGATTATTAGCACATTACGAGAGGGGTCGGATTTTCTGACTCCTCTTTTTTTTTCATTATCTTTGTAGAAAAGAATGACAGATGATAAATTCAGTTAGACAAACAGTAATGTCGGTACTGAATAAGAATAACTACGGATATATATCCCCATCGGATTTTAACTTATTTGCAAAACAAGCACAGTTAGATTTATTTGAAGATTATTTTTATTCTTACAACTATCAGATTAACAAAGAAAATGCTCGTAAATCAGGTACAGGATACGCTGATATTACAAAAGGATTAGAAGAGGTTATTGATACCTTTTCTTCTACGTTACCACTTATTCAAAGTGTACAAAACACTAATGGTTATTTTCTACCTTCATTACTAACTACTAACAACGATTACTATTTAATTAATAAAATGCTTATTAATAATAAAGTAATTGTGTTTGGAACAACTACTGCAACGGTTGGTGGACAAAATAAAATAGTAGACACAACGGCAGACTTTAATGCTGATGGTGTAGAGGTAGGAGATATAGTAGGTGTAGAGATAGGGGGGATAGCTTACAACTTAGTTGTAATAGCAATAAACACAACCGGAACAGAACTTACTGTGGCTCCAAACGTGGTGAATACTTTCCCACTAAACTATACCATATACAAAAAGAAAAATATTAAAGAAGCAGAAAAAGTTACTCATAGTAAAATTACTATGCTAAACAACTCTATTCTTACATCACCTAACCTAACCTACCCTGCTTATACGCAAGAGGGTTTGATTGGAGATATGTTTCCTGATGAAGAAGTAAACCATCCGGGACAAGTTGTTTGTCAATACATAAGATTTCCTTTTGTTCCTAAGTGGACTTTCGTAACACTTGCTAATGGAGAACCTGCATTTGATGCATCTCAACCTGACTATCAGGACTTTGAGTTACCAAATGATGATGAGGTTAATCTTATAAACAAGATACTGCAATACGCAGGTATGTCTATAAGGGAGGTAGCAGCAGTTCAATTTGCACAAGCAAAAGAGCAAGGTAATAATCAAGAAGAGAAATAATTATGAGTTACATAACACAATATCAGTATTACGAAAACGGGGGGTTACCTCCTGAAAATGCAAATTGGGGTTCATATCAATATGTCTCTCTTGAAGATATCGTTAACAATTTTATGTTAATGTATTCAGGGAATCATAACTTGGTAAACAACGAAGAAAGATTTAAAGTTTTGTTTCACGCAAAAAGAGCGATTCAAGAATTAAATTATGATGCATTTAAAGAAATAAAAATATTAGAACTAAGTGTCTGTGACACATTGAGATATGTTCTTCCTTCAGACTATGTTAATTGGGTAAGAATCTCTTTGTATAGAGATGGCTTATTAATGCCTCTAACAGAAAACATTCAGACTAATTGGTCCGGTGCATATTTACAAGACAATGATTGTAGAATATTATTTGACCTTGATGGTAATGCTTTATCTCCACAATATTCAGATTTAGATTACGACAGAATAAAAGGAACTAAGCAAAGCATCTACTTAAACCAACACTCTGAATACTATGGTAAGTCAGGGTATTGTGTGGATGGTGCTTGGTATTTCGAATATGGTATTGGTGCTCGATATGGTTTAAATACAGAGACGGCAAACGCTAATCCTACTTTTAAAATCAATCCTAAAGGTGGTGTGATTAATTTTAGTTCAGGTATGTCAGGAGAATTATGCGTACTTGAATATGTTTCTGATGGTATGGAAAACGGTGACGACAGTTTAGTTACAGTAAATAAATTGTTTGAGGAGTTTATCTATGCATACATTGAGTTTGCAATACTTAGCACTAAACTTAATACTCAAGAATATATTGTTGCAAGAAAAAGAAAGCGTAAAGCTGCACTTTTAAGAAATGCAAAAATTAGAATCAGTAACATACATCCCGGAAGATTATTACAAAACTTAAGGGGTAGAGATAAGTGGCTAAAATAATATGGCGAATATAACAAGAAACTTTACTCAGGGTAAAATGAACAAAATGGTTGATGAGCGACTCGTTCCAAACGGGGAGTACATTGATGCATTAAATGTTCGTATGGGTTCAACAGAGGGTGCTGAAATAGGAGTTATAGAGAACTCGAAAGGTAACCTATTAATAACCAACATACAGGTAGATGGTATTCCACTTTCCTCTCAAGCTAAATGTATTGGTGCTTTTGAAGATGGTTCAAACGAAACTATCTATTGGATGATTAATGACCCTGCTTATACAAACAGTAATACAGGCAAGTTAGACCTTATTGTTTCTTGGAACTCAAACAACAATATTGTCATTTACCATATTATAAGTAAAGATAATGGTGGTGGAGTTAATACGACTTTAAACTTTGATGATAAGTTTTTATTTACAGGCATTGATAAGGTAGAGAATTTATTCTTCTTTACAGACAACATTAATCCACCAAGAAAGATAAACGTACAAAAAAATTATGCTAATCCTGATGCAAGTGGAGTGGATGGATTTCTTGCAGAAGATATATTGGTTATAAAAAAACCACCTACTAATGCTCCGGACATTCTTTTATTACAAACAGGTACTCAAGAAAACTTTTTAGAAGAAAGATTTATTTGTTTTGGGTATAGATATAAATATGATGATGATGAATATTCAGCTACATCACAATTTACACCACCTGCTTTTAATCCGGGACCTTTTATGTTCTCCGGTGAGAGTTATCTAAACGAAGGTGTAGTAAATATATTTAATACGGCTTTAGTTACATTTAATACAGGAGGACCTTTAGTTAAAGGAATAGACCTTTTATTTAAAGAGGCAAACAGTCCTGTAATAAAGATTATTGAAAAACTTGATAAAAGTGACCAAGGTTACTCAAACTTTCAAGATGTAACCTATTCATTTACTAATAGTAAAATATTTACAATACTGCCTCAGGCTGAAGTATTAAGACTTTACGACAACGTTCCTTTGCTTTCTAAAGCACAGACTCTGATGGGGAATAGATTGATGTTTGGTAATTATGTAGAAGGTTATGATATGATTACTTCTGACAGTAACCCTGTTAGACTTGATTTTACTGCTGAAGGAGTTTCAGAATCTTTTGATGATAGCGAAATTGAGGGAACCGGTTTTAGTGTTAACTATACAATAGACGGTTCTCAAACAATAAATGATGCAGGTTTAGAATTTGACTTAGAAAATGTTGACTTAGTAACAGGTGCTACAATAACGGTGTTATGTACATTTGAACACAGTACATTTGGTGGAGGGACTTCTCCTGTAGAACAGAACGAAGAACAAATATTCCAATACACTTTTAATCTACAACAAGATTATACAAGTGTGTACGAATGGGCAGAAAGCACTATAACATCAAGTCAGTTAGGTACTTCATTACCCGGTGGTAATATTCAACCTATGGCTACTCGAGATGATGGTAGCACAATGACGGATGCTTTCAACAGACTGTTTAAGCCTGATTTAGATGGAACATATTTGATTTATCAAAGTGGTATAAGTTCAGTTGAACAAGCAATTAGGCTTGATGCTACTCCGGGTTCGGATATAGTTAAGTTTACATTTCCTGCTATTCAATATGCTACTCCCGATGTTACTGCACCAACAGACATAGTCACTGAATATTTTAAAGCAGTTGACATAGAACTTTTATTTAACAAATTAGGCTCAGGAGAAAGTCTTCATAGTAATAGAGGATATGAGGTTGGGATTGTTTATATGGATGAGTTTAATCGTGCAACTCCAACTTTAGTTAGTCAGTATAACACAACTCATTTTTCTTGTGCAGATTCAGATACTGCTAACAGTATATTAGTAAACATACCAACTACACAGATTGCTCCTTTTTGGGCAACCAATTATAAGTTCGCAATTAAACCTGATAGAGAAACATACGAAACAATTTATTCAAGTATATTCTTTACCGACCCACAAGACAGTCAAACGTACTTTTTATTACAGGGTGAAAACTCTCAAAAAATCACAGAGGGTCAAAGATTAATTGTTAAAAGAGATGTAGATGGTCCGACATCCGGATGTGTTTTTGCTACTGTTCTTGAAAAGGATGCTAAACAAAAAGACTTTATAGAAGTGGCATCTGAAGATGACCCGACTCAAAATCTACCTATTCCTTCAGGAACTTATATGAAGATTAAAGCTAATTCTTTTTCAGTTCAACAGGGAGAGAATGCTATTGTAGATTATGGTTGTAAAAGTGATACAAGAAAGAGTTCAGGAAGTTACCCACAAGTTAATTATTCAGTAAGCTTACCTCAACCGGACCCTCTTGTTCCGGGTTCTACACAGACAGATTACACGATTCCTGCAAACTCAAGAATTACTTTTGAGATAGAGGTTACAAGAAGGGGTTCAGGTAATAAATGTGAAGGTAGAAGATGGAATTTAGATAAAACGGCACTTGCATCTCAAGATTATGATAACTTTCAAGAATGGTTTGAAGGAGATAATATTAAAGATGTATTAGCACTTGGTGTTAGTAGCATTGGTAACCCGGGAAGTGGTTGTGATTTTGACACAGATTATGTAGGCACAACTACAGGAAGTCTTCCTACAGATTTATGTACAGTATATTTTGGGTTTTATAGAAACACAACTACAAATCAATTGTTTTTTCAAACAAGAGGAACAAGAGCCTGTGGTAGCAGTAAAAAAAGAAGGTCTTATTTAAAAGTTTGTATTACTGTTTTTAGAGCAGAAAATACTTGTGTTTTTGAAAGTGAGCCACTTGATGCAGCACCGGATATTTGGTATGAAGGTTCTGAAACTTTTGATATTGTACAGGGCAGTAACATATGTAATTTCACTGTAGACAGTAGCGATGTTAATGATGTTGTTTATGACTACATAGACTTAAATGGTTTACCTCAACAAATTACAGTTCAAGGAAATCCTTTGGGTAATGTGAACACAGTTACTTTTGCTGCAGAATGTGGAAGTGCAGTTATTAGTGCATCGACACCACCGGCTAACCCTGCTGCAGTAAATTTAAGTTCAGTGGCAATTCCTGTCGGAACTCATTTAGGTAATATACAAAGTCAAGTATTTTCATCTAATCAACCTGCAATAATTGACACTAAGTTCTTTAATTGTTATGCGTTTGGTAATGGAGTAGAAAGCTACAAGATTAGAGATAGTTTACTTGGTAAAGACTTTAAACTTGGAAATAGGGTAACATCTACAGAGTCTATAGATTATTCAAGGGTTCGAAGAGGAGCAGATATTACTTACAGTGGTATTTATAATGATGAGTCAAATGTAAATAGACTTAATGAGTTTAATGGAGGATTGCTAAACTTTAAAGCTTTAGAAGAATCATTTGGACCTATTCAAAAATTATTTGCAAGAGAGACTGATGTTCTAACATTACAAGAAGATAAGATATCTTATGTTCTTCAAGGCAAGAATCTATTGTCAGATGCAGGAGCAGGTAATTTATTACAATCTGTCCCTGAGGTATTGGGAACTCAAGTAGCAAGAATAGAAGAGTTTGGTATTAGTCATAACCCCGAAAGCTTTGCTCAGTGGGGTCCTGATAAATACTTTACAGATGCTAAACGTGGCTCAGTTTTAAAACTTAGTGGAACAAGTTATCAAAGTGATAATCTTGAGGTTATTTCACAATTTGGTATGCGTACTTGGTTTAGAGATTTATTTAATACTCAGTTTGAAACTCAAAAGTTAGGAGGGTTTGACCCTTATATGAATGAGTATGTAATTAATTCAAATCAGGATTTAATACCTATTGAACAGGATTGTGTGGCTTGTGGAATATCACAACAACTAACAATATTACAAGGTAAAGGCTTTAGTGCTTGTTTTGAAATGGGTGATACTATTGGACCTGTTGATGTGTCTTGGTCTGTTGCAAACGTGAGTGGAACCTTTGATGTTAATATTGAATACAACGGGAATATAACTAATGTTCCCAACCAAAGTGCAAGTGGAAATTCTGTTATACAAAAAGATGTTATTTCAGCTACTGAGGTAACCGTAACCATTACAAGTACAATTGCAGTTACTCTAACTCTAACCGTACCTTGTCCGGAAGCTAAAACAATAACAGTTGTTGAGGTAGTTGCTACAAGTGCTAACGAGTCAGGATTAGACATTCATACACAATATAGATATATTGATGGTGGATTTGTTTCTCCATTAACATCTACATTGGTTCAATTTGACCCGGGAGCAGGTAACCCTGTTGTGAGTTATTATAACACTGTTACAGGACTTCAAGGGGATGGAGGTATACCAACTGTGGGTTCTAATGTAAGTATGGTTTGGAACAAGTTTGTTACTGATTCTGCAGTATGGGATAATGCCACTAATACATTTAGATGGTTAAGGTCTGCTGATAATTTTGCGAATACACCTCAATCAGTTTCTACTTTAATATCACAGAGTAATGCTTTAACTACTGACACATCGGGTCAGCCAAGTATTTATCAAAGTAGTTTTACGATGCCAAATGGTGCTGATGGAGATTATTTATACTTAATTTGGGACCTAAGAAAACCTACTCAAATAGAATTATGCTCAGGTGCTGACCTATTAAACTCTTGTTGTAATTGCGAAGAATCACCTGAATAAAAAATAGAATATGGCTT
>Ga0233415_10000238_pt1 | contig 27214 bp, 28 predicted proteins | sample Na_anoxic_12_MG_FD_188631 | JGI IMG/M metagenome (GOLD analysis project Ga0233415, IMG submission 188631) | Seawater microbial communities from Saanich Inlet, British Columbia, Canada - Na_anoxic_12_MG | ecosystem: Environmental > Aquatic > Marine > Inlet | place: Canada: British Columbia...
GTAATAATGAAAATATTGTTGTTGATTGCTCTAGCAGCAGAGTTGATATATGTGGTGATTTACATGTTAACAATCTTATGTGCTGTTCTAACATCTCTGCTATAACTATTGGTAACAATGAAAATATTGTTGTTGATTGCTCTAGCAGCAGAGTTGATATATGTGGTGATTTACATGTTACGAGTATTTCGTGTTGTTCTGATACACAAGAAATTAATTTCGAGAATTGTAGTGTCACTATTCCTAACCTTATAGCATGTAAACTAAATGTTAGTGAAATTGATTGCTGTGGTTCTGATACATTAAAGATTAACTGCAGTTTATCGGTTTCCAACCTTATAGCATGTAAAATAAATGTTAGTGAAATTGATTGCTGTGGTTCTGATACATTAAAGATTAACTGCAGTTTATCGGTTTCCAACCTTGAAGTATGTGATACATTAAGTGTAAGTAATATTACTTGCTGTTCCGGAACTACAAAAATTAATATTGGTGATGAGAACTGTAGTGTCACTATCCCTAACCTAGAAGCATGTAAACTAAATGTTAGTGAAATTGATTGCTGTGGTTCTGATACATTAAAGATTAACTGTGATTTATCGGTTTCCAATCTTGAAGTATGTGATACATTAAGTGTAAGTAATATTACTTGCTGTTCCGGAACTAACCCTATTTCCCTTACTTTCCCTGTCAAACAAAATTGTTATACCAATATTGGGGGCTGCCAACTTCAACTCCTTAATAATGGTTCTGGGGATAACCCTACTATAACAGCAAATGAATCATTGCATCAACAAGGTGAAGAAGAAATAACTTTCTCTAAGCATATTACAGCCGAAGATTTCAGTGTTTCAGGTTGTTTAAGAGCCGCGGGAGACCAAAACTCTGACAACACATTACAAATATGTTCAAATGTATGTGGTTTAAGTGCCTCTTTTACACACGTTGAATCTTGTAGTTTAACTACACAAGATATATATTGCTGTAATGGATCCAATGCTTGTATAACAATTAACTGCAACTTAAAAGTAAATGGTAGTATAACTAGTGATGATATAGTACAACCACAAGCAGCAGCACTTAGAAGTGGAGAAGAATATATATATCTTAATAATTATAACTTTGCACCTTCCGAAACGAGTATTAGAACGGCCCTCGAAGGTTGGGCAGAAGCCAATAATTTTGAAGGATCTAATGCAGGAAACTCCGTATATATAGGAAGGATGGGGCCTTCCCCCCCCGATACTTATCCACTAAGGTCCATGGTGCAGAATACATGGCCCCAACAATGGTTGAAGGGGGATAATTCCTTAATTATACCTACACTCACTCCAGCGGACGACTCCCCACGCTTCTTTACTGAAACCTGTGAGGGAGCATTACCTTATAAATTAAAACGCGAAGGTTGGTGGAATATTTATAATCGATTAATTTCTAGTGACTATGGAATTAGCGCTGCCTTCGCTGGATATATATACGCCCCGAATACTAACGGGGGGGACGTCGAGTCATGGAAAAATAAATATCAGGAGAAAATAACAACTCTTAACTTCTCCGCCGGTATGACGGTGCCTTCTTTGAACTCAGTCAGTGGTGGGTCGCCGTTCGGGGCTGGACACGGTCAGAATTATAAAGAATCATGGAATTGGGTTGCTTATATTACTGCTCAGGGAAGTCAAGGTGGCAGCAGTGCTATACATATGGCATATTGGTGCGGGAGCGAGATAGATTTTGCAAACGATTTAAATGCTCAAACCTTTAGCGGTTGCCCCGGCCTAGACCCATAAAAAATCTAAAAATTTGAAAAAAAGATAAGAAAATATGTAAAACATACTCATTATGATCGCGAATACTTGCTTTAATAATAAGAGTGAATTTGGTTATAAGAGTTCTGAACTGAAAAGTGGAATATGTAAGTATATGAGAAGAAGTGAAAGAGATAAGTTCTTATGGTGTGTGATGGAACTTGGTAAATTTAATGATATTTCTTTAGAAAAAAATGCTGCTAAAGCTATTGTTACTAATCTTATTAATAGGATGAAAATCTTATTAATGGAGGATATGAATCCTGGGGATATGGATAGGATTTATAATGGTGTTGTTTTATTGGATGAATATGAAAAAGATAGGAGTAATCGTTTTCTTTTGATGAACTTATGTGATGTTGTTATGGGTGCGAGAAAGAATAGAGTTACGAGTTATGTAAATAATTGGTGGAGAACTCGCGATTTTAAACTTGAGGATCTTGAAATTGATAAGTGTTTAAAGTATAAATTGAAGGGAGATACTGATGAATTATTGATTTTAGGTGAAAACTTGATTAAGTTTATTGAGGAAAAAGATGAAAGGATTTTTGGTGTATATATGAAGATGGTGAATTTAGAAGGGAAAATGGGTTTAAGGTATAGGAGAAAAGACCCTGTATATTTGTTTTGGGTTATTATGAGAGATTATATGGTAAATGATAAGATGATTAAGATTTTTGATTTTGCTTTGAATAGATTCTTTAATAAGGGTATGAAAGAAAGATATTATTTTGGTGTATGGATAGGTGTAATGGTGTGGAAGATTGATCTTTTAGATTTTGATATTTATGAATATCCGAATTTTAAAAAAGAAGATGAAATAAAATATTATGAAAATATGGAAAAACTTAAATTGGATGATTATGTATTAAATGATTTTCATGTGAATAAAAACTTTGGGCTTACTGATTTTGCTTTAAATGGAGCTTTTGTGAAAGATGAATATATGGAATTATTAGGTGAAAATTCTGAAAAATATAAAGAGTATTATATTGAAGTTAAAAAGAATATTGATAAAGTAAATATTAATAAGAAAAAGAATAAAGTAAATATTGATATTTTAGGGTTTATTGATTGGAGGGATATTGAGGTAGTAAAGATTATTGAAGAAGGTGTTTGTGGTGGTAAACTCCCTTGTATTATTGTGAATTATTCTGGCGATAAGAAGATCCTTAAGGAGATGGGAAAAAGTATGAATTATGGTAAAGATTATATTATTGTTGATGAGTGTAAGAAATTAGTTGGATTGAAAGATATGAATATGAAACGAATTAAAAGTAATAAAGGTTTAGTTAAAAAAGATAAGAAAAGAAGAAGTTATGTAAATAATTGTAAGATAGATGATAAAAATTGTATATATTGTATGATGGATTATTGGGATAATATTGGTGATTTGGGTAAGAATAAGGATAAGTTAAAGGATATTAAAGTAGTTGAAGAATGTTTAAAGATTAGATATTTTGATGGTTTGTTTAGGAGTAGTGATAATATTTTAAGGAATATTTTGGTAAATGAAGATGGAGAACTTTTGAGTATTGATGAGGGAGATATTTTTGGAAAAAGAAAGTATATTTTGAATATGAATAGTGATTGGTGTAGGATTAGTTGTGATAAAGTATTAGTAGATAAGGTTATTAATTATTTTATAGAAAATAAGGAAATGTTGAAAATAAAAGTAAAAGAAGTAATGATTAAATATGATTTTGATAAAAGTAAAGAATTTAATGAAAGAATAGATAATTATAAGGATATAGTTGATTATGAATGGGATATATATTAAAAAAAATAATATAATAGATAATAATGTGGAAAGATATAACATGGTGCGACTTATTTCATATTATTATAGATGAGTTACATAATAGAGAATTAAAAATGCAGGGGAAATTATGATATTAATTTTTTATCTGGGTTATTTACAATTTTATAATCAATATTTTTATTTAAACTATTATCATTATTTTCTTTAATTACAATATTATATTTTTTTTTATAATATTCATTCGCGATTTGATGCATATTTTCATAGTATTTTCTTTTAGTTGCTTCTTCCATTATTATAATTGTTACATAATTTATATTTAAGTTCATATTAGTTTTTATTTTGTAATTCTAGTAATTTAAAACAATTGCATTTTTTACCAGAAGATGAGCATTGAGAACCCAAAATCATACAAACGCATGGGGTTTGTTTAGTAGCTCCACAACAACATTTGTTTTTCTTAAGTTTTAATTTCTCCTTTGTTTTCTTACCACCCTTCTTTTTCTTAGTCATTTTTTTTTTATTACCCTTCTTTTTCTTAGTCATTTTCTTTTTACCACCACATATCATATCTAATTTTTTTGAAGCTTTTGGATTTCCGATAGTAACTAAATCTGTAACTGTTCCAGGTTTTGCAAATTTTCTAACTAAATCTTCTATATTCATTCTATTTTTACCAATACGCCTTTTATCAAATATGGGTTCTTCTCCAGCTTCAATATCTTCAATATCGCATCCTTTTATATCTTTCAATGCTGCTTCAGATATTACTTGAACTGTTTCAAAAATATTATCATTTAAAGCTTCTTCAATACTATCTTCTTCTGCTTCTTGCCTTACTTTTTCTACGCCAAATGGAGCAAATGGTTGTATTAATAAACTATTATCTTTATTAGCAGCATGTTTTATATTACTAATAGCATCATCAACTAAAAATGTATTAAATTTATTAAATTCTGGTAACTCTTCATATATTTTTTCTAATTTTTTTGGTTCATCTTCATCTGGACTGATTTCTTGTATTTGTTCAACCCCCCATTTAAATATAAAAAAATCTTCAGGTAATCCTAAATATTCTACTAATAAATTTCCAATATTATCTGCATACTCTTCTTCTGAATATGTCCATAAAGCAACAGATATATCTGGATTATTATTATAATACTCTAATAATTCTTTTATACCAGGCCTTAATAAAACTATACTAGATGGGTTATCTTCTTTTCCTTCTCTAATATAATTAAATCTTTCTTGAACATCATCTGGTAGATCAAAAAATAATTCTGTGTATTTTTTATCTACATAATGAATTAATGTTTCATCTATATCAAAAACTACTAATAATTGTTTACTCATTATAATATATATAATATTTAAATGTATATTTATTAATAATATTATAGTTAATGGAAATTTCTGATTTATTTATAAATGAGAATTTAGTCAATTTAATATACAATAATCTTGCAATAAATGATAAAGTGAATTTTTCATCTATAAATAAATATTCTTATAATAATTATAAAGGTATAAATAAATTAAGAGTATATGAATATGTAAATAAAGACTATAAATTATTTAGAAAAGCATTAGAAAGGTTTAAATATTCACAAGAAGAACTATTAAATATTTCAGATATAGCTGTTAAAAATATTCCAATAGTAAAAGAAAAAAAAACAGGAACATTTCAAACAAATGGTATTAAAAATTTATTTAATTATTATTATGATTTAAGATATCTTTTTGAATTAATTTTAAATGGATTAAATACAAAAAGTCTAGAATTTGATAATATAATGATGGGTACATTTAATCTTAATAATGATTCAAGATTAAAATTAATGTATATTATCAAAATTATTAGAAAAAATATTTCATTTAGTAGAACTGAAACTATATGGAAAATTAATAGTGAACCTTCTTTGAGGACATTGCATTCTTCATTTAACCCTTGTATCCCATGGGATACAATTAGTTATTAAAATATTTAGACATTTGTATATTTTTATTTTCTAAACCACATCTTTCATAAAATGATTTTAATTCTTCTTTACAATCTAATATAACTTTATAACATCCTTCATTATTGCATATTTTTATTAATGCTTCTATTAATATTTTACCATTTCCTTGAGATTGAAAATTATTTCTAATAAAGACATCTTCAATATGTCCAATTTTAGAATAATTGTGTATCATTTTATAAGATATAATAATTGTTCCACAACCTATTATGTCTTCATCATTATATAAAACATATGTTGTTTGATTATTTGGCATATTATCAATATATTCTTTTAATTGTAATTCTGATACTATTTCATTTTTATCATTAAATTCTTTATTTATTTCATTATATAATATTGTATCATTAATATGTAATTTTCGTAAATTCATTTATTTATATTATTTAAACATAATTTTAAATAATATAATAGATTACTATAAAATGGAAACTATTAAATTTTTAGTTGAATATAATGGTGAAACAAGAGAAATAGAATGTATAGAAAATGATACTATTATAATTCTAAAAAAGAAAATTATGACAGATTTTAAATTAGTAGTAAAATATATTGATTTAAATTTTACAATTGATAGACCTATTAGAAGTTTAGGTAAATTTAATTTAGATAAAGGAATGATGCCAAGAACATTTGATAATTACACATTAAATAGATGGGAATTATGTAATAGAGAGCTAAAATGCACATTTGAAGAAGTTAGAGATCATGACCCTAGCATAAGGAAACCATTTATAAAGAAGGCGAATAAAGGGAGATATGTTCCACCATCACGTGCTCAAGAAATTCAATCTGGAGATGAATATGTTAAAGAAGAAGCTAATTATTCATTAGAATCTAATGATGATTTCCCTGCATTAGGTTCATAATAAAATAAAATAAAAGATATAATATATAATGAATCATATAAATTGGGTAGATATTGATGATACAATTGAAGAATTTTCTATGAATGGACAAACTAGAATTGGGAAAATTATAAATATATATCATGATCATTTAGTAATTGCTTTTCCAATATATAAAAAAATATATAAATGGAATTGCGTACAAGAATATCCTATATTTTGTCCAATAGATGACCATAATACAATTAATATATGGAAAGGTAAATTACTCAATAAAATTGTAGAAGTAAAATGTAAGGAATTTGATAGTGATCATAATATTATATGTAATATATTTTTAGATGGAGAACTAATTAGTAATTGGATGAAAATAATAACAGAGTTTTCTGAAGTTCGATTACAAACAACTGCTTTATTTAATATTGATATATAAATTTCATTCTTTCAGTTATTTTTTTTGATAATTTTACATATAACTTATCATCATTTTTCAACCACTCTTTATAGTCTTTTATAGATGCATTTTGTAATAAATCATCATTTTTAATTTTAATTAATTCATGTATTAGTTCTATAATTTGATATGATATACCAGTCCTATTATAAAAAATTATATTATGGTCAGGTTTAATTATATAATTATCTGAATTATGTATATATGAAAATTTATCATAGTGTGAATCATGTATTATATAATGTGCACCAGCTATATTTTCCCACCTTTCAATATACCACTCTAATGTTTCTTTTTTTTCTAATTCCTTTTTTTGTTTAAGGATATATTTACATATATCTACATTATGGTTTATTTTTTCTTTTAAATATAATAATATCGTTTCATCTGATGAAAGATGTCTTTTATAAATATCCATATTATAATGATTTATAATATTAATTTTAAATAATCCATACCTGGATATTTATTAGATAATATATCAACTATATTATTTATATTATCTTCACTACTACATAATAATTGACAACAACCATCTCCTTGTGAACCCACACCTTTTCCACCTAAAATATATTTTTGAATATCTATATCATTTAATATTTTATATAATAATGGAGATTCTAAATATTTTGAATATTTAGAAGCATATAATTTAAAATTATTTTGATAATCATTCATTAAATCACCTAACTCTTTAATATTATTATCTATTAAATATTTTTCAGCATTATTTGTTATATTTATATTATATTTTCCAAATAAATTTTCTAAATTTTTATCATCTTCTGTTATAGGATAAGGGAATGCTTTATGTAAATCATCTAATATCTGAATAGTATTTTTAGATCCATTTAATCTTATTATTAATATATATATATTATCTTTTAATTTAATATCATTGATAGTTATTGAATCTTTATTAAAAATTATTTTAAAAGGCCCTTTACCAAATGCTATACATTGATCCATTTTACCACATTTAGAACCTGCCATCAATTCACCATTATATGCAATATTCATTATGTCATAATTATTTAATTGTAAATTATATATATTATTAAATATTTTAGCAACTAATACGCAAATTGCTGCAGAAGAAGATAATCCAACCGATTGTTGCATTGTAGTTTTATAATTATTTATATATATACCCCCTTCTATATTATATACTTTTTTTATGTAATATATTGTTCCACATATATATTTAAAATATTTATTATTATTTATATGATGTTTAATTATATCAAGATCAGATTTTATATTTAAATTATATATATTATTTAAATTATCTATTGATTCTATTATAATATCATTATTTTTTTCATATTTGGCATATATACCTTCATTTATACCACAAACAATACATTGTCCTTCTTTTAAATCTTTATTTATTTTTTTACAATCACCGCCAACCCAATCACTATGTTCTCCAAATAAGCATAATCTTCCATTTACAAATATTTCATTCATATTAATATTAATATTAATATTAATATATTAATATATTAATATTAATATATTTTTATGAGCGAAGACATAAATAATGATTTAATTAATGCTGTATATACATTATATTCAAAATATTAATCTTCATCACTGTCTATTATTAATTCCCATGTATTTAATAAATTCTCAAAACTATTACTTCTTGTTAATGTATTTTCATCTAACATATAACTTCTAATACTTTCTGATTCTTTATTTGTTAATGGGTATTTATCTTTTAATAAAAACCTTAATTCAATTAGTAAATTTTTCTTTTGATTTTCATTTATTTTTATAAAACTATAACCTTTGTCAATCATATCACAATATAAATATTTAAATCTCCTTGGAGTAATATCATTAATTTCTACATGTTTATGCATTAGTGATAAAGCTTTATTTTCATTGACAATTAAATAATTAGTATCTTGTAGATATAATGTATCTATTTTTTTAAAAGATTTTGCCCATATTGATGGATCTTTACCATTAGGTGGGGCATTTAAATATTCCCAATCATAAACACCTCCCATATCATTATATTTGCTTTTTATTTTATTTACTTCATTTAAAGCATTCTTAAATGTTTCACTTGTAAAATCCCCTGACATCATACCCATTACTATTTTTTTTCCAGGATAACCATTTTTAACCATAGAATTGTATGTTTGGTATGAAAACGAACCCCCATAACATTGTGCATTAAACCAACTAATATATTTCCCGTGTGACTTATATAAATCTTTATAAGAAAACCCACCCATACCTGAACCATCCGACATTAATGATGGTCCAACTGGTGCCATTGTTATTGTAAAATTTTTACCTAAATCTTTATTTATAGCTTCTATTAATTTTCTAACATTTTTTATATCTACCTCTTCTTCAATATCTAAATCTATTCCACTAATCCAAGGTTTAGATTTAATTAATTGTATTAATTTAGGATATGTTTTTTCATAATTATTAAAAAATGGACCATATGCTCCTCCTGCTCCACCCATCATTAACATTATTTTCACACCCTTAGTTTCTAGTTCTTTTGTTTCTTTCCATAAATTATTAAAAATTTTATCATTTGGTTCATTATCATTTAAATATATATTTGTTTCATCCTTAACAACATCAAAATGTAATGATGATACAATTATTACATCTGTACAAGATGGATCATTTAAGATATCTTTTAATCCTACAAATGTTTGATAATAATATATTGTTTTCATTAATATATATTAAGAATATTATATTTAAATATATATATATATAAAATGGTTTATCAAAATATATCTACTTTATTACTAGAATTAGCAGCAATTAATAATGAAAATACAATAGAATATACTGGAAATATTAAAATAAATTGTTTAGAGATAAATAATAATCTTATACCTTTATTTTTAGGTTCAGGTATAGGATGGTTTTTTATCGGAAATATATTAATAAAAAATATTAAAAAATATTGTTTTAAAAGGAATACTGTAGATGATGATATATTATTAATAGCAAGCCATGTTTCAACTAACGGTGCATCTTAAAATTCTTTTGTCTTTTGTTTTTAAAAGGCTTATTTGTATATTTATTATTTAAATGTTTCTGTTCTTTGCGACTTTGATTAATCGATTGATTTCGATGTTCGATTTTATTAATATATTCTAGTATTGACATATGCATCTTAATTTTTGTTAGGCGTAATCTTGTTACAAGTCGTGTATTACGTCGTTCAATTAGATGTGTTCCATATATACTCCTTGAAAGTGGTGGTCGTGCTAGAATTATCGTATAACGTGGTGGAGGTGGAATAATATATGCTCCTCTATTCATGTATATATCAAAACTTGTCATATTATTAATTTCATTGAAAATTCTATTTTGTATTAGACCCATTGAAGAATAACCATATGGTGGGTTATCAATTAAATTATCCATTAAGGTCCCAACACTAATATCAAAACAAGGCATAATAGGTTCCGGTTTTTGATGTAATTCTTTTAGTTTCTTTTCGAGATTTGTATCATTGAGTTCTGTAATGTTAATCCTACAATTTGGACAACATAATTTATTTGTACCATACTCAATTGATTTCATTTTATGGTCAATACATTCTTCAATACAATCTTTGTGAAATAGATGTTCACAAGACAAAGTTATTGAGTAATCCAAATGAACTTCGTCCAGGCAAATGGAACAGGTATTCATATTGATTTATAATTTGAATAATTTTTAATTTTATTTTCAAATTTATTAAGCTTTTAATGGAAGAAATCAATAATTTACAAAAAGAGATTAATGTATTAAAAAATATGATAAATTACAACAAAACTAGGAGTAATGCAAATATTATATCTAAAAAAGATTTACAAAATATAGTAAAAGAAACTCTTATTATATTAAATGGTAAAAGTAATATAACTGAGATATCTAAATATATATGGAAAAAATATAATTATAAATTATTAATATCTGGTGATATATTTTATACTTGGCAATATGATATACGCTGGGCTGGAACAGAATTAAGGAAATTGGGAATTATGAAAAATAATTGTAAAAGAGGTGTATGGGAATTAAGTGATTCATTTATTCAGTCAAATAAGGCCTGATATTTACATCAATATAATTTACAATCTTATTAATGCAGTCTTGCCAGAATACTTCATCATGATCATATTTGACTTCATTATTATCATCATCATAATGTTCAATATGAATAGCTTTTTTCATGTCAGATAGAAACATATATGTTTCTAATTGAACTAGTTCATAATCAGGAATACTATTAAATAATCTTTTAGTCCTATTTTTTGTTTCAACTATATACTCGTCTGTAATTCCATCCATTTTACCACGGACAACTAGTTCATAAACATTGTCTGGTGAAGTATACAAAACTTTTTCATACATCTTTGTATTACGAGACCCAATTACAATATTTCTCTTTTTTTGAATATGATCTAAATTATTATTTTCTTTAATATTCCCTCTACGCATCATCAAATCTTTCTTAATTGATGTCTCTAATGTTTTTAGTCCTTCTTTTCCATTTAGATTATTATGAATTAATGCCCTTGATTGATCTTCACTTATATCTTTTGAATATGATTTACCCATAATAACTCTTTTAATAGTATTTTCAACAATATTAATATCACAATTTGGGTCTAAGTTCATTTCTTTTTTTATAGTTTGAATTGTTGTTGGATCTAATTTCATAAGCGTTTCTTCAATGTTTGATTTTGGGATATGAATCTTCTTAATCTTATTAAAATTTAAAATATTATGAATTGTTTTTTCTTTTGCCTCATATTTATTATGACCTGTTAACTTAGCAAGATTACTTGCCTGAAGTTTAATTGTCTTCATTTTATAATATTAATGATATTTAAATACGTATATTATTTCAAATTTATTTAAAGAATTATATATATATCTAATAAATGAAAGTAGCATTTTGTATTCCTTCAACATCTAATAAAAGAGACTGGAAAACTATAGGCGATACATATCTTTATAAATATTTATTGCCTTCATTAAATTGTATATTTAATAGTAATATTGATATAGAAATATATATTGGATATGACCATGATGATAAATTATATAGTAATATACAATTGCCAAATAATATATCTAATAATAATAAATATATTAATTTAAAATGGATAGAATTTAATGGTTATAAAGGAAATCCATGTGGAATATGGAATGGATTAGCTAAAGCTGCATTTAAAACAAACGAATATATATTTATTTGTGGAGATGATATTGTTTTATCTCAGGAGAGTAATTGGTTACAAGTTTTTATAGATAAATTAAAAAATAATAATAATATTGGATATTCAGCTGGTTGGTCAAATAATAATGATATTCCTACACAATTTTTATTGCATAGAAAACATTTTGATATATTTGATTATATTTACCCACCTGAAATACATAATTGGTATTGTGATAATTATATGAAAGAATTATATGATAAAGGTCATAGTAATTGGATGTGGGAATATAAACATATTAATGCTGGCGGACAACCTCGATATGAACCAACTAAACCAGACGATAAGAATATATCTCTTACACCAGAAAAAGCTAATATATTACAAACCCTAGGACATCAAGGATATGTTGATTCTAATATATTATATAAAAAATTAGTAAAAAGGGATAAGGAAAAAATAGATAATTTTATTCAAACAGAGTTACATGGGAGGGAATTACAAGGTGGAGAGTTGTTAAAGGAAGAGTTGTTGGAGGAAGAATTACAAGATGAAGAGTTGTTAAAGGAAAACAACCGTAAAATAAGGGAACTAATTGAATTTAAACTTAAAGTTAAAAATAATTTTCATATTTTTTCAATCAATGATGAAGTTAGTTCGCTAATATATGAAAGTTATAAATTATTGAAAAATGATAAATATACAATTGATAAAGATAATTTTGAAACAAAAATAGATTATATGAAAAAAGAAAAAGGTATTTTATTTGAAGGATCTACAGATTTTTTTGGTTTTTCATCTACTGTTTTACTTTCATTATTATTAGCAGATATAATTATAAAAAATAATAATGGAGAACATAATAAATTTATTGAAGATACATATAAAAATTTAAATAAAGAGTTTATCAAACCTACATTGTTTTCTATATCTTCTAATATTAAAAATGACAATTGGACAACAGCACTAAAAGGACAACAAATTTTAATTATATCAAAGTATTCTAAAAATATAATGAATGTTATTAATGACAGAGAAAAAATTTATGATATAGATTTATTTCCAGAATGCGAGTTTCTATTTATCGAGACACCAGATATAAGCAATGAATCTAAAATAGAAAACTATAAAAATATTATAGATAAATATGAAAATAAAATAAATGAAATTAACAGATATGTAGATGTTGTTCTACTTGATGCAAAAGGTTTAAATAACGTATTTATAAAGTTTTTAAATAAATGTAATAAATCTACAATAGTTCTAGGAAAACAATTAAAATATTATTTTGGAATTTATGATAATGAATTTATAGAAAATAATAAAGAAGAAATGAAAACATATTTAAATAAATATTGGGTAAAAGTTTAATAATCTTGTAATTCCAATAATACGTCTCTTAATTTAATTCTTGAATCTTTTGGTTTAAATACATTTTCTAATAATGTAGCCATATTTCCTGTTTTTGTTGGGACTCCCGTTAAGTTATATTTTGCAATAATAGAATCTATTTCTGATGACACACTATCATAATATACTAAAGCTGGATTTCTAAATTGTTTAGATTGTTCAATTATATTTCCGCTCCAACCAAACCAATCAAAAGTTTCATAACCAATCAATTCCAAGAAAATGACACCAATATCCCACACCATAGTTTCTTCTTCACAAGGTGTGTTACCTGGATCATCAATAGATTCTGGTGGTGGATATGTTCCCGGACCAGTTTCACCTCTTCTTCCAATAGAACCTATATCTCCTAAAATTATCTTGATTTTACCCATAGCTTCTGTATCTTTATAACACTTAAATAAAGCATTTGCCGATTTCAAGTCTGTATATGCATATTCAGGCCATAAACAATCAAATGATTTTGCTATTTCTTTAGTTATTTTAATAGAATCATCCATATTTAAATTTCCTTTTTTAATAAGATCTCCCAGTGTTCCATCCATCAAATCCATAATTGATAAAAATTCAACTCTATTTCTTCTATTTGTAAATTCTAAAATTCTAGCATTTAATGTATCACAAAACCCTGGATTTACAGTAGGCGAATCTTCTAAACTTAATATTAAAGGTATTTCACTGTCTTGTTGATCATTATAAGTTTTAACTGCTACTTCATAATATTTATCACCTTCTCTTCTAGGCCTTTTCCAAACAGCACCTAAATCATCGCCAAATTTATCTAAACCACCATACCTTTTTCTATAATATGTTCCCTTTCTATTTTGACTTTGTAATTCTTGCCACCCTGGTGGGAGTGGTGTTTCATTTGAATATTTTAAAACGTTACCAAAAGAACCGCGACTAATATATTCAATAACATTTAATTTAACACCTTCATATTCTAATATACAAGGTATATCTTCAAATGTAATTTTATTTCCTAAACCAACTTTAATATTACTAAAGTCAGCATTTATCTTTTCATCAGAAACTCTGACTTTACTTAAATCAACTACTATATTTTTATTAGATTTATCTTTGCAATATTCACTATTTAATATACCAGATGGTTGAATTGGTGTTTGCATTCTTGGTTCTACTACTTTTCTCATTAATTGTTCTGGTTCAGGTGCTTCTTGTCTAACAGTTGTTCTTTTTTTATACAACTTAATTGCTTTTTTATTGCTTCTATTGTCTAAAATCCATCGTCCGTGTGCTGGATTCCATATATATTTACGAATATTGCCATCATCATCCACAACTTCTTTTCTTCTCATACTATCAGGTTCTTGTTTTTCATAATAATCTAATGGTGTTTGATACATTTCTAACATTTGGTCTAATTCTTCTTTTTCTTCTTTTTCTTTCTCTAATGAATTTATATCTATTAATCCAGATTGATAACCTTCATCATAACCTTCTTTATTAGTATCACGGTAGTCTTTTTCTAATTTATCATATCCATGATCATATCCTAAATTATATCCTTCCATATACTTATCTTTAATTGGACTACTTTTTTTTATAGTTTTTTTCCCGGATTCTCTTATACTTTTTAATTCCTCCCTTTTCCTCCATCCTGGTATTAATGAATCCTCTGGAATAAATTCTGGAACATATGGGTTTAAATATTGTTTAGAAAATATACCTGGGGCCATTGAGAATGGGTCAAGATCATTTGGTCCTTCCATATTCTTATATATATATATATAATATAATATTCTATAATATATAATATTATATTCTATAATATAATGAATAATATAATGAATAATTATTTTTCTTGTCCTATATGTCTAAAAGATAATATACTTGAAAATAATATATATACAACTAATTGTAATCATATATTTTGTAAAAGTTGTATTGAAAAGTGGTTTAATAAAGGGAAAAAAACATGTCCAATGTGTATACAGAATATTATATCATATAAATATAATAATGAATATTATAAATTAGTTTTTAAAGAAGTCCATATTGGACAAAATATATATAATACTGATAGGGATATTAATAGGGATATTAATAGGGATAATATAGAAAATGTATTTCCAAACCATATGTTGATTAGTAAGTTATCTTTAAAAATAACTAATTATACTATGTTGGGGTTATTTTGTCTAAGTAGTTTATTTCTTGGAGCCTTATTATCCATAATACAAGAAAGAAATGATTTGCAAGATGAATTAGAACTTTATACAAATAATTTAGTAGATGTTAGAGTATACCAATTTACATCTCCACTGTATTGTAGGGTATCTAAATATATTATAGATAATTGTCAATAGATAATTATCAATAAATATTTAAAGTTATTGTATGAACCAATAATATTATTATGATAATTGAAAATGAAGTAAAATTAGATTTTAAAGATGTCTTAATTCGCCCAAAAAGGTCTACATTAAAGAGTAGATCGCAAGTTAATCTAAATAGAACTTTAAAATTTAGACATGTAGAAGATTACGAATGGAATGGTATACCTATAATGGTATCTAATATGGATACTACAGGGACATTTACTATGGCAGAACAATTATCTAAAAGTAAAATATTTACTAGTATTCATAAATACTATAATGTTAATGAGTGGTTAGATTTTAGAGATCTTATGAAATCATTAAATATGAATTTAGATTATGTTTCTGTTACAAGCGGTATTAGTGAATCAGATATTTCCAAATTACATAATATATTAGATAATATTCCTGAATTACGATTTATATCTCTTGATGTAGCTAATGGCTATACTGAAAACTTTGCAAAAATTGTAGAAAGTGTTAGAAAAAAACACCCTACAAAAGTTATTATTGCTGGAACAGTTGTTACTAGAGAAATGACTGAAGAGCTTATTTTAAGAGGTGCCGATATTATCCGTGTGGGAATTGGTAGTGGTAGTGTGTGTACTACTAGAAAAAAAGCAGGTGTTGGTTATCCACAATTATCAGCTGTCATTGAATGTGCTGACGCTGCACATGGATTAAGGGCATATATTGTTTCTGATGGTGGTTGTACATGTCCTGGCGATTTTGGCAAAGCATTTGGGGCTGGAGCTGACTTTGTTATGAGTGGTGGTGTATTTTCAGGTCACGATGAGAGTGGTGGCGAATTAATTGAAAAAGATGGTAAAAAATTTAAAGAATTTTATGGAATGTCTTCATCTACTGCTATGAATAAACATAGTGGAGGTGTAGCTAAATATAGAGCAAGTGAAGGAAAATCTGTATTGATACCATATAAGGGTCCGGTTGAAGAAACTATAAATGATTTACTTGGTGGTTTACGTTCAACGTGTACATATGCTGGTGCTCCAGAACTCAAACACCTTTGCAAATGCTGTACATTTATTAGAGTTACTCAACAATTAAATGAAGTTTATGGAAAATCTTAGAAGGTTTAAAATAATTTATTAATATATTTTTTAAAATATATGTGTGGTATAATCGGATATTTGGGAGAAGATTCTTCATTTGATTATATATTAAATGGATTAAAACAGTTACAAAATAGAGGTTATGATTCTGCAGGTATTTTATCTATTAAAGAATCTGAATTTTTAATAGACAAAATTGTATTAAATAATATAAATAATAATGGATTAGATGAATTCAATAAATATAAAGAAAAATATAATAATTGTAATTTAGGTATAGGACATACTAGATGGGCAACACATGGCCCCATATGTATAAAAAATACGCATCCACATATAAATAATAATAATAATATAGCCATTGTCCATAATGGTGTAATTGATAATTATTTACTATTGAAAGATATATTAAAAGGTTATACATTTTATTCTGATACAGATTCTGAAGTTATAGCAAATTTATTAGATTATAATAAATGTGATGATAACATGATTACTATCCAAAAAACTATAAATATGTTAGAAGGAACTTTTTCTTTGATTATATCATTTCTTAATGAACCTGAAACATTATATATTACAAAAAATGGTAGCCCATTGTTATTATCTTATACAGATAAAATAGCACTAATTAGTTCTGAAGAAAGTGGTTTTAATAATATTACTAAAAATTATATTAGATTAAATAATAATGATATTTATAAGATATCTTATGATAATATGATAAATATAACAACAAATGTTAATGAAATTAAAGAATTAATTGAGAATAAAGATTATCTTAATAAATCAGAACATAGTTACAAACCTTTTAATAATTGGACAGAAAAAGAAATATATAAACAAGATATTAGTTTATATAATTGTATAAATAATGGAGGTAGAATAAAAAATGAAGAAGAAGTAATGTTAGGTGGTTTAGAAAAAAATATAGATATATTAAAAAATATAGATAATTTAATTATCTTAGGTTGTGGTTCTTCATATTATTCTAGTTTACTTGGTAAATTTTATTTTAAAGAATTATGTAATTTAAATATCGTATTACCTATAAATGCTTGTGAATTTGAATTAGACGATATACCTAAAATAGGGAAAACAGCATTATTATTTTTATCACAATCTGGAGAAACTATGGATCTATATAAGATTTTAGAAAAAGTAAAAAATATGGATATATTAACTATTGGTCTTATTAATTCTGTTAATTCTACTATAGCTAATGAAACAGATTGTGGAGTTTATTTAAATATAGGTAAAGAACATGGTGTAGCGTCAACTAAATCATTTACAAGTCAATGTTTAGTATTATGTTTAACTTCTATATTCTTATCACAAATACATAATATTAATAATAATATTAGAAAAAAATATATAGAAGAAATTAAATCTATTAATTATGATGTTAATTTACTATTAAAAAGTATAAATGAACAATGTAAAAATATATCAACTGTTTTATCAAAATATGATAATATATTTGTTATTGGTAAACATCAATCAGAATCTATTGCTTTAGAAGGTGCTTTAAAAATTAAAGAAATAACATATATTCACTGTGAAGGTTATTCAGCTAGTATGTTAAAACATGGTCCATTTAGTTTATTATCTGAAAATACACCTGTAATTATTATTATACCAGATGATAAATTTTATGATAAAACATATAGTGTTTTAGAACAAATCAAATCAAGAGGATCGCCTATATATTTAATATCAAATAAATATATTAATGGAGTAAATGAAGAAAATACTATAATAATACCTAAAAAAAATAAATTATATTCAATATTGAATATTATACCATTACAAATAATCGCTTATTATATTTCTATTTTAAGAAATATAAATCCAGATTTCCCCAGAAATTTAGCAAAAGTAGTTACAGTAGAATAATAATATAATATAATATAATATAATATAATATATATATATATATATGCCAAAAAAACAAAAGAAAAAGGCTACGTTTAAAAAAAAAAAGAAACAATCAACTGATTTTGTCCATTTCGGATGTTGGAATCAGGGGTTATGTAATATGGTTGAAAAAAATAATCCATTATCCAATGTAATGTTTACATTAAATGAATATGTGAAACATATTGATATAGATTTTATAACTGTTGCAGGAGATAATTATTACCCAAATAAAATTAAAATTGGTAAAGATAAGAAAATTAAAAGAATATATGATAAAAATTTAAAATCTGGATTTGATTGCTTACCTAATGGAAAAGAAATATATATGTTACTTGGAAATCATGATTTGGAAACAAATTTAGAAAAAAATCCCAATATATTTATAGAAGATACTGAAATATTAGAAGAAAACTGTTATATACTTAGTAAAGAATTAGAATACTCCGATTCACATAAACCACCCATTAAATTTGTATTTAATCAAAGTAAATTAATTGATAAAACATTAATTTTAATGATTGATACATCTTTATATTCTAAAACACCAGAAGAATATTTACAATGTTATAACAATTTATTATCAAACAATTTAAAATCAATCGGGGATATTATTAAAATTCAATCTATGTTTGTTTTAAATAGTATTAAAAAGAATATGGGACATTTTAGGAATCTTGTATTAATTGGTCATCATCCAATTACTGGGAATAAGGTAAAAAATGGTCTGAAATTAATTAAACCCTTTAAAGGCTTTATAGATTTATTCGTTGATATTTATAATATATTAGGAGATACCGTCAATTATAATTATTTATGTGCTGATTTACACTTACACCAAGAGGGATATGTTAGAATAAATGATATGGTTATAAATCAATATATTGTTGGTACTGGTGGAACTAAATTAGACGATAATTCAAAAGTATTTCAAGAAAGGACTATTACGACTGTGAGTGGTCATAAAATTGTTTATGATATGACATTAAGTGATAAAGTTTATGGATTTTTACATTGCTCTGCAAGGGACGGCAAGTTTAATTGCGCTTTTATAAATACTCTTCAGAAAGGTGGAAGGAAAAATAAGGTTGGTGGGATGACTGATGAGGTTAGACAATATTGGGAAGAAATTAGTAGACAAAATCCTGACCTTATTAGAGGTATTTTAGCATTAGATGAAAAAAAACCATCTGATTTAGTTGAAATTATTAGAACACCCGAAAACTATAATTCTTGGACCCAACTCAAAGAACTAGATACTGGTAATACTTATCCACCATATGGGCAAGCTAAAGCAGAGGCAGAAGCACGACAACCACAACCTGGAACATTTTTAGGAGATAGGGTTGCTTCTGTTAAACAAACATATGCCAATTTTAAACAAGCACCCCCTACTCCAAACCTTACCTTGGCTTTGCCTTTTTTTGGTATTCGTTTTTATGAAAGTCGAGATAAAGGTATATATGATAGAGATGTTCTTTCTAATATACAAACAATATCTAGAGAAAATATACAAATGAATCAATGTGTTCCTGCACAGATTGATGCTTTAACTAAAATTGCAAAAGGAGAACAATATATGAATGCTGATGAATTTAATACTGTTGATTGTCCTCTTTTAGGTAGTCAATATTATACAAGTGGGCCAACGCCTATGCAAATAACAGAAATAATGAATGGTCATTTAATAGAAATTGGTGAAAATTGTATAGGTCCTCCACATACTAAATTTTTTCATTGGGATGCTCAAGATTCAAGGTATTATTCAAATAACTTCCCATTAATTCTATCAATGAATCTTAGAGATACATTTGCAAAGCCACTATTAGAAAAATATGGAAATGATACTACAAATATAGATAAATTAGAATATGTATTTATTCCTATTCTTTACGATATAGGTCAAGGACAAAATAGCAAGCAAGCACACGCAATGAATATAATTATAGATTTAAGTCATTTAAAACAACAAAAAAATATGGATTTTTGGAATGTCTCAATTGACACACTACCCCAAAACCAATACAATAATTTTATTATCGAATGTTCTAGATATATAACTATTTTTGACACTACCCATTGGAAATCTTCTATATCATCGTGGTATGAACGCGAAATACAAACACAATTAAATAGTATAGGGGCTGATGTATATATGGTTTTGGAATATTACCCATTGATTTCACCTGGCGGAATTGAGGGTTGTACAGCCCATAATCTTAATATTGCAGGTGGTTCTAAAAAAAGAACTAAAAAGAAGAAGTATAAATAAAATTTAATATAATGATATATCTAATCCAATGATATCCCTTAAACCTATATTTTTATTATCTCTAGATTGTATTGGTGTAACATAATGCCATGATTTCTGGTCTTCTTGAAAAATACCATAATTATTATTTAATGTTGTTTTATATATTTGCTTTTTATTTTCATTGTAAATAATACTTTCACCTCCCGTAACATTTTTTCTATTTAATACAAATGCAGAAACAATGTAATCTGCACCATCTCTATGAATGCCTTCTGGACTGTTATGTGCCCCAACACTATTTGGGTATGCTAATTGCCTTACCTGATGTAATGTAATATTAACTGCTTTTACTTCTTTTTTTGTATTCATAATTGATGTCCCTGATATATTTGTAAGCAGTTCTAATAACCATTTATCTTTAATAAATTTATTTTCTAGTAATTCAAATCTACGCAAATCACCTCTACTATCTTTCACATTTTGTTTAAATACATTACAACTATCATGATATATATGATATATATTATTAGTATAAGGATGAATTACATATTTAGAAAATCGCCTAAACCTTGTTGGTGGATTATTATTCTCTAAATATTTATCAACTGGTAGATTATCATAAGATTTAATAAATGAATATGGTAGTTTACTAGAACAAATATCTTTATTGATAAACTTAATATAATCTGTATTTGCTATATTATTTATCTTATTCCAATTAGGTTTACATGTTCTTAGATATTGCATTTAAGAATAATTATTTGTATTTTATATATTATTTCAAATTATATATAAGAATATAATTATATATATAATTAGAGACATATATGTCAATAATATCTGTACCAGAAGAATATTGGCTAAAGGTTGATAAATTCAATATATATAATTGGGGTATAGATGAAGTTAGAGTAATACATACGATGCCAAATGTTTTAATACAAGATTTTAATGATACATTTTATGATTTTGATAAAGTTTGTGAAGAAATATTTAAAAGACATAAAGAAGGTAAACCTATAAAGAAAGCCAAAGTTCATACACCATATATAAAAAAAGACACACCTAATTTAATTAAAGCTATATCAACTGATATATCAAATAATATTAGTAACAAAAAACCACCTAAATATAAAGAAACCATAAACTATACACAAAATTTAGATGTTTTTCAAAAAATAATACCTAAAAAATATAGAAAAGATACAAATACTTCATTGCCAGCACCTTGTTATATGATAAGAGATTAAATTTGATTTATAATATTTATTTATAAATAAATCTTATGTATCCCACATATGGTCAAGTGTCTATAAATACAAAACCTTATCATATAAAAGTAAAATCATTAGAAGAATTACAAAATGAAGCACGTATTAAAAATGATAAAAAAGCAGACGAATTATGTAAAAATATCGGATTATGTATCGGGTGGTCTCTCGTTTTATTTATAATTTTATATGTAATTATTTTAATTATTATGTTTGAAATAGATTAAAGTGCCATAGCATCCATGTCTGATTCTAGAATCTCTACTTCTGATGAATGTCCATCTGGTGGAGCATCTGCTTCAATTTGCTTTTGCCAAGCTAGTTGCTGCTCCATAAACTTCTTCTGATTATCTTCCAGCGCCCTTTGATGTTCAATACGCGCCTGTCCTTTTTCATGATTAAGAATTTGGATCTTTAGTTGTGCCTGCTTCTTAGCTTGCTCTGTCATAACCTGTTCTGGGATAAAATACATTGGTGTCGTAGTTGGATCATTATGGTGAATATAGAGGTGTAGATCTGTCATGATTTCCATAGCTTCATTTAGAAACATGAGCTTCTTGATAACAATTTCTGAACGCTGTCCGTATTCAGGTGTATCTGTAAATGTGTAACGGACATTATTCCCAGTTTCTACAGGGACATTAAATACCCCTTCATCATCAATGATATGTCCATCCGCCACCATGTGGTTGAACATAAGCATCTCAATCTTATGCTGAATATCTGAAAGTCCAGCCATAATAGTATATTATCTATATTAAGTGATAATATCTTTAACTTTTTTTCAAATTAATTAAAGATAATATAATAATTTGAAAATAATAATAAAATTATATTTTAAATGTTATTATGATAGATGTTACTTGCGGTATTATCCATTATGGAGATAAATTTCTAATTTCACAAAGAAGTAAATATAAGAAAGAATATGCTCTATTTTGGGAATTACCTGGTGGTAAATGTGATGAAGGTGAAACAATTGAAAATTGTATAAAACGGGAATTACAAGAAGAATTATCTATTTATGTTAAATTTACAAATGTTGTGTATGAAAAAAAAGGATTTATTAATAAATATCATTTATATTACTGTGATTGTATATGTTTAACAGATATAAATGATATTAAACCTAATGGAGAAATTGAGAACTTTGCTATTGTTAGCAAAGAAGAATTATTAAATTATAATTTTATTCAAGGTGATAAAGAAATATTAAGACATTACCTTAGTAAAATTTAATAATAGTCTATTAATTTATAATTATTTTTTATAAAAATATAATCCATAACCAAGATATTCATAATTATTTATATATATATTAATTTTTTTTTGATAATAACTATTCTAAATACATTATAAACCATTTATATATATATATTAACTATTTAAATCTTGGATATTGTACACCTATATTTTTCATTTTATTATTATAACAATTTACACAAATATGTAATCCTTGCCATTTACAATACATGTCTATTCTAAAAATTTCGTTATTTCTAGAATTACACCAATTACATTTTGGCCTTATACAACACATTATATAATTATGATTTTAATAATTTAATATTTTAACGTTGTATATTAGATATTAATCTAAACCTTTCAAATACTTTCTGTTTTTCTTTTAATAATTCTATTTTTTTTAAGGTTTTTTCTATATTATTATCAATTTCTTGTATCTCTTCTAGAATATCTTCATTGCTCCACCACCGTCTAGACCATGCTGGCGCTGTGGCCGAGCGTGCATAATGTGCAGTTGGTCGCCCTTGTTCCTGAAGGAGAGATAAAAGATCTTCTTTTTCTATATTATATTCATACAATTTATCTTCTAATTCAACAACACCAACAATACTTTTAGTTATTAGATGTGCAATATTATCATAAAATAATTCTTCATTGCCAATTACACCCATTAACATTAAAATAAAATATCTTTTTACTTTTTCTAATATTGATTTATCTATATACGAATATTGTTCATCTAATCTATAAAATGTATCATATAAATATATTTTGCCTGACATTTCTCCTCTAAAACGAGGCATATAAGCTAAATTGTGTATTTTTACAGTTCCTCTATTAGCCCATCTATAAAAATTAGATAGCCAAATTAATGATAGATTAGTTGAATTCCATTCTGTTCCGTGGTGTCCGAAGTGGTCGATCTGCTGCATCCCTCTAAATATACCTAGATCAGTTATTATTTCATCTAATACTTCTGAGAATAAGGGCGCATCCTCGTCTGGAATTCTATAGGATGCTTCACGGACAGTTATACTAGCAGGTTTAATTAATTGCCAGGGCATTGAATAAAATGTATCTATATATATATTTGTTAATGCTTCTGAATCACCACAATCTTCAAATTCTCCTATAAAAGATTTATTTTTATATAACATTGGATCTACTCTTAACATCTCTTTTGCTTCTAAACATTTAATTATATCTAAATCTGTTTGTTCTTCTAAATATTTAGCTTTTTCATCAATTACTTTTTCTCTTTCTTGATATTTTTTATCCGATTCTAATAATTTTGAATTAATTTCACTATAGTGGTCTTTCATTAATTTGACTTGTTCGTATGGATGTAGATAAACATCATCTTCTAATTCTTCTTCATCAATTGGACTTAATTCTGGTGGATCTTCAATTAAATAATCATCTAATTGTTTAATTTCATCATCAAAATCATAATAATAACCCCTATAATATTGATCCATATAATCATCAAATCCCTTTTTATTATATAAATACTTATTACTTAGTTCAAACTTTTTCCATAAGTCTGTATCCTTATAGTGTTCTGTTTTATCTTCTTTTGATTTATCATATACCCCTATTTCATCTAGTTTATCATTAGCATATTTTCTTTTTTCATCAATTTTATCTAACTTCTTTTTATTTTTTTTCATAAAACTAATTGTATTATTTAACTGTTCTTCTGTTAATTTATCTCTTTCTAGAGCATATTGATTTAATTTTGGATATACTTCAGAGTAATATTTACCCCACATAAATTTTTCTTTATTTTTTTCTTTTATATCTCTATCATAATCAGCATGCCATTTTCTATCAGATACATCTTTTAAATTATCTATTTCACTTCCATGTTTTTTCCTATCAATACCATGTATAGATGTTGATATAACTCTAGATTGTAATTCTGGAGCATAACTATAATCTGGTGGATTAGTTGGTCCACCTTTATACCAGTTTGATTTCATATCATGCTTATTTCTAGATAATTTACCTCTTACTCTTCTTTGTATATTTTTAGCGGCTTCTCTATCTCGTGTATATTTATTACCATCCACCATTTTACCATCAACATACCGTGGAGCATAATATTGATAATCTGTTTTCTTTTTTGTTAATTTTTTCCTACCCTGCGCTCCACCTTTATAATCCATAATATATATAGTATTATTAATATTAAAAATTTAATTAAAGAATTATATATTCATTTTTTCTAAATTTAATTTAATTAATTTTAATTTATCTATTGTTATTTTCATTTTTTTTGATGTTTTCCAATCTCCTTCACCCATTTTGTACCAATATGATTTTTCATAACTTACAATGATTGTATTTAAATCTGGTAAATAATAATGAGATAACCAAAAATTTTGTGGAGCAGAACCAGATATATTTGGTGAATTAAACCCTATTAAACATAATATAAAATATCTCTTCATTTTTTCTATATCATTATCAGTCATCTCCTTTCTTCCTGGCATTTTTAATTTTCTTTCTTTAACAGTTTCTTCAAATAAATTTAATGTATATTCTAATGCTTCTCTTCCATTTATATCAACTCTTGTCCTTTGTTCATCTACTAATATACCTTTAATTTGAGGATATTTAGGGTATCGACGACCATTTGTACTTGTCCATACCGGATTTTGTTTCATGTGTTTTAAAACAGTTGTTCTTCCACTAGAAGCAAATCTATAAAATTGAGATAATAATAACCAATTATCAAATGGTTGTCCTATATATAAGCTTGTTGGATCTGAAAATAATGACCTTTGTTCATGATTTAACATTATACCCATAGTTATTAATGTATCTATCATAGCTGTTGCTGCAGCTTCCGTAAAATTACCATTTTTTGCCATATTCTGTAATGTTTCTTCAATGGATATTGGTGAAGGCATAATAACTACATATGGTATAGAATAAAATGTATCTATATATATTTTAGTTAATTCATCTCGACAAGGCCTAATTTTGTTTTCTAAAAAATCTTTATCTAAATATAACCTTTCATCAGCTTGCGCCATAGCTTTTATATCTTTACATTTGAATAAATCTAAACGATCTAAATTTTCTAATGTTGATTCTTGAAACTCTTTATTATATTCAGCAAATTCTTTATTTGATATAGTCACCGATTTATTTGTCTTCATATTATTATAATACTTTTGTAAATCATCTTCCTCTTTTGCTAATTCTTCATTTTTATTTCTCATACCGTTTGCTCTTGTTAATGACATTCCTTCTGGTTTTGAACGGTGTTCCCTTAATCTTTCTTCTATTAATTCTTCATCACCATCTCCATATAATTTTTTATATGTTTCAAGTAATCCACTTTCTCTATATGTTTCTGGATTTTTGTTCATTTTATCCATGAGTTCTTTAATATTTTCAACTTCATATTCAAGATATCTTTCTTTTTTTGTTTCATCTGCTCTTTTTCCTAAATTAAATCTACTACTATAATCAGCTTCTTCTTTTTCTATTTCTTTTAATTCTTTTTCAAACTGTTTCATATTTCTACTATGCAATTCAATGTCTTCTCTAATAGGTTCTAAACCTCTATTTAAACCATACATGCTTTCTTCAAATAT
>Ga0233415_10000239_pt1 | contig 27093 bp, 8 predicted proteins | sample Na_anoxic_12_MG_FD_188631 | JGI IMG/M metagenome (GOLD analysis project Ga0233415, IMG submission 188631) | Seawater microbial communities from Saanich Inlet, British Columbia, Canada - Na_anoxic_12_MG | ecosystem: Environmental > Aquatic > Marine > Inlet | place: Canada: British Columbia...
TTTGCGGGCAATCCAGGTAGTTATTACGAATTTCAGGCCTACACTTACTTTGGTAATAACCAAGCACCTCCTGATATAACTAACTACCCTGCATCTGCTTCTCAGTCAAATTATACGGCTAACACATCTATATTTAGTAATGCACCTATTAAAATACACAATCTAGCAAATGTACAAACTCGTGTTGTCATTACTCATAAGCAATCAGATGGAACTCAGATATCTCAGTGTGAACTTGATGTATTTGGCACAAATGAATTCAACGCAAAGGATCCAAATTCTACTTGGGTTAATCCTTACACCAGTTGTAACACCCAAGCAAATCCCGGTGGAACTGGTTTTTCCACTAACACTAGTGCATGTATAGATCCATCTAACACCAATTACGATCCTTTCTGCATGAACACACCAAGTTGTACCCCGAGCGGAAGCGCATGTTAATAAAATATAAATAATGAATATGTTTAGATATAATATTTTACGATCACCAGGTCAAAATAGTGGAGGTGGTAGTTCTTCAACTAGTACTTCCACTAGCACTAACCCTGCTGAGAAAAATCTTACAACCACCTACATCTCGAACCCATCGGGAGCAAGTGGAGGGTCAAATATATCAATTCATGGTGGTAAAGGAAATCAGCATCAACCTATAGGTCCTGATAGAGGTACTGGAGTGAACAATGTATCTACCTACGTTCCAACAACGTTTATAGAAACTTGCCAACCTGTGTATGTTCAAGAAAAACATCTTTCTGTTATACGTAAAGGACCCACGTCCCCACCGACTCTGGAAATGTTTGCTTACACTAGAAAAGACTCGCGTGGAGCGTTAGGCAAAGGACTTGATCTTGATAATCCAGATGGTATAGTAGATATAGAAGCTGAATTCTCTGGCGAAGACATGTCTTTTTTTCATCGCGATGGCACTTGGGTTAGTAATTTTTATAATGAAAATAAAGAGAGAAAAGTAACGGGTGATATAGTCTCAATACCATTAGATACAGTTGTTGACCCTGAGGATTTTAAAGAAGGTGACATAATTACTATAACACATGAGTTTACTGATTATCTAGGTATAAGTCAAAAAGCAAGTGTAAGAGCTGTTATATTAAAATTTCACGCTCCGGAACTTCAAGATCCTAACATTCCTTTTGCCAACCCTTATTTAGACCCACTAACACACGAGTGGACATTCTCGTCGGGACCAAGAAACGAATTAGTAAGTTGTTTAGTTGAATTACTAACCAACGCTATAGGTTTCCCAATGGTAACAGATATAGATGATATGTACTCTGTGACATTAGTACAGGAAGATCCTATGTTCAAGCTTAAGTTTCCTAGATTTTCTTACAGATATAAATATGAGGATGGGGAATATTCTATTTTTGCCCCATGGTCTCAAGTGGCGTTTATACCTGGTGAATTCGATTACTTCCCTAAAAAAGGTTATAATCTAGGTATGGTAAATAACCTAAGATCTTTAAAGGTTTTAGATTGGGTGCCAAAAAGCATACCTAAAGATGTTCTTCAGGTTGATTTATTATATAAAGAATCAAATTCTCCAAATGTTTACACGGTTGAAAGCTTTAAAAAGGATGATGATGTAGTTGGTACTGGTGGACCTAGTGGCGAGAATTATTGGAATACACCTGGAACTGGTAAAAACTTTGGAAAATACACAATCAACTCAGAGTTGATACATGCTACGATTCCATCTAACCAGATGCTTAGGCCTTGGGATAATGTTCCTAGAAAAGCTTTAGCACAAGATATCACTGCTAATAGATTAATATTTGCAAATTACCTACAAAACTACGATGTAAAGTCCGACGGATCTTCTAACGAAATAAAGCCCATTTTTAATGTTTCGGTGAAAAACATGACTCTAGACACGCCATCACCAAAACTACCAGCTAAATCTTTGAAGTCGATGCGATCTTATCAATTAGGTATTGTTTATAGAGATAGGTATGGTAGAGAAACACCGGTGTTAACTTCTAAAACAGGTTTGTTTAAAATTAAAAAAGACAGAGCTCCTTTTTATAATAGAATACAAGTTGGAATGACATCTGATGCTCCAGATTGGGCGGAATCATTTACCTACTACATTAAAGAAACTTCAAACGAGTATTATAACGCAGCTATGGATCGCTGGTATGATGCTGAAGACGGTGGGGTGTGGGTTTCATTCCCTTCGTCAGAGCGAAATAAAATTAAAGAAGACGGGGTTTTAATCCTAAAAAAGCAACACGAAACTGATATTGCTGTCATTACGGATGAGGAATACAAGGTTATAGATATAAAAAACAGCGCTCCAACGTTTGTAAAAACAGACACGCAATACTGGGGAAGTGCTCCAATGATGCTTCCTCCACCTGGTTGGGGTGGTAGCGGTAAACCTGGTGGTTGGCAATCTGGTATGTTTGCTCCAAGTGGTATACCTGGGTTAAATAGAATATATCTAGACATATATAAAGAGTATATGGATGCAAGTATACTCGGTGGAATAAAAAGTCATCTTAGAGATGGCGTGGAGATAAGAATAACACAATCCCCAAACCAAGCAAGTGGGCTCGCGGCTAGCGTGAATACTTTGACTAATAAATCTGATTGGTACAAAGTAGGGGCATTAACACAAACTACAGAAGATCCAGAAACATATATAGAGCAAGTTCAAGACCCAAGTGATCCTAGTGTTTACATAGAGACTGAGGTTGAAGTTCCAGGTACAACTCATCCAATAATGAGGATGACGTTAGAAAAAAGAATGGGGGAAGATATGCGTTTCACTGAACCTCCTCATAATTTAGATTTATCGAGAGGACTGTCAATGGAAGTAAGGACATATAAAGTAAGAGACAAAGCTCAGTTTGAAGGAAGATTCTTTGTCAAGTTATTTAAAAGTAATGATTTCGTAACAAACATAGTAAAACCCTCCCAAAAAACAAGTGATAGTGTAATTGTCTTACAAAGCAAAGGTGTTAAGTATATATGCGACGCACACCCTGGGATTCAAGATTGGAGTTTTATGAAGCCAATAGAACACGGTATAAGCGGTGCTCCATCTAGTCCCACGGCACTAGTAGACGAAAAACTCACAAACTATATTCCACCTGGAGTAAACCTTACAATGCACCCAGATGCTCACCCTACGATATACCCAGATCCAATTGGCGATCTGACTGATGGCACTATGATGCACGGGCGTGAGGCGTACAGAAAGTGGAAGAACAATCCCGCAAGAAATCCATACAGCGTTGTTAGTAGTTATGGTTCGCACGCGATTGCTGCGACGTATAGAACTATGGGAGGGACGCTTGGTGGAGCTCCTGATGGGGCGAATGATAGCGGAAGTTTGTTGGGAGCAAATGAAACATGGCCTTATGGCCCAGGTCCTCTCGACAATTCAACTACTACTGGTGATTGGTTAGACCCACTTGCTTTTGTAGATGCAAGTGGTAGTCCGCTTCCAAATGTAGATCCAGCTCAATATGGTGATCCGCAAGCTCCGACTCCTGGTCAGGATTTCTACTTCCAAGGTTTACAAGGTACAAGGGGATGGGGTAACGGAACCTTTTGGTCTCAAAAATACAAGTATCATGTTGACAGCCAAGGATATCCATTTTTCTTTTCTCCAAATCAAACTTTACAAGATTGGCCTTCTTTTTTCCCGAGTAGTTGGGAGCCAAGATGGATACCTCTTAGATCTAATATTTCAAACTACAAGAATGATAGCACACCACCATTACTAAATGATGATGCCCCTTGGTTCGCATTACCGCCATACTATACCAATATCGCAGCTGGTTTTCCGGGTACGCAAATTGTTGAAAGTTTAACTTCAACTATGGTTTTTACCTCAACCACTTCAACAGGTAGCGCGGCAGCTGATGCTTATGCTTCTTTAAGTAATTTTAATGGAGATAATTCCGTTAACCCGTATTTAATGCCAGCTATATGGGGTGATGATCGCGCTATGTTACGGGGAGATGGAATTAACACGGGTGTTGATACGCCTAACCCAACATTTGAGTGGAGCCCAAGCACTATAGGTTATTTAAATAGAGATTGGATGGGGTATTGGGATACTGGTACTGGAGCGAACGATACAGAGTGGCCGTACATGAGGGTAGATTGGGATAGATGGTTTATTGATAAAGTTGGAGCGGCTGAGGGTTATGGTGGTCACGGCATATACAATCAACAAGGTGTTTCTCACATGAGTATCTCTTACTGGGGAATTGGTAAAGACGACAACGTTATACGGCCATCACACGATCTGGGACTTGAAAACGCTGGAGAGGTTGCGTTTGGTAACGCAATGGCTACTGTTGGTACCATGTTTAGATTTAAACAAGATCCAGATCAAACAATATATACTATAACTCAAGCTAACGTAGAAAAAATTTGGAACTATGAAGGTTTTAAAGGATCTTGGGGTTGCTTGGAGGATCCAGCGGTCCCAACCACTGTTACGATTGGAGGTGGTCATTTCAAGGAAGTATTACCAAACTCCGGAAGTGTGATGTGCGGTAAAGGTGGAAGGCGTCTTGGAGGTGAAAGAGCTTACTTCAGTGATTTATTTAATGATATTAGTATTATGCCTTACCAAGGTCACTGGAGAAACACGGGTAGACACATGACTAATTTTAGACTTAGAATAAATGTAGTATTAGATAAGGAAATTGGTGGTGGTGAAAATGGATTTCACCCTATAACAAATCACGTAGATGCGGACGGTAAAGCGAACGTAGAACAAGCTGGAGCTTCAGGAGCTAGAGTAAGATATGATAGCAACGCAGCAGGACACGTTACAACTGAAAAAGGTGGTACACCACCCTACGATTATGTTGCTGATCCAGATAATGAAGATCAAAGAAAGGGTTATAAAATGTATAATCTAGCTAGTTATTGGAATGTGAATGATGCTGGTAGAACTCTTATTGACGGTGAAACCAAACACCAACCAGATAGTCTAGATCATGATTTTTACACTGAAGTTGATGGAAACGATAAATTTGTTAATTGGGATGAAGCTGCTTTTCCTAGCGGACCATATATCGGTTTACATGAAAGAGGTTTAAATCAAACCACTATAGAGGTTTTAGAGTATTACAGCGAGGAAGATAACGACAAGACAATGAGTAATAATCCAGCTGTGTTTGAAACAGAACCAAGAGAAGATATTGGATTAGATATATACTACGCAGCATCACCATCGTACCCAGTTAACGTAAAACGTTTTAGATATGATACAGATGAAGAGCAAGGTTGGAGCAACTTTAATTTAAGAGGTGAAGAATATATTAAAGTCGGCAGTGAAGCTACAATAAACGATGGAAACGTTAATCTCACTAGTATTGTTGATGGGGTTCAAGAAAATATGATCTGGTTAAACTCACATATAAAAGAATCACTACCTCCTTCTTCTCCTCCTCCACCTGGATGGACACCTACCCCACTTCAACTCGCGGTTGGTGATGAGATTAAATTCACAATGAGCGGTGAGGGATCATACTATGGGGCTGGAGTAGACACAGAAACGTTTACAGCTGTAGTTGAAAGCGTAGTGTCACTTTTAATATTCACAATAAAAATAAACACGCATACGACAAGTTTTCCACGAAGTTTAGGTTATTTCAACTGTTATTCTTTCGGGAATGGAGTTGAATCAAATAGAGTTAGAGACGATTACAACGCTGTTACAATTGACAAGGGAGTAAAAGCTTCTATGCCTTTGGCAACTCCTTATGAGGAGGAAAGAAAAGGTAGTAGTTTAATATTCTCTGGTATATATAACTCTACTAGTGGTGTTAATGATACAAATCAATTTATACAAGCTGAGCCAATCACAAAAGATCTTAACCCTATAAATGGTTCAATTCAAAAGATATTTGCTAGAGATACAGATTTAGTAACATTCTGTGAAAATAAAGTATTTAAAATACTTGCTAAAAAAGATGCGCTATTTAATGCTGACGGAAACACAAACGTTACATCGAACGCGGCTGTTTTAGGGCAATCAATACCTTTCTCAGGTGAGTACGGTATGTCAAGGAACCCAGAATCATTCGCTGCTGAATCGTATAGAGTATACTTTACAGACAAAGACAGAGGAACTGTTATGAGACTATCTAAAGACGGTTTAACTCCTATATCTGATAAAGGTATGAAAGATTGGTTTAAAGACAATCTAATGAGAGCTGAAACCTTAATTGGTAGTTTTGATACTAGAGAAGATCATTACAATTTATCTATAGATACCAAAGATCAAGACGTGGTTACCAATGCTTATACTCTGTCTTTTACTGAAGAAAAAGGAGGTAGTTGGATTAGTTTCAAGAGCTTTATCCAGCAAGATGGTATTAGTTATAAAAACAAATATTACACCTTCCCTTCTAACAAGTTCAACAGCTTACCTACAGACGTGGGATCTGACTCTAAAAGACTATACGGAGACGTATATGGAGAAGGGATTGGAATGGGGGAAATGTGGCAACACCATATTGATCTTGATTTCCACAGAACAACAGCGTCAGCTGTAAACGGTGGGAATGTTATTTCTTTGAGTAATGCTTCGGTTGGAACAACAGCTGTAATTGTAGAGGGAATGAATGTTGAGGGTAATGGAGTACCAGTGGACACTGTGGTTGCACAAGCTATAGGTGGTAATATCACTCTAGGTAAATACGATGAAACCGGAAACATAATACTAGTAAATGTTTATGTTGACGCGAACGAGGAACTGAGATTCACAACGGCTAGAAATAACTTCTATCAAACTCAATCTCACTCGATGGTACGAACGTTGTTTAACGGAGCGCAAGGTTCGGTCAAAAGATTTAAAACTATAAACTACGAGGGAACTCAAGGTAAAACCCTGGAAGATTCTACCACTGATTTTTATCAGTTATCTCAAGGTATTACCACTATAAATGTAGGACAAATTTATGGTAATAACATGGCTAAAGAAGGTTGGGAGGTTTCTGAAATCAAGACAGATTTACAAGATGGTAGTATAGCTGAGTTTATTGCCAAAGAAAACAAATGGTTTAATTATATAAGAGGCTTTGAAGATGCTGGCGCTGGAGATAGTTTCGATGCAGCTGAATTTTCAGCACAAGGTTTAGGATTTACAAATTTATAAAATATGAAGATTAACAGATATTTATCACCATACGGAGGAGGAGATTGTGGACCACCACCACCAAACCCTCCTTGTCAAGGTCCTGATTGTCCTGGAAGTGGTTGCGAACCTTGGTGCGACGAGCCTTGCCCAGACGGATCATGGCCTCCTTGTGACGATGGCCCACCGGGTGGTCCTTGTACTGAGCCTTGCCCAGGTAATGAGTGTACTGGTCCTTGTTGTGACAATGGGGTATGTATTTGTGATGATTGTAGTTATGATGAAGATGGTGATTGGCACGTCTATTGGAGCTGTGCGTCTCAAGCTGAGATAATAATATTAGATCAGATGGGGACTTATTCTTGGAATGGCGCCCCACCTCTTAGTTTTACCGTACAAGACCAATTTCTAGCTCAAAATGTGCATTTTAACAATTCTCAAACCGCACTCGAGGGACTTGAAATTGGAGATGCGTTTAGTGGTTTAAATGTAGATAATCCAATAGTTGGTGTACAATATCCAAACGATTGTTATACTTATTTAGGTAAAAAATACGGATCATCACCAGCTACTACTGTTGCGAATGGTTTAATTATGCCAGAGGCTTATTGGGCTGGAGTTGTTCCTAATTATAATACACCTTACAATTTGCAAGTTGGAGGTTGTGGTAATTGTGGCGAAGATCCAGAACCACCTTCAGAAAGTGGCTGTATGGATCCCATGGCTTGTAATTATAATCCAGAAGCAACTGGCATGAGTGTTGATTGTTGTTTTGAAGAGGGTTGCACAGATCCTTCTGCATTTAACTATGAAATTGGAGCTTGCTGCGATGATGGTTCATGTTGTTATATTGCGGGATGTACCGATCAAACTGCTTGTAATTGGGATCATGGGGTTTCTTGTTTTAATGATGGTAGTTGTTGTTACGTGAGTGGTTGTATGGATGCAGCAGCATTTGATTACAACTCTGAAGCTTGCTGTGATAGTGGTTGCTGTTACACGGCTGGTTGTACAGATCCAACCGCAACTAACTACGATCCATTAGCGTGTTACGATGATGATTCATGCGAATACTGTACAAGTACTGAAACCAATTCTTGCGAAATAAATGGGGCTACAAATATGAATGAGTATTGGAATCTCCAAAACATACAAAGTAACGATCACTTTAGTTGGTTTGTTGATCCAAATAATTATCAAATTCCTTTTGGTAACAGGTATTTTGAGATTGATGCTGATGATAGCCCATGTAAAAGTGAAGGTGGAGGTGGTGGTTATAGTGATGGTGAAGGTGGAGGTGGAGGTGCTAGTGGTACTGATAATCCTTGCGCTGGACCAAACAATGGACACTATATGCTTATAACGAGTTACGAAGTTTCGGTGGACTTGCAAGGTTCAGGCTCCGGAACTACCCAAACTCAAGTTGTGACCTCTTGGAGCGATGCTATAACTTTTTTAAATAGTCCCGCCGCGGCAAACAATCCCATATTCAACGAAAACATGGATTGGACTGCGGTTCAACTTTATCTTGGTGAGGTTTTCCAAGGTTGGAATATTAGTGTGGTTGATTTTACTTGTTGCGAGTGTACCGGTGGTTCAAGTTGCGGGTGTACAGATCCATTAGCAACTAACTATGATCCTAATGCTACTTTCGACGATGGATCTTGTACTTACTGTGCTTATGGTTGTACGGATGAAGCTTGTGACAACTATGATCCAAACGCTACTTGTGATGATGGAAGTTGTAATTGTGGGGGTGAAGTTGACGAGTCTTGGGAATGTGACGGGTTAAGTGGATGTTATAATTCTGGAGTTGCTGGCGGTACTTATGCATCAGAAGCTGATTGTCAAAGTGCTTGTGAAGGTGGAAGTGCCGTTTATGGTTGTACAGACGACGGTTCTCAAGCAGCTGGCACATCGTTTGGTAGTTTAACTAGACCAACAGCTACCTCAGGCCACCAGCAACAATTTGGTGGTAGTCCTTGGGTTGCTATTAGCGACTCAGCTATAAACTATAATCCTTTAGCAACAATTGATGATAGTTCTTGTATATGGTGTACGTGGAGTACACTACCAACTCACTGTGTAACACACGGAATATGTCCGGACTCAACGGGTTATGCTGTAGATTATAATAATTCAAATTTCATGTCCTCGCTTAGTACCACTGGAGCAGTAGGATCTTTAACAGTATGGTTGAAACCAAATGGCGGTGATATAGCAGCTACGCAAATAACTGGAGGTAGTCATTTCTTTGGTGGTTTTTCGTCAATGACGCGAAATACAAGTTATGTTGATGATGGTGGTGGTGGACATCTTGCTTCTGCTGGTTGGACAGAGTGGAGTATTACTTTAGCCGCGAGCGATTACTGGCTTCAAGACGGCGCACCCCAAAACAGCATATCAAGTATTACCTTAAGGATTTATCCACTAGACGCTTCAAGTTCAACCACTACCGTAAGCTGTGTAAGTTTCCTCACGTTGGAGAATCTCACTTAATAGAATAAATAAAATATGCCAAAAATAATATTACAAGCAAGTACGTTTCAGAAGAACTATGATATAACTACGGTATCTATATCACCTGAGGAATATAAAAAATCTAAAACGGTGGCCATGGACATTATACCTCGTGATGGTTTTTCAGTTGATGCTAAGAATTTTTTCTCAGGATATTTATCAAAGAAAATAGCCAGCGTGAGTTATGAAAATTCTGATAATAATGTTAGAATATCAGTTGTTTTGGGAGATGATTTACTAGGTGAAGGAGGTAAAAATGTAGCGATTACAATACCTGTAAATGGTTTTGCTGAAGTACCTAGTAATATTTTAGAGTTTGTAGATAACACTAGTTATGGAGGAAACGTACAAGTTATAGATAGATTAGGTAGTATCACTAGAGTTTCTGGAAGCGTTAACAATCAAACGCGTGCTAATACGTACTCTGTTGTCGGTCGTAAAAACGAGGCTGGTGTTCTGTTAGAAAAAACATTCATTGCAAATGAAGGGTGTTATTTTAAGGCAACGCCAACGTGGACTATATCTTCTACTAAAAGAAAGAACTACACAGTGACATCTACAGAGGTTAGGGATAGTGAAAAAAGGATTACTAAAAAAACATACACATTAAGTTACAAGTTTCCAAATGAAATAACTACAGTGAAAGCTTTAGATAAAATAACATTTACCGCTAGCGCTGTTTTATTTAAGAAACAAAGAGTGGTTAAAACCACGGCTGATAAAGTTGAGGAGCATAAAGTACATAGTTTCCAGGTTTTCCCTTCTACATCTGGGAAGAATACAAGAAAAGATTTTATAGTACGCGGTGTCGTTGGTACTCCATTTGATGTTTTAATTCAAGATCAAGATAAAAAAATATACAATTTTAAAACGGGTGCTTTTTCAGAGGGTGGAACCGTGTTCTCAGGAGTCATACCGTACGGTGGTAAAAACAAAACTTACGGAACTTATAGGGGCGCAATAAGAACTCAACCCCAGCAAAAAGGAATAGACGTTAGGTTGATGACAAAAGAAAAAGGTATTAAAGGAACTCGAATAACAACTAAAAAGATAGATCGAGGTTTAACAGCAAGTGTAGTTGCTAATAACACTGGGCTCACGGGACCAACTTTAAGTACAGCCACTATTTTATCTGACAAAATACTACCAAGCGTTGGTGGGAAAGTTCCTTTTATCTTCACAATTACAGCGGATAGCAACAAGGTGATGTTCTTAAACAGAAAACCTTTAATTGATATTAGTAGAGACTTCTTAGCTTGGTCTACCGGTGATTCAAACGATAGTGGAGACGGGAAAACGTTTATTGGAGATTCTCCGGCTTGCTCTACGTGTACGATCTACAACGATCTTGATATTACTAGCGGGGGAAGTAGTGACACGTTGAGACCTTCAGTTTTTAAAGTGTTAGAATTAAAAGTCATACCAAAAGGATCATATGTATCTCCTGGAATAAGCGAGTTTCCAGGTGGTCACGATAGTTACGTTATATCAGGTGTTTTAGATGTGGTAACTATTGGAGAAGAAAATTTAGTGGTAGAATTGAGACTTAACAATTTCCTATCTGAACATACAATCGCAGCAAGTTAAAAACAAATAAATATGCCAACACAAACTTTACAAATATCAGGTGGATTGAACATTTCCTTACAAGAAGGAGATACTATTTATGCCGCTAAAATAGTTAGCGGACAAAGTGGAACTAACCACCCAGGCTCTGGATCAACAGACACAAAACCAGTGGCTATAGGAAAAGTCATACCGAATGGTATAAACCAAGGCACAGGGGCAATAACTATAGAGACAGCGGGTTTTAACGCTGGGCCATCTGGAAATTCTTATATTATGTTCAGTAAAGATAATAGAGTTAATACCTCAGGTATAATTGGTTATTTTGCCGAATGCGAAATGAAGAACTACTCAACCAAGGCTGCGGAAATATTTGTAGTTGGCGCGGATTATGTCGAGAGTAGTAAATAAAGTGCAAAAACTGTGACTATATAGGTACTAAAATTTAATACAATGGAGAACGATGATATTGAAAAAGAAATTGATGAACTTATAGGTAAAACCACAGAATTAACTATAAGAGATCAGGTAAAAAACAATCCTCTTACTAGAGAAGAGAGTAAAGCCCAATTTGTAAAAATAACAGATCAGTTAGGAATTAAACACTCTTTTGATTTTGATGAAGCTTACGATATCGGATTAGAGATACGTAGGAGAAATGATTTTAGAGAGAAGATAAATAAGTTACAAGAGGATATAACTAAAATACCTGGAACTTCTGGAGAAGCAATACACAAGATAAACCCAGTTAAACATACTTTTGCTGGTGGTTGTTACATTAGAGAAATATACAATCCAGCCAACGAACTTATTGTAACAAAAATACACAAAAAAGAACATCCATTCTTTCTAATGAAAGGTGAAATGTCAATATTAACAGAAGAAGGTATACAGCATATAAAAGCGCCTTACCAAGGAGTTACAAAAGTAGGGACCAAAAGAGTTATATACACGCACGAAGAATGTATATTCACAACAGTACACGCTATAAACACAACATCTATAGAGGAAGCGGAAGAAGAAATAGCATGTATGAGATACGAAGATTTACCTCCTGGTTCTGATGCTTTGGAGATTATGAAAAAAATAAATTTAAAATAAGATAGTATGAGTACAATAGTAGTAGGTGTCGCGGTGGCAGGTATTGTAGCTGGAGGTATAAAAGCGTTCTCTGGTTTTAAGGAAAAGCGTGCTGCTAGAAAGAAACAAGAAGCAGCTGAAAAAGGGTTAGCAGACGCGCAAAACCGTATGAAAAATGTTGACACGTCAAATCCATTTGAAAGCGCAACAAATGCTTATGCTGGTTTAGACAACAAAATGTCTGGCCTTAAAAACGTTTATGACGACCAGAAGAATGTTTATGCTGGTATGGAAAACAAGATGGCTGGTCAGGAAAATAGAATGGAGGGTCTGAAGAATGAGTTTGATGGAATGGAGAATGCAATGGAAGATCTTACCGTTAATACTCAACAAGCAGAGTTTGAAGCTCAACAAAACCAGCAAATGCAAGCTAACATCATGTCTAGTATGGGCGCTGCCGCTGGTGGTTCTGGTATTGCTGCGTTAGCTCAATCAATGGCAAATCAAGGCGCTTTACAAGCTCAAAAAGCATCGGCTTCTATTGGAGCTCAAGAGTCTGAGAACACTAAGAAAGCTGCCGAAGCACAACAAGACATCGACATGGCTACAGCTGGTGAGTCGTCTAAACTTCAAATGGCAGAAGCTTCAGAAGCTAGTAGACTTGACACCGCATCTCGTGAGGCTGATATGCAGATACAACAAACACAGATGTCAGCTGAAGATAGAATGCAGCAAGCTCAACTTGGCGAAGCAGCTTCGTTACAAATGGCCGAGGCGACAGAGGCCGCTAATTTACAAATGAGAGAGGCTGAGGGTGAGATGGAGGTTCAAGAATTAAAAGGCCAAGGTCAATTAGATTCAGCTGCTTTAACAATGCAGAAAGAACAATCTCTTATGGATTCTCACGCTGGACAAGCAGCGAGACATGAACAAGCGAAGAATAGAGCTGATGATAAAGGATGGGGCGGTGTATCTGGAATGCTCTCTTCTGCCGCAGGTTTATCGGATAAAAGAGCAAAAGAAAATATAATCAAAATAAAACACTCAGATTCAGGAATACCAATATACCACTTTAATTATATAGGTGACAAACAAACGTGGAGCGGTACAATGGCTCAGGATCTTTTAGAGTTAGGTAGAAAAGACGCTGTAGGAACAAGAAATGGTCTTTACACTGTAAACTATAATTTAATAGACGTTAATATGAAGAAAATAAAACCATCACCGTTAAAGCAAATGGAAGGAGCTATGGGTGCAAATCCACAGGAGCACATGCAAAAATCCAAACAACAAACTGAAGATGGTTTGGATATAATTGGGGCTGGAGCTAAAAGACTTGCTTGGGAAGACATGCAGCTTGACATCAAGTCTATCGAGCCTCAAGCTATGCAAGATAGAAAAGCGAAGGACCACGCTCTAAGAAAAGATGATAGAGACAATTACGATGATAAACAAGAGCCTCAATTAGTACAAGCGTACACGGGTATATTTAGAACTATATTAGAGAAATATAAGCAAGAACTTTTAGATGCACTTAACAGTAAGGACAAAGCAGCTGAAGGAATTGTAAAAACCAAAATGGCCGCGTTAAAAAGCAATGTTCAAGCGGTTAAAGATTGCATGCGTGAGTTTCGTGAAGATCATTTTGCTAATGAAAGCTTGTTGTCTAAAGGAGTTTCCGCACAACAAGTAAGTTTTGCAACTCAATTATATTGTGATAATCCAGACTTACAAATAGCAAATGCGGTTGGACAAGATGTACTAAAAGGATATACTGATTGGTTTGGTAAGCCAGTTGTTGAAGATGGTTTATATGCTTTTGTATATGATTTTACCGGAAGAAAAGTTATGATGGGTATTTTAGATGGAAATAAAGATATGTTTTTAAGAAATAACCTAAAAGCTACCGAGTATCTTAATTTTCTAAATGACTTGCACGACGAAGCATTACAAGCTAGTAAGTCGAAGCAACCTCACAAAATAGATTTAGGTCGTATTAACTACAAGATAGATACTATGTTTGGTTACAACGACGGTACAGCTAGTACGGAGCAGAATGAACTGGTTATGGTATTTTGCCATGACAGTGAAGTGTTGAGAGATGGGAGTACTTTTAGGCGTCATCTTTACGAACATCCTAATATCAAAGATCTTAACTACGGAGGATTTGATTGGGATAACTTACAAAACATAGCGCCATTAGGTCCTGGTGATACTAATTACTGGCATGATAATATAGATGATGTTGATAGGTTAAGACTTGTCGATGCTATTATAAATGTAGATAGTCCGTTTTTCGACCTTAAGTTATTAAGAACTTTAGTTAAAGAATACTACACTACTAAAATTGAAAATGCTTGGTGGAAAGGTATGGGTTATAAAGAAGGTAAGTTAGAGTTAATGAGACTTAAAAGAGATAAACTTAACGAAGCTAGATTCAAGAAAGAAAAAACTGAGGCTGCTAAAGACGGTATGTTAGAATTCTTATTTGATGGTAAAATGTATCCAACAGGTATGACAAAAGCTAAGGTTAAAAAGATGGAAGAAGATGCTAAAAAAGCTAGCGAAAAAGCTAATCCACAATTAAATAAATAATATGTTGAAACCATCTCCATTAAAACATAGGGAAGGACACTCAATGCTTACCCAAGAAGCGCATAAAGAAGCGCACGGTGGTGAAATAACTGAAGATCTTCCTTTACAAAAAGATCTTACTATTTTTAACACTGATAGCCCAAAGCCTCCGGAAAACATCGAGCAAGCAGAGGTAGAAAAGAAATCAACAGATGCTAAGCTAGAAAACAATATTAACGAATCGTTTTTTCCTAATCAAATCGAGCCCTCTGTTCAAGACAACACAATAAATATTCAACCAATACATCTGACTGATCCAACTGGAGAGGATTTAAAAGAAGAATTTTGGGGCGATACTAATAGAGATGATTACAAAAGAAAAAATAATAAGTGGTATCGTGTTGATGGAGACGAAGAGATTGAGGTTGGTGCTGATCCAAAAACCCGTAGTAAAAAACAAACAGCTCTTTTAAATCATTTAAACCAAACATTGTGGGGTGGAGGAAAAGAAATTGATCCTAACGACCCACAAACTTGGATTGAAAAAAACAATAAAACTATTGCCGCTGGACTTAGAAAGTCTAACACTCACCCGGGAATAATAGCACGGGATGAAGCAAACAACAGTATAACTATAAAACTTCCTAATGGAAAAGTTTTTAACGTAAATGCTGACGATCCTGAATCTTTAAAAAAGTACAAAGAAATAAACAACTTTTATAACACAAAACCACCGGTAGGAAAAGATAAAGACCTATTAACCTCTTTACAATTTAATGATGACAAGGAGTTTAACAAAGCTTGGGGTAGTGCGGGTTACTCGATGACTGGTTATGGTGAAAAGCAAGTTTTAAAAGGACCTGATGGTAAAGAAATTGATTTAAGCGATATACAGTCAGAACTACAAGAGGGATTTGACGGCGGTCAATTTGGAAGAGCATCAATATTTGATGCGGCTAGGAAATACCTACACGACAATGCTACATCAAAAGATATTGCTGCAATTAAAAAAGCCTCAATAGCTGAAACTACAAAATCAATTGAAGATGCGGATGTAAAAAGAAAAGCGTTAAATGTTGATGTTGACGGAGAAGGATTTGCTTCTTATGTTAGTAGTGGTTCGTTTAAAAACGAAATGATATTTAGTTTAACAGGACAGCAAAAAGAAGGTACATTCGATCCTAACAAACCATCAACATGGGGTAACGATGATGAGGGTGGTATTGTTGAGGGTACTGGTGTTTCTCAATCAACGCTAGATATGATTGATGCTTATTATGATAAAAATCTAGATATTAACGGTGATCGTGCTGGAAAACTTTTAAAGAACGGTAGTAAGTTAACAGATTTAAAACCAATAATTCAAAAACTTCAAGCGATCCCAAAGGATAGTGAGGGGTACGAACAAGCTCAAGCTGACATAAAGGTAATGCAAAATCTACTACCTCAACTTGACAAGACTTTAAAAAGCGGGGCTCTAAAAGCCAAAAATGAAATTATAGATGGTCAGCTAGAAACATATCAAGCTCAACAGTTTAGAGAAAATAAAGGTCAGATATTAGCTAGTATGGGGGCTGAATATATGGAAGAACAATCCTTAACCGGTACCTCTGAAGATCCAGAAAATCAAAGTAAGATGCAACTTGATTTAGCTACTGATAAAATGTTTGGTGATTACGATAGTAAAATTGAAAAGTTTGAAACGGTTATAAAGTCTACTGCTGAAGATGCGGCTAAAGATGGTGTTAGTGTTAAGTATGATGGTATAAACTTTATGGTTGATGGTGACGATCCTGAGAAAGTGGCTTTTTACAAAAAGCAGTTTTCTAATTTAAACAAGTCGATGATAAAAGCTGGTGAAGACTTTTCTCAAACAAACGCTGATTATAAAGAAAAATATAAAGAGTGGCAAAACAAACACGGTAAAATACTAGATATCGAAAACCAATCTTCAAGAGAACACGATTTATTCAATATAAACGTAAGTAAGTTTGGGGATGGTTTTAGAAGTATGGGTTACTCTGCTTTATCACTTGTTGACGAACGAGCTGCTATAAGTAAAAAGCAGGCAATGGAGACTGGAGCTATTGGTTTAGAAAAACCTTTCGATTACAGGACAGCTTTAAAAACTAGGCAAAAATGGAGGTTTGTTACAGGTGAGCTTGCGACTCAAGGACCGAACGCTATAGTTGCCATTGCTAGTGGAGGTATAGGTATGGGTATGGGGTTAGGTACGGTTGGAACCACTATGCTTACTGGTTATGGTGTGTTTGGTACTTACTCTGGAACACAAAAATATATGGATTTAACAATCCAACAACAAGCTGGGGAAGAAGCTAAAAAAGGTTTAGCAAACTTAGAAAAGTTTAAATTCATGTACGAACCAGAAGACTACATGAGAACTAAAATGCAGTACGAAAAAGCTATTGCTTTTGGTGATATAGACGCGGATCAAAAAAGAGCGGCTGCATTTACAAGTTTTGCGGTTGAAGGCACAGTAATGTCACTTATGAGTGGCGTTGGTTTAGGTACACTACCCAACTCTTTAAACTTAATTAAAAAGTTTGCTAATCCAGGCGCCGGTATAGGAAATAAACTTTTAAGATCAAATTTAAAAGCTGCTGGTGCCGCCGCTGGACAAACCGCAAAAGGTATAACTGGAGAGATCATAGAGGAAACAAGTATTGAGGCTTTAACAACTATTGGTGACGGTTTAATACTTAGTAGAGATATGGACTTTAGTCATTTAGATGATGTAGCTGTAACTTCTATTATATCATCTGGTCCAATGACTGCTGTTCCAAATACTTACGCAGCTATAGTAAAACAAACACAAACTGCTGAATATAGAAAAGAAGTAAACAGTCGCCTTAACAAGATGAACGAGATTGAGAAAAAGTTTGCTACGTTAGGCAAGATAATGGTTGACAATCCAAAATACAACCCTAACAAACCAGAAGGAAAGGGCAATGAAAAGCAAATAGAAGTTGAAGATCCTATGCGTGAAATTTATGTTGATCAATACAAAGCTGAGGTTGAGGCTATAGCAGGAGAGCATACTAAACTAGAGGTTGATGCTTTAGCTCTTGGAGCTGACAATGCGCAAAAGTTAGTCAAGGCAGCTGTTGAAGAAAATTACTTAAATCAACAAGCTGGCGTTACTTCTAAGGACAATAACAAGACTATTGAGTTAAAAAGAAAAGCATACAAAGAATCTTTGAGTAAAAGTGACGCTACGAATTACCAAGATAGATTAAACGCTATAAATGACCAAAGAAATAAAATTGTAGAAAGTGTAGATTACGATGGGGCTACAGAAAGAATATTTGGAGATAAAGGAAAATACTGGGATAACAAATTAAAAAACAACCCAGAATATAAGAAGGCAGACAAGAGAGGGAAGTTAGCTATAATATTAGATAAGGTTAGAAAAGACAAAGTTAATAGTAATATTACAAAAGCTAAGAATGATCCAAGAGCTAAGAAGTTTGTAGAACAACACATTTATGGAGAAGGTGGCTTTGAAGGTAGTGGAAGAAAAAATAGAAAAGCTGCTCAAGAAAACGCTATATACGAAGACATGGCGAGTGGTCTTTTGGTAAATCAAAGAAACGCAAATATCGCCGCCACCGAGGGTAATACTAATGCTGCTACATTACTAGGTAATGATAGACTAAAAAAGTTAAGAATAGTAGAGGCAAAAGACACTGAAGCTATGAACGATGCTATTTATAATAATGAGGGTCTTACCGAAGAAGCGAAACAAGGTATGGTAAATAGCTTAAAGAGTGGTGAGGCGAAAGGTGTTATTATAGATAATCAATATATAGTTTTAGATAAAGAAGGTGCACAGAAGAACTTGGATAACGGGGATTTACTACAAGGAACAGTTTTGTCACATGAAATAAGTCACTTTGTTGATGATGCTTCATTTGAAAATGAAAATGAAAAAGCTATTTATACACATAATTTAAATGGACTTATTTCTAAAACTAGTCCCGTTATACACGAGTTAGCTTTAGACCGTACCAATGGTATTACAGATGCGGAAGGTAAACCGTTATATGATGAGAGTAAAAGTTTTGAAGAGCAAAGTATAGATTATAAAGATGAATACACAAAGTCTGTTCAAGACATGTTAATGGATCCTGCTTTTGAAAGAGAGTATCAGGATATAAAAAATAAGTCTGGAGTTGGTGTTATTAATAGAGTTAGAATGGCTTTGAATAAAGACTTTGCGGCTGATATTAATACAGAAAAATCTGCTGGAGCTTGGATGGTTGGATTTATAGACAATTTTAAAGAAGGTAATTTATCTCCACTAGCTAAACGTAAAATAGATGCTACTAATAATAAGGGTAGAAAAGGTATTAAGTTTTCTAGAGAAGCTTCTGAAAAAGTACAGAGTATCTACGAAGAACAGGGTGTAGGTGGTGCTTTTGATATCATAGATCAATTTAAACCTATAGTTAGTAAAATAGTAGAGAGAAGAAGTGAGGCTCCTAGCTTTGATAGACAACTATTAACGGACGAAATTGAAACTGGTAAACGTGGTATATATGATTTAATACAAGAGTATAATCCAGACATGGGGGTTCCATTAGCGGCTTACATAAACAAATATTTACCATCTAGAGCTATTGAAGCTTCTCAAAGAGTATTAGGTGAGGAGTTTACAGAGGACATTACTGAGAGAGGTGATTTATTTATAGAAGAAGAAATAGCACAAGAACCAACTCAGTTTAAAAGAAAAAAGATAATATTATCTGATCGTTTAAATGTTAAGAAAAAAGTTGACAAAGCTATTAAGGCAAAGTTACCTAATTTAGATGTTGCTAACTTAAACTTTAAAACTTTAAAAGATCAAACACCAGAGATAACTGGAGAGATGTTTGGTATATCACCTAAGAAACTTATTAGCGGGGCGAATATAACAAAAGGGGAATTACAATCTGCACAGATGTTTATAAGTAAAAACGCAGATGTGTTATTAGCAATGTTACCAGAAGGAGCTACAACTGGTGGAACGGCTACTGGGGTTCCTAAAACTTTATTAAAACCATTTTACACTAAAACTGATAGAGCTAAAATGGCCAAGACTGGGACAAAGGCTGGATTAGCTGTTCAAGTTAAAAAGCCTAATATTAGTAAAGCAGAATTTTTAGAGGTATTTGGTATTGTAGATGGAGTTCCTAATCGTACAGACAGAAACACATCGGCTAGAGTGTTAGCGTTAGCTAATCAAACCGGTAAGATGATGACTAACCAAGCGGTTAGACAAGAACTTTTAAATCAAGGTCAACCATTACAATCAATGGGTTATTTAGCGGACGGTAAGTCTACTGTTATGTTTAGCATGCAAGGTGGTCAAAAAACCACCCAAGTAGTTGGAAACATGGATAGGGCTTTGAGTTTAGAGGATAGAGTGTTGTTTTGGGATGATATATCCGCGTTTGCTAATGAAAACATATTAGACAGAAACCTAGAGAGTATAAAGATAGGATTACGAAACGTTTATGGGCATGTGCCTGGAATTAATGGTAAAATCAATGAATTAGCCGTGGCTATTCATGAAACAATTAAAAATGTTAAGGATCCTATATTAAAAAATCCAATTAAATTAACTGAAAAACTATTAGAAACAAACAACAAGCAGTTAACTAAAGTAGCGAGTTTTTTTAATAGCAACACGACAGCTGCCGCTGCCTTTAGAGATCCACAGAGAGTTAAGAATCTTGTTGCAACTACAAGTGTATTATCTAATAAGCTTTTTGACTCTAAAAATCCTGGAAAATCTATAGCTAAGATATTAATGATGAAGGGTCACTTGGCCTCGTCAAGTAGAAACTCTCATTTAGATAGAAAACAACCATTACCGGGAAATCCAGAGTTTTTAAACGCAACGCTTGGTTCTATACCTGGCGTTGAATTTAAAACAAAGAAGAGTAAAGATGGGAAAATATCATTAGATAAAAATAGTATAACCTACAATGGTAAACCGGTAAAATTAGAAACCGTTACTTCCGCACAGAGTAGTAAAAGCGCTCTAAATGACGCGAGAGACAAAGTAAAACTTAGTGAACGTAGTAAAGCTGAAGACGTTGCGCAAGAGTTATTAAACGAAACGCTAGATTTTTATACTGAACTATACAACAATGGTGAAATTGATAATATTGACTTACAAATGGTCTCAGCATCGCTACTATCAAATATGGACGCTGTTCTAGCTAGGGCTGCTAAATTAAAATATGCATCTGATAATGCTTATGATTTCAAGAACCCTGGTCAAGAGGTAAAGTACGAGCACATGCAACCTAGAGTTGCTGTTCTTTTAAATATGTGGGACGCTAAGATAAATGGAGATGGTATTTCCGATGTTAAGGATTTTCTTAAAAACTACACCATACAAGTAATACCAAATACTATGGATAAGGTTATTACAGAATCTAAACTTGGTGAATCTCTATATGTAGGCCAAACATTAGAGATGCCTTCGTGGATAAGAACCTACAATGAAACCACAAAAGAGAACGATAAGGGTAGACTAAGGCCTTTGATAGATGTTTATACCAAAGAAGTTTTAAAACCCTCCGAGGCTATTGTTAAGGGCTTAAGAATACTTAAACCAAACGCTAAGCAAAACCAAATGTTAAGTAAGGCTGTTAATTTTTCTAGATCCGTTAACCCCGCTAAAGGTATCACCGTTCTAGATTTTGACGATACATTAGCTACAACTAAATCTGGTGTTAGGGCTAAAATACCTAACGCAGATGGTTTGCCAAAACCAAAAAGAAAAGTTATATTCTTAGCTGGTGGAGCTGGTAGTGGTAAAGGTAATGTTATTAGTAAATTAGGTTTAGAAGATCAAGGGTTTAAAGTGGTGAACTCTGATATATCTTTAGAGTGGTTGAAGAAGAATAACGGCTTACCAGAGAACATGAACGATTTTACTAAAGAACAAAGAAGTAGGTTGGGTTCTTTACAGCATCAAGCTAGAGGTATTGCTAAAAGAAAGATGATGAAGTACCAAGGTAACGCTGATGGAGTTGTTGTTGATGGTACCGGTGGTTCTATTAAGTCTATGGAAAAACTAGTTAACGAATTTAAAGACAAGGGTTATGATGTTAGTATGATGTTTGTTGAAACATCGTTACCAGTAGCATTAGAAAGAAATGCCGCTAGAAAAGAAAGATCTTTATTAGATAAAATAGTAGAGAAAAACCACGAATCAGTTCAAGGCAATAAAGATGGTTTTAAAACTATGTTTGGCGATAGGTTTATGGAGGTTAATACTGACAACCTAAGCCAACAAGATGCAATGCCTGCTAAACTTACAGAACAAATGAATGACTTCGTTAGCGGTTACGAGAACAGACGATTAGATGCTGAAGAGTTTGCTAGCGAAGGAGCTGATATATTAGAACAAGGTGGAACGTTTGATTTCTCTGAATTCAATAAAGTAGTTGAAGGTCAAAAAGCTCCATTGTTTGAAAAAGCAATGAAATTGCAAGATAAATTTGGTAACAAAGACATGTTTGTGTTAACAGCTAGACCAGCTGAGTCTGCGCCAGCTATATTTGAATTTTTACAAGCTAATGGTCTAAACATACCTTTAGAAAACATTACTGGTTTAGCTAATTCAACGCCAGAAGCTAAAGCATTGTGGATCGCTGAAAAGGTTGGTGACGGGTATAATGATTTCTATTTTGCCGACGACGCTTTGCAGAACGTGCAAGCTGTTCAAAACATGCTAGATCAATTCGATGTTAAGTCTAAGGTTCAGCAAGCTAAGGTTGATTTCGTTCACGGTGATCCACAAGTAGTTAAGCTTGTTGAAGAGTCTTCTAAAAATGACGTTAAGGACGTTGATAGATTAACTAAGCCTGGCACTTATAATAACATTAAGTTTTCTAAAAGTCATAGAGGTGAATATGAAAACACGATAGCAAAAAATCGTCCTGATCTAGTTAAAGAAGGATTGGTGTCTAAGACAGTTGATAACATGTTTAATTTTATTGACAATTTAAATGTCGCTGCTGACAAGAAAAGAAAGTACGAAAAAATAACCACTAAATGGCTAGCTACAAGTAACGTTAAACTAGGTGAAGATAGTTATAAAATTCAACAAGCGGTAGAGTTAGCTGAAAAAAATAAAGAAGATATATTCTCTTATAGAAATCCTAATGAGATTATAGAAAAGTATGCTGGTAAAACTAAAGCAAAACCTACGAATCCTAAGAGTGTAAAAGAATTTGGTGAAGGTAGAGTTTTCAATAAGAAACATGGTATTACGGTTCATGAGGTTGAGGACACTTGGGAAGGAATGATGTCTGTTAGAAAAGTGGCAGACACACACTGGGGACCAAAGTCTAATCCATGGTGTATTATAGCTAGATCAGAAAAACAAAGAGTAGAACCAAGACAACATGGGTATGAGAGTGTAGCCACAGAATCAGAGGCTCAAGCTAGAAAACAACAGTTAGAAAGCGAAGGGTTTGTAGTTGAAATTAGAGCTCATAAAAAAGATTATAGAGGTAAATATCCAGGAAAATCTATTGATGGTAAACGAGTGGACATGAGGTATGAGCTAGATATAAAGGAAGTGAAAGAAGGTCCTGGAATAATGGATGACGCTTGGCAGAATTGGACGATTTATGAAAAAAGTAGGAAATATATAGTTTTTCAAAATGGTAGACTATCATCTTTTTATGCTAACGACCAGTATTGGGATAGGATGGATAATCCTACAGACGCTCCTGTTGTGCAGATTAAAGAAGGTAATGTTACTAAGAAAGTAGAACTTGTACCTTATACTACAAAGAAAGGTGAAAGTAAAGTTCAAGAGTTTGTGATGGAAACTAGAACTGTTAGTAAAGATAAGAAAACTGTTACAACGGAATATCATGTAACCAAAGACTTGGGTGAAGATACTGTTGTTGAGGGGGATTACAAAGTAGAAGACAGGGTTAACGGTATAACAGTAAAAGAAACTGAATACAACCCTGAAGGAGATGTATATAGAGTCACAGATCTTAAAGGTGGTAAAGCTGTAGAAACTCGTACGTTTTACAAAGGTAAAACACAATCTATTAATAACGGGAAAGAACTTTCTGTTGAAAAACACGGTGATTTGATAGCCCACGAACTTACCGACGGAAATATTGACTACTGGTATGGAAAAGTTTTAATCAATGAGGCGGTTACAGCTATAGGGTTTAAAACACCTACTGGTTTTGACGTGGTGGATGTTACAAAAAGAGTTAATGGGAAGATAAGAGTTGATCTTAAAAAAGTTTTAGAAGTAGATCCTGATGCTAAAGGATTACCTAAAAGTAATATTAAATTTAGTAAATCAATGAATCAAAACTTCAATGATATATTAGAGGGATCAACTGGTGTTGAATCTATAAAAGAATTCTCTGACGCTCAAGCTAGATTAAGAGGTCAGAAAACTAAATACAAATCTATTATACCAGCGTCTGCTCAGGATTTCCAAGGGTTGTTATACAGCTTCTTAGGTAAAGGAAAACAAGGGGAGGCTGATATGGCTTTCTTCAAGAAAGCTTTAATAGATCCATTCGCTAGAGGTATTAACGAATTAAACGCATCGAGACAAGCAGCTGCAAACGATTTTGAAAATCTAAATAAGAAATTTCCTGATACTAAAAAAATATTAAACGAGAAAGTTGATGACGTTTATACGGTTGACCAAGCAATAAGAGTTTATCTATGGAATAAAGCTGGGTTTGAAGTTCCTGGTTTATCCAAAAGAGATTCTAAAATGCTAGTTGATTTTGTCCAAAGTGACGTACAAACACAAGCTTACGCTGATGCTATAGGTTTAATTTCTAAAAAAGAAAATGGATACTCTAAACCTAAAGATTATTGGTTAGCAGAAAGTATAGCTTCTGATTTATTAAGTGATGGAGCAATTGGAGATGTTAGAGCTGATTTACTAGCTGAGTGGATACAAAATAAAAACATAATATTTTCTAAAGAAAATCTAAATAAGATAGAGGCTATATATGGCTCTAAGTTTAGAGAGGCATTAGAAGATATGTTGTACCGTATGGAGACTGGTAGAAACAGACCAGTGGGTGGTAGTAGATTGGTAAATGGTTATATGAACTGGGTTAACAACTCTGTTGGAGCTATCATGTTCCTTAATTTACGTTCTGCAACGTTACAAACTATATCTGCAACAAACTACGTTAATTGGACAGATAACAATCCAGCCAAAGCGGCGGCAGCATTTGCTAATCAACCTCAGTTTTGGAGTGATTTCTCTATGATATGGAATTCTCCCTACTTAAAACAAAGAAGATCTGGTAATCAAAGAGGTATAAACGAGGCTGAATTATCTGAAGCTATCGCTGGTAGTGACAATAAAGCTAAAGCAGCCTTGGCTTGGTTACTTAAAAAAGGGTTTACACCTACACAATTAGCAGATAGTTTTGCGATCTCAATGGGTGGTGCTACGTTTCTTAGAAACAGAATAAAGAAGTATGTTAAAGAGGGTATGTCTCAAAAAGATGCTGAAGCAAAAGCTTGGATAGATTTCCAAGAGACTACAGAAGTAAATCAGCAATCAGCAAGACCTGATATGATATCACAACAACAGGCATCTCCTCTTGGTAGGTTAATATTAGCGTTCCAAAATACTCCAATGCAGTATGCTAGAATAATGAATAAGGCTACTAGAGATCTAACGAATGGTAGAGGTGATTACAAAACACATATATCTAAAATCGCTTACTATGGCTTTGTACAAAGTGTAATATTTGGAGCGTTACAATCCGCTTTATACGCTTCGCTAGGAGATGACGATGAGGAAGATTTTGATAAAAAGAAAGAGAGAATACTAAATCAAATGGTTGACTCGTGGTTAACTGGTATTGGCGTAGGTGGTAAAGCTATTGGAACAGTGAAAAACACTATCATGGAGTATTTAGAACAAAGAGACAAAGGATTTAACTCTGACCACGCTTATACCTTATTGACTCTACTTAGTTTCTCTCCTCCAATTGGATCTAAACTACGTAAAATATATTCATCTATAAAAACAGAAGAATTTAATAGAGGTGTATTTGAAAAACGAGGGTTTACTTTAGATAATCCTATTTGGTCTGGTGTTGGTAATGTTATCGAAGGTGTTACAAATGCTCCACTTGGTAGAATGGCTAATTTAATGTTACAACTAGACAACGCGATGGATTCTAGTCATGAGTGGTGGCAAAGAGTTGCTTTAATATTAGGACAAAACACTTGGGATTTGGGAATTAAAGATCCAGATATCGAGGCTATTAAGAGTGAGATAAAAGAAGAGAAGAAAGAGGCGTCTAAGATAAAGGCTAAAGAAAAGAAAGAGCAAAAGAAAAAAGAAACAGAAGAAGCAAATAAAGCTGTTATCGAGGAGAACAAAAAGAAAAGTAAAAAAGATGGTATTTGTTCTGCCATAAGCAAAGGTGGTAAACGTTGCAAAAGCAAAGCTGTAAACGGTGGTATGTGTACTGTCCACGAAAAAGCTGAGCAAAACGAAACGGGTACAAAATCCCAATGTAAGAAGATTAAGAAAGGTGGGAAAAGATGTGGTATGCAAACATCGAATAAAAGTGGATATTGTTACTACCACGATTAAGTAAACAATTGAAAAAATAAGTGATTATAAATTGATATGGCAACAACTGCACAGGAAATAGCACTAATGAAAAAAGACATCGAAACTTTGAAAGAGGACGTGAAGGAGATAAACGACAAGTTGGATAGACTGATGGTCAAGCTATTAGATCCAGACGAGGGTTTAGTGGTTAGAGTTAACAAGAATACTGAACGTCTAGATGAGAGAGACAAAAGTCTAGCTGGCTGGATGAAGGATGTTCGTGATTTTCATTACATGAAAAAGTGGAAATCTACAGTGACAAAAGCTCTTTGGGGTTTATATGCGGCTGTTATAGGTTATATTGTTAAACTAATATTCTGGTAGAATGAAGCTACCAATAAATTTTAAGGATTTCGCGACCAATCCTATAGCAGGCGTTTTATTTTTCTCTCTAATCGCTATTGGGTATTTGTATGTTGACAACAAAACAACGTTAACAACCCACATTAAGGTCCTACAAGAGGAGGTTATAATGCTTAGAGATGATTATAAAAAGTTGAATGATAAATTCATAGAGACATTAAAAAACATACGGTGAGAAAAATATGCTATACACTATTATTTATTT
>Ga0233415_10000240_pt1 | contig 26993 bp, 16 predicted proteins | sample Na_anoxic_12_MG_FD_188631 | JGI IMG/M metagenome (GOLD analysis project Ga0233415, IMG submission 188631) | Seawater microbial communities from Saanich Inlet, British Columbia, Canada - Na_anoxic_12_MG | ecosystem: Environmental > Aquatic > Marine > Inlet | place: Canada: British Columbia...
TACTTCAGCTTTGCAGATGAGAGGCTCATTGGGGAATATAAAGCAGTGGCGATTAGGGAATTGTAAATTTCCGATACTCGATATGAATGGGATGCAGATCAATCTTCCTGAAGAAGAGAACTCCTGCACGCATCCAGAAACGTTGGAATGGCATAAAAAAGAAGTCTTTTATAAATTCACAAAGTAATGATTATTAAAAATATCATTTTAGTGCCAAAAACGTGATATTAAGAGTCGAAAAGTGTCGTTTTCTTAACGTATTTAATGTAATAACAATAACATGGCTTGGTCCGACCCGAATTCAATGGGGTATTCATTGATGAAGATATGGTGGATGAGTTGATCAGAATCATTAACGCTTTCCGGCCAAAGGCCACCATGCCAAAGGAAATGCCCTATGATATCCACTGAAAAATATCCCCAATATCTGGACCAACCTGAGTCACGTCGACTGGAATTCAAGGAAAGCTTTCCTAAGGGCGAACAGGTGGCCCGGACTGCCGTCGCCTTTGCCAACGGGGCCGGAGGAAGGATGGTCTTTGGCGTTAAGGATTCTCCCAGGGAGATAATAGGCATTCCCGAAGGGCAGCTCTTCACTATGGAGGAGCGCATCACCAACAGCATTTTCAATCAATGCGCACCGGCCATCGTCCCCGAGGTCTATATCCAATCAGCGGCTGAGAAAACGCTCCTGGTCGTCGAGATTTTCCCGGGCTCGAATAAACCCTATTACATTAAAAAGCGTGGCAAAAATAACGGTACCTATATCCGTGTAGGTTCAACAAACCGTAGGGCCTCTCATGAAACCATAGAGGCACTGGAACGCCAACATCGCAAGGTCTCTTTCGATTCTTTACCGGTCTATGACTGTGGACTCGAAGACGTGAATTTGAAGCCTTTCCAAAAGGCCTATCGCGACCTGACCGGCAAACCCATCGGTAAAAACCAGCTTCGAAATCTCGGTCTGCTGACTCCCGAGAGGGAGCAGGTACACTCCACCCATGCCGCCCTGCTACTATCCGATTCCCCCGCCCGTAAGCGCTACTTTCCCTATGCCAAGATCGAATGCGCCCGGTTCAAAGGGACCGACAAACAGGTTTTCCTCGATCAAGCGAGCATCGATGAGCCGATTTTCGCGCCCATCGAACCATGCATGACATTCATCAAGAAAAATATTGCCCTTGGTTCCACCATCGGAGAGATATACCGCAAAGATCGCTGGGAATATCCCATGGTAGCTATCCGCGAGGCACTGATCAATGCGGTCATCCATCGGGATTATTCCATCCTGGGAAGTGATATAAAAGTGGCCATATATGATGATATGCTGGAGATTTCAAGCCCCGGTCCTCTTCCCGATCTTCTCTCCTTTGAGGATCTCGGCACCGGCAGGAGTGAGATCCGTAACCGCGTCCTTGCACCGATCTTTAAAGACATGAAACTCATCGAGGCCTGGGGAAGAGGTATACAGAAGATGAAAACAGAGTTGAAAGATTACCCTGAAATTGAGCTGGTTTTACAGGAAGCAGGACATGCCTTTCAGGTACAATTTATTAAAAAGGAGCCCAAGAAAAAATTGGGTAGGGACCAAGTAGGGACCAAGCGGGGACCAAGTAGGGACCAAGTAGGGACCAAGCGGGGACTAACTGATAAAAAGGAGGCCAGCGATCATAAGATTAACGATGAACGATTTCGGTTATTACAAATATGCACGGATGCAAAGGCTATTGTCGATTTGATGAAAATCTTTGTCCGCTCCAATCGGACCAAGTTTAAAGACGGCTATATTGCACCCTTGATGGCAGAAGGACTTCTTGAGATGACTGAGCCGGATAGTCCCAATAGTCCCACGCAAAAGTATCGGACTTCAGAAAAAGGAAAAGAATTAATAAAAGAAAGATGATTAGCAAAATCCAGATTGATATTTGGAAAACTAAGGCGTCCATATTTGGAAAAAATGTACATTATTTAAAAATAGGGCCGAGTCGAGGCAGAGTCAGGGCCGACTCAGGGCAGAGTCACGGCCAGAGTCATAGCCAGAGTTGGGATAGAGTACAGCCAGAGTGAGAACATCAACTGATAGGGTCAAGAGCATATTCTAATAGAAAAAATATTAAATAGTCTGCGCTTGTCTGCGCTTGTCTGCGGTTAAAAAAAGGAGTTTTATAAATACATGATTACAGCTGAATTACGAAATCAAGTAGACAAACTATGGACCGAATTCTGGACCGGTGGCATCACCAATCCACTCATGGTCATTGAGCAGATTTCATTTCTCATGTTCGCCCGCTTGCTGGACATCCGGGAAACCCGGGAGGAGAGAAAAGCAAACAGAACCGGAAAATCCATCCGTCGGATTTTTCCGGAAGATAAACAGGACCTGAGATGGTCCTACTTTAATAAAATGACTCCGGCAGATAAAATGCTGGTGCATTTACGCGACAAGGTATTCCCCCATTTTAGAGAGGTAGTCCTGAACGGTGGTTCGCTGGGTGATTTTATGAAGGACGCCCAGTGACGCTGATAAGAGATTTACCAAAAGCCTCATGATGGCGGCCAAGGCAACTGGTATCAGTTTCTTTGATCACATCATCATCGGAGACAACCGCTATTTCAGCTTTACCGATGAAGGTCTCATTGGAGAATATAAAGCGGTAGCGATTAGGGAATTGTAAATTTCCGAGGCTGAGATAATTATGTTGAAATCACAAACAATGATTAAAACGTTTAGAGAATGCTTGTGGATGCTTGGAAATTTATTTAAGGTACCAAATTGAAACCTTATAAGTGCTTCGATAGGGGTACTCACAACTTGTAGGCCTTAACCTCAAAAAAGCAGGATCTTAAAAGTATGGTGCAGGGGCGCTTTGTTATGAATAGTGATTAAGGGTTAAACCTGAAAAGCGATTTCACGGATGAATGACACGTGTTGTTAAGCAAGAAAAACAGAACATAAGTCAAACGAAGATTTGACCCATTTTTCCAAGTATATGTTAATAAAGAACAATACATTAGGCTTCTCAAAAGCCATCCTCGGTGCCCACTCGGCTCGTTCGATGATGTTTCTGGAGATGAGCGCTCTTGTTCGTGAAATGCCTCTCACTGTTACCAAGAACGGTTTCATTAAGGCCATCGTCGAGGAAAATGTCTTGCAAAAACCTACTTTGAGCAGTCGCAAGAAGAGTCTTCGCCATTTGGTGGAACTTTATGGCATGGACCCCTTACTGACCTTGTTTCGCGTTTTATGGGATTTAGCCCATGCAGATATGGAATCTCTACCCCAACTATGCCTGGTTTGTGCATATGCCCGTGATCCACAATTGCGCCACAGCTTCGAGTTGGTTCGCACGCTTCGCATTGGCGCGGTACTCGCGAGAGCAGATATGGAACAGCACCTGGAAAACGGGTTCCCTGGCCGCTTCAGTGCCGCCATGAAGAAATCTATGGCCCAAAATGTGAACACCACTTGGACATTTGGTGGTCATCTTCTGGGCAGAGTGAAAAAGACAAGGCTGCTTCCTGAACCCCGCCCAATTTCGGCTGCTTACGCCATGTTTGTCGGATATTTGACCGGCCTTCGTGGTGAGCGGTTACTCGATTCTGCCTTTGCGGCTCTCGTTTCGTACAACCGCTCCCAATTGCAAGCCGCGCTCTCGTTAGCTTCCGCAAAAGGACTGCTTTCACTAAAACAAGCTGCGGGCATTGTGGAATTTGATTTTTCCAATCTTCTAACCCCCTCAGAACAGGAACTACTTCATGAATAGAATTGACCAACTACTCGAAAACTACCGCAGTCACATCCAAATGCCTCTTCGGCCTGGATTACCCGCATCGCAGCGTGTGTGGTTCGCAGTTTATCCTGCCGAAGACGAAAGACGGCTCATCAATCGTATTGACGATTTCGAAATGTTAACCAAGGAAGCCGGTCATCCATGGGTTCGTATTGACCTGAAAGGAAGCCTGGCCCGGTGGCTTGTTTCCGTCGATGAGGAAGAGCGGGAGGAATGGTTCAAACATCCCGGCGACATTGAGCTTTATGCCAAGTCCGAATGGAAAGACATTCTCACGGAGTTCTTTCAAAAAGAGGTCACCCGCGCTACTGTGCCGGAGCACACCATCTTCGCCCTGACCGGTTTGATGGACCTCTACGACTTTCTGCACGTCTCCGACTTGATCGAGGGTTTGGAAAAAACCTTCCCCGGATATCTGCTCGTTTTTTTCCCTGGTGAAAAGGAAGCTAACACCTACCGCTTTCTTGATGCTCGAACAGGCTGGAATTATCTCGCAGCCCCAATACTTTCCCAAAAATGACAACAATAGGAGGCGTACCAAAATGAAAACAAAAGAAATTTTCCTCAAAGACCCACTGGCTTGGAAACTGGTCAACGAGGGCGTCTCCAGCAACAACATAGATGATCTTGATACACTGAGGTATGAACTCGAATCATTCGTCTGCGATGGGGAATACCTCAACGGCATGCGCCGAATCCTCCAGGGCTATCGCGACAACTTCAATAGTTCCGAACAGAAAGCAGCCTGGATCAGCGGTTTCTATGGGAGTGGAAAATCTCACCTTGCCAAGGTCCTGCGCTACCTCTGGATCAACTTTGCTTTCCCAGACGGAACCACTGCCCGCTCCCTTGCCAATCTCCCCGAGGAAATCACCGACCTCCTCACAGAGATCTCGACCCTTGGCAAGCGGCATGCTGGTCTGCACATGGCGGGAGGCACCCTCAAGGCTGGGGCCGGCAGTGTTCGTCTGCGCGTCATGAGTCTGTTTTTTAAATCGATCGGGCTACCTGAAGGTTATCCCTACGCAAAGTTTCTCATTCATTTGAAAAGAGATGGAAAGTTTGATTCATTCAAGAAAGCCATTGAAGACCAAGGCAAAGACTTTGATAAAGAACTCAGGCGTTTATATGGCTCCGGTGCAGTGGCGAAGGCGTACGTCCAGTGCTACGATCACATAAAGGATCCTTCTCAGGTCGGCGCGCTGCTGAGGGCCGATTATCCAGACGCGAAGGATGTCAGCATTGATGAAATGCTTAATATCGTCCGCGAAGCGATTTCTGTCAATGGCAAGCTCCCCTGCACGCTTCTGGTACTCGACGAAGTCCAGGCCTTTGTCGGACAGGACGTTCAATTGTCCGAAGACGTTCGGGAAGTTACCGAGGCGCTGAGCAAAGAGATGGATGGACGCCTGATGATCGTTGGCCTTGGCCAAAGCGCCCTCAACGACACGTCGAACCTCCAGAAGCTGATGGGCCGTTTCACCATCAAGATTCACCTCAAAGACAACGACGTTGAGAAGGTCGTCCGTACCGTCGTCTTGCAGAAGCGCGAAGACAAAAAGGCGGATATCAAGAAATTGGTTGACACGAACGCAGGTGAAATCACCCGCCAGCTCAAGGCGACCAAGCTCGCCTCACAATCAGAGGACGATTTTGTCTATATCTCCGACTTTCCGTTGCTTCCTGTGCGCCGCCGATTCTGGGAACGCGTTCTTCATTCCGTGGACGCGACCGGCACTGCCGCCCAGATGCGCACCCAACTCCGTGTCGTTCACGACGCCTGCCGCACCCACGCCGATGCCGAACTTGGCGCGGTCGTGCCGGCAGACTTCATTTACGATCAGATTGCCAATGACCTCGTGAGCACCGGCGAAATGCAGAAACGGTTCCAAGAAATAATTGAGCAGCAAAAGACCAAAACCGATGGTGCCCTACGCAGCCGCATCTGTGCACTGGTTTTTCTGATCAACAAACTTCCACGGGAACACGGCACCGATCTCGGAGTCCGCGCCGAGCCTGAACATCTGGGCGACTTGCTTAGTGAAGATCTTGTTACGGGGAGCACCCAGCTCCGGCAGCAGCTGCCCGGATTGCTTGATGTTATGGATCAGGAAGGCGTGCTCATGAAAGTGGATAGCGAATACCGCTTGCAAACTACTGAAGGGGCTGCCTGGGAGACTGAGTTTCGTAAACGCCGCGCTGCGGCACTGAATGATCAACCCTTGATAGCATCCAGGTTATCCCAGTTTCTCGATAAAGCCCTAACGAGTACTCTTGGCAATCCCTCTGTGCTCCATGGTGACGCCAAGGAACGTCGTAAAGTTGTTCTTCACCATAGCGAAAGCAAACCAGAAACAACAGACGCGATTACTCTTTGGGTGCGTAACGGTTTTTCAGCTACAGAATCATCTGTGCTGGCCGACATCCGCAAACTCAGCACTGACGACCCAACACTCCACCTGTTCCTTCCAAAATCCCATGCCGACGAACTCAAGAGCGCCATCGCTTCCGCACAGGCCGCTGATGAAACTCTGCACTTCAAAGGCAATCCCACTTCCCAGGAGGGCAAGAAATGCCGACTTTCCATGGTAACGAAACAAAATGCCGAAGGGCTGCGCATTGAGGAAATCATTGGACAGATCCTTGGTGGTGCCCGCCTCTTCCTTTCCGGTGGACAGGAGCAGTCTTTTATTGGAATCAAGGAAGGCGTCGAAGATGCCGCCAAACAGGTCCTCAACCGGCTCTACCCCAAGTTCCACGATGGCGACTCCGCGAGGTGGCCCCAAGTGCTCAGGAAAGCAAAGGAAGGATCTCCCAACGCACTGGCGCAAGTCGGATTTACCGGCGAGCCACAGGACCACCCGGTGGCGGTTACGATCATCGCCTTCATGGGCTCTGGAAAGACGGGCCTGGAAATTCGCAAGAAGTTCACTGGCGTCACGTATGGTTGGCCTCAGGACACGATAGATGCTGTCTTGACGACCTTGCTTGCGAGCAACCATCTCAGCGCCCGCATTAACGGGAACCCGCTCTCGCTGGTGGAGGTGGACCAGAAAAAGCTTGGCCATGCAACATTTCGCACAGAGAGCCCTGTTCTTACCGCCGTCCAGAAACTCGCCATCCGCAAGCTCTTCCAGGAAGCTGGTCTTCCCAAGATTACTCCTGGCAATGAGTCAGGCGACGCACTCCGTTTTATCGATCACGCCAAAGCGATTGCTGCGCAGGCGGGTGGGGATGCACCTGCTCCCATGGCCCCTGCCGCTCCGGAGATCACCGCCCTGGAATCTCACTCTGGCAATGATCTCCTCATGGAACTACACGATCAGCGGGATGCCCTTCTGGCGAAGATCAAAACATGGCAAGCCACCGGTAAAGAGATCACCAAGCGTCTTCCTGCCTTTGTCCTGGCCGAAAAGCTTGTTGCCCAAGCCGTTGGTCTGGCTGAACAGGCCGAATGGTCTGCTACACTTATCGCCATTCGAGCCAATCGCTCACTGCTGGATGATCCTGATCTGGTCTCTAATATTCTCAAAACAGCAGCCAACGCTCTGCGGGCCGGTCTCGCCCATGCGCATAAGACCCATACCGACATGTTCGCGGCTCAGACAGCGAGGATTGGCAGCAGCACGGCGTGGCAGAAACTGCCGGAAGACAAACGCCAAGTCCTTCTCTCCAATGCCGGAGCAGCGCAAAGAACCGCTCCGGCTACTGACTCTGATGAACAACTCCTCTCCGCTCTCCAGTCTTGTTCCCTGTTTAACTGGCAGTCGCGAACCGATGCCTTGACCGCCCAGTTCGACAAGGCCCTTGCCGCCGCCATCATCGAAGCAGAGCCCAAAGCCAAACGCATTACGCTTGCCGCTGCCACTATTCACAACCAGACAGAACTTGATGCCTGGCTGGATAAATCCAAAACCGCCATCGAAGCGGCCCTGAAAGATGGCCCGGTGATTCTCTAAGGACTGAACACACTATGCCAATATCAATTTCTAAAGAACATCGCAGACTCCTCGAAAAGATTACTGCCGATGCCCGCGTCCTGGCCGAGTCGGCTTGCCGGGCAGCGCTGGAAAACCTTGCCGTTCACGAAAAGGAATACCGTTCCCACATGAGCGTCGAGCAGCGCCTACTACGTAATCGCCTTCGCGCCAGGGGCCGCGCCCTCGGGGATAAGCGCGACGAACGCTCTGGCATTCAAGACATCCACCACCTCAGTGAACTCGCCGCCTACGAACATTGGCATCGGTTGCTATTCACCCGATTCCTTACGGAGAACCACCTCCTCATCAGCGACGAGGCCAGTGGCTCAGTTCCCGTGACTTTGGAGGAATGCGAAGAACTCGCCCCGGAACTCGGTGCCCGTGATGGCCTCGATCTCGCGTGCCGTTTTGCCAGTCTCACGCTTCCCGGCGTTTTCCGACGTAACGACCCGGTACTCGATCTCCCCATTGCTCTTAACGATCAGGTGGAATTACGCAAACTCCTCGCGGTCCTCCCATCTGAATGCTTCCGCGCCGACGATGCCCTTGGATGGACTTATCAGTTTTGGCAAGCCCAGCGCAAGAAAGAGGTCAACGCCTCCGGCAAGAAGATCGGTGCTGATGAACTCTCTCCCGTCACCCAGCTCTTCACCGAGGATTACATGGTGGAGTTCCTCCTCCACAACACCCTCGGCGCATGGTGGGCTGGCAAGATTGGACCTATCAAGGCTGACTCAGAAGAAGAAGCGCGAGCGAAAGCGGCACTACCCGCCCGCGATGGTGTGCCCGCGATCTCGTGGACATATTTGCGCTTCGTGCAGGAAGAAACGACAAAGACCTGGCTTCCCGCCGCAGGCGCCTTTGACGGTTGGCCACAATTCGCACGCCTGATTCGACTGCTTGATCCCTGCATGGGTAGCGGCCACTTCCTGGTGTTTGCCTTGCCACTTCTCGTTCGCCTGCGTATGGAGGAAGAAAAACTCAATGCTCAAGCCGCAGTGGTTGCAGTGCTCAGGGACAACATTCACGGCCTGGAACTCGACGAACGCTGCACACAGATTGCCGCGTTTAATGTTGCGCTGACGGCGTGGAAACTAGCGGGCTATCAATCCTTGCCCAGCCTCCACCTGGCCTGCTCCGGACTTATGCCCAGTGCAACGGAAGCGGAGTGGGTGGCGCTTGCAGGAGACAATTCTCTTGCACGCAACGGAATGGTACGCCTGCACAGCCTGTTCAAAAACGCCCCTGTCCTCGGCAGCCTCATCAATCCCCGCACCGGCGAGGGCGACTTGCTGGTAGCCGCGTTCCATGAACTTCAGCCGCTGCTGGAAAAGGCTCTGACCCAGGAAAGTAAGGACGACACCGCGCATGAAATGGCTGTGACCGCGCGCGGCCTGGCTAAGGCAGCGGAAATTCTTGCCGGCCAGTTCACGCTCGTTGCGACCAATGTGCCTTACCTCAAAGGTGGCGACCATGGTGAGCGACTGAAGGAGTTTTGTGAAAGCGTATATCCAGAGTCGAAATACGACCTTGCAACAGTCTTCATCGAACGATGTCACAAATTCCTTTCAGCTGGTGGACACTTGGCGGTGGTTACGCAACAGTATTGGCTCTTCCTGAAATACTACGAGGGTCTGCGTGAAACTATGATTCTCGGCACGCGGATGCCTCTCATTGCGAGGCTTGGTCCAAATGCATTTGAGCAAATCTCTGGTGAAGTCGTGAACGTCTGTTTGCAGATTACATCTGAATCGCAACCAGACCCTGATTTCCTGATGACCGGTCTTGAAGTGGACGACGAACCTGGGCCGCGCGAAAAATCCGAAGCCTTGGTTGAGCGGGCAGTTAGTGGAGTTCCGCAGATCAAGCAGCTCAAGAATCCTGACAAACGCATCCTCCTGAGCACGGAAACAAACACAGCCGCGCGGCTCTCGACAGTCGCAGATTTCGGCAAAGGGAGCGTTTCAGGCGATGGACCGCACTATCTACGAAAGTTTTGGGAAGTGAACCGCCTGACACGTGGTCGAAAGCCTTGGTTGAATAGCCCCTCTGGCTTGCGAGATTGGTCAGGAAGGGAACATTTCATACTCTGGGGTGAGGGTACCCACGATCCAGAATCAGAAATCGGGTTTGCGCTTCGCGGTGACAGAGTTTTTGGTAAGCGCGGTGTTGCAATTGGAAAGGCTGGCAGCCTTCGGCCAACCCTCTATTCAGGCGAATTGTTTGACGATAACATGGCGGTTATTCGCCCTTATAAGGAGTCTGATCTGCCAGCAATGTGGGCGTTTTCTTCATCGAACGAATTTGAAGAGAGTCTGCGACGGCTGGACAAGAAGATGTCAGTCACTGCAGGAACTTTTACGAAAGTCCCCTTCGACCTCGCCCATTGGCAAAAAGTTGCCACCGAGAAATACCCCGACGGCCTGCCCGAGCCGCACAGCAACGACCTAACCCAGTGGCTCTTCAATGGCTATCTTGAGGGCTCCACCCAGCCTCTCCACGTCGCTGTTGCTCGCCTGCTTGGCTACCGCTGGCCGCGTCAGACCGGCAGCAGCTTTCCCGATTGTCCCGCCCTCGGCCCCGACGGGCTTGAATCCTTCGCCGACGAAGACGGCATCGTCTGTCTGCCACCGCTCAGCCGCGAGCAACCCGCTGCCGCGCGTTTGCGGCAACTCCTCACCGCTGCCCTCGGCGCCTTTGACGAACGCGTCCTCATCGCTGCCGCTGGACTCAAGGGCAGCAAATCCAAAACACTCGAAGACTGGTTGCGCGATGAGTTCTTTGCCCAGCACACCAAACTTTTTCACGACCGCCCGTTTATCTGGCACCTCTGGGACGGACGGCCCGATGGCTTCCACGCCCTGGTCAACTACCACAAACTGGACCACGCCATGCTGCAAAAGCTCACCTACAGTTACCTGGGCAACTGGATTCAGCAACAGTCTGAAGATGCCGGGGCCGACAAACCAGGGGCTGCGGATCGTTTAGGCGCGGCCCGGAAGCTCCAGTCCAGGCTCGCCGCCATTCTCGAAGGAGAAGCCCCGCTCGACATCTTCGTCCGCTGGAAACAGATCAAAGACCAGGCACAAGGCTGGCATCCCGACATCAACGATGGCATCCGACAAAACATCCGCCCCTTCCTCCTCGCCGGCGATGTCGGCAAACGAGGAGCCGGCCTTTTTCGCACGGTTCCTCTCAAACTCAATGACAAAGACCGAGGCACTGAACCCACCCGCCCCAAATCCGACTATCCCTGGTTCTGGTGTGAAGAAGAACCGGGTACCGACCCCATTGGCGGGAAAAACTTCGTCGGCAATCGCTGGAACAATGTCCATCTGACACTGGCCCGGAAAAAGGAGGTAAGCTCATGAGCGCCAAACCCCGTAAACCTTCTATCAAACCAGGCAAATCGGTGCAGGACTTCACTGCCTTGGTGGATGCCGTGCGTCGGGTGCATGACGAATGCGCTTTTGCAGTCAGCCGTACGGTCAACACTACGCTCACGCTTCGCAATTGGCTCATTGGCGGCTACATCCGAGACTACGAACAGAATGGCGCCGACCGGGCGCAATATGGGATACACCTTCTTGAAAAGCTTTCGGACTCTTTGCAAGGATGCTTGGACCGATGCTATACCGGACGCTACCTTGGGTTATGCCGCCAAATTTACGATGCCTATCCATCAATTCGGAAATCAGTGATTTCCGAATCAGGCATCACCCTTCTGCCGGGGATTTTAGAGCTGTCTGTCGCACAACCAGAGACTCGGAAATCGGTGATTTCCGAATTTGGAGTGGATTCTTGGACTTTGATCCAGCGGCTTTCCTTCACACACCTTGTTGAACTCCTTGCCCTCGAAGACCCCCTCAAACGCACTTTCTACGAGATCGAGTGCATTCGCGGAAACTGGTCCGTGCGCACGCTTAAAAGGCAAATTGCGAGCCTTTATTGCGAGCGCTCCGGCCTATCCCTGGACAAGGAAAAGCTCGCCGACCTGGTTCACGCCACCGCCGAAAAGACCGAGCCAAAACTCGCCATTCGAGACCCTTACATCTTCGAATTCCTTGGACTCAAAGCCAGTGAGGCCGTCAGCGAATCCAACCTCGAAGAGGCTCTCTTAGACAACCTGCATGAATTTCTGATGGAACTCGGTCACGGCTTTTGCCTCGAAGCCCGGCAGAAGAGCATCGTCATCGGAAAGACCAGGGGGTTCGTGGATCTGGTTTTCTACCATCGTATACTGAAATGCCATGTCCTCATCGAGCTCAAAGTGGACAAATTCACCCACGAACACCTCGGCCAACTCAACACCTACGTGTCCTGGTACCGCAAAAACATGATGACTGATGGAGACAATCCGCCCGTGGGACTCCTGCTCTGCACGCAGAAAGATCACGCCCTGGTCGAATACGCCACCGCCAACATGGACAACCGCCTCTTCATTTCCAAGTACCAGTTTGAACTGCCCAGGAAAGAGGATCTGGAACGTTTCCTCGAAGCGAAACGTCGAGAGATCACCGAAGGATAAAATCTTATGACCGGCATCACATCCATCATTCAATTTATTCATAAAGCAGCCGGAGGAGAACATTCATGATACGCTTTATCCACGCAGCCGATGCTCACATTGACAGCCCGCTCCAGGGTCTTGATGCGCATGAAGGGGCGCCCGTTGATGTCCTTCGTGGCGCAACGCGCCGGGCGTTTCAGAACCTGATCCAACTGGCAATTGATGAGTCTATTGATTTTCTGGTAATTGCCGGTGATCTCTATGACGGAGATTGGAAGGATTACAGCACCGGCCTCTTTTTCCGGGGGCAGATGGTGCGGTTGCGCGATAGGGGCATTCCGGTTTATCTGATTGCAGGCAACCATGACGCCGCCTCGGTAATTTCCAAGAAACTAAGCCTGCCGGAGAATGTGCACATCTTTTCCACCCGAACAACGGAGTCAATAGAAGTAGTGGGACATCCGGTGGTGATTCACGGACGCGGATTTCCAAACCGTGCTGTGCCGGAAAATCTGGTGGTTAATTATCCCGATGCCGTTCCGAACAAGTTCAACCTGGGGCTCCTGCATACCAGCCTGACCGGCCGTGCCGGTCACGATACCTACGCCCCCTGTGCGGAAACTGATCTGCATCAGAAAGGCTATGGATACTGGGCGCTCGGTCACATTCACCAGCCCGAGGTGATCAGTCGGGATCCCTGGATTGTGTTTGCAGGAAACTGTCAAGGGCGAGATGTCCGGGAGGTAGGTCCGCGCGGTTGCCGGTTAGTGACGGTGAATGATTCCCTGATAGTGGAGAATGCGGAGTGGCGCGACTTGGATGTCATCCGGTGGCATTTGCTTGAGATCGATCTCGCCGGGGTTACAAAAGAGTCAGAGGCGCTCAGTCGTGTCACTAAATCGATGGCCGACGCGGTAAGTGAAGCGGAGGGCCGATTAGTTGCTGCCAGGATTGTGTTCACTGGAGCCACGCCTCTGCACGGCTCGCTTCACCGTGAAACGCACCGCTGGCGCGCCGAATTGCTGGGCCGAGCCCAAGATCAGGGCGAGGAGGTCATCTGGATTGAACGAATCAAGGTTTCAACATCTCCTGTGTATGACTTGGCACAACTCGCGGAGCGAGATGCTCTTACCAAAATCGTTTTGGAAACCTTGGAACAAGCCAGAATTGAGCCGAGAAATCTCCCGGACGAGATTAAGGAGATGCTCGATGTTCTGCCACCCGAAGTCAGAAGCGACGTTGAATCGGATTGGGGCGAAAGCCAGCGGGCAACGGCGATGGAGGATGTGCGTGCCATCATTCTGGATGCCCTGGGAACGAAGGGAGGTCAGCCGGCATGAGGTTTGATCGAATACGCATTCCGGCCTTCGGGCCTTTTACTAATCTGGATCTCGACTTTCCCGTGGAGGGCGGTGATCTGCACGTCATCTATGGATCCAACGAGGCGGGTAAAAGTTCTCTACTCCGCGCCTTCCGCGATCTGCTCTTCGGTATCCACGGCCAATCGACTGATAATTTCCTGCACGACTATAAGGAGTTGCGAATCAAGGGCGAGGTGCTCAATCGGTTTGGAGAAAAACTCACGTTCCAACGTCGCAAGGGGAATAAAAATACCTTATTGGATGCCGATGGCAATCCATTGCCTGACAATGCCCTGATCCCATTTATGGGCAGTGTAGACCAGCAATACTTCTCCACGATGTTTGGCCTGGGAACGAGGGAGCTTCGCGAAGGAGCGGAACAACTACTCCAGGGCAAAGGGGATATCGGCAATGCCCTGTTCTCGGCCAGCATGGGAGGGACCCCCGTTCAACTGGTTCTGGCGGCACTGATTGATGAATCACAGCGACTCTTTAAAGGCCGTGCGACAGCCAATGTATCAATCCGCCCAGCGGTGAATAGTTACAAAGAACTCCTGCGTAAAAGCCGCGAAGCCGTCGTAAGCCCTGAAACCTGGGAAAAGATAGAAAACGCTTTAGCGAAGGCAGAGGAGGCCAAAGTCAAGCTGGAAGGCGAAATTTTGGCATTCACAAAAGAATTGGAATGGATTGCCCGTTGTGAAGACGCGCTTCCTACCGTGGGTCGCTTAGGTGAGGAGATGCGGAAACTGGAGACGCTGCCCCCAATGCCTGAGGTTTCCAGTGATTTTGTCGAGCGGGCGCGTGTCGCTCGCAACAGGGCGAGCGATGCCCAGGCAGAAGTCGACCGCCTAACGGCTCATATCGCCAAACTTGAAGAACTATTGGCAGCTTGCCAGATCTCACCAGCCTTGCTGGCTGAGGCCGACGTTTTGGATCGTTTGCACCAGGACCTGGGCGTTTATCGGAATCATAAAAAAACCATGACCGATTTGGAAACCGAATTGGCTGGGCTTGAAACAACTCTACGGGCGGGCATGCAGAATCTGAGACTTGTCGGAAGTGTCGAAGAACTCGAAAAACTGCGGTTGACCAGTGCTGTACTGCTCGCCTGCGAGGAGGACGCCGATGACCTTCAAAATGCACTGGAGGGACACAATAAAAACACAGAAAAGAAAGAAGGACTCGAGACACAGATCAAAACCCTGGAAACGCAGTTGCAGGCGCTACCGGAAGCTGATTTGACCAATCTTCGAGATGCCTTATCCATAGCGGCCGCAGCATCCGAGGCCAATCGCACGCTTTCGACAAGCGAATCTGAGGTCAAACGCTTTACCCATGAAGCAAAAGAATGCCATCGGGCGCTGATAGGTGCGTCAAAGGACTTGGACGCAACGGGAATCCTTGCGGTGCCCACCAAATCAACCATTCGCCGTATCGGTGAAGAGATGGAAGGGATATATCGGGATATCAAAACGGAGGAGTCGAAAATCCTTGAAGGGACAAAGCAGATCAACGTCCTTAAAGCCGAACTTGGCAGGCTGGAACGACGTGGGGAATTGCCATCCGAGCAGGCTCTGCATGATGCCAGGGAGTATCGAGATCATGGGTGGAGCCTCGTGCTGGCTGATTGGAAAGGCCACGGCAGCAAAGAAGAACTCATGCTCGGCACACCTTTGGAGGAGGCTTTTCCGCAAGCGATTGTCAAAGCAGACGACATTGCGGATCAGCTTCGTGAACAGGCTGAGGCCGTGGCCCAGGCGGAGGAAAAGCGCTTCCAGATAACCCAGACAGAAACACAGAATCAGTTGGCGGAAGGGAAGATATCAGAACTCCAGGACAGGTTGAAAGAATGCCAGACCTCATGGGAGACGGAGTGGCTACACTCCGGAATTTTGCCAAAAGCCCCTGCTGAAATGGAAGAATGGCGTGAATCCTGGAATGAGTTCAAAGATATTCTTCGTCAGCTGAAGATCGCAGAAGAAACCTACCAACAGAAAAACAACCAAGTCCAAGAAGCCAAGATGCAACTCGTCACGGTTCTCTCCGAGCCTGAAGAGAAGGAGTTTACGTTGCTTTTCGACGAGGCCCGAAGGCGAGTTCAGCAAGGAGAACAATCTGCGGGGCGAAGGATCGAGGTGGTCAATCAACTCCAAGGGCTGAAGAGTCAATTGGAAACCTTTGAGCAGAACAATGAACGCATCTCTACTGCGGTCGATGTTGCGACGAAAAAGTGGAAGGAACAGTGTCAGATGGCTGGCATGCCGGAAATCATTTCCCCCAAGTCCGGCCTGGTTCTTTTGCAGGAACGAAAAGAACTCCTCGTGAAATTCGATAGCTGGAAGAAAGCCTCTGCCACATTGCAGAAAACGAAGGATGCTGCGCAGCAGTACGAACAAGCTGTAAAGGGAAAAGCCAGCGCCTTTGGTGCCGCAGGAGATACCATAGAGGCTCAGGAAAATGATCTCTGGAAGAAGTTGGCCAAAGCCCGCGCCGACCAAACGCGGCATGAGCAACTTGTCGGCCAAATCGAAGAAGCAAAAGATACCCTGGGAGAGAGTCAGATATCCCATAGCCAGGCGGCTGAAGCGTTGAACAAGCTAGTCCATCTGGCGAAGCTTGGATCGGCTGAAGAGCTGGAGCCGTTGCTTGCGAATTTGGAATTCCGCGATGAGGTTCAGGGCAAGATTGATGACTTCCGCGACACCCTAAGCGGCCTCGCTCGTGGCCTAGCGGTGGAGGACTTCCTCGCCCGTATCAGTTTGGAAGATACCGAGGCACTGCCCCAGAGGAGGATCACGCTCCAGACACAAAAAAGAGAAAAGGAAATAGCGCTACAAACGGTGGGCGATACCTTGTATGAACTCAATGGCCAAAAGCAGACGCTTGAAGCTGCGGGAGACGCAGCCGCGAACTATCGGCAGCAGGCCGAGTCTTTGGCGGCGAGAATGAAGCAAGATGCTACACGCTTTGTGCGCTTGCGGTTGGCTGCACATTTCCTGCAAACTCAGATCGAGCGATTCCGGAAGGAAAACCAAGGACCTTTGCTGAAAAAATCGGGCGAGGTCTTTAAACGCATCACACGGGGCGCATTCGGTGGGCTGGGCGCGGAGTTCAATGCTGACGACACTCCCATCCTGGTGGGTTTGCGCCCAGATCAGTCTTCAGTCTCGATTGCAGGAATGAGTGACGGCGCCAGGGATCAACTCTATCTGGCCCTTCGTCTGGCTGCGCTCGATCGATATCTTGAGCAACATGAGCCTATGCCCCTTATCCTGGATGATTTGTTGATTACCTGCGACAATGATCGCGCGGCGGCGATTCTCCCAGAACTGGCCGAACTGGCCCAGCGCACCCAAATATTTCTCTTCACCCATCACAACCATCTCGTTGAAATTTGCCGTGAAACCATAGGTGAAGACACTTTCCATCTCCATCAACTGAATACTAACCTCAGTGAAGAAGGCAATTAACGCTATGACAATACTCGAATCCATCCTAAGACATTTACGCAGTGCAGCCTTATACAACAAACACGAGCTGGCCGCTCCACGCGTCATCCTTTGGCCGGATGAAGAGAGATTGTGGACCCAGTGCATCGAGCCACTGCGGGCGAGCTATCCCGCCCTGTGGTCGCTCGGAGATTATGCTCCCGACAAAGCAACAGGCCCGGCGGCCTGGCTGCGATATCAATTGGAGACGCAAGGCGGAGAGGATGTACCGGTGATCTATCTGCCCGACATCGGACGTACCGTTTTCCGCAGCGCAGACCAATGCCCGAATCAGGCGAAGCATTTATTTGCGCTGCAATTCCAGGGGCAATTCTGGACGCAGAAGAACGGGAAAAACTGGACGCCCTTTGCGTTCTTTTCGAGTCCACTGGGTGGACTCGGTTTGGATGTCTCCGGCGATCAGGACACGAAGAAGGCGATTCAGGAGAGCTTGCCGAAGTTGCTTGAAATCGAGTTGGATGCACTGCAAGGGCGCAAGCTGGAAGCGGGGGACTTCCGCGCCATCGTCACGAAGGACCCTGTGCGGACGCTTTTATGCTGGATGGGAGACCCAGTCAAGATCAAACTGGAACTGGAGAAATCAGGATCGGAGTGGACCAGTTTCTGTGCCGTCTGCCGAGATGATTATGGCTTCAATCCGGAGAAAGATGGCGCGATCACTGCTGGCGAAAAGCTGACCAGTGCCAAGGCTTCGTGGGAATTGGCCTGGGGACGCTACAAGGAAGCGCCACGCGCCTATCCGGGTGTGAAAGATCTGCTGGAATCGAAAGGGCAGTTGCCCCTTTTTGAGGCGGCGAGCGAATACAAGCCGAGTTCCAATCGGCAAGAGGAAGGGCGTCTGGAGAGAGACCTCTGCGCCCTGTCGTCGGCCTCTCCAAAGGATGCCCTCGCGAAAATCCATAGCCTTGCTGATGAGCATTCCCCTCGCTCCTCCTGGGTCTGGGCAACCTTAGGGGAATCACCGTTAGCGATGGCCATCGGCCACTTGCGAGACCTTGCAGATGTCATAGAGGCCTCCGGAAATCCTTCCACCTGGGAGGCGCTGGCGGATTACTACGCGACACTTGGGTGGAAAGCGGATTGCAGCGTATTGCAAACCCTGAACACAGCACGGTCTACTGCCGCCGCCAAGGCGGTGACTGTTGCTATTCGGGCAATCTATCTCCCGTGGCTTGAAAAGTTTTCGACACTTACCCAAGCGTTGACAACTACTTATCCCGCCACTGGGCCACAGACCTGTCGCACCTTGCCGGCCGAGGAAGGCACGGCCTATCTTTTTGCCGACGGTCTGCGTCTGGATGTAGCGCGGATGCTGGAAGAAAAACTCATCTCCTCAGGTTTAGAGGTGAGATTTGAACATGGATGGTCCGCACTCCCGACGGTTACCGCAACTGCTAAGCATGCCTGGATGCCGCTTGCGGGAAAATTAGGTGGCCCGCTGGAAGGGGAAGGGTTTGAACCGAAAGAGCAATCAACCGGGAAGACAATTACTCACGCGCGGTTCAAGCAACTTATCGAAGAACTGGGGATATCCTTTCTGACAACTGATGTAATCCTTTTTCCAACCGGGTGCGCCTGGACAGAGTTTGGTTCTATCGATACCTACGGCCATGATCAGGGCGCAAAGTTGGCATGGAGGGTTGAAGAAGAACTTGCCGGTTTGCAGCAACGGATACTCGAACTCATTGATGTTGGTTGGACAAAAATAAAAGTAATCACGGATCACGGTTGGCTCCTTCTCTCCGGCGGGTTGCCCAAAGCAGAACTGCCCAAGCATCTGACCGCATCCCGATGGAAACGCTGCGCCATCCCAAGCGCAGGTGCCCAGCACGGACATACGATGACCTCATGGTTTTGGGACGCCGCTGAAGCCGTTGTTCTGGCTCCCGGTGTATCATGCTTTGTAGCCGGGATGGAATACGCGCACGGCGGGCTTACCTTGCAGGAGGCATTGATTCCCTCTCTGACGGTCTCAACCAAAGAAGGCGGTATAAAGTCTGTTGTCCTGAAAGATATGAAGTGGTCGGGAATGAGGCTGAACATGATCTGGGAAGGCGCGGCAGGACTCACTGTTGATCTCCGCAGTAAAGTCGCGGATGCCTCAACCAGCTTTGCTACATCCACAATGACTGCGGCAGAAGACGGTCAGAAGACCAGCCTTCTGGTGGCAGATGACGAGGCTCTGGGCGCAGCGGCCTTCATTGTGGTTATGGATGATAGCGGCCAACCCATTTTTAAACATTCTGTAGTCATTGGAGAAAACTAACATGCAACTCGACGCACTGGACCAAATAGCTGCCAAGGCATTCGAGGGATACCTCGTTCGCAAAGACCTCGTTCGCAAATTCAAAGGACAATATCCGGTGCCCACCTATGTGGCTGAGTTTCTTTTAGGCCGATATTGTGCCAGCGTGGACGAGTCAGAAATCCAGGAAGGGCTTGCCATCGTGCAACGACAGTTGGCCAGCCGTACGGTCCGGGCAGGCGAGGAAGAACTGTTCAAAGCCCGTGCAAAAGAGCAGGGCCGCGTTAAACTCATCGATCTCATCAAGGCCCGGCTGGATGCCAAAAACGATTGTTTTCTGGCCGAACTCCCCAGTGTGCGGCTCAACGATGTGCGTATTTCAGATGAATTGGTAAATACACACGATCGCATGCTGACTGGAGGTTTTTACGCGGAGGTGGATCTCACTTACGATCCAAGCATTGCTGAAGAAAAGAGCGGGCGTCCTTTCGGCATCGAGTCCCTGCGCGAAATACAACTCTCGAAGAGCGATGTGCTGGAAACCCTGTACCAAGGGAGATCACTCTTCACGTTCAAGGAATGGAGGGACTTACTCCTTCGCAGTGTGGGGTTGGAACCGTCGATTCTTGGTGAGCGAACGTGTGATGTCATGTTTCTCCGCATGGTTCCGTTCGTGGAAAACAACTATAATGCGGTGGAACTTGGTCCCCGGGGGACAGGCAAAAGCCATCTCTACCAACAGGTTTCGCCCTACGCGCATCTTGTTTCAGGTGGCAAGGCTACCGTCGCAAAAATGTTCGTGAACAACGCCAATGGCCAGCGCGGCCTTGTTTGCCAATACGACGTAGTTTGCTTCGATGAAGTTTCCGGCATCTCCTTCGATCAGAAGGACGGTGTGAACATCATGAAGGGCTACATGGAGTCGGGAGAATTTAGCAGAGGCAAGGAGAGCATCCGTGGCTTCGGTGGGATGGTCATGGTGGGCAACTTCGAAGTCGATGTGGAATATCAGCAACACATCGGTCACTTACTCGGGCCACTTCCGCCAGAGATGCGAGATGACACGGCCTTTATGGACCGCATCCATTCCTATATTCCAGGCTGGAATGTGCCGAAAGTAAGCCGCGAGCAATTGACCGAGCATTTTGGCCTGGTCAGCGATTTCCTTTCATCTTGCTGGAACCATCTGCGTTCACAAAGCAGGGTCAACAAGCTCCAAGGACGTATCCAATTCGGTGGCGCCTTGAGCGGACGCGACGCATCCGCAACGCATAAAACGATGAGTGGGCTACTCAAGCTGGTGTTCCCAGATCCCGAAGCCGACATCCCCGACGAGGCCATCGAGTGGGCCGCCAAGCTCGCTCTGGAATGCCGACGAAGGGTGAAGGAGCAACAAAAGCGCATCGGGGCTGCCGAATTCCGAAACACCCATTTCAGCTTCACCATGATCCCCGATGGAATGGAGCAATTCGTCTCAACCCCTGAACTTCATAGAGAGAACAGCGTTGGCAGTGATCCGCTGCCTGCCGGTCAGGTATGGGCGCTGTCTCCAGGTGGCACGGATGAAAATCCCGGACTTTTCCGCATTGAAGTGACGGAGGGGCCAGGAAGTGGGGTGAAAATTCTCAATCAAAGTCCACCGGGGCCGCTCAAAGAGAGTGTGCGCTGTGCCGAACAGAATCTCTATGCCAGAGCAAAGGAACTGGTCGGTGATCGTGATCCGCGTTCTCATGAGTTCACCATCCAATTCCGTGCCTTTGATGTCTGTAAAAGTGCGGCTGCGACGGGAATCTCCATCTTAATCGCTATGAGTTCCGCGCTTGTCGAACGCAGCCTCGAAGGGGGGCTCGTCATCGTTGGCGGACTCAATCTCGGGGGCTCCATCGAGCCCATTTATAATGCCGTCAGCATCATCGAACTTGCTGCAGATAAAGGAGCGCAAAAAATACTTATGCCTGTCTCTTCACGTAAACAACTCTTTGACCTGCCTGATGAGTTGGCCACCAAAGTCACCGTCGTTTATTATGCCGATGCAAAGGATGCCCTGCTCAAGGCGCTCAGTGAGTAATAAATGAGTCGGGAGAAGTAAAGTTAATGGGGGTCAAATCTACGTTTAGGTAAAGTGGTCAGATCTACTCTTGGCTTTTGTGAAATCGTAAACGTGTACGGGTCAGCTCTCCGTTTGACTTTTGTTAGATCAGTAAATACTCCAGGAAATACGAAATGAAGGGTTTTACCCCGACCGCATAAAGCCACGGCTTTAATCCAGACTTTTTGTGGTCGGGATTGTGGTCTGGATTACGATCGGGGTGTCGTGCTCCATCGGCATCACGGATAATGATTGGTTTGCATGCGTAACCCTGCTGAAGCAGGATTGATCTAAGGCGCAGGGCTTAAGGCTCAAGGCGATCACATCTGATTGGGCACAATAAGGATGTTTAATGGAAGGTGCAACACCAGACCCTGCAGTGTTATTGAAACTTGCCAAGACACGAATGCCCTTTGGGAGATATAAGGGGCGTCTACTCATCGATCTTCCCGAGCCATATGTCATATGGTTTGCGAAAAAAGGCTTTCCGGAAGGGGAACTGGGTCGGATGCTAAACACATTGTATGAAGTGAAGATGAACGGTCTTGAGTATCTTTTCAAGCCTTTGAGATGATTAATGGGAAAGGGGTCAGCCGATGATTTGCGCAGATAGACTAATGGAACTCCAGTGAAAAACCTTGATGTTTTAGGTGGTGTATGTAATCTACAGACAAATCAATTGTAAAGGAGATTTTTTAATGAAAAATATAGAAATGACCGTTGAAGGAGAGGCCCTTATCATTAAAGTAGATTTATCCAAGGACTTCGGTCCATCTAAGTCAGGCAAGACCATCATAATAGCTTCCACGGAAGGAAACGTGTCTGTCCCGGAAAGGAATGAAAAGATAGGGTTGAATATTTATCGTTACCCTGATTGAGCATTGTTTTCACCCAGCTCCAAGAAATAAAAGAGAACTAAACCGCCCTTAAATATTTAAATTGTAGCCCGGGGTCGAGCCATGAATTTGGGGTCAAACCCCAGTTAAATACGCTACGCTTGTTTTCTTCGAAAAATTTAACCCCGATGGAATAAAAGGAAAAATAACATTCCACCCCAGTACGATCTACCGGACCTACGGGGTAAATTGGGCAGGCGGGGTAAACCCGCCATAGGCGGGAAATCCTGAACTATTAACTAAGATAAGGCCTTTATTATTCACGTCGCCATGGGGAATGAGGATTTTCGTGATAGGTTTTTTTCTTATGAAACCGATAATGTCGGCCAAGGGAATGTAGGAATGCGTGCTGTGACAATAGAGGCGATTGCTTTGACTCCATTTGAAGAACAGAAAGTCATAATAGATGAGTTAGAGCGTAGTTTTTCAATGGCAGATAGAATTTGTACCCAAGTAAATGAAGATTTAAAAAGAGCTGATCGTCTCCGCCAATCCATCCTGAAAAAGGCTTTTTCGGGTAAATTGCTCCCATCGGCTGATGAATATGAGAAAGAAATTTCCCATGAGCTGCCCATGGCTGCCGAAGCTGTTGCATCCTATGGCACTGAGTCCTGAACATTAAGACTCAAATGAAAAAATCTTCCCTTTTGCAAAGGAGGAAGTTAAAATCGAAAGCACTCATTTGATCAATGAACATATCAAAAACATTTATTCTGAAGGAAAATTGATTCCGGGGGCAACTATTAGGAAATTCAGAATAGTTCAAGAAGAGGTATGATGAAAAGAAATTCATCTTCAGAGAATCAACATATTGAATGGAAAGTATCCTGGAGAGACGAGTATATCAAGTGGATTTGCGGTTTTGCCAATGCTCAGGGAGGTACGCTTGTCATTGGTAAAAATGACAAAGGGAAAATAACCGGAATCCGGAATGCTAAAAAACTTCTGGAAGAAATTCCCAACAAAGTCCGGGATCTTCTGGGCATTATTGTTGAAGTGAATCTCCGGGTTTCCCGTAAAAAAGACTATATTGAGATCGTGGTGGAGCCGTATCCCTACCCGATCAGTCATAAGGGCAGATATTATTTTAGGAGCGGCAGCACCCGGCAGGAGCTGAAAGGCGCGGCCCTTGACAAGTTTCTCCTTAAAAAACAAGGGAAACGCTGGGACGGTGTGCCGGTTCCCCATGTCAAGGCGGATGATTTCAGCAGTGAAGCGTTTGATCGGTTTAAAAATCTGGCTAAAAAAAGCGGCCGCATGAGCGAGGCCGTGCTTCAAGACAGGAATGATGCGATTGTCGACAATTTACAGCTCAAAGAAACCGACTTTATCAAACGGGCGGCCATATTGCTATTTCATCATGATCCTGAAAAATATGTAACAGGCGCTTTTATTAAAATCGCATTTTTCAGGACTGATGCAGACCTTCTGTATCAGGATGAAGTGCACGGCAATCTTTTTGAGAAGGCCGATAAGGCCCTGGACCTTTTGCTGACCAAATACCTGCGGGCCTATATTGACTATGAAGGTATTACGCGGGTGGAAAAATATCCGTTTCCTAAAAACGCCCTTCGGGAAGCTCTGTTAAATGCCATTGTGCACAAGGATTACAGCAGCGGCGTTCCCATTCAGATCAGTGTTTATGAGGATAAAATTTATTTTTGGAATGACGGCCAGTTGCCTGAAGACTGGACAATCGAGCGTTTATTAACCAAACACCCCTCAAAACCCTACAATCCCCTTATTGCTAATGCCTTTTTCAGGGCCGGCTTGATTGAGTCGTGGGGCCGGGGCATTGAAAAAATGCAGGCAGAATGTAAGGAAGCAGGTGTGTCTGCGCCAATCTTCAATTATGATATGCCCGGCCTTATGATTGAGTTCAGATCAAAAAACGTAAAAAGTTCACCGAAAAGTTCACCGAAAAGTTCGGGGAAAACAGGGGTTCAAATAATAAGATTAATGGACAAAAATTCTTATATAACCATACCGGAACTGGCAGAAGCCCTTGGCATAACAACACGCGCAATCGAAAAACAGATTTCCAGCTTACGAAAAAACGGGCAATTAAAGCGAATAGGGCCAGCCAGAGGCGGCCACTGGGAGGTAACAATAAAGGAAAATGATTAATAAATTTACAAATCGTGATAAAAATATATTTTGTGTGTAGAAATTCATCTAATTATAGCCCGGGGTCGGGCCATGGTAACTAATTGAAATGCTTGGAGAAAGGATACAAAAGGAACCCAAGGGGGGGCTATAATCGCATTTTCAGGCCCTCAATGAACCTTTTAGGGTCGCGCTCTTATCTCTAACTTGTTCTAAAACAGATCGCCTTCTGCGAGAGAGAATATGGACGACTGGTGTGATCAACAAGATCTTGTTCCTGGTGGAGATCAAATTTACCGCTGCTCGAAATGTGGCAAGAGGCTTCACCCTCGAAAAATATTCGGAAGCGATGGTGAGTTTGTAGAGTGGAGGTTGCCACCCCATAAGAAAAAGGGGCACAAGATTAGGGCAATAAAGGCCCGTAAGCGCAAAAGGCTGAACGAAAAAGCCGCGGGCCGACTCCATTCTTAATGGAATAAAGAGCAAGGAATTACGGCCCACTCTCTGCTGATTTTTATGCCATTTTTACCAACTACAAAAAACGAACTGCGAAATCTCGGATGGGATCAGCCTGATATAATAATTGTCTCAGGCGACAGTTATATTGATTCTCCCTACATAGGTACGGCTGTAATAAGCCGGGTCCTTTCAGACGCTGGATTCAGGGTCGGAATAATCGCCCAGCCGGATGTCATATCAGGAAAAGACATAACACGTCTCGGTTTTCCGAGGCTTTTCTGGGGAGTTACCGCCGGGTCTGTTGATTCCATGGTCGCCAACTATACGGCCACGGGAAAACGAAGAAAATTGGACGATTATACGCCCGGAGGAATCAACAACCGGAGACCGGACAGGGCAGTTATCGTTTACATAAATCTTATCAGGCGGCACTTCAAGGGGAGCAGCATCCCAATAGTATTAGGAGGTATTGAGGCGAGCCTGAGACGGATAAGCCATTATGATTTTAAGTCGGATAGTATCCGCAGTTCGATACTCTTTGATTCAAAGGCCGACCTGCTCGTTTACGGGATGGGAGAAAAGAGTGCCGTCAGCCTGGCACGTGCTATGGACGCCGGCGCAGATTACCGGGACATCAGGGGTATATGTTACATCTCCAGGGAGAAACCCGATGATTATATAGAACTCCCTTCATATGAGGAGGTACTGAATGACAGGAAAAAGTTTATTGAGAGCTTTCACCTATTTTATCACAATAATGATCCGGTAAATGCGAGGGGCCTTGTTCAGAAGCATCAAAACAGATATCTCATACAAAATCCGCCGTCGCATATAATGTCGGAGAGGGAACTCGACAGGATATATGAACTGGATTTTGAAAGAGACCTTCATCCCTTTTATAAAAAAAGCGGTCATGTAAGGGCCTTGGATACTATCAGGTTTTCCATTCCGACACACAGAGGGTGTTACGGCGAATGTAACTTCTGTGCCATCGCGATGCACGAGGGAAGAACTGTCCAGTCACGAAGCATTGGGTCAATTATAGGAGAGGCTAAACGGATCGCTGGATTACCGGATTTCAAGGGATACATTTCGGATGTCGGTGGCCCAACCGCTAACATGTATGGTTTTGAATGCAAAAGAAAACTTGAAAAGGGAAGCTGTACTGACAGGAGATGCCTGTTTCCAGAAATCTGTCCGAATCTTAAGCCCGACCACAGCAGGCAGATTGAACTTTTAACCAAAATCCGGCAGATTGACGGGATAAAAAAGGTCTTCATTGCCTCAGGCCTCAGGTATGACCTGTTGTTTAATGATCGAAGGCATTGCATAAAGTACCTTGAAGAGATTGTGTCGCACCATGTATCCGGCCAGATGAAAGTAGCCCCTGAACACACCCGAAGAAACGTACTTGACTTAATGGGGAAACCTGATACGGATTCGCTTCTTGAGCTGAAGACGATCTTTGACCGTTTGTCAAGGTTGGTTTCAAAAAAGCAATTTTTGACCTATTACCTGATCGCAGCACACCCGGGATGCAATCTTGATGATATGCGGAAACTGAAAACCTTCGCAAATGAAAAGCTTCGAATTAAACCCGAGCAGATACAGATATTTACCCCTACCCCCTCTACATATTCAACGCTCATGTACCATACAGGGTTAGATCCTTTTACTGGAAATAAAATCTTTGTGGAAAAGAGTCTCAGGGGGAAGGAGAAACAGAAAGCGGTTATTACAGGGAAGAGCTGAGGCATTTAATTCAAGGAGGGTGTCAAACCCAATGGGCCATCTCGACGATGATCTCTTTTGGACTGGATATTTTTGCTGGCCACAGTGTTTCAGCACCGTATCAATATCTTGCCAGGCTTTTTTTCGTTTACCCACCATACATTTTAAATGAGTGGGATAGTTCAAACTTGTGCCTTTTTTGCTGTTAGGAATTTTTTAAAAGTGGACTATTTACAAATTAAAAGTGGACTCCACTATGAAGCAATACTTTATTACCTGTAAACAAGAACAACTATAACAACACCGAGAATGAATG
>Ga0233415_10000241_pt1 | contig 26965 bp, 32 predicted proteins | sample Na_anoxic_12_MG_FD_188631 | JGI IMG/M metagenome (GOLD analysis project Ga0233415, IMG submission 188631) | Seawater microbial communities from Saanich Inlet, British Columbia, Canada - Na_anoxic_12_MG | ecosystem: Environmental > Aquatic > Marine > Inlet | place: Canada: British Columbia...
CAATTCTGTGAGAGTCTTTAATCGGAATAAGAGTGCTTAGGTTGTGTAGCCAAGCGAAGACTGTTCAGCATGCGGGTTCGACTCCTGCCTCTCACGGTTAATTCATTCAAACATAAGCCCACACTAGCATGAAAATCAACCGACAGTTACAAATAGAAGGCGAAAATATAGCAGAACATTACTATAAGGAAAACGATTACTATTTGTACAAACGTGTTGGATTTGCACCGATAACTTCTGAATATCAACTAAAACCAGACGAATTGGCCAACATATACAAAACCGGCAAAATTTGCAGAATTCGAAGGATAAACAAAAGGAAGTAGAAACATGTTGCACGCAAGAAAAGATTATCAAAAGCGGGTTCAAGATTCGGCAAATTTAATTCCTGAAGACGAACCTTGCGTTTTACTCAGAGGTCAAGATAAACTTGCCTGTCAAGCAATTGAATATTATGCATTTCTTTGTGAGCAAAATCAAGCACCTGAAATTGCTGCTAAAATGAAAACTCACGCAAAACTAATGAACGATTGGCCTAAAAAGAAAATACCAGATATGCCAAAAGGTGTATAATGAACGTAAAACAACTCAGACCTGCCTCAGAACTTGCCAGAATGTTTGGCGTTAAAAGTCTCATATACGGCGGACCGGGAACAGGTAAAACGCCTATGGTTAAAACGTTGCCGCGTCCTGTTATGTGTGTCATTGAGCCGGGCATGTTGTCAATGCGCGACGCTAATACTATACCAGCTTGGGAAGCAAACACACCTGAACGGATTGAAGAATTTTTCACATGGGCTTTAACATCAACTGAAGCAAAGAACTTCGACACAATAGCAATTGATTCAATTAGCCAACTATGCGAAGTGTTTTTAAAACAAGAATTAGACAGGCAAAAGCACGGCCTTAAGGCTTATGGCGAAATGGCAAGGCGTGTTATGGATTTGGTAAACGCTCTGTACTACACTCCGCAAAAGCATGTCTATCTTATTGGTAAATTACATGCTGGTGAAGAAAACGGTGTTAGCATGAAAAAACCGTATTTTCCCGGCAAAGATTTAAACATCAAAATTCCACATATGTATGATGAAATTCTATATGTAGGGGAAGCAAACATAGTAGGGCAACCCAAACCAATTATGGCAATAAGAACCAAGCCCATTTTCGGAATAGTAGCCCGTGACAGATCGGGCAAACTTGAAGAACTAGAACCAACAGATGTAGGAGCGATTTTTACCAAGTGCATGTCTTAAAGTAAGGCATAAACCAAAAAAGCATACAAAGGAGTTAAGCTAGAATGGCTCAACTAATGCAACCGTTTGACGCAAGTCAACATGACCCAACACAAAGCGCCGGACAAATGCCAATTGGTAAGCATCCGGTTGTCATCACAAGCAGTGAAATCAAAGCCACAAATGCAGGTGATGGGGGAATGTTGGTTTTCAACCTCCAAATCATCGACGGACCGCAAAAAGGTGGAACGGGTGTTTATCGCTTGAACCTGTATCACCAGACGAACGAACAAACCGTTCAGATTGCACATAAACAACTGTCTGCAATTTGCTATGTAATAGGCGTGTTCAATGTAGCAAACACCGAACAAATGCACAACATACCTTTTGTTGTTGAAGTCGGACCACAGAAAAACGATCCTCAATACACAGAAGTTAAGAAAGTGTATGACATGCAAGGCAACGAACCCGGCAAAACGGGGCAAGCCGCACCTGCTGCACCTGCTGCAACTACGCCTGCTGCTGTCGCACCGGTTCAACCCAACGTTGCCCCTGCTACGCCTCCAGTAGCTACGCCAACTGCACCAGCGCCTACAGCATGGGCAGCACCAGCGGAAACAGCACCGCCGCCTAATGCAGCAGCACCGGCAGCATGGACGCCCGCACCGGCAGCAGGTGGAGCAACACCCGCCAATGCTCCTGCCGCTGGCGGAAAAGCCCCTTGGGAAGCTTAACTACTGTCGGCTAGCGCCAGGAAGGCAAAAGGCGGCAGAGGTGCATAAACCTTTGTCGCCTTTATTCAATTTAGCTTGTGACGGGCTAATTCAGATTAAACCCTAACAAGAGCCTCACTAGTAAGCAACAATAATGATTAAATTCTAGTTGACCGAAAATGCTTGTTGGGGTTTAATTTTTAACTTTGAAAGTGATAAACAAATGACTGACTTAAACGCTCCCGGTGTAGCTAAAGCTTTATCAAAACGAATCTTAGAAGACATAGACGAATATTGCATTAAATTATACGACGATGGACACAGAACACATTTAGGGGCTAGTCTAATTGGTGATGAATGCAAGCGCAAATTGTGGTATGTTTTCAGATGGGTTAAATCCGGATTGTTTGACGGCAGAATGCTAAGACTTTTTAACAGAGGTCACAGGGAAGAAGACCGCTATATTGAATGGCTTGAGGGTATTGGCGTGCAAGTGTGGGCAGATGATTTAGACAACTTTAAGCTAATATTGCATCAAGGCGGCGATTATGAAATAATGCCAATTGCTGCCGAAATTCCCTTATCTTCCGATTGTTGTGGACGTGATAAGCAGCATATCAAAAGAGCCAAAGCCGACTGTTTAGCATTCCCACAATATAGAATTAGCGCCGTTAGCGGTCATTTTGGAGGGTCGTTGGATGGTATTGCAAGACTTCCTGAACGATATGGTGTTAAAAACCCTGTTTTATTGGAGTTCAAAACGATAAACGATAAGGGACATAAGAAGTTAGTTAAAAGCGGTATGATAATAGAGAAGGCGCAACACTACGCGCAAACCTGTACCTATGGTGTTGAATACGGTTTATCACATGTTTTATACATGAGTACACACAAAGACACTGACACTATACACACAGAACTTGTAAAGCTAAATCATCATTTAGGTGAAGAAATGAAGCTTAAAGCCGAACAGGTTATACGTGCTATAGTTCCACCGCCTAAGCTATCCGAAAACGCAACATTTTTCAAATGCAAGTATTGTGATTTTGCAGATATCTGCCATTCAGGCGGAATATGCGAAAAGAATTGCAGAAGTTGCAAACACGCTATGCCTGCTGAAAATGCAGAATGGGTTTGCACGTTAAGTAATGAAATAATACCTAAAGACTTCATTCCATTAGCTTGTAACAATTATATGGCAATAACAAACAAATGTATGTAAACCGCTGGTATCAAGATGAAGGCGAGTATTCAATCTTTGATTACTTTCAAAGTGGAAATACAGGTAATCCTGTGGTTGCAATGCCTACTGGAACAGGTAAGAGTATTGTTATAGCTAACTTCGTTCGTCGCGTGTTCGCAAATTGGCCCAAACAACGCATAATGATGTTAACACACGTCAAAGAATTGATAGAACAGAATGCTGAAAAACTAATATCAGTTTGGCCTACTGCCCCGCTTGGTTTTTACTCTGCTGGTCTTAAGTCCAGAAACACAATTTTACCTATCATCTTTGGCGGCGTGCAATCAGTATCAAAGGCTATTAAAAAGAGTGTTGAAAGTTCAGATGGTATCCCTTTACACATGAAACATTTTGGTTTTCGTGACTTGGTTATAATAGATGAATGTCACCTATTAAGCCCTAAAGAAGATTCAATGTATCAGTATGTAATCAACGAACTTTTGAAGATAAACCCCAACCTGAAAATTATAGGTTTCACCGCTACGCCTTACAGATTAAAACAAGGTATGATAACAGATGAAGGCGGATTGTTTACAGATATTTGCTATGATGTTACAAAAATTGATTCATTCAATAGATTAATTGCAGAAGGATTTATATCACCGCTAATCCCAAAAAGAACAAGTACGGAAATCGACGTTTCCGCTGTTGGATTAGCTAGAGGTGATTTCAATTCGAAACAATTGCAAGCTGCTGTTGATAAGGATGAAATAACATACGCTGCTGTTAAAGAAACGGTTGAACAAGGATACGACCGCAAATGTTGGCTTGTGTTCGCTACTGGAGTAGATAACGCCGAACATATAGCATCAATGTTAGATAGTTTCGGTATACCTGCTGCTGCATGTCATAGTAAGCTAAAAGCAAAAGAAAACGATATTCGAATTCAAGCGTTTAAAAACGGTGAATTAAGAGCATTGGTTAACAACAACAAACTAACAACAGGTTTCGACCATCCACCTATTGACTTAATTGCAATGTTACGCCCTACATTATCACCGGGATTATGGGTGCAAATGCTTGGACGTGGAACAAGACCTTCACCCGACACAAACAAAGAAAATTGCTTAGTTTTAGACTTTGCAGGCAACACCCGCCGATTAGGTCCAATCAACGACCCTGTTAAGCCCCGTAAACCCGGCAAAGGTGGAGGTGATGCACCGGTTAGAATTTGCGAATCGTGTGGGGTTTACAATCATGCTTCGGCTAGAATATGTATTTCTTGCGGTGCTGAATTCACATTTGAAAACAAATTATTCACAACAGCAGGAACAGACGAACTGTTAAGAAGTGATGCACCAATTGTTGAATACTTTGAAGTGCAAAAATGTCTTTACCGATTGCATGAAAAGAAAAACAAAGAAGGTATTAGAATTAAACCGCCGTCAATGAAAGTATCGTATTTTTGCGGTCTTCGAATGTTTGACGAATGGATATGTCTAGAACATTCAGGTTTTGCAGGAAAAAGGGCTAGAGACTGGTGGAGGCAAAGACATGCAGAAGAACCGCCGCCGACAGTTTATCAAGCTTTAGAAAAAGTTTCTCAACTTCGCGTCCCAACTCGCATTAGAGTTTGGGTTAATAAAAAACACCCTGAAATATTAAGTGCAGAGTGGTAAATTATGATGAGAATTAGTGTTAGAAATTGGTATCTAAGCTCAATAGATAATATTGACAAAAATAAAAGTATTGAAAGAAATTGTCATTCTACTCAATTTGGCTCAACTATAAATGAACTAATGATAGAAATGCAAAGAGGCGACAGAAGGCGTATTTACAGAAAACTTGAATATTTGGTAGACAGGGAAATTTTAAGCAAAAGGAAATGCGCCGGTCAAAACGTTTATTATATTAAAAACAGGTTGAAATAAAATGGAAATTGAAAACAACATACCATTGCCAAGTGAAAACGAATGGTCAGAACCAACAGAAACATTAGAGAAAAAACCTAAACACAGAGCAAGACGAAAGAAGAAAGCACCAAATCCTGCACAAAGTTTGTTAGATGCAATTAAGTTTATTAAACCTTGTCAAAAGAAAGCAGGAACGCCTCAACAGCAATTTTGTTGTATTAGAGGCAATTGGATTGCAGCATCAAGTAACTTTATGACAATTGGCGCAAAAGTTGAAGAGGATTTAGAGGCTTGCCCACAATCAACGCAACTAGAAGAAGCCTTAAAACAAGTTGAGCATACTGTTTCAATAGCTCAAGTATCCGAAACTACACTTTCTGTTGTAAGTGGTGAATTAAAAGCCTTAATTCAGTGTGTTAACGCGGATCAAATTGCAATTACTCCACCTGATGCGCGAGTTGCTTTTTGTGACGACAGAATAAAGGACGCTTTCAGCGTTTTAGCGCCCTTGGCGACCGAAGGGGCATCTAATGCCGTTTACGCCTCTGTGCTGCTACAAGCAGGCTCTGCTGTGGCAACGAATGGCCCCGCAATGGTAGAATACTGGCATGGAATCGACCTACCTACCATCCTTGTACCAAAACAGGCAGTTGCGGCCATTGCCAAGACTAAAAAGAGCTTGACCGGTTTCGGCTATTCCGGTCCTTCTGCAACGTTTTGGTTTGAAGATGATTCATTTATCAAAACACAACTTTACAATGAACAATACGTTAACTATGAACAACACCTTAAAAGAGACGACCTTAAACCAATTGAACTACACGAAGACTTTTTCAAAGCAACTAAGACTATTGCAAAGTTCACAAAAAGCGGTATAGTATACTTTGAAAATGGTAAACTAGCATCACATGAATTAGAGCAAGAAGCGTCAACGTATTCAATTGAAGGTTTACCCGATGGATTAAGTTTTAACACCAAATGGTTGTTAATGGTCGAATCTGTTTTTAAGAAAGTACACTTTGATTGTACTAATCGCGTAGAAGGTGACTATATTTTACCTATGGCTTATTTCTTTGGCGATAGTGCACGCGGCGTTGTACTAGGCGTTAAAGGTAAGATTGCATCAGATTTAAAGGTTGACAATGGAACAAAATGAATTAGGCTTTATAGTTGCTAAAGCAGACAAGAAAATAGACTATTCTCAAGCGTCAAGACTTAAGTTAAAAGACGTTGAATTCATGACCAACAAAGAATTAAGGTCTGTTCCTCCCGGAAGTGTGATGATATTTGATGTAGAGTGTTATGTAAACTTCTTCTACATTGCTTTTAAGTGTCTTTCAAATGGTAAGTTTGTAGCCTTTGAGCGCTCACCTGATTTTAATTTTAATGAAACCAAACTCGCTTGGATGCTATGGCGCTTTTGTATTGTGGGCTTCAATTCACGCAATTACGATTTACCTATAATATCGTTAGCGTTGAAAGGTGCAACGTGCAAAGAATTAAAAAGAGCAACTGATTTTATAATTAAGTTCAATAACACACCTTGGACTTTCGAAAAACATTACGGTTTAAAGATCCAAAAATACAACCATATAGATTTGATTGAAGTTGCACCGCTACAAGGCTCTTTAAAACTGTATGCCGGTCGTTTGCACTGTAATACAATGCAAGATTTACCGTTACCACCTGAACATGTTTTAACCGCTGAAGATGCTCAGGTTGTGCGGCCTTATTGCTGTAACGATTTAGACAACACTGAGCTTTTATTTAACAAGCTCGCACCTGAGATAAAACTTAGAACTGAAATGTCTGAAGAATACGGTGTTGATTTACGCTCTAAATCAGATGCGCAAATAGCAGAAGCGGTTATAAATAGCGAATTGCAAAAGGTTTTAGGATGCTATCCGAAAAAGCCAAAAGTTGATTTAAATCAAGTATTGAAATACAACATTCCTGATTTCATTTGTTTCATGAGCCCACACTTGAAAGATATGCTTGAAACAGTTAGAAACACTGAATTTTACTTGGATAAAAACGGTTCACCGATTATGCCGCCTGAACTGGAAAAGATGAAAGTTCAAATAGGCAAAGGCGTTTATAAAATGGGCATGGGAGGATTACATAGCCAAGAAAAGAACGCTGCTCACAAAGCCGACGAAAATACAATATTAGCCGACAATGACGTTGCTTCATTTTACCCGCGAATCATCCTAAATCAAAGCTTACACCCGCCGCATTTAGGGGAGGCTTTTTTAGAGGTTTATAACAGCATTGTTGAGACAAGGATTAACGCAAAAGGCGAAGCTGCAAAAGCCAAGAAAGCAGGCGATAGAGACGCGGCCAAAAGATGGAAAACAATAGCAGACAGTCTTAAGATTACTATCAACGGAAGCTTTGGTAAAATGGGTAACAAGTACTCAACTTTGTACGCTCCGCAACTAATGCTTCAAGTTACATTAACCGGTCAGCTTGTGTTACTTATGTTAATCGAAATGCTGGAAAAAGCAGGTATTGAGGTTGTTTCCGGCAACACAGACGGCATTATAGCAAAGTACGATAAAAGCCGCCATAATGATGTAAGATCCTTGATAAAAGCATGGGAAGATCATACTAACTTTGAAACTGAAGAAACACGCTATCTAGCAACATACAGCCGCGATGTAAATTCATATATAGCGCTTAAAGAGAAAGGCGACGACGAAGCAACTTTTTTAGATGATAAATTAGGATGTAAAACAAAAGGCACGTACTGTGAAAGGGGTTCTGCTCTTAACTCCACCTTATCTAAAAATCCAGAACATTTGATATGTTCAGATGCCGTTTTAATGTATTTAAAATATGGAACATCTGTAGAAAAAACCATTAAGGAATGTAAAGATATTCGACGTTTCGTTTCAGTTAGAAATGTAAAAGGCGGTGGAGAAAAAGACGGTGTATATCTTGGCAAGGTTGTGCGTTGGTATTACGCTAAAGGTGAGAACGGTTGTATCTCATATATAAAGAGTGGAAACAAGGTTGCAAAAACAGATGGGGCTAGACCCTTAATGGATTTACCGGACGAATTACCAAGCGACATAAATTACGATTGGTATATAAAAACCGCAACCGATATGTTATACGATTGCGGTTCTTTAAAACATCCTGAAACTGAAACACTATTTGATTTTTAGTCTTTTATTGCATTGCGTTCATCAATAAAAGAACTTACTTCACTTGAAATAGCAATTCCTTCCGTTTCCATTTCTTCAAGACAATCAAAGATCATTTGCAACTGTTTGTCGCGGTCTGCAATTTCTAAAATTTGCTTTCGCTTCTTTTCTCTTTTCTTTCGTTTTCCTTCTTCAATCAATTTTTCTTTTTGAACTTCTGTAAGATCAGTTTCTTTAATCAAAGTAAGATGCGGGTTGTCAGCTTCAAAAGCTTTTACAGTTCCGTAAATTTTAGCTTCAATTACTACACCGTTGTATTCAAAATATCGTTTTGTCATTGTGCTACCTTCCAAATTTTAACGTCTCCAAAAACATTATCTTGCGTATCGTTACCATCACGCCCCATTCTCACTGTTCCGCCTCCCGTCAATATATCAATTTTAACTTGAGGTGCAATTGTTTGAGTTGAGGCAATTGTAAACAAACCTCTTAGAGGTGCTCGTTTAGATGCGCTGCCAAAATGATCATTTAATCGTTGGGGTTCACCTATTGCTACATCGGCTGGAGTTCCGGTTGTTTGCCTAGCGCGAGCATTAATAGATATATTTCCAACAAAATCCAAAGAACCGTTAACGTCCGCTTCGATTAGATAAGTACCCGCTAACAAAGTCACCGCACCTCCTGAATGACTCCAACTAGGCGTATTGCTTATAACTGTAGCTGCTGGAATAGTAGTCCAAGAACTTGCAGAAACAGAAACTCCATCAGTTCCTGAGTTTTCACGATATTGCAACCATATCATTTCATCTACTGATAAAACAGCACCTGCTGCAAAGCGTGAATCGTCGCCTGCTGCAACGGTTCCGGCAACTGTACCGACATCCAGCAATGCAGCGTCGCCTAGACTTAATAGTGTGCGTTGAGCAGCAGCATCAGCAGCAGCTAACATAGCAAGCCCGTCTGTAGTAGCGTCAATCTCTTGAACGGTTCCGGCCAAACGCCCCAAAACCTTATTGTCTGCTGTCATGGCAAAATTAGCAGTGTTTGAAGGCTGAACGTCTGCAAGTTGACCCGAAAGGTCGGTTACATCAATTTCATCACTACCGCCGTTTTCATGCGCTGTTTTATGAGGTTCGAAACCTTGGAATACGCCCCATTTACCAGCAGCGTAATCAGTAGCAAAAACACCCGAAGTGTGGGCTTGCAACGCTATGTAAATAGTTCCGCTTTCGTCGGCCAAATCTTTAATATCATATGAAGTTGCTGTTAACCATGCTCCAGTATCGTTATATGACGAAATGCTCTGAATAGCTTGATACAACGATTGAATTTGCAAACCAAGCCTTGCAGTAACGGTCGTCGTTCCGTTTGTAACATCTTCTAACGTCTGTGCATCTTCTGCTGCATCTTCAAGTTCTTGTTTTGTTACTACTGCCATCTATTTAACTCCTAATTTCAATGGACATTTTATCTCAGATATCTTTTTTAAAGGTCTTAAATTACAAACTGTTCCACAGCCTGAAATGTGTTCGCATTTTACACAATTTTTATAATGCTTTTTGCGCAAGCTTTTAACTTTCAAAGTGTGCAACTCAACAGCTCTTTTTGTTGCTACTGATCGATTGGCTTTATTTCTTTTAAATGAAACTAAAGGTATTTTTCTATATGGTAGTTTTTTCATTAGCACGAATCTCCAACCGGATCAATGTAAATATCGTTTCCATTGCTGTCAATAGCAACAAAATCATCAAAAATTGTAGTAAAAGAAGGTGTTGCCGGAACTCCACCAGCTAACAAATAAACATCATTCGCTGCGTCTGCGTGAGCACCTGAATAAAGAATTGTAGAATCATATCTAACTGTAAGAACTCCACCGGTTCGGGAAAATTTCAATGTGTGTTGACCTGATGCCGCTGCAATTTGACCTTGGGAAGCACCGTTAATAATAGCTTCAACACGCCATGCATCCGAAGCGGAAAATTGAATAAAATCGCTACCGCTGGAAGAATTGATTACAAAATATACAATTTTAGGTTGAGTAAATACACCGGACAGACTGTCTATAGTAACTTTAACGCTAATTTCATCAAAATCACCAGCTTGAGAAGGCATATTACTGTCAAGTATCAAGGCTGATCCACCTGCTGAATAATTCATTGTAAGGACTCCTGAACCAATAACAGGAGTTCCACTTGATATAGCCCATTTAATCAAACCTGCAACGCTGCTTAAAGAATAGCTATTGCAAGCGCTAATTTCATCTAAGCCGTCAAATGTGTCAGAAGCGGGCCAACCTAGCAACTCTGAAAGATCGGCGGCAGGCGTTCCGCATTGATCTAAGAAAGCAACAGCCGATGGAGAAGACGCACTAAAAGAAACCCTTTCGCATCGCGCTAAAGAACCTGCAACGCATAGCCAAGCCGCCAAACCTAACGGTTCGCTATCTCTATCTACATTTGCAGCAAAACCGCCGCCTTCAAAGTTCCAAACTGAAGATTGAACAGCGTTCCCATATTCATCAACTATACCGTCTATATAATCTTCATCGTTTTCATAATATTCATCTGAATAGTTGATAGTCCTAACAACAGATGTAAAATTGTTTTGAGGTTCTTTTTCAGCAACTAAAAAAGCTTGCTCTCTAGTTGAAGCACTGCCTACAATCTGGTAAGTCGCTCTTGCAAACGCTTCAATGTCTAATGATAGAGGGGCTTTTGGCGCATTGGCTAAAACAACTATTCTATCTGTGGAACCTGCTGTAACGCCTATAGATTCAACCGATCCGTCTGCGTGTTGTAAGAATATAGTGTAAGTCTGAACACCGTCAAAAACATAAGCTTGTGAAAGCGTCAACTCTAAACCATTTTGTGAAATTACGTCACCGTCTTGTGTTCCCGGTCTTGTATTGTCAGCAACTAAAACTCTATCATTTAATATTAACAAATCTGCTTCTTGAGTTGCTTCAAATTCACTAGCTATATTTTGATGTTGAATTTTATTCCAAGCGCGCCAAGAATGAAAATAGGCTTGTATTTTGTTTCTAATACCTAACGTCTCAATCTTTTTACTATTGATAGCACTTCTATCAGCAGGTATATAATAAGTGACTAAAGCATCATCATCAGAATCAACATATTCCAATTCAACACCGTCATGATTATCTAAGTTGCCAAAGCGTAAAGTTCTTTGCTCAGTACCAGGCAATTTATTTCTATGATTAAACAATAATGTTGAATCTTCTGTTTCCTTTTCAAAGCTTAATTTAATAACGTTGCCGCGTCTATAAGCTTTGCAAAAAATACTAGTTGCAATTGATGAAGCACTTTCTTCAAAAGAAAGGTTTTCGTTATCAAAAGTGTAATTAAACTCAACAGCTTTTTCTAATCCAAAATATGCTTCAACTTCTGCAACCGTATCGTAAATATTATCAAAATCTATTTCAGAAACATCTCTATTTCCTATATAAGGATCTAAGCAAACTGCTGAAAATATTTCGTCAACTCTATTTGTGGGGAAAAGTTCAGTTGTAAAAGTTGACCCTGATACACGTTGTGGAATCTTTCTAGTAACCAACATGTTCAATTTGCGGCTTTTAATTGCTAAAGCACCTGCTGTTGCGTATGTAACAGAATGGACAGTTGTAACATTGCCAAAATCAGTTTCAGAAACTGGAGAAACGCCGTAAACATCACGCCATTTGATTTCATCAACAACACTCCCATTAAAAGTCAAGTCTGCATCAGTAACGCGACGTGCTCTAATTTGACAAGAACCGATAAAAGAAGGATCTGCATTTATTGTCAAAGCTCTTGAAGATCTTGTTGTCGCAGATCCTTCAACAGTTCCTTGAAAAAACTCAGACGGTCCACTTGGAGAACCTGAACCATTAACAGGAGTTAATTCAAGCTCGACTATAACATCAAATCTAGTTTGATTGGTACCATTATCCTTATACAAACCATTAAGCGCAACAAAGTTTGAAAAAACGCGGCTCAAGTCATCAATGTCAAAGGTGAAAGGTCCAATCCATTTTGAACCGGATGTTTCAAGTGTAGGGCTGATATAACCAGTTTCATTACCTGCAAAACTGGTTAATAAATTCCAATCAGTATTCACTGTAGCCGGATTAGATAAAACAATAATAGAAGATGAAACAGATAAAATTGCATAAGTTCCATCTAAATTAACAAAAGTTACGGTATCGTCATACAAAGCATTTGTTATTGTTAAAGCATCGCCCGCTTGAAAGTAATCGCTAAAATCCAAATCAGACGACAAAAGATGTATTTCATCAGGCGATACAAATTTAATATCGTTGTCGCCTATAACAGTACCTGAATTAGGAGCTCTTAAGACTTGACCGTTTACAGAATTTGAACGAACAGTTGAATATAAAGGTTCACCGATTACCGTCCCAATTCTTAATTGAGGTGCATCACCTGAATTAGGAGATGTGTTTGGTTCGAACACTTCAACAGAAGTTCCAGCAATATCTAATATCCTAGTTGTATCGTCTTTTACATCATTTTGATTTATATCATAATAACCGCGACCGATACACATATAAGAAAATTCAACTTCCTGATGATTTTCAAATACTTTATATGGAGCAGATAATAAATCAGGCGTTGAACGAACCGTTCCATATACGTCTGGAATTCTGCCATTAGGGCGTGCTCTGTTTTGTCTGTTTGAAAGTTCGTTGTTTGGGCTTTCTGTTTGAGTGTTTCTAACTGCTGGCGTAGGCGGTCCAGAGCCCAAAGAACTAGCATAGTTGTACGCAACAATTGCAACAACAATTGTAACAACCCAATATACTATACTTGCAGGATCACCAGGGTAAACAATTACATAAAAAGTCCCTTCTAAACTTTTCAAACGTTCAATGCCAGCTGTATCAGATGGAGTAACGTCACAACTTTCAGCAACTTGGTTGTGATAAATTCGCGCTGTATCAGGAAAAACACCATATCTTTCTTTTAAAAAAGCGCACAAATCATCAACATCAAAAGCTTCCCATGTTGAAGGATCAATTGAATTTTCTGCAAGTATTACCCTATTTAACATGTATAAAATCCAATTTTATTAAAACCTAAAGTTGCAATTTCTAAAGGCATGTATTGAACACCTTGTTTAGTTATATGCAAAACTCTATTTTTATAATACAAACCAACATGGGGTTCTTTGCCAAATCTTTGCATTAATACAATACACAAGCCTGTCGGCTTATCAAGCTTTTTGAACAAACGACGCAAGCTAAAAGGTACAAATCTATACTCAACAGGTAATAAAAAACCCGCCATTTTATCCTCAATATTGACACCTGTTAAGTGTTCCCACACTTCAACGACAAAATGTGCGCAATTGTAATTATCTTTATTGTAAGTTCTGCCAAGAAAACAATCAATGCTCATAAGAAACCACGCAACATTGGAAAGCGATCTATTTTATATAATTCGCCCGTTCTGTTTATATTCAAGGAAGGTGCTCTTGCTTCAAAACTAGAACCTTCTCTGTTAAAACTAAATGCGTCTACTTCTAACGTATAAGGACCTAACAAAGGAGCTGTCAAGTCGTCGCTTCTGTAAGTTCGATACTTAATTGTAGGCTTAGTTTCAAAACCACTTGCTGAGGAAATCGCATCTATTTCAACCGGCAACACTTCGCCCAAATCGCCTAAATCTATACGCAAACCAAAATCCAAATCTTCTCTATTGCCGACGTTGGTTATTTTCAAAGGGTAGTATGTGAATTCTTGAACTGATAAATCCTCAAGTGTAACTGTTACGCCGTTAGTTGCGTTTCTAACAATGTAATAAGTTTGAGTAAAATCGGGGTGTGAGATTTCCAACAGCTCAAGTTGAACTATACTTGATTTTGATGATAAAAAGAATTCGCTATAATCAGACATTATCCCGGCATGCTCCCCGGTAAATCAACATTTGTAAGTTGTTCAAGTTGGGCTAGTACTTCTTGAGCCGCTTCGTAGCTTCCATATTCATTATACAGATCAACAATTGCTTGGTTGTAGTCGTCGTCGGCTTCTAACGGCTTTACTTCCAATTGAGCCGAAACGGTAAACTCCAACCCTCTTTGACTTGGAAATTTCACTGTATCTTTTACAAAATAAGCTTCGTGCTCTGTTAATGTGGGCAAGTCTAAGTATAAATCAATTAAGAACGGTAGCGAGCCTCTACGACTTGTTGTTTTATAGAACGCTCTTAAATATTGAAACTCAGCACCGTTGACAGACCAAGCAACGTCAACAATACTAGAAGCTTCTAAAATGTCTCTGCGATAACGAGACTGCCCGCCGTCTAGTTTTACTGATAAAGTTTCATTGCCATCTTTGACTGAATATGATGCTTGATTTGGCGGAATTGTTAGTTTAGTCAAAGCCATATTTTAACGCCTTCTTTGTGCGTTTGTATTTTGTGAAAGCGATTTGGAAACACGACTGTTTGAATTGTTCATATCCGCTGCAATTACACTAGGCGCTTCATTTCTAACAACCCTGCTTGCTTCGTCTCTTGCAATTATTCTAACATCTTTTTCGTTTATTCTTTCAACAGTTATTTCAGAAGAACCGTAATTTTCAACAAATACGTTCAACTCTGTTTCAGTTTGTGCATTAGATGTTGTTCTAGTTCCACCGTTTGCCATATTGAATAATTGCGACTGTTGAGCACGATTCAAAACCATTTCACCGCTGTTTACTCGTGCTGTCAAATTGTCGCCAGTGAAACTAGTTCCAGGAACAACACCGCCGTCTTGGAAACTACCAGCGTTTCTTATCCGCTGCACATTTGCCAAGCCGACGCTAATCGCTGCTGCTGCTGCTGCTGCACCCAATGCAGGACCGACATAGGGAACACCTGCCAAAGAGGCATAAGCGCCCGTTGCTGCCTTGTAGGTGTCGATTGTAGCACCTGCAATAGCCGCTGCTCTACCGATACGCGCTTGCTTCTTATTTTCAGAGTTCTGCAAGCCGGATAAATGACCAAAGAACGTTTCAGCAGTTCTCAAGCGCTCTTCTTGAGCCTTATTCCAAATTTTGACCTTTTCACCGTGAGCTTGCCATTCATTTATAACGTCACGCTTTCTAAGTTCATCTATTAACGCATAACCCCTTTCAAGTTCTTCTATTCTATGCGTCATAGATGACTTTTGAATTTCTTCAAACTTGCTCTGCAATTCCGTTTCAGTTTGAATTAACTTAAGCTTTTCTTTCAATGCGTTTCTTTCAAGCTTTGTTAACGTAATCTTTTTACTCAACAATTTGTTGTTTATTCTATCAAAGCGTTGCTGAAGCTCACCTTCACGACCGATTAATTTAGTAAGTCTAAGTTGCGAATCCAATTCGCGGTTAATCTTTCTTAAAGTATCTGCTCTTTTTTCAGCAGCTTTTCTAGCTTTAGGATCGACCACAGCGGGAGCTTCGCCAGCCTGTCTTAAAGTATCAACACCACCTGCTTTTCTAGCTGCTCTTATTTTAGCAACGCGTTTTTCAATTAACGCAAAAGCTTTGCCTATAAAATCAGTGCCAAATGCTTCTTTAAACTCTTTTTTGGCAATAGCACCAATTTCAACTAAAGCACCCGTCATCTTCTTTTTATATTTATCTAACTTGACATCAAATTTAGATAAATCAAAAATAGGATCTTTTCCCAAAAACTTAGCAGCTTCGTTAGCTAGTTCCAACGGGATAGTTAATTTTTTAACAACAGCGTTGACCATATTTTCAACAACGCCAATAACTAAATTATTAGCTAGAATAAATATATCTTCTAATGCGTTTGGAAACAGTTTCCAAGCTGAAATAACTGTATTAAGTGATCCAGAAAAGAGACTAATTATCCAATTAACAGAAGTTTTTACAAAGCCCACAACCATATCAAGGCCGTCCATAAATAACCTTTGAAAGCTATCAACCTCTAATATAGTACCCTCGAAAGCGCTATTCCACAGTTTGCCAAATGTATCAGCTGCCCATTTGATTTCCTCAACGATCAATTGAGAGAATGCAACAAAGTAATCACCAGCAATTACAAGATTATCAGCAAGGCTTAAAATCCCAGTTGATAAGCCGTCTGTAATTCCAAATGCTTTATTTATTTCACCAAAAGCCCGAATTGCACTATCTTTCAATACAGTCCAAGCCTGTCCAAGTGTGGGCGTTAATTTAGCAAATCTTTCATCAGTTTCATCAGCTAATTCAGAAATAGCATCTCTTAAGACTTCAACAGTAAGTCTACCGTCTGCTGACATTTTCTTCAATTCACCTCTGGTGACTCCAGCGCTATCAGCAATTTGATCAAGAACTTTAGGCATTGTTTGACTAATAATTCTAAACTCTTGACCTCTTAAACGACCTTCATTGAATGCTTGCGAAAGCTGTAACAATGCAGATGATTGTTCTTGTGTAGTTGCACCAGATAGCAACAACAGTTTGTTCAATGTTTCAGTAAGTCTTAAAGACTCTTCTTGTGAATTTCCCAACTTTCTCAAAGACAAATCAAAACGTTGAAAAGCTTGTGCTGTAGCAAGAACTGATGTTCTAGACCGCCTAGAAACTTCAAATATTTCATTAGTTAAAACTAACAATTGCTCTTCAGTGTCTACAACATTTTTTAACTTGTTTTGTAAGATAGTAAAAGCATCTGCAAGTCTTAAAATCGCTTGAGCAAATCGAAGTGCAACATAAGCTTTTGCTAGAGTTAAGAATGATCCAAGGCTAGCCGCTGTTCTCGAAACACCGCTTCTAACTTTTTTACCAGTTTTAACTAGTTTTTCTTTAGCATTTCTAAGTCTTAAAGAAGCAATTTCAGCTCTTTTTGTTGCGGCTATTGCACGTTGCCTTGCTGCTGTCGTTCTATGCATTGAAGCTATAGATCTTTGTCTAGCAGCTGTCGTTTTTTCAACCTCCATCCTTGCTTTTTGTTGCGCCAACGCTGTTTTTTCAATTTCAGTTTTTACTTTTTGTTGACCCAACGCCATTCTAGTTTGTATGTCAGCAAGTCTTTTGAAAGGAGTGGTGTTGATTGTAGATAAGCTTTTCTTCAATCTTTTGATATTAGCATCTGCGTTTCTAGCTACTGTAGCAATGCGTAAAAGCTTTTTAGCAACGTTAGATGAAACCTTATCTCTTATTTCAATGTCAATTCTTTCATCTGGCATAATTAAGCCTTTAGTTTAGCTTGTCTAACTTGCTTTTTTCCTAACAATGCAGCGCGTTCAACGAAACCAGCAGGAGTTTGGCCCGAATAACCGTCGTTCAATCGATTGATATAAGGCAAAACGTTACTTACAAAAATAACCTGTCCTGGTTTTTTACCTTTCAAAATTTGCTTTGCTGCTGCAATAGTCGCTTCAGCGCTTGCACGTTGAGTTGAACCAAAGAAACCGGGCGAATAAGGAAAGACAGGAACATTGACAGGATTGTCTAAACCAACTTGCCAGTTTGATAACGCTTGAGAAGAATCAACGGGTGTTTGATATGCTAAATCTATAATAATAGTAATAGCTACCTTAACAGCAAGTTCGCTAGCTTCAGTTTTATACTTGCTAGCACGTCTTTCCATGCTTTCCGCTAAATCTAAAAGACTTTTACCCATTACTTGTTTTTCTTATTCATGTGTTTTAAATACGCTGTATCCATTTCACGCACAAAGAAAATCAAATCTTCCGTTTGCTCAAAATCAAAACCGTAATAACCCGCATAAGTAATAATGCTTGACCATGAAATAACCTCATTCAATCTGTCTGAATCTAAATCTAAAAAAGCTTGAAGATAAACATTTAAACCTTTTAGAAGTTCAGGCTTGTTTGCTATTCTTTCTGGTATCGGCTCATTAAACCTTAAACACTGGTCAATTATGTTCTGCTCTACTTGCTCCATTTCGAGTTTATAAAGCAGAACTTCAGTTAGTTTTTTGACTCTGTTTCCAAATCGTTAAAATACTCATTATCGAAAGCCTTATCGTGTAAATCGTCAAAAAACTCGGGCCATCTTGGATCAGTGAGCAAGCTCATTGCTGCTTTTTTACTAAACTTGATAGGCTTACCTTCATCGTCGGTTACACCTTTCCAAGCTAGCAAGGCATTGTCAACAAAGATTTCAACCATCTTTTCTTCGCCTTGCTTTTCAGTAATTTTATTACGCCTTACTTCTTTCGCTACTCGCTCAACTGCAACTTTATATGCTTTGTTTCGCTTGCAAAGACGTTTAACTTTAAAAGCTAAATCTTCATCGTAATTAATCCAAGCGCCTTCTTGTTCTTTTTCTTGATTTGTACCAAATCTTTCAATAAGGGTTTTCATCTTCTGTTCTCTTTTGTTTTTGGTTTTTGTTTTTGTTTTTGGTTTTGGTTTTGGTTTGTAGAGTAATGGTAAGCCGGGAGCCGAAACCCCCGACCTACCAAAAACAACTTTTAAGCAGGCATGCCCACAGTAGGCACGTAGGGGAGCCAAGCGCTCAACAAGGTGTAACCCGTTGGGCTTTCTGCTGCATTCGTGTCAAGCGGGATGGTGATAGGAGCATCTTTTTCAACGTTCAGACGACCGCCGCCAAGGGCAATCAACGGCATGTCAAATACAACTGCTGAATTACGTTGAGCAACAATCATATTTAATGCAACGTCGCTATTGTTTCGAACTGCTTGCATTGCTGCAACTTCACTAAAGAAAGCAGTAACAGAACCTGAAACTTCAAAGTCACCTGCTGCTGCATCAAATGCGCCAAGCGTTCCAATTGCTTTAGTTGGAGTAACATTGTTATTAATTGCAATGTCAGCTTCAGAAATGTAAGCAAATAAAGCGGTTGGATTCAACGTTACAGGATCAACAACAAACATTTTAATACGATAAACATCAGACGATGTATTAAACGCATCTTCATTTGGTGAACTATGACGATTTCCGGTTTTGATACCGGTCGTTCCGTCGCGTTGAGTATTATCCATTGCTACAAAACTAAGATCTGCATTTAGCTTGTCAGCTTGTGGGATGTTCAACGTAAATTCATTAGCAATTGCACCTTCAAGATACTCCGATTGAGTACCATTTGCATCTTGCCCCAATTGACGTTCCAAGTTGTAAGAACGACGGACAATCAATGTTGGATCTTCTTCGTTACGTATAACAGTACCAAAGAAGATTTGGAGTTCTTCAGTTGTGGTGTTTTCAGTAACTGGTGTCCAAGTTGTATCATCAAGTTCAAGAGCATTTGCAGCAATCGACTTTACCCTTGCATAACCAGGATCGTTATTTGCAAATTGATTTATTGTTGCGTCACCGCCTACAAAAATCCATTCGCCGACGTTCAATTGCATTGTTGTAAAATCGGCAATAGTCGTGCTCAATATGATACTTGAAGCACTTGCTGTGATATCAAGATCACCAGCAGCGAACTCAAAACCACAAGCTTCAATAAATGAAGCCGCTGGCGGTGCAGCTTCTGCAACTAAAGTTTCTTCAACTTCAACAGCAGTTGCACTAACGGTAATAACCTTTTTCAAACCGTCGTTTGTCGCATCACCAAAATTTGAACCTTTAATCAAATGACCAACTAAGAAGCTACCAAGACCGCTAGCAGCTTGATATTCCTCATTTGCACCAGTGACAACAGCAGTCAAAGCAACAGCTGTACCATTGAGGGGTGCGGTTGATTCCTTTTCACGAGCGTTAGCAAAGAAAAACCCTTGCATGAGACGTGTTAGATTGTTTTGCGTAACATCGGAGTTAAAACCGCCTGATGCGTCAAGGTCGGTCGTAGTACCCTTTTTAAGTTGTCTAGATGGATCAATTGGTGCTCTTGCCACGTTTGTAAGTTCACCACCAAAATCGGAATACGAATTCGGCTCAAGTCCAAACCAATCGGGCGTTACCGAAAGCTCTTTTAAACAATCCTCTTCAGCATAAGCTAAACCGGTTACATTGCTATCAATTTTGTTAATATCACAAGGCATTGTTCAAGCCTCCTTTATTTCGTCGTATGTATATTCGGCTACGACGTTAAACCGAAACCAATCTTTCTCTGGATCAAGTTCTTTAATTCTAGCATCTCGAAACCATACATTTCCGTCGGTAGAATTACCGCGATAAGCGTCTCTAGCTAACATAGCTAGTTTTCTGCCTTTTTCTATACTTTTAGCATCCGATTTAGGGCAAAATAGCTGAACAAAAACCAAACCTTCCGTTTCATATCTAATACATTCGCCGTTTTGTAAAGTTGACTGTTCTTCTGTTACAGTCTGCTGTGAAACTCTCGCCCAAAAAACACTTGTATTCGGCTCGTTAGGTTCTTCAACACCCCACCAACGAAGCTCAGGAACATAACCCACAATAGCTTCACTATTTGTAAACCACGCTGCTCTGAAAATACCGAAAATCTGGTCAATTGCTTCTTCGTATGTAACAGGCATTTAACTTATCTCTTGAATATTTTCTTCACCAATTTCAGCTATACGATTAGCAGCTGCTGCTTTGTCAGTGAAGTAACATATACATAAATCTGCAAGCTCAATATCATCATTTGCAGCAGCTTCTGTCAACTGCGATAACATACCAGACAAATCTACTACTGGAGTTGAACTTTCAAAGGTAAAACCCTTATCTTTATTATCTTTATTATCTTTATGATGGGCAAGCCAAAAACCAGACATTGGTTGTAATGATGGAGGTAATGACATTTAACAAGATACTCCAACTAAAGTAATGTAAAGAAGGTTTCCACCAACAGGTGCATCTCTAAGTTCAAACGGTCCTGATCTAAACTGCAAAGCTCCACCGGGACCGAATGCGGTGTTTCCATCGCTAGGATAAATTGCAGAGCTTTGCGAACCTGCATTTGCTTCACCCCAACGGTAGACGTCATAAACATAAGCACTTACGTCAACACCGTCCCAACGAATTTCACCTCTAACTTCTTGATCAGGAAACATGCCTAAATAAAACATTGGCGAGCCGTTTTTAGTCACGGTTATAAAATGTGATCCAGCGCCAAAAGCAAATGCATAAATGCCATAAACTACACCGCCAATTGTAACACTAAAACCAACGTTGTGAAGCACATCTGGAGTCACATCCCTCTGAAACTGACCTTTAAGCGAACCTACTGGTAGAGCTACGCCCGGCAAACCAATTCCACTTTGGGTTTGACCCGTTTGTGAAACTTCATATTGACCGTTACCAATAATTGAACCTGCTGTACCAAAATTAAACAAACCTCGACGGGTCCAATTAAAATCACCAACAGCTGTAGAATCGCAATCGCTGTAGTTAAGATCAGCAAGAGGAATGCCTTTCAAATGTGCAAAATCAGTCGGAGGATGTGTAGTCTCACCATCATCACATTGATACAAGAAATTTGGGTTATTAGCTAAACCGTATGTTAAACCTATTTCTCCGGCTTTAATATAATTGCCTTCAAAACAAGGATAACCATATTCAACAGTAGGGTTGTTTGCATCATCAAAAACACCAACAACGTTATCTAGTTCATCAGTCCAAACATGATTAGTAACTACATCAGAAGAAACTGTGTCAGGTGCTCCAAGTTCCATTGTATAAAGAATAACACCTTCATTATTAGGTTCAACTGTATCAATGGTTTCAACAACGTATTGTTTATCACCTCTAATGATAACATCTTTTAATTTAGGTGTAAAAGAGGCTTGCCCCATATAGCCCAAAAGCAAGCCTTTTGGAACTTCGCTATCCTTTCTATATTGCAAGGATTTCTCACGTTCTTTATTACGTGGAAGAAATGCAATACGTACAGTGTTGTCTACTAAAATATCATTGGAAGGTTTCCAAGGTTTAGTAGGGTCTGAAGGTGTTCCGTTTATTATAGTTCTCCATGTCACCGACTGACCATATTTCTTGATCATTCGGAGTGCAGACGCTATTTGTCGATCATATACACCCATTTCAGACTCTTAGTGTGGTTAAAGCGAACTTCTGCCCGCATGCAAAGAATAAAGGCTCTAGCAAGGCATCTACGGCGGTCATTGTGGGCTCTATGGACGTTCTCACAGTATCACTGTATTTTGTGGTAATTGGTCCAATCTTTTCTTCGGTAATGAAAGCTTCTTCGCTAGTTGGTAAAATGTCAACGCTATTGTGTAATTCAATAACAAGTTGATTTTGTGCGTTTTGAAGTTCTTTTGGTATTTCATCAGAAGGAAATAAAACACAATCAATATAAACGTTGTAACGTGGAAACTGAAGCTCTTGAACTAGAGGTTCAACTTTATTACCTTGATACCTTGCCCTTTGAGCTTCCAAATAATCCATTGCTTGAATAGCTAAAACTTCAATATCACCAGTTAGCGTTACACCACGAGCTAACGCATATGCTGTAATTTCAGCAACAGTTTGATATGAATTTGCGTTTGCAACTACTGTACCATCTTCAACTATTAAAGCCATTGAAAAACCTCTTAATAACCGTCTTCAACAAGCAACAAATCGAAACCACCAACGCAAGAAACTGTAGAACCTGAATCATACATTCTAATTCTCACGTCAGTCTTTTCAGGAATTGGACCAGCAGGAGCGCCGTATTCATATTGCCAATGAGAAGAACCGATGTTAACTAAACCCATTTCGCCTTTTGTTTGCCAAGCTCCAATAGTTCCGTTGTTAGGTCTCATTTGCCATCTAAAGTTGGCCAATACACCTTGAAAAGTATCGTCTGAAATACCAACATAACCTTTCAAGAAATAAGCTGTATGTCCTGCTGGAACTGTGTAAATAGCTTGTTGCGTTTGCCCTTGATCTGCTGCAATGTAAGCTGCAACAGTACCACCAGCAGCAATTTGAATTGCAAGAGCACCTACATTAGTTTCATTTGATCCAGCAGTCATGACAACAGCGCGATAAATTCGACGATATGTATTAGTCAAAGCTACTGCATTAGTGCCATCTGGTATTACTGTTTCTGTAATTTCGTTTAAGTCATTATCTTGACCAAAAATCATTACACTTAAAGCACCTGTTTGGCCTACTGCATCTTCTGTACTCGTGCCTATAATCTCCATTGATTGTGCTGTTACTGGATAAAATGCATAAAGACCTCCACCTGCCCACACATCAGCGCCAGTTGAAGCGGCGGTAGGGTTTTGACCAAACTTATTTACAATAGAATGTCCCGGTACATTACCTTTAGCAACTTCAATTAAGAAATTGCTAACTGAAACGCTACCCGTAACGGTATTAATAACCGCTTTGAGTAACTTAATTAGTTCGTAAATCCAACCCATTATTTCACCTTATTCAACTATATAAGAAACATCAGCAGCTGTGTCCCAATCGGGAATTTCGCTAATGTTTTCGGTTTCACTAGTACATGAACAAAAACGAGCTTCGAAACCGGGATTCAAATCTCCAACCTGTGATTCACCTTCAACGAAGTCAACCTTGTTGCCATCGGCTTTATTGCAAATAAATATGTTCATCGAATAACCCCTCCATTGGCTGTCAATTCGTTTCCTATCGATCCTGCGGGCTGTGTACCCTGTTTGCTTATTACAGCTCCATTGGTGGAGTTGAGTCCATAGCTTGGCGGTGTACCTGTGTCATCATTATTGTTAGAGTGCACGAACCCTGTGTTTACCCTGATCATTCGACGGATATTACTGCCATAATTACTAATAGCCCTAACAGACCCGCACAAGTCGAAAAGCATGCCGCTGCCGTCGGCTGCAAAGTCTCCAAATACAAAGTTGTATCTGGCATATATCGCCCCTGAATTCAAACCATTTATTGGTTTGTTGTTACCGGCACTGGTAATAACACCTATTTTCAACTTATCCACGTAAACAGTTCCTGGATTTTCACTAATGACTATAGCATCACCAGAGGCGGAATTGATAGTTACTGACTGGCTGGCGTTAAGGCCGCTAGGGTCTGCCGGATTGCCTTGGATATTAGTGCGATACGTAAATCCAGTAAAAAGTAGTTGGCCGGTTTCGTTGTGCGTACCGTCTTCAAACTGGAATGTTACTGCAACCCCCGGTAATCCTGTACGTGGAACTGCATCAATTTTAGCCTGTTTATCAGCTGTTGAATCTGAAACAAACAAGTTCACTGTTTCAGAAACTTGTTGAATTAAGTTATCTCCTGTCAACCAAGCCATAGTACTACCTCGAAATGATGCTCATTTCATCAACTGTAACGTTAGCAGCGCCGCCAGTTTCAGTTAAAAGAATTGTGAAATCAGTACAAAGCGGCATAGCAAATTCGACCAAGTAATATGGTCCTGCTGCTACACTCATACCTGTTTCAATTTCAGGTGAAACTGTGATGTAATCAACACCGTTACCTGAGCACTTCACTTCAGCTTTCAAAACACCAGCATTGCCAGAAAGCTTTAGCTCTAGACTAAAGTTACCCAAACGACCTACATTAGGGTCTTTATCGATCTTAGGACCAATTTCAACATTAGCTGATGGAAAAGTACCACTAGCCGCGATTAGTTCAGCAGAAGCTAACACTTTTTTGTAAATGGGGTCTTTCATGGATACACCTTAAGAAAAAAGGGGTCCGAAGACCCCATTAATAACTACGCGTTAGGTTTCCAATCTTCAGACTTGTTTTCATCTTTAGACTGTTCAGGTTCTTCAGCTTTGGCTTGCTCTTCAAGATACTTTTCAATATCCGATTTAACAAAACCTTTTGAACCTGTTGGTTTAATAGTTTTCAACACTTCATCAGAGATTTCATTCTCTTTAATAAGTGTTCTTGCACCGTCGGAAATATCGGGCAATTCGTAGCTATCAACTTCGTTGTTTTCGCCTTTGCCTTTATCCCGCTTTGCCTTTTTAAGTTCCGCTGCTTTCTTTCTTTCAACTTTGAATTGTTCCAAAGCCTTTTCAGCAGTTGGATACTTCTTTGCATATGCGGCGGGAACTTCACCAGCTACGCCGTCGCAATCTTCAAGAGCGTTTGTTTCAACAATAAAGTCAACGTTACGAAACGCAACATTAGTGCCGAAATTGTCGGCAACATCATACGCTTCATCGCTTGGCAAAGTACCTTTGATAAAATAGAGAATTTTAGGGGATTTCATTTTTCGGTCGGCTCCAGTTATTTTAGGGTTGTTTATGCAGGTACTGTAATAGTCGTTGTTGACAATTCAGTTTTACCAACTGCATAAGTGTGGGTAGCTGTGATTGTGCACGAACCTGCCGCAACACCAGTTACTTCACCAGCGGCATCAACAGTTGCAACGCCTTCATCGTCGCTTGCATAAGTTGTATCAACTGCCGTTGTATCAGTTATGGTAAGATCTAACAAATCTTCACCAGTAACTTTTATAACCTGTAGCTGTTGCGTTGCAGCGGCAGCAAGCGAAGCGACAGCAGCGGGAATGTTAACCTGTTCAAGCGGTCTTGCTGCATCTACTTCGCCATATTCATCAATGGCACTGTATGCAGTTGGAATTGTACCTGCTGCTAAATCAACAGATTCAAGATTAGGATCGAACGTCGTGTCTTTTTCGCCGTTACGGATACCGATTTCAGTAAACGCCAAAGCGTTCAATGCATTAAGCCGATCAATTTCAGCTTGCTCTGCAACTGTAGGCATTGCACCAACTGTGAAAAACAGTATTTTGGTACTCATGATAAAACCTCAAATGAAAAATTGAAACTATGAAAGAAAGAAACCAATACCTGCTAAGTTAAACAGGTATTGGCTCCCGCCGACCAATTTATTGAGTGTCGAGAATGACGCCCGCAATGTCTTTGTTGGAACTCGCGTACTTATCCCAGTTGGTTGAAACTGCAAGTGCAGCATCATTCGGCGAATGGCCGCCGTTTGCTTTGTCCCAAGCAAAACCCTTAACGCCAACATTGTAAGTCCATTCGGACTGAATAGTGCGAAGAATGTTTTCGTCACCGTTTGAGGTTTCAATGTTGGAATCAAAGTCATTGTTTTGACCAACTACACAAGCACCGGCAACCAAACCAAGACTATGGTATTCGTCGGGTGTTGGAGTTGTGGCAATCAATGCAGGCGAGTCTGTAATGACAAACAAACGCCCAAAAGGATCACTAACGATGTTGATTGATTCGAACTTGAACAAACGTTCTGCATTCGTCAAGTTATCAACCCATAAGTCAGTCATAACCTTAGAATGCATAATCCAAGCAATGATGGAGTTTTGACGATCACCAAACAAACCAGCAGCTTGAGTCAATACAGTTGGATCGATCGTTGCCGCTGTACCATCTTTGATAATAGCAGAAACACCACTAAGAGCGGCATATGTTACCGAAATAGCGCTGTTCAACATGTCTTGAACCAGAGCTTTCGCAAGCTGCTGACCATAGACCGCACCTTGCTCTTCAGGTTGACGTTGAATCCAGTGCATCTGACCAGGGGGAATGTTAACTGGAGGCGTACCGGCAGCAACCTTAACCGACGTGTCGAGCAAGTGTTCAAGGTCTTTAGCCGCTACAGCACCAGAACCATAAGCATTGCGCCGACGAACGAGGTCAGAAACGTTTTTCCAGAATGCCGAATCTGAATAATCACCTTGATGTGCAGTGCTTTGCAATGTGATAGTACCACGACTTGCAGCGTTGAAAAGTTGGATCTGTTGGTCAACGACTTCCGTCATTGAGGAATATGCGTACTCATTGAATACTTCAAGATCTGAGAGGGCCATTGTAGGTTACTCCTGTGCTTCTTTTTTGGCTTTTATGCGCTCTACTAGTTCACTACCAGTAGCCTTAGATAAATCCATTTCATCGCCTGAAGAAGCACCGCC
>Ga0233415_10000242_pt1 | contig 26949 bp, 23 predicted proteins | sample Na_anoxic_12_MG_FD_188631 | JGI IMG/M metagenome (GOLD analysis project Ga0233415, IMG submission 188631) | Seawater microbial communities from Saanich Inlet, British Columbia, Canada - Na_anoxic_12_MG | ecosystem: Environmental > Aquatic > Marine > Inlet | place: Canada: British Columbia...
AGCGGCCAAGGCCGCCGGGTTCAGGGATATAAGGATAAGCAGAAAGGCCAAAACAAAATATTTGAGAAATCGCATCATTACCTCTTTTTTATATCAATTAGTGTATATGTAACGTTTCTGAAAATCTATACCGCTATAAGCGAGCCAATTTACAGGAGGTGTAACATGCTTATTCATAAGACCAAAGTACAGGTTCTTTTCGGGGATACCGACCCGTATGGCGTTGTTTACTTTGTCGCCTATTTTCGTTATTTTCATCAGGGCATCGAAGAATTCCTGCGCCATATAGGGATATCACCAAAAACATTTTTTCGTAACCAGGAAGAAAAATTCGGCATGCCCAAAGTTGCAGCGGATTGCCGGTTTTTTATACCGGCCTATTATGGTGATTTGCTCGAGATGCACACCTCGATCAAGGAAGTCAAGGAAAAGGCTATTATTTTTCAGTTTCAATTTTATCGCCCTCCGGAGACTCGGCTGGCTGCCGAGGGGAGTGTCACCTTTGTAGCCATTGATCATACCTGGAAGGCCATCCCCCTCCCGAAAATTATAGCCGAGAAAATAGAGGGACTACAATGACTGTTTCAAAATTATATCCGTCCCTGAAACCGCCAGAAGCGTGCCCTTGCGATTTGTTGCCCTGGCTATCCGAATCCACTTTTCATTGCTGAGACCTCGCGCCAGTGTTGTAAGAAGCAGGGCGCCTTCCAGCGTTTTACTCTCTTTGAGGAACATAAACTGGCGATGGTTGGTGAAAACAAAAAGGCTCCGGCCGTTGGATAGCAGGTAGTTGTATTCACCGGGATATTCTTCAACCATTCGTTTTGTACTTTGGCACAAGGCCTGGAAGAGCGTGGGAAGTTCGGTTGCGTTCCTGTAATGACGCAACAGGTGGTCCCGGAGATACTCAAAGGCTCTGGCCGAGTCGCTCACGGCTTCCTCAAGAATGGTGTTGTGGCTTTTGTAAGATTCAATGGCCGGTGCTTTTCCGTTATGGGCGAATATCCAGTCGTGACCGCCGAATCTGAGGACAAAGGGATGGGCGTGGCAATCGTCTATGGGGCCGCTGGTACGAAAGCGGACATGGCAGATAATAATTCTGCTTTTTACCACCCGGGCTAATTTCTTGAAGCTGTCGTGAACGTACCCGGAAACAAAAACACGCTTAGCCGATTTCTCTACCAGGGCATGATGCTTCCTGAAATAGCCAATGCCCCAGCCATCCATGTTTTTTTTTGCCTTGGCAGCAAAAATGGGCAGGGATTTTGGTGCTGAAAAATCTTTCTTTGCAGAAAGTGCAAAAAGGTCACACATTTTTTTAACAGGATAACAGAGTTAACCGGATTTTAAATATCTGGCTTCAAACATCTCCGGCATATAACACATCCGGGCCGGCAATGACCAAAAGCTCTCCTTGAGATTGCGGATCCGGCACAATCTGTTGCCATTTGCTTTGGCTAAGACCTTCTTTTATCGAGGTAATCAACAGGATATCTCCCATACTTTCAGACTCTTTAAGAAGCATTAACTGTCTGTAATTACAAAAAGCAAAAAGCACCGATTCATTGGCCAGAAAAAAGGCGTACTCACCCGGATAGTCGGACACAAGGTTTTGAATACTGATGCGCAGAGCCATATAAAGACTGATATAAGGGTTTTGATTATGCAGTAAAATCATTCGATCTCTTAAATATTCAAAAATTCTGGCGGTATAGACATCGGCTGCCAGGCGAGGTTCTTCATTGGTCCGATATTTTTCAACGCTTTTAACAACTCCTATCTGGGCAAAAAGCCAGTTATGATCCAGAAAGGAGAGCTTAAACGGATGGCGATGGTCAGTGTGGCGGCCACCACTTTTGGGGCAATTGATATGAGAAATAGTGATTCTGCTGTCGATGACCCTTGCCAGCCTCTGGAAACTTTCATGAACCTGCTCCTGGCTGAATACCTGTTCATCCGATTTTTCCGTAAAAGCCTGATCGTCACGAAAAAAACCGATACCCCAACCATTCATGTTTTGTTTGCCCTTTTCCGCGAAGATGGGCAGATATTTTTGGGGCGTATGGTTATAACCTGCGGATATGGCGAAAATGTCACACATGGTCGCCTCCAGTTCTTATAAGTTCTGATCACAACTTTATCAAAATAATGTGCTGACTTAATTATCTTGAGAGTCTAAAGTTCTTACGTCATGCCGGACTTGATCCGGCATCCACAATTTATATGCTACTGATAATATTCTGGATTCCCTCTTCCGCGGGAATGACGAAGGATGTAGCGCAACGCAGAAGTTGGACTTTTTACGATGCCGTCATTAATTAAACAATTTTATATGTTTTACTGACTGGTCTGCGTTAGTTGGCGCCTGCTTGATACGCTCCTGATAGCCGTATTCTGTGTAGATCTCGAAGATGGTTTTCAGCCATTTGTTCGCTTCAGGATAGTAATAGATATCCGGAACGTAATCCTGACTCAACTCAATAAGAAACTGGGTAAAGATGATCCATTGGATGGCCTCATCTACCTTTTCCAGCAGGGCTGAGTGATAGCGAAATTCAATGGTGGAGCGATACCAGTATGAGTGCAGATTCAAGCCGTGGTAGCGGGTCTTGTCATAGCGTGAATTCACACCCCCATTTGCGTCGTAACGGTTTTCCAGTGAATACCAAAGTTCTTTAATGCGGCAATTGCTGTCGCCAAAATCACCTTCGCAAACATCCAGGAAGGCTTTGACGTCAATTTCCATGGGGCGACAGGTTTCGGCGTTTTTGCGATCTCCCGGGATAAGCAGGTAAAAGAGATTTTCATAATGGTGAACAATACGTACAAGCTGCTGGAGTTGTTTACATTTGTAAGCTGCCTGGTCAATACCGTGATGGACATGCATGCCGCAACTTTCATCAATGTCAATTCCTTCAATAGCATTGAGAAATCGGAAAGCATTGTAGACTTGCACCAGTCCTTCCATGCCGCTTAAAATCGGGCTGACCAGTTCTGCGCCATGTCTGGTGTGGCCTTTGCCTCTGACGGAAGTGTCTTTCTTAAAGTGCCATGTGTCCTGGCTGGCACCAAGAGACAGGTTATAATCCTGGTAAAGATCTGTAATATGGCGCCCGTCTTTAGCGCGGGATGAAATACAGTAGGGCTTGATGATACTCCCATCGAGAGGAGTAATTACATAGTCCATGCCGAAAAATTCGATCTCCACCCCAAAAGTGCGATCGGTAAAGTTTTGCAACATGGGGTACTTGTTCTTGATCTCTGTCACAAAATGATCAGATACAGTCATGTTAGTTCCTCAGGTATTCTCCCGTTCAACAATTCTAGCATCTGCCACCAATATGCCTTCAGCATAAGCGAAGACCGGGTTAAGATCGATTTCAACAATCTCCGGATGGCTTTCGGCCATTTTGGCCATCGCAAGAATACAGTCTGCAAGTGCCTTTTCATCCACTGCCGGTCGGCCGCGATAACCGGTAATGAGACCGTATCCTTTTATTCCTCGTATCATAGCCAGAGCCTCATCCTTGATCAAAGGAAGAAGCCTGAGGCTTACATCCTGAAAGATTTCTACCATAATGCCGCCCAGGCCAAAGAGAATGACCGGTCCGAACTGAGGGTCGCGATTCATTCCCACGATAACCTCCAGGCCGGGTGTCGCCATCTTGCTCACTAATACGCCATCCACCCGGGCTTCGGGACTACTGAGCTTCACAGCTGACAGCAACTCGCCGTAAGCTTTTTCAACCGCTTTAGCAGAATCCAAGTTTAATTTTACCCCGCCTACATCACTTTTATGCAGGATATCAGGGGAGCTGATTTTAAGAGCTACCGGGAATCCCTGCTCCTGAGCAATTTGAGCGGCATTGCCCGGGCTGTCTGCCAGAGCAAATTTGGTGCAGGGTAGTCCTTTTTCGGCAATGCGTGCGAATGCCTGGTGAAGCGGCAGTTGTCGGCCGACTGTAGGAACAGTGAGCGTGGGTTTCTGGGGTGTGTCCAGCGATTTGCGTTCGAGCACTCTGGCCAGCGCCTTTATTCCCCGTTCGGGGGTGGGGAATACCGGAATTCCTTTAAGGTGCATGAGTTCACTTTCGTGACGTTCGATGTCGGCTCCTCCATAAAAGATAATCAGCTCATTGGCATCGGGGGTCACTACGCGGGAGGCATCTTCCACCGGATCGCCGAAAATAACGCCTAGAGTGTCGTAATATTTCCTGGTTGCCTTAATAACATCGCCAAACATCTGAGCGGTGCCGTCACCGGTAAGATCGATGGGGTTGGCCTTGATAGCATGGGCCGGAATGAGCGGCGTTATGGCCTCCACCGCTTCCTCAGGCAGAGGAGATACGTCTAAACCTTCTTGCTCAGCCTGGTCCGTTGCCAGAATAGCGGCACCTCCGGATGTGGTTATAAAAAGAATACGATTGCCTTTCGGCGGTTTCAGATAAGCCAGGGCCTTGGCGTAGTCATAAAATTCCTCTGCTGTGTAGGCCCTGCAAATGTTATATTTTGTAAAGAGGGCTTCATAGATGGCATCAGCACCGACTAAAGCCTTGGTGTGGGACTCGGCCGCCACCTTCCCTTTAGGTGTACGGCCTGACTTTAGAACCACCAGCGGCTTTTGAAGCTGCTGCACCGATTTGATAAACTGCTCGGGACGTTTTATCCCTTCGATGTAAGCAGCAATCACCTCAGTGTTTTCATCCTGATTGAAATAGGCAATTAGATCCGCCTCATCCACATCAGCCCTGTTGCCCATACTGACGAAACTGGAGGTTCCCAGCTTATCCTCGGATAACCAGTCCATCATTGCGGCGCCTACCGTACCGCTCTGGGAAATGAGCGCGATCTTGCCCTGGTAGGTAAGCAGCGGCCAGGATGCACATAGAGGGTGATGGGGATTGTTTACACCCTGGCAGTTGGGCCCGATAATGCGAACACCGAATTTTTGCGCCGCTTCGACCACCTGCTGCTGGAGCTTTTCGCCTTCGTCATCCGCCTCGGCAAAACCGCCGGTAATGATCACCGCGCCTTTCACGCCGGCTTCACCGCATTCCTGAACTGACTGGGGTACAAACCGGGCGGGAATGATAATAACAGCCAGGTCCGGTGCTTCTGCAATATCTTTGACGCTCTTGTGACAGGCAAGATCGAGAATAACGTCGGCCTTGGGATTGATGGGGTAAACAGCTCCCTTAAAGCCGCCGTCTATGATGTTTTTTAAAATTTCATGGCCCATTTTGTCGGGGCTGGTTGAGGCCCCGATAACTGCTACACTTTTAGGTCTTAAGATAGCATCTAACCGGCTTACGGAGTCTTTACCCGCCATGGCCCACCTCCTAAGCCCCTGCCTTTTTTGCCACCCGGCTGTTGAACTTTTCGGCATTGATGATAAAACGCTGGTGGGTTGCCTCACCGATCTTATCCACTTCATCAAACCCTTCCACCTCAAAGGTAAGCTTGCTGCCATCCACCTCGGTCAAGCTGGCGTTGAACCGAACCTTCATACCCAAGGGCGTAGCTGCCATGTGTTTGAATTTCATTCCGATTCCAACGGTTTGCTCTCCTTCGCCAAGGTGAGGAAGGACCAGGTCTGCACAAACCTCCTCAATATGCCCCACCATGGCTCGTGTTGCATATACATTCGGCACATGGGGATAGACTTTTTGTGCCGACATTTCCTCCGTTGTTTCACGTTCTATTTGATGAGTCATGCCTACCTTTAGTGCCTCAGTCATTATTTTCCTCCAAAACTAATTATATGTTAACGAAATAATTGCTAAACGAAATTCATAAAACAATTATTATTTCAATTTTTTTACATTAAGTCAATAAGCATTTTACTGGGTTACAGGGAAACGTCAAAGTCAACTCTAACTAATTCAGATAGAAGCAATTTGCTTTCCCAGATACGACACTAAAATCCCAAATCACAATACTCAAATTACAAACAATATCAAAATTACAAATTCCAATGACCAAAACATTTCAACTACTTATTGGATATCTCGCCGTCATTTTATCTGTTTTGAATTTTGAATTTCGGTCATTGATATTTATTTGAGATTTGTATTTTGGTGCTTGGAATTTTCATGATTTTCATAAACCAGTAACTTTATTTATTCCAAGCAATTACCTGTTTAAATGACATGGCCCTGCACTGGATTCCGATGGGCATCGATCATACGATTTCAACTTCTGACTCAGCTGCAATCCCAAAAAGGATTTCCCGGAAGTGGGGGTGACCAAGGAGCTGCTCGCCGGTTCCAACAAGGGTGATTTTTCCTTCTTCTATAAGAAACGCTTTGGTAGCCACCCTTAATATTCGGCGTACATGCTGGCCGGCCAGAAAAAGAGTGATTCCGTGGCGGTGAATCAACTTTAGAGTGTCACAGAGCCGGTTCACATCTTTTGGGGCCAGACCCAGGAAAGGATCGTCCAGCAGGAGAAGATGGGGGTCACTCATCAGCCCGCGGGCAATCGTCAACATCCTTTTTTGCCCCCCGCTCAAGGTTCCTGCCATATTCCGGCGTTTATCCGCCAGGACAGGGAAGATTTCGAATACAAAAGAGAGCAGGTCGTTCTTTTTTTTTCTGGCGATATAGGCGCCTACTTCCAGATTTTCCAGCACACTCATAAAAGGAAAGACATTCATGCCTTCGGGCACATAAACCAGACCCCGGCGAACCACTTCATGCACAGGTAGTGTCTGAATAGGCTCATGTTGATAGCTGATAGCTCCCTGAATCGGCCGCAGGATACCGGCAATCGCTTTCATAAGTGTGGTCTTGCCGGAACCGTTGGGACCCACAACGGAAACGATCTGGCCGGCGCACACCGTCAGGCTAACCCGCTTCAACACCTGGATATCACCATGGTAAGCACTTAAATTGCAGACCTTCATGAGCGGTTTGAGATTATTCATATTCAATCTTTTTGGTGTTGCAGGCCCAGGTAAGCACGGATCACCTCCCGGTTTTTCATGACCTTGTTGGGCGGACCCTCTGCAATCTTTTCTCCGTGATCAAGGACCAGAAGACGGTCTGAAACTTTTAAACTTAAGGTTAAAAAGTGATCGATAATTAAAAGCGTTACTCCTCGCTCCCTTACCCTATTAATCAATTGGACCGCCTGTTTGACCAAAACAGGGCTGAATCCCGCAGCCACTTCATCCAAAAGCAGCAGCTTCGGACGGGTGGCAAGCGCACGGGCCAGATCGAGCCGGCGTTTCTCGCTGAGCGTAAGATCCTCGGCAAGAGTTTCGGCTTTATGAGGGATACCGACTACTTCAAGGAGTTCCAGCGCCATTTGCACATCTTCAGGCTGGGTGCGAAGACGAAAGCCTTTGCCAAAGAGGTGTCCAGCCAGTATATTATTCAAGGCGGACATTTTAATAAACGGCCTTGACGACTGAAATGTCCTGCTGATTCCCAAGCGGCAGATACTGTGAGGTTTGTGACCGGTAATCTCCATACCTTCAAACAGGACGCTGCCGCTGCTGGGTTTTAAACGGCCGCTGACAATATTGAACAAAGTTGTTTTTCCGGCGCCGTTGGGTCCCACCAGTCCGACGATCTCTCCTTTGTTGATAGAAAAGTCAATCGCATTCAGAGCGTTAAAATCGTTGAATTTCTTACTTATTGCTTGTAATTGTAATAGTGTCACGGTATGTTCCACAATGTTTTTAACTAGTTTCCATCCATAAATGGCTATTTTTCCGATGAGCGGCGTTCTCCGCGGGTTTCCGCCCTCGACGTACTTCAAGTACGCCTCGGGCAAAAACCCTTGTGCGGCCTTGCTCATCGAAAAAATCCCTCATTTATAAATTGGAAACTACTTAGTGCTCAAATGTATTTATGGATGGGCACTAACTAAATTGAACGATTTGTTATAAGAGGATAACCCTTGACAATGCTGCGCCATTTATATAGTAAAGCCGAGAATAATGATACATTAAAAAGTTTGTAGATTATATATCATAAAACTAATTGTGAAAGGAGAGTCAAGCATGAACATTTTGTTTTTTGGGCCAAACGGCAGCGGCAAAGGAACCCAGGGAGCTATTTTAAAGGATAAATATAATACCCCTCACATTGAGTCCGGAGCTATTTTCCGTGATAACATCGGGAAAGGGACCGAACTAGGCACAAAAGCCAAGGAATATATCGACAAGGGTGATCTGGTACCGGATGAGATTACAATCCCGATGATACTCGACCGCCTCAAACAAGATGATTGTAACAACGGTTGGCTTCTGGACGGGTTTCCGAGAAACAAGAACCAGGCGATCAAACTTGATGAATCACTCAAAGAGGCCGGCATGGACCTCGATATTGTCGTGGAAATAATTCTGGACCGCGAAATTGCAAAAAACAGGATCATGGGGCGCAGACTCTGTGTCAATGATAATAACCATCCCAATAACATCTATATTGATGCCATCAAACCTGACGGGGACAAATGCCGTGTTTGCGGTGGTGAATTAAAGACCAGAGACGATGACCAGGATGAGGATGCAATCAACAAACGCCACGGTATATACTATGACACCGATACCGGAACCCTTGCATCAGCCTACTATTTCAAAGACCTTGCCGCCAAAGAAGGTTCAATGAAATACATTATCCTGGACGGCGCACCGAGCGTAAAAGAGGTTACGGCAGAACTTGTTTCAAAACTGTAAAATTTAATAAGCACTTGTAATTGTTTAATGTGTCCGTGAGCTGATTTTTCAGTCCGGGCACATTTTTTTGCGAAATTTTTTACCGATTATTTTTTTTACAATATAACGGATATTTTCCCTTGCCAATTAATAGATTTATGTATATAAGTTCAAGTTTAAAATTAAAAAAAATAACCATCGGAAATAATTTTCAATTTGAGACTAACATAAAAGAGAGCGTTTTTCAAAGATCTCAATTTGTTGCTGATGGGAAAAAGGGGGGGCGAATAATTTGAAGGATATTCAGGTCAAGGTTTTTGACAATGACCTTGAAAAAGCAATGCGCATTTTGAAAAAAAAGGTTCAAAATGACGGGCTTTTTAAACGATTAAAAATGAAGAAGGCTTATGAAAAGCCGAGTGAGCACCGGCGCCGCAAACAGCGCGAAGCTTTAAGGAGACAGAGAATTGCGGCTTCCAGAAACAGATACCGCAGAAGATAAGATCAATCCCCAATTTGTTTTTTAAACCCGGCAAATATATTATTTTTGCCGGGTTTTTTCTGTGAAAATGAGAACAAAAGATTCCTACGACAATTGTCTGAATACTATATATAAGCTTAGAAGATACGGCATTATACTTGGCCTATCTACGATCAGAAAGATTCTTCAAGGTCTGGGGAATCCTCAGGATACATTTAATTCAATTCATGTGGCCGGGACCAACGGAAAAGGATCAATCGCTTCCGCTCTGGCTACAATTCTCCATGTCTCCGGATACAAAGTCGGGCTTTATACATCCCCCCATCTCGTCAGGTTCAATGAGAGGATGTGTATAAATAACAGGCATGTTTCTGATGAGGATGTTGTCTCATCTTATGAGGCCGTGAAAAGCGTACATCACGGCTCTCGCGAGCCGACCTTTTTTGAATTTACAACTGCAATGGCCCTTTATGAATTCGGCAGACAGAAAGTCGATTGGGCCGTCATCGAGACAGGTATGGGGGGGCGACTTGATGCAACCAACATCATAAAACCTGCCCTTTCTCTAATAACCAATATATCCCTTGAACATAAAATCTATCTGGGGAATACCATCGCCGAGATAACCCGAGAAAAGGGGGGTATTATAAAAAATAACGTTCCTGTTGTAACCGGCGTAAAACAAAAAAATGCGATTTCAGTGTTAAAAACCATAGCCGATTCTAAATCTGCACAGCTTTACCGTTTTGGAGACGCATTCCGTGTTCGAAGAAACAATGGATCATTCAATTATTTTGGATTAGAGAATGTGTGGCGAAACATACATACAGGATTGCTTGGCAACCACCAGATCAATAACGCAGCGCTGGTTCTCGCTTCATGTGAGATACTGAACAAAAATAACCTCGATCTCACCCCGCAAAACATCAAGGACGGCCTGGTACAAAACAGATGGCCGGGAAGACTGGAGATAGTCTCTTGGTCTCCGCTTATACTTCTTGACGGCGCCCATAATTTCATCGCCGCCCGCAACCTTGCAGGATATCTGTCTGAGAATCTCTCTGATCGTAACATAACACTGGTTGTCGGCATACTGGATGACAAGCCGTGTGCTGCCATGCTTAAAAGCCTTATCCCTTTCTGTAGCAGGGTCATATTAACAAGCCCGAAAATCGATCGGGCTTTGCCTCCGGAAAAGCTTTACCCCATGGCAAAGGAAATGATTTCCGACATACATATAATCCCTGATGTGGATAAAGCCGTGATACATGCAATTGAAACCGCATCACCGAAAGATGCGATCTGTGTCGCGGGTTCTCTTTACGTGGTTGGCGAAGCAAAAGAATTATTTGAGAAAAACGCCGCACTTTTAAGCAAAAATCAATAGCCCGGTTATTATAAAACCACAATTCTGCGTCAGGCTTGACATATCAGCACCGATGAACTATTTAGTGCCTGAACGAAAACTGTCTTTTCCGCCAATATCTGCGTCAGACTCAAATTTTAATCCTCGAAATACTACCAGTATTACTGCCTGCCCCGTAGGTCCGGCAGATCGTACTGGGGTGGTTAAAATTTTCGTCTTCCTTGATCTTAACGAAAAATCCTAGTTTTCGTTCGGACACTATTTATCCAAGATAGACCGACAGTGCGCCCGTAGCTCAGTGGATAGAGCGTCAGCCTCCGGAGCTGAAAGCCGCTGGTTCGAACCCAGCCGGGCGTACCATAATTTATAGGATGTCCCTAATGCGCCCTAATGCACCCTAATGCGCCTCCTGAAACCAATACAACTCATTGGAATTGTAGCCCTATTAATTTTAGGCGTCATTGTGACCGACACCTCCTCATCCCAAAACACCATAGATGTGAGCCGCTATTTTTACAAAGGCGATGGCAAGTTGAACCTTGTCAACGCAAAAAACAAGATCTCATTCAACGGTAGGTACCGGGTCGGCAAGGGCATGTATGATGAAAAAGCCCTCGAAGCAATTCATCGTATATTTGGTGCGGAAAATGACAAACCGCTTTCCACCATATCCCTGCGGCTTATCGAGTTCCTGGACTTTATAGAAGACCGTCTTCATCCGGGTGCACAGATAAACATCGCCTCGGGATGGAGAAGCCCGAAATACAATACCAATCTTCGTAAGAAGGGAAAACTTGCTGCAACGGCGAGTCTTCATCAGTATGGCATGGCGGCAGACATAAAAATGGATGGAACGTCATCCAGGCACATCTGGAATTATGTTAAAAAACTCGGGTTCGGCGGAACAGGCTACTATCACGGCGAACTCGTACATATTGATGTAGGGCCGGCGCGCTCATGGGATGAGAAAACATCGGGCGTGGGTACGGATATTTCAATACACAACAAACTCATTGAGCTGGTGACAGATTATGACATTTATCTGCCTGGGGAGATGATCAAACTAAGATTCATCCGCATGACGTCATTTCCCATCGGCGTCATGCCTGAATTTGTTCTGGAGGGTGTAGAAAAGAACGATCGGTCAAAGAAAATTACCCGGTTTAAACCGTCATTTGCATCCCCTGCCGGCATCCCCTGTCCACAGTTTTCTGACATCAGCCAGATGATGGGAATTCATTGGAAATTGCCGAGCGATATCTCACCCGGTCGATATAAGATCCGCGCCTCATTCTGCCAAAGGCTATGGGAAGATATGCCGCCTGAAATTTCAACCCCTGAATTCGCTGTTATTCTGAATGAACGTAAACAAAATGAAAATTGACGGTCTCGTAAAAAGTCCAACTTCTGCGTTGTGCTGCATTCCGTAACCATTCAACGTACGAAAAGTACGCCTCATGATTACAAAATTTGCACGCCTTGAATTTGAACTTTTTACGAAGCCATCAAAATTAATTGATTTTATTAAATCATCAGGCTGTGCTCTTCTTTGTTCAGGCTTATGCTATCAGGAGGTTATTTTTTTACAAAGCGATAATAAATTTTTTCTGCGCTGTTCTGGAGGGTATAACCTTCTGTTATCTTAATGTATAACGCCCCTGCAATCTCCTCAACCATAGGCTTAAATCGGAATTGACCTGTCAAAGATCAATTAACCGGTATCTCCTTTGCAGTATTTTTATAACTTGACACCGATATAAAATAAAAATACAAAGCAGCTAAATTTTTAGGTTATAGACTTTGATTACAATGTTTCTGAAATCGGATTAAATAAAGTGGTGCAGGTTAAGGGAGTTGTAGTAATTGTAGGCAACTACGGCAGCGGAAAGACCGAAGTTGCCATAAACCTTGCCGTGAATCGAAAACGTGCAGGTCTGGACGTTCGGATAGCAGATCTTGATCTTGTTAACCCCTACTTTAGAACCCGGGAGGCAAGGAAACAACTCGCCGAACTGGGTATTGATGTGGTTCTACCCCCGGAAAAATATCTGCAGGCTGATCTGCCCATTTTAAGTCCTGTCATAGCAGGTCTAATCCGACGACCGAGCCAACTGACACTGATAGACGCAGGAGGCGACAATGTGGGCGCCACCGTGCTTGCAACCCTTGCAGATTCATTTCGGAAAAGGCGTGTGCATATGCTCCAGGTTGTGAATCCTAATCGTCCGTTTACTGATACTGTAACAGGATGTTTGAAAATGCGAAACGAGATCGAAAAGGCTTCGAAGATGACCATAAACGGGATTATCGGCAACGCAAACCTGATAGATGAAACCACAGTGGAAGATATATACAAAGGATATGATTTTGTTAAAGCATTGTCTGACGGAAGCCGGTTGCCACTCGAGTTTATCACGGCACCGGTAGAGCTTTTGCCAGAAATAGATGTAGAGCGTTTTTCCTGTCCGGTCTTGCCTATAGAAAGACAGCTTGTTCCGCCATGGAAAAAAGCTGTCGAGTTGCGAAAATAAGCTGTTAAGAAGTTTATTAGCCGGTATTTGATTAATTTCTAATCATAGAGACCTTTGGAAAATGTTCAATTTTGTTCAAGTTCAAGGAAGATGAAGATTTTAACCGCAGGAATACATTGAGTATTTTGAGGATTAAAATCTGAGTCTGACGCAGAAATCGGACAAAAGAGGACGTTTTCCAAAGGTCTCTCATAGAGGAGTCAGAGTATATGGCATATAAACATAATATTGATAATGACCTATGCAAAGGATGCGGACTATGTGTAGCCGTATGCCCAAAAAATGTTCTGGAAATGACCGATCAAGTCAACTCTATGGGTTATTTTCCTGCGTATCAGGCACGCCCTGAAGACTGTGTCTTCTGTACAACATGCTGCATAATGTGTCCTGATGTGGCTATAAGTATAACCAAGGTTGTTGAAGAGAAAGCAGAGCAAGAATAAACGGAGGAAAATCATGGGCAAAATATTAATGAAGGGAAATGAAGCGATTGGAGAGGCCGCGATCAGGGCTGGATGCCTTAATTATTTTGCCTATCCCATTACCCCTCAATCTGAAGTAGCGGAATACCTTTCCCGCCGCATGCCGGAAGTGGGCGGTATGTTTTTACAGGGCGAAAGTGAAGTCGCTGTCGGGAACATGCTTTTTGGTGCTGCAGGATGCGGTGCCAGGGTTTTTACCACGTCATCGAGTCCTGGCATAAGCCTGATGAGTGAAGCCATCAGTTATATCTCATCTGCCCAGTGCCCGGTTGTTTTTGTCAACATTGTACGCGGCGGTCCCGGACTTGGTGGGATTCTCCCTTCCCAGGCAGATTATTTTCAGGCCACGAAAGGAGGGGGGCATGGGGATTACAGGTTGCTTGTCATGGCGCCGGCAAGTGTCCAGGAAGCCGTTGAGATGGTAATGACGGCATTTCCTCTGGCTGAAAAATATCGAAACCCTGTGATGATTCTGGGGGACGGTTTGATCGGACAGATGATGGAACCGGTTGAATTTCCGGAGCACCTCAGGACCGAACCGAGCAATAAGGATGACTGGGCCACAAACGGTATGGATACTCGCAAAAGCAGCAAGCCAAATCTGGTCAAAACTTTATTTTTAAATGCGGAACAGCTGGAAGAGCATAATGTAATCTTAAAGGCAAAGTACGATCGCATGAAGCGAGAAGAAGTTCGCTACGAACCGTATAACGCTGATACGGATTACCAGGCGCTTATCGTCAGCTTTGGTACCATGAGCAGAGTTTGCAGAACAGTTATTGATGATTTAAAAGCCGAAGGTTTTGAGACGGCCATGATAAGACCCCAGACGCTCTTTCCCTTTCCTGAAGAGCCGATAAAGCAGGCAGCTTTAAAAGAAAGCTGCAAAGTGGTAATAAGTATCGAGTTGAACATGGGACAGATGGTTGAAGATGTGGAGCGGAGCGTTCAGGGGGCGCGCCCTGTTCACTGGTATGGGAAAGCCGGTGGTGATGTACCGACGCCGGAAGAAATTATCGATGTAATTAAATCCTTTGTCTCATGAAACCTATTATAAATCACCTGTTTTATAAGGAGTAGATATAATGGCAAAAACATTCAAAAAACCCGAAGCCCTTTCCGATCAGCCGACCCACTACTGTCCGGGTTGTACTCACGGTGTTATTCACCGCCTGGTGGCCGAAGTTATCGATGAACTGGGGATCAGGGGTCGGACCGTCGGTATTGCACCTGTGGGGTGTGCGGTTTTGGCCTATAATTATTTTACATTCGATTTCCAGGAGGCAGCCCATGGACGGGCACCGGCAATGGCCACAGGAATAAAAAGGGTTCGGCCTGACCTGATAGTTTTTACCTATCAGGGGGACGGTGATCTGGCAAGTATCGGAATGGGAGAAATTATACATGCTGCCAACAGGGGAGAAAAGTTTACTACAATCTTTGTTAACAACACTGTCTATGGAATGACCGGAGGCCAGATGGCGCCCACAACATTGCAGGGCCAGCGAACCACCACCTCTCCTGCGGGACGTAATGTCGAAGAGGTCGGCATGCCGGTTAAAATGGCCGAACTGATTTCTGCTTTAGAGACACCTGCATATGTTACGAGACAGACAGTGCTGAAACCAAAGTACATCGTCAGGGCCAAGAAAGCCATAAAAAAGGCCTTCCAGTATCAAATAGACGGCCGATGTTTCAGCCTGGTGGAGATGGTAAGCACATGTCCTACCAACTGGGGCCTCACTCCGGTGGAGTCAGTAAAGTGGGCCGAGGAAAACATGCTTCCCTATTTCAAGCTGGGCGAATATAAAACACCCGATGATGTTGAGGAGGACTGAATGCAACGTGAAGTGATGTTTGCCGGTTTTGGAGGTCAGGGCATTCTGTTGATAGGGAATATCCTGGCACACACTGCAATGGAAGAAGGTTGCGAGGTAGCGTGGGTTCCTTCTTATGGTCCCGAAATGCGTGGCGGGACCGCATATTGTCTGGTGGTTATCAGTGATAGGCCTATAGGTTCTCCAATTATCAGAAACCCCATGCATCTGGTGGCCATGAATCACCCTTCTTTGGAAAAATTTGCACCAATGGTAAAGCCAAACGGTGTTGTAGTTATAAATAGTTCATTAATCCACATTGGCTCAGACCGCAATGATGTTGACGAACTTCTGGTGCCGGCCAATGATATTGCAAACGACCTGGGGAGCATAAAAGTGGCCAATATTGTGGCACTTGGCGCTTTTGTCGCTCGCAGCAAAATTGTCGACTTTGAAGTACTACGCAAGTGCGTCCAAGAACAGTTTTCTTCAAAAGAAAAGCTTATTCCGATAAATATGGCAGCTCTTGAAGAAGGAAAAAAAGTTGCTCAAATCAAGTGAGTTTCAAAACCCGTAACCTGAATATGAAGTTATCTGTTCCCGATTATATCTTATCAATAAAACCGTATGCTCCCGGAAAACCCTTAGAAGAGCTTGAAAGGGAATATGGTATCGTTGATTCCATAAAACTTGCCTCTAATGAAAACCCTTTGGGTCCCTCACCCATGGCGGTTAAAGCCATCAAAAACGCTATTGGAAAACTGAACCGGTATCCTGACGGAAGCGGTCATGATCTCATTGAAAAAATTTCTGAACATCTCGGTTTATCACCACAGAACATTGTCTTGGGAAACGGTTCCGATGAAATTATAAGCATGCTTGCCTGTGGACTGCTTCAGCCTGGTGATGAGACCATTCTTCCACATCCTTCCTTTCTGATGTATGAAATAATGATTCGTAGCGCCGGTGCAACACCGGTATTTGTCCCTTTAAAGTCGCTTTCAATCGATCTGGAAGGAATAAAAGAAAGGATTACATCAAGAACCCGCATGGTTTTCCTGTGCAATCCCAACAATCCCACCGGAACGATTGTTTTAAAAAAAGATTTTGAAAATTTTCTGAAAAAGATTCCACCAGAAGTGATTGTGGTGGTGGATGAGGCGTATATTGAATTTGTGCGTGATCAAAACTGTGCTAAAAGCATTGAATATCTTGATAACGTCAGACCTTTGGTTACGCTTCGAACCTTTTCCAAAGCCTATGGTCTGGCCGGGCTTCGTATCGGATATGGCATTATGCCGGATGAAATAGCAAATCTGTTGAACAGGATCAGACTGCCGTTCAATACCAATTCCCTGGCTCAGGCAGGCGCCTGTGCAGCGCTTGAAGACGATGTTTTTCTTGCAAAGGTCATAACACTCATACATCAAGGTCTCGATTTTTTATATGATTCGCTGGACAGGCTGGGAGTAAAATACTTTCCAACACAGACGAATTTTTTTCTGATAGACGTTTGCAAAGACGCCGATGAAATTTATGAAAGTATGCTCAGGCAGGGTGTTATTGTAAGGTCAATGAGATCGTATGGCTATCCTAATTATATCAGAATCAATGCAGGACTTCATGAAGAGAATGTCAGGTTTATCAAGGCTCTTGAGAAAAGCCTAACCCGGACAAGCCTGGAAAGTGACTAAAGTGTGAATGGCGCAATTTTTAACAAAATGTCGAGTCTGACTTTGAAACGTCTTATTATTACCATAGATGGTCCGTCAGGGGTTGGCAAGACAACGGTAAGCAAGATACTGGCCGGTCGTCTGGGTTACAGATATATTGATACAGGTGCTCTTTACAGAGGTGTCGCCCTGAAGGCAATATCAGCGGACATAAATCCCGATGATGATACAGGTCTTGAAAATATATGCAGCTCCCTGAAAATGAAATTTGTGTACGGTGAAAAAGGGTTGCGTCTGATATCAAACGATTCGGATATCACGGATAAAATCCGGACGTCTGAAATATCGATGTTTGCCTCGGCAGCTTCTGCAAGACCGGTTGTAAGAAATTTCCTTTTGGATTTGCAAAGGGATCTGGGCAGGGAGAAAGGCGTTGTGTTTGAGGGACGCGATATGGGTACCGTGGTGTTCCCCGATGCTGATGTGAAGTTTTATCTGGATGCATCACATAAAACCAGGGCTTTAAGACGATACCAAGAATTAAAATCGGAAACTTCTCAAACATTAAAGGACGTGGGAAAGGATATCAAACACCGGGACAAAAATGACAGTGCCAGGGATATAGCGCCCTTAAAGGCCGCAGAAGATGCTGTTATAATAGATTCCACCCAACTTTCTGTTCAAGATGTTGTTGACCGGATGATGAGTGTTATTGGGAATATGCGTTGAATAAAATAATCATTGTTTTTTAATAATTACTCTGATATCAGATGCGATTATAAAAAAAATAGACTAGGGGGTATTTTGTTTAATGGAAAATTTTGAAAAAAACGATTCAACCAAAGATTTAAGCTTAAACACTTTGTCTGATAAGCCTGTTGAAGAGCAATCAGATGAAGTGGGTATTGAGGAAAAAGAGGTATTGAAAACCGATACGCCTGTTGAAGATGCATTGTCCGATGATGTACAGCATGAGAGTGACGGTCCGGTAGAAGTTCAGAAACCAGATGACGTCCCGGCGGAAATACTGGAAACAGATGAAACACCGGTGAAAGTCCGGGAAGCAGATGAGACATCGGCGGAAATCCGGGAAACAGATGAGACATCGGCGGAAGTCCCGGAAGCAGATGACAGTTCGGAACCTGTTCAGAAACCGAGTGAAGAATCAGAGTCTGTTCAAGAAACGAGTGTCAGCCTGGAAGAAGTTAAAAAACCTGCTGAAGATATGGAAAGCTTGATGGATATGTACGAAGAAAGCTTCAAGCGTTTTACTGAAGGTTCGGTTGTTACCGGCCGTATAATTTCAGTTGATAAGGATTATGTGCTAGTTGACATCGGGTACAAATCAGAAGGACAGATACGCATTCAAGAATTCATGGATGAAGATGGAAATTTAAACGCCAATATCGATGACACGGTTGAGGTTATGGTGGAATGGTGGGATGAAGAAGAAGAACGTGTTATCCTTTCCAAAGAAAAGGCAGCCAAGGTCAAAGTATGGGAAGATATTAAAAAATCTTACGACAAAGAGAAGACAGTTGAGGGCGTTATTATAAATCGTGTCAAAGGCGGTTTTTCCGTGGATATAGGTGTCCAGGCCTTTTTGCCCGGTTCACAGGCCGATTTGCGTCCCATCCGTAAGCTCGATGAGATGGTCGGGAAGACATTTACTTTCAAGATCCTAAAATATAACCGAAAACGGAGCAATATCGTTTTATCAAGAAGGACTGTTCTTGAAGAGGAGCGCAGCACTATCCGAGCTTCAACGTTAGCTTCCATCCACGATGGTAAAGTTGTTGAGGGTGTCATAAAGAATATCACGGAGTATGGTGTGTTTGTTGATCTTGGTGGTGTGGACGGTCTGCTCCATATTACAGACATTTCATGGGGACGAGTTAAACACCCTTCAGAACTCTTTTCAGTAGGTGATGAGATAACTGTAAAGATCCTTAATCTTGACCTTGAAAAGGAAAGAGTTTCATTGGGCAAGAAACAACTTACTGAAGACCCTTGGCTAACCGCTTCAGAAAAGTATCCTGTGGGTTCCCGTATTATTGGAAGGGTTGTCAGTTTGACAGATTATGGCGCATTTATTGAATTGGAAGAAGGTATTGAAGGGCTGATTCATGTTTCTGAAATGTCATGGACCCGAAAGATTCGTCATCCTTCCAAAGTCGTTTCTGTGGGTGAGGAAGTTGAGGCTGTGGTGCTTGACATCAGGCCTGAAAACAGACGGATTTCCCTTGGCATGAAGCAGGTTGTTCCGAATCCGTGGGACGTCATTAGTGAGAAGTATCCGGTAGGTACGACTATTGAAGGTAAGATCAAGAACATCACCGATTTCGGTCTTTTTATCGGCATCGGTGAAGGAATCGATGGCCTTGTTCATATTTCCGATATTTCCTGGACAAAACGGATAAAACATCCATCAGAGTTATATAAGAAAAATGATGTGATTCAGGCCATAGTTCTTGATATTGAGAAAAATCAAGAAAGGTTTTCTTTAGGGATAAAGCAGTTGCAGACGGACCCATGGAAAACTGTGGGCGAGCGGTATGAAGTCGGGAAAGAGATAACAGGTACGGTGACTAACCTTACAGATTTCGGGGTTTTTGTGGAACTCGAAGAAGGCATAGAAGGACTTGTGCATGTGTCTGAAATCAGTAATGAAAAGGTGAAAACCCCCATCGGCAGATTTAATGTCGGCGAAGTCATCACCGCCAAAGTTATGAATATCAACAGCGTGGAAAGACGGATCGGCCTTTCGATCAAGCGGCTTGAAATTGAGGATGAGCAGAGCTTGCTGACCGAGTATGTCAATAACGTGGGACCCGCGACTTCAACCTTTGGAGAAATTTTACGTGAAAACCTTCAGGAAAAGCTAAATGATGATGATAATAATTAACAGCTAATAGCAACGCTATGTTTTCTCGCAGACATCCATATCTTTTTTTTATCCTGACCTTTTCATCTGTTGTTGCGACAGCAATGATAGTGATGACTCTTCTTTTTGTCCTCGGCACAAGAGATGCTGAATTTGAATTCGGAGAGAAGGTCGGTATCATAGAGATCAAAGGTATTATTGCGGATTCGAAAAATGTAATCCATAACATAAAACGCTTCCGGGAGGATAATTCTGTCAAAGCCATCGTGATCCGTATCGATTCTCCCGGGGGCGCTGTTGGTCCTTCACAGGAAATCTTCAGGGAGATCAGAAAGACTTCGAAATCAAAGAAAGTTGTGGCTTCCATGGGTGCAATTGCTGCTTCCGGAGGCTATTACGTTGCAGCAGGGACAGACGGAATTGTTGCCAATCCAGGGACAATAACCGGTAGCATCGGCGTTATCATGGGTTTTACTAATTATCAGCAACTGCTCAGTAAAATCGGATTGGTTCCCGTTGTGATCAAAAGTGGCAAATACAAGGATATTGGATCTCCGGTTCGAAAGATGAAGCCTGCAGAAAATAAAATCCTTAAAGATTTTGCAAGAAAAATCCACAGACAATTTATTCAAGATATTGTTGAAGGCAGAAAGATGGATAGGGTCAAGGTGGAATCACTTGCTGACGGACGTATTTTTACCGGAGAAGAATCAAAAAAACTTGGTCTGGTAGACCGGATCGGAAATTTTGAAGATGCCGTTGAATGGGCCGGCCGTTTGGGTGGTATTAAGGGAAAAATCTCTACGGTTTATGCCCGGGAGAAAAAATTTTCACTTTTAAGATATATTACGGATTCATCTGCTAAAGCGTTATTAAATCGAATCACAGATCCATCTTTGTCTGCAAATTATCTATATACGCCGGGAAAAGACCTCTAACCCACGAGCCTCCTTTGTCACTCAAAAACAGTTATGTCCCCCCGCCCTTTGCGGATAACCTCAGGCATGTCATTAATCAGGGATATGACACTTGAAGGGTACCCCGGAACAGGCCCACCGTCAATCACCACATCTATTATGGGATAAAAAAAATCATGAATAAGGGACGGGTCGAAAAAATTGGTACCATCAGGCATTGTGGCACTTGTTGTGATAATCGGATTCCCCAGCGTTTCAACCAGTTCAAGGCAAATCGGATGGTCCGGTACACGTATTCCGGCGGTTTTACGCTTGGTAAGCATGATTTTGGGAACCAGTTTGGATCCTTCCAAAACGAATGTGTAAGGGCCCGGCAAAAGCCGTTTCATGGTTTTATATGCATAGTTTGAGACCTTGGCATAATGGCTGATATTTTTAAGTCCCGAGCAGATAAAGCTAAATGGCTTTATTCTATTCCGCTGTTTTAACTGGTAAATCTTCCCAATCGCTTTTTTATTCATAATATCGCAGCCGATTCCGTAATAGGTGTCGGTTGGATAGGCAATAATACCACCTTTTTTAAGGATCTCGGCAACCTTTGTAATGAGTCGTACCTGGGGATTCTTGGGGTTTATTTTAGTAAGCATGACAGTTATCTATTACGGGTATTAACGCAATGTCAAGGTGACTGATGAAAAATTCGGGTTAATAAAGATTGCAAAAGACAGTTCCATTTGTTATTCGGTTTTGAAAAAATATTATAAGGATTTTCAGAAATATGTTCCGAATAAATCAACAAAATCCTTCCTGGAGGAACCTATGATAAGAATACCGCCTGAAGAGGCCTTCTCTTTTGACGATGTTTTGTTGCTGCCGGACTATTCCGATGTTTTACCGCGAGATGTTGATACCAGTACCCGGTTGACAAGAAACATTAAACTAAGCATTCCCATTGTCAGTGCCGCCATGGATACTGTAACAGAGGCTCACACCGCCATAAGTATGGCACGTGAAGGTGGAATCGGTTTTATACACCGCAACATGAGTATAAAAAGCCAGGTTGTTGAGGTTGACAGGGTTAAAAAATCTGAAAGCGGCATGATAGTCGATCCGGTAACGATTCATCCTGATCAGCTTGTTCATGAGGTATTGAAACTGATGGAAAAATATCGCATTTCCGGAGTTCCGGTTACAAAAGGAGATCGACTTGTAGGCATTGTGACAAACAGGGATTTAAGATTTGAAACAGATCTCGAAAAGAAAGTTTCTGAAGTCATGACCAAAGAAAATCTTATTACGGTTTCAGAAGGAATTACACTGGAAGACTCAAAGAAACTGCTGCATGAACACAGGATAGAAAAGCTCCTTGTGGTTGATGACAAAGGGCGACTGATAGGAATGATAACCATAAAAGATATTGAAAAGATAAAAAAATATCCGAACGCTTGCAAGGACAGTATGGGGAGACTAAGAGTCGGGGCCGCCATAGGAGTCGGCTCTGACATGGAAGAACGTGCAGAAGCACTTCTGAAAGCGGGAGCTGATGTTATCTTAATCGATACATCTCACGGACATTCAAAAAACGTACTTGATGCTGTAGAAATTTTAAAAAGTAATTTCAAGAAAATTGAGCTGATCGCCGGAAATGTGGGTACGGCAAAGGGAGCTGAAGCCCTTGTTAAGGCAGGTGTTGACGGAATTAAGGTCGGGATTGGACCAGGCTCTATCTGTACAACCCGTGTTGTTGCGGGTGTAGGTGTACCTCAAATCACCGCAATCATGAACTGCAAGTCGGTATCTGACAAAACAGGTGTTCCCTTGATTGCTGATGGCGGCATTAAATTTTCAGGTGATATTACAAAAGCCGTGGCCGCAGGTGCTCATGTGATAATGATTGGCGGTCTTCTTGCCGGAACCGAGGAGAGTCCGGGTGAGTTGGTCATTTTTCAGGGTCGCAGCTATAAGGCTTACAGAGGAATGGGGTCCATAGAAGCCATGCAAAAAGGGAGCAAGGACAGATACTATCAAGGTGAAGATGTCTACGGCGACAAGTTGGTTCCGGAAGGTATTGTGGGCCGTGTGCCCTATAGAGGAAGCCTTTCCGACAATATTTTCCAGCTTATCGGAGGGCTAAAGGCAGGCATGGGATATGTGGGGTGCCGAACCCTGGATGAACTCAGGGAAAAAGCACGCTTCATAAAGATCAGTGCGGCAGGCATGCGTGAAAGCCATGTCCATGACGTGATTATTACAAAAGAAGCGCCTAATTATCGTCTCGATTAGACGCTTACCAAAGCTATATCGACAATCCTTTGTCAATATATGCAGATATTCGAAATAAACAATGACAGAAACCGCATCTAATTTTGTACACCTTCATGTTCATACCCAGTACAGTCTTCTGGATGGAGCCATCAGGATCGATCCGCTTTTAAAGCGTGTAGCAGATTTTGGCATGGACTCCGTGGCTATCACAGATCATGGTACCATGTTCGGAGCCATAACCTTTTATGAAAAGGCTAAAAGGGCCGGAATAAAACCGATTATCGGGTGCGAATGTTATCTGGCCCCGCGACGCCTTACGGAGAAAACCCCCCTTGATAAAAGCGGTCTTTCCCATTTGATCCTTCTGGCTGAAAATCAGGAAGGATATCGGAATCTTTGCAAACTGGTCACCATTGCCCAGCTTAAGGGATTTTATTACAAACCACGCATCGATAAAGAAGTTCTAAAACAACACATCAAAGGGCTTATCGGCTTTTCAGCATGTCTGCGCGGTGAAATCCCCAGGCTGATTCAGAAAGGCCGAATAGATCAGGCTGATGAAGCCGCCCTCTTTTACCTAAAAGTTTTTGGTGAAGGGAATTTTTTCTTAGAGGTTCAAAATAACGGTATAGATATACAGGAAAAAGTGAACCAGGCCCTTTGGGATATGAGCAAAAGGCTTTCTATCCCTCTGGTTGCCAGCAACGATTGTCATTATCTCGATAAAAAAGATGTTCGTGCTCATGATGTGCTTTTGTGCATCCAGACAGGAAAGACCGTTCATGATACGGATAGGCTAAAGTTTAGAACCGATCAGCTCTATTTAAAATCAAAAGCTGAAATGTATTCAGCTTTCAAGGATTATCCGGGTGCTCTTGAGAATACTGTAGATATCGCCGGACGCTGCAATATAGAATTCGACTTTAACTCATATCACTTCCCTAAATTTGAAACCTCACCCGGAGAAACTGTTGATAAGGTTTTTAAACAAAAGGTAAGGGATGGGTTTGAGTCAATATTCCAACGGATAAAAACAAAGAATCCCGATGTTGATAAAAAGCTTTATGTTGACCGTATCGAAAAAGAGATTACTGTCATCGATTCCATGGGCTTTTCAGGGTATTTTTTAATTGTAGCCGATTTTATCCGCTATGCCAAAGAGAACAACATTCCCGTTGGACCCGGCAGGGGGTCTGTGGCAGGGAGCCTTGTTGCTTATTCCCTTGGAATTACAGGCCTTGATCCGATTGAGCACGGTCTTATCTTTGAACGCTTTCTAAACCCTGCCCGCAAAAGCATGCCGGATATAGATGTCGACTTTTGTATAAAAGGCAGGGAAGAGGTCTTCAAGTACGTGGTGAAAAAATATGGTGGCGGCGATTTAGTTGCTCAAATCATCACATTCGGAAAACTGAAAACCCGGGCTGTAATTCGTGATGTGGGCCGGGCTTTAGATATACCGCTTTACGAGGTGGATGCCATTGCTAAAATGGTACCTGATGTGTTGAACATAAGTCTTGACGCTGCTCTTGAACAGGAACCGCGGCTTAAGGCTCTGACTAAAAAGAAACCGGAAGTCGCCGATCTTATCAACATCTGCCGTACACTGGAAGGGCTCCCGCGGCATGCCTCAACGCATGCTGCCGGTGTTGTAATTGCAGACAAGCCTCTGGTAGAATATCTACCGCTATACAAAGGTAAAAAGGGTGAGGTTGTTACCCAGTTCGACATGAAATGTATAGAGAAGATCGGGCTTATTAAGTTTGATTTTCTGGGGCTTCGCAACCTGACGGTCATCGCAAATACCCTTGAGCTTATCGTAGCACAGGGCGGAACTCCCCCTGATCTTACAAACCTCGATTTAAACGATCCTGCCACCTATCGTCTTCTTGAATCCGGCCAGACCACCGGTGTATTCCAACTGGAAAGTTCAGGCATGAAAGATCTGCTGGTAAGATTGAAGCCGGAAAGCTTTGATGATATCATCGCACTGGTTGCGCTTTACCGTCCCGGTCCCCTTGACAGCGGAATGGTGGATGACTTTGTGGACAGAAAACACGGCAAAAAAACGGTTGAGCACCTTGTGCCACAGCTCGAACCGATTCTGAAAGAGACTTACGGGGTTGTCGTCTATCAGGAGCAGGTGATGAAGATTGCCGGGAATCTGGCAAATTTTTCCATGGCCGAGGCTGATGATCTTCGAAAAGCCATGGGCAAGAAAATCCCGGAGATTCTGGCCAAACACAGAGAGCGTTTCATGCAGGGGGCTGCGGACAACGGAATCCCGTCTGACAAAGCCGGAAAGATATTTTATTTCATGGAAAAATTCGGGGGATATGGATTCAACAAGTCCCATAGCGCCGCATATTCAATGATAGCATATCAGACAGCTTTTCTAAAAGCTCACTTCCCGGTGGAGTTCATGGCTTCATTGCTCACAAGCGAAATGCATTCCACTGATGGGGTTGTAAAATATATTGCCGAATGCCGCAGTCAGAGTATTGAAGTTCTTCCCCCGGATATCAACGAAAGCGGCAAGGAATTTACCGTAACCGGCTCGAAAATAAGATTCGGACTGGTTGCTGTTAAGAACGTGGGTGAAAGCGCCATCGAATCTATCGTCGAGGTCAGAAATGAAGGGGGAAAATTTTCTTCGCTTTTTGAATTCTGTGAACGCGTGGATCTGAAAAAGGTTAACAAACGTGTTGTCGAGAGTCTTATTAAATGTGGTGCCTTCGATTCCACCGGAGATTACCGCTCCCGGATGACGGCTTCCATGGATGACATTTTCAATTATGGTCAACGGGTTCAGAAAGAAAGATCGGATCCACAGATGGGTTTGTTTGACATGCCGGGAAACAGTACGGCCATTAACTTGCCCGCCATGCCCGAAATCGATGAATGGAGTGAAAAACAGCTTTTAGCATTTGAAAAGGAATCTCTCGGTTTCTATATCACCGGGCATCCTTTAAGCGGGCATGAAGATGTTCTGGAGAAGTTTACCAATGCAAACTCGGCCGAGCTCAAAGAGAAAAACGATGGTGACACCGTAAGAATAGGTGGAATAGTCAGAAATTCAAAAACCATAAAGACCAAAAAAAAAGGAGACTTGATGGCCTTTGTTACCCTGGAGGACCTGCATGGATCTGTTGAAGCTACAGTATTTTCTTCACTTTATGCAAAAGTTCATGCACTTTTAAGCGATGACAATCCAATCCTTGTCCAGGGACAGCTGCAAAAGGACGAAAACTCGGTAAAATTGTTGGCAGACACGGTCATACCGATAGATAAGGCCGAGGAGACGTGGACTGCAAGCGTCCATTTTAATCTGGACATAACCCGCACACAAAGAGAGTTGCTTGTTAAATTAAAGGAGATTTTTAAAAACCATCCGGGTTCCTGTCGCGCATACATTCACCTGCTGAACCCTGATAAAACAGATACGATTGTTGCATTTTCTGACTCTATGAAATTAAGGGCCGGTCTGTCGCTGACCCGCGAGGTTAATCAATTCTTAGGCTATAATGCTGTGGAAACAGCTTGCGGGCCTGCCGTGTCAACCGTTAAAACCTAATCCCGACAAACCGGAACCAAAAATATTTGCCACCAAGGCACAAAGACACTAAGGGTTTTATTTTGTTATTCTTTCTTCGTGCCTTAGTGGCAGAATGGAAAAAGTTTTGCCACAAAAAGCACAAAATGAGAGATTTTTCAAAGGTCTGGAGACATAATTCACCATGAAAGTACCTCTGCTTGATTTAAAAGAACAGTATAAAGCTATTAAGGAAGAGATTTTAAAAGTTGCTGAGGAAATCTTTGAAAGCCAGTATTTTATCCTGGGTCCGCGGGTCGAAGCCCTTGAAAAGGATAT
>Ga0233415_10000243_pt1 | contig 26812 bp, 35 predicted proteins | sample Na_anoxic_12_MG_FD_188631 | JGI IMG/M metagenome (GOLD analysis project Ga0233415, IMG submission 188631) | Seawater microbial communities from Saanich Inlet, British Columbia, Canada - Na_anoxic_12_MG | ecosystem: Environmental > Aquatic > Marine > Inlet | place: Canada: British Columbia...
CCGAGGGCTTCGAGCTCGGCGAGGGCGCCCCGACTCTCGACGAGATGAACCCGACCATCAATGATCGCGGCCGGTGGCCCGAATAGAAACACGCGCTGCAGCGCGGACAGAGGAGAAGGCCCGTGGAACGACCGGCACACCCTAGGGTCACTGCCAAACAGATCCGCCCGGCCTTTTCCTCGACTCCCCAAAGCTGAAAGCGAGGCCGGTGGATGTCCGCCCCAGTGTGGCGCGGCTGCACCGAGCTCGCGCTGCTCTTCCCCAACTTCTTCACGACCTGGATGTGCGTCGCGTTTTTCGCTCAAGTATGAGCGGCCCCGAGGAACCAGCCCCGTGCACCTGTCGGCAACACGGGGCTGGTTTGATTCCGTCGCTGGACTCAGGCTAGCAGATCGCCGCGACAGCCTGGGGGATTATTCTGACCGACCACGTCTTGCGTGATGGTTGCTTCTCGTGGACCCGTGCCGTGAGCTCGAAGCACGGCCCACCGAAGGCAACCACCCGCCACGTCCTGCTCGCGCTCGCGCTCTACATGAGCCCGAAGGGCGACTCTTGTTTCCCGAGCATCGCGACCCTCGCGAGCGATACCGGGCTGAGCTCGCGCAGCGTTATCACACACCTCCAAGAGGCGGCCGCCCTGGGCTGGGTCTCGAAGCGGCCGCAACCAATGCCGGCCAAGGGCAAGGGATGGAAGCGCATGGCCTACGTCGCCACCGCGCCGAAGGTGGTGAAGGAGGTTCACCACGAAGAGCTCGCTGCTGGTGAACCTGTTGCGGAAGGTGGTGAACCTAACGACCGGAAGGTGGTGAAGGAGGTTCACACGATGCATCCAGTAGATGCAACCAGAGATGCTGCCAGTGCTGCGGCGCAGGATCACGAGTCACTCGAAGACAGAACTGCCCGCGCCCTGGCCTCGGGAAAGCTGAACGCCTGGGAGGAGAAATTCTGCCGCTCGAAGATGTCGCAGCTCGCGGCCGGCCGAGAGCTCAAGGGCGACCAGCTACCCAAGCTCCTCGAAATTCTTGGGGGCTTGAGCGGGCCGCCGGCCGTGGCCGTCAACGTGCCGAGCGCCGCGACCCAGGCGAAGAAGTCAGCGGCCGACCTCGTGCACGACGAAGACCTGCTGCGCGAGCGCGTCGAGTCGAAGGGATACGTGCCGCCCGAGCTCGTCGAGAAGTGCGTGCGCGTCCGAGGTCGGATCGGCGAAGAGGTACCGGCCTGGCTCGCCGAGCTCGCGGCGAACGCACCGAAGAAGAAAGAACCGAAACGCCTAAAGCTGACGGCGCGAGCTGTCGAGAAGAGACTGAAGAACATAGCCGCCCAGAGCAGAGACGCAGGAGACGGCACCGCCGTCGCGTGACTCTGGGGGCTTCACCCTGTCGGAGCAACGTGCTAGCATTGCTAGCACTCAAGGAGAGAACCATGACCAAACCGAACCCGTTCAAGAAAGCCACCCGAGGGAAGCAAGCTGTGAGCCTGCTGGTCTCGGGCGACAGTGGTGGGGGCAAGACGCTCACCGCCATCCAGATCGCCTGCCATATGGCGCACGCCCTCGGCCGCCCTGGCAGCGTCGCCGTGATCGACAGCGAAGACGGCAGCGCCGTGCTCTACGCCTTCGACTCCGTGCTGAACCAGCCCACCTATTGCTCGTGCGAGCAGTGCCAGCGCGGCGACCGGATCCCGCTGGAGTTTGACCACCTCGACCTGCGCGACCACAACCCCGACAGCTACCGCGAGATGATGCGAGCTGCGTGCGAGATCGGGTACGCCGTCCTGGTGATCGACAGCGCGAGCCACGAGTGGGTCGGCGTCAATGGTTGCCTTGAGGAAGTGGACCTGCTCAAGGGCGACGGCCGAGGCCGCTCCTCCGACAACGCCTGGAAGGTCGTGACCGCGAAGCACAACGCCTTCCTCTCTGACCTCCGCGCGTGCCCCATCCACCTGATCGCAACGGCCAGGATGAAACCGAACCGGAAGGAAGAGGGCGCCGAGCAGATCGTGCAGCGCGAGAAGGATGGCCCCTTTGAATATGAATTCAAATTCTGGGGAACCATCAGCCGCTCCTCGCCTGGCGGCCTGCACATCAAGAAATCCCGCAGCGGTCACTTCTCGGGGAAGACCTGGAAGAAGGCCGGCCGGCACGCCGCCGAGCAGCTCCTGCTTTGGGCAGGTCACCTTCACCAAGATCCGCCAGCACCAAAGGCCGAGGCCGCGCCTGCCAGGGCGAAGCCAGCGCCCAGGCCGAAGCCGAAGCCAGCAGCGCCGGCCGAGGTGGTGGACCAGAAGACGTGCAAGCATCCAGCCTGGTCGGCGGCCGAGCTCGACGGCGCGACCGGCGCGAGCTGCGCAGCCTGCGGACTCTTCCGCGAAGACGAGCAGCCACCGGCCGAGGAAGACAACGGCGAGAACGACCTGCCCGGCAACGCCGAGGAGCCGGCCGACAACCGACTGGCCGAGCTGGTCGAGGCGACGGCCGCGCTGCTGGTCAAGATCCCAGACGACATCGCTGCGCCCTATCGCCAGGCGCTCACGAAGGCCGGCGACCATCTGCCGCAGCTCTCAAACGTGATGGCCTGCGTCGAACAGGTCGCGCTGATCGCCGAGTGCATCGCGCTGGTTGACGACGACACGGCGACGCAGTGGAAGAACCACCTGGTGAACGCCGGCACGGACCTCGCCAAGCTAGAGAAGATGGCCCCGTGGTGCAGGAGCAAACTGCCTGCACCGACGACGGCCTAGAAGGAGGCGGCCGCAATGAGCCGCGAGAGTAAAGCCCTGGGCACCCGCATCGAATCGTCCATCCTGAAGAGGCTGGACAGTGCGGCGTATGCCCTGCGGCTGTCGAAGGTGAAGCTGGTGACCGAGGCGCTCCACGAGAAGCTCGTGAAGCTCGAAGCGAAACACAACAAAGGGCGGCCGTTCCGAGGTCGCCCAAAGGAACGAAGCAATGCAGCAGTGGGGAAGCGGAAAGCTACAAGGGTGGAACCTAAGCCCAAGCCTAGGAAGAAAGCCGGAACCAACAGCGCGGGCGCTGCTCCTACGCGCTCTCGACGCAGGCGCAAGAAATGACGCGGCCGGCGAGCTCGACGCCTGGCTGGAGAACGTCAACGGATTCCCAGCTCACAGCCTGATCGTCGGAGCTCTGCAGGTGCACGTCGCCGAGGTGCTCGCGAGAGGATCGGGTTACGAGGTCACGACCGAGCAGGCGATGCAGCAGGCCAGCGACCGCTTCGAGAAGTTCGGGCAGGTCACGATCCCAGGCCACCCGAGATGCGTGAAGCTGATGTGCGCCTCGACCCAGTCGGCCATCTACTTCGAGAAGACTGTGCACGTCACCGGACTCCCATGGCCCGCGCTCTGGCGCGAGCTCCCAGGCGATCCGACGAAGAGCGCCCTGCCCTTCGAGGAGAAGGTGGCGCGGACGTGCGACCGCAGCGACTGCTCCGAGGTCGTCGCGGCCTGCGGCCACGAGCAGATCGAGGAAGCCATGGGCGTCGTCGGCGACGTGCCCTGGGACCAGCCCGCACCGCCCCCGCCGTGCGAGCACGACTGGGTCGAGACGCCCTGGGCGACCGAGTGCAGCAAGTGCGGCCACGAGCTGACGCAGCCCGTCGGATCCTTCGAGGGCCTGCCCGTCGGAGAGCAGAAGGTGATCGCGCCGGCCGCGCCGAAGCCGACGCCGAAGAGGTCGGCCCCGCTGACTCGCTCGCGCTCGCGGAAGAAGAAGCCGGCGACCGTCGCGTGCGAGGCCGAGGGCTGCGAGAAGAAGCTGCCGCCCGGCGAGATGATCGTGGACGGTAACCAGGTGCGGCGCTGCGGCGAGTGCTACCAGGCGACTCTCGCCACGGCCGAGGTCGGCACCGAGGAGAGCGGCCCGCCGAAAGGAGCCGACGCCGCCGAGCTCCCCTGGGCAGATCCTGCTCCTGGTGATGGGAGCAGTGGCAGCAGCAGCGGAAGCGAGGAAGCGCCGGAAGGGATGAAGCCCTGCCCCGCGTGCACTCACCCCGAGCCCCGCCTGCCGTGCTCGGTCTCTGGCCCGTGCGGTGGGAGTCGCTGGGTCGAGGTCGGCGGCCTGCCGGCCGAGGTCAAGTGTGGCGCCTGCGATCACGTCGGGAAGCACCACGACTTCCGAACGAAGAAGTGCGCCGAGTGCGACGCCTGCCCAGGCTTCGAGCTCCCCGAGCTCGGCGGCCCAGTGATCGCGAAGCGGTGGGAGGTGAGCTGCCCCGCGTGCCCCTCGAATCGAGTGACGCCAATGGACCCGACCGGAGCCCCGTGCCGAGACTGCGGATACTCAACGCCGATACACAAGGTGTGCGGCGAGCCCATCACGCAGGCGTTTGACTGGGCTCGCTTCCTCGTGCGCGGTGGCCAGCCCGTGAGCTCAAGCCAGCCGAGGCGTTGCCGAATCTGCGAGGCCGCCATCGAATTCGGAGCGAGCTGCTGGCAGGCGCCGAACAACAAGACGAGCATCGCACACGATCACTGCGTGGCCGACGAGCTCGGATACGCCGCCGTGATGATCCGCGAGGGCAAGGTGGTCGAGGCCGAGCTGAACGCTGCGGCCGCAGAGAAGGGCGAGGCAAAGCAAGAGCCGTGCATGGTCTGCTCCACTGGGATCGAGCCCGGCGTGATGTGCTACGGCCACGGCGACAAAGGGCAGCGCGTCTTCGCACACTACGAGTGCGTCGAGGGCAAGGGCGTCGAGCCGCCAGTGAGCGAGGGAGACATCCGCGACCTCTGCCAGTGGAACCCGAAGGAGGAGCGAGCGCCCGAGCCTGGCGACCCGTTCCACGCGCTGGCCACCTTGGTCGTCGGCGGATCGGCGAAGACTCGCATCCGACTCTGCGCTGGCTGTCGAAAGCTGAAGCCGCACCGCCGGCTGCGCAAGGAGGTCGCCATCAAGCCAGCGGGAAAGCTGGCGGCCCTCCCGTTCTAGGGGAGGGCGTGACGGCGAAGCAACTGGCCAGGAGAGGAGACCCCGAGACGAGCAAGCTGGCGGCCGCGTCGATCCTCGACAGCCTGACCAGTCTGCAGGAGCGGGCGCTGGCGCTGGTCAGGGAGAACCCAGGGAGGATCGCCAGGGAGCTCTCGACCATAGCGATGGACTCGGACCCCAGGACGGTCAACCGAAGACTCGGAGAGCTGGAGCGGGCCGGCAGGATACGGAAGGGCGAGGCCGCTAGGTGCAGGACGACGAACCGTATGTGCTCGACGTGGTGGGTGGCTGGAGAATGATGGCACCGCTAGCCTTGCTAGCTGTCGGAGCTCCAGGGCATGATGCCCATCGGAGAGATCCCGTGCACCTAGTCGAAGAGATACGAGCGCAGGCCGAGCGGTTTGCACAGAGTCACCTGGCCGGCGGCGACGAGCCCGCGCTGGTCACGCGCATCGATCACCCCGAGCTCCCCGGCCAGTTCACCTGGATCCTTGAGCAGCGCGGCGAGGCCGTCGTGCTGATCGTGGTTGACGCCGACCACGTCCTAGAGGAGACGTCGAAGGTGAACGTGCGGGCCGACCTTCTCGCCGAGGGGATCCGCCGAGCAGCTCGCTGCGTGTACCTCGACCCGCACCTGGCCGGCCACCTCCGCGCAGCTCTGGCGAGGTCGAGCTAGGCGTGGCCCGAAAGAAGACGCCGGCCAATCCTGACGGCTACCAGTTCGTCAGCGCCGACCCGCCCTGGAAGATGAACAACTACGGACTGGCGAAGCACGGCGCAGCTCGCAGCCACTACGCCCTGATGACCCTCGACCAGCTCAAGGCCGTCGAGCTCCAGCCGCTCCTCGCGAAGAACTGCCTGCTGGGCCTTTGGTCGCTGGGCACGAAGGAAGCCGAGGGTGCGCACCACGAGCTCGCGGCCGCCTGGGGTTTCCGCCTGACGACGCGGCTGCTGGTCTGGATCAAGGCGAACAGGAAGTGCACCGGCTGCAAGCACGACTGGGACGCGCACGAGCCCGACCCGTGGAACACTCCCGGCCGCTGCTCCGTGGTCAACCGCAAGGGCGACCGCTGCCCGTGCCTTTGCCTCGGGCTTAATCCTCACTTCGGGCCTGGCTGCTACACCGGGCAGAACGCCGAGGTGCTCTGGCTCGGAGTGCGCGGCAGCGGATTCTCCAAGGGCCGAGCTCGGCGGGATGTCCGCTCGGTGCTGATCGCGCCGATGCCGACCTACGCCGGCACCGCGAAGAAGAAGCACAGCGCCAAGCCCGGCGAAGCCTACCGGCGCATCGAGATCCTCTGGCCAGAGCTGAAGCGCCTGGAGCTCTTCAGGCGAGGCGAGGCGAGGCCGGGCTGGGACGCTGCCGGCGACCAGGCCGACGGCGGCATCCCGGTGGCTGGACTCAGGGCGCCGACCCAGGGCGCCACCACCTAGCACGACGCTGCCACCAGGTAGCCCTCTCGCTTCGAGCGAGCGCCCCAGGGCGACGATCTTGGGCCGTGCGCCTAATCAGGCGACCGCGACAGGCCGACGCTCTGGCGAGCTCTGAGGCGCCCGACTTGCCTGGCCTGCCGGCCTGGGTTTTGAAACTAAAGAAACTTGCCAGCGGAACGAACCGGATGGCCAAGGGATCTAAGGCGCCCGCGATGAGCTCACCTAACCCCGGCAATTTTACTGGGTTTAGGCCAAAGCGACTCACAATCGACGGCACGCAGCCAGCCCCACCGCGACGGGGCTGGGGCCGATGAATCGAAAGCGGCCGATGCACAGTGTGCTTATATGTGCCCCATGTAACCGGGGATCCTAGACTTACGACGCCGGCCTGGTGGAACGGAAAGCGTTCAGATTCTGACAGGCGAGGGCGGCCCCAAAACAATCTCGCTACTAAATAAACTTAGTAATGGACACGAGCGGACCCGGTCGGTTACCTTCCTGAAGTGAAGAGCAACGCGAGCAACCCGGAGACGACCATGACCAACGCAACGAAGACCGCCACCGTCCGTGGCAACACGATCACCGCCGCCGACGTCGAGGCCGTCATGGACCGCTTCGACGCCGAGGGCGAAGCCGCCGTGCTGGAGGCCGAGGGCTTCCGCCGCTCGACGACCTACTGGCTGCGCGGCGCCCGCTCGCACCGGGCCTACCCCTCGAAGGCTGTGCTGTGTATCGCGGCCGGCCTGACCTCGGCGCAATACTTCGGCGGCGCCGACCACACCGTGCGCGTCCTGACGCAGCTCGGCTTCGTTGTGACCAAGGGCAAGCAGGCCGTGCGCACCGCCGGTATCGACGCGCTCCGCGCCGAGATCGTCGCGGCCGGCAACGCCGACCCCGTGCCCGCCTGGGACGAGGTCGCCAAGGCCGGCGTCACTCCCACCGCCTACTTCGCCTCGGGCAGCAACAGCCCCAACGTGATCCGCGCCATGGCCGCTCGCCACGTCAACGTCGGCGTGGCCGCCCCCGAGCTCCGCAGGGTCTGCCGCTTCTGCGGCTCGAAGAAGGGCGGCCGCAAGACGAGCTGCGAGCACACCGCCGAGGCCGCCCTGGTCGCCCTCGCCGGCACCGACATCCTCGTGTTCTGCGACAGCGGCGCCTTCAGTGAAGTCAAGTTCAACCCGAGCACCTTCGGCTTCGACGTCGTCAAGCCGATCACCGACGCCCGCTGGAACGAGATCATGGCCCTGTATCTTCGCCTCGCCAACGGCCTCGGCTCGCAGCTCTTCGTTGTGGCGCCCGACCAGGTCGGCTCGCAGGCCGTCACGCTTGAGCGCCTCGCCCGCTACAGCGAGCAGCTCAACCGGATCGCCGACACTGGCGCCCGCGTCATGGTCGTCGCCCAGAAGGGCGAGCTGTCCCAGGCCGACTTCTACGTGGCCGCCGTCGAGGCCGCTGGCCTCACGGGCCGTCAGAACGTCGTGGCCGGCCTGCCCTGCAAGAAGGCAGCGACGTCGGCCGAAGAGGTCGCCGCCTTCGTGAGCGCCACCGCAGCGCCCCACGTTCACCTCCTGGGAATCGGGCCGGCCTCGAAGAAGGTGGCCGACTACTTGCGCCCCTTCGCCACGAGCACCGCCAGCGTCAGCCTCGACTCGTGCTGGGTCAAGGGCAACGTCGGCCGCACCAACGGACCCGGCAACGGACCCCGCCGCCACACGAAGAACCAGGACGCGGCCGAGGTCGTGCTGCTCGCCGCCGGCCTTATCTCGAAGATCGGCACCAAGGTCGCCAGCGAGATCGCCCTGAAGATCGAGCTGGCCCTGGCCGTCGCCTTCGGCGCTCCGCTCCCCGCCGCTGAGCTCGCCCGCGTGCAGCTCCGAGGTCTCTGGAAGCGAGCCCGCGCTGGCGCCCAGGTCGCCGTCGAGCTCGTCGCCGAGCTGCTCCCCTTGGTCCCCGAGGCCCGCCCGCACTTCGTCGCCTTGGGCCTTGCAGCGTAAGGGCTTGGCTACTTACCAAACTTAGTGCTGGACAGCGGCCGGCCCCGTCGGTTACTTTCCAACCTCGAAGCAACGAACAACCCACCGGAGACAACCATGACCAGCATTGAAACGACGACCCGACAGGCGCAGCGCAGCGGCGACATTGTCGCCGAGACCATGGCCCGCCTCCGCAGCGGCGTCGTCTTCTTCGCCGACCACAGCGCAGAGACCTACTTCGGCGCCATGCTCGCCGAGCTCCCACGCATGAACAGCCAGACCTTCCCCGAGTTCTTCGCCGAGCTCACCGCGAACTACAACGCCGCGCTCGCAGCTCGCAAGGCGACCGAGGCCGAGCAGGCTGACTTCGCTCGTCGCCGTCGCCTGTCGGCCGGCGAGTGCACCCGCTGCGCGAACCGTGGCAAGATCACCGTGCACGTCCCCAGCGGTAACGCCATGATCGACGACGGCATCCGCACCTGCCCGAGCTGCAACGGCAAGGCGCCCGAGGTCACCCTGCCGTTCACCGCCGAGGAGCTCGCCGCCCACGCGCAGAAGCGCGACCGCTGGGGCAACAGCTTCCGCACCGTGATCGAGGCGGCCGCCCTCGCCGAGGCCCGTGAGCTCTTCGCCGACTGCGTCAGCTCGGCCGAGGCCCTCGCCCGCAGCACCGGCCGCACGCTCGGCGCATTCACCGACGCGGCCCGCGTCACCAAGGGCGCCCGCGTCCGCTTCGACCGCGTGAAGCGCGCCCGCTTCGTGACCTTCGACGGGAGCGGCGACCGAGTCGCCGATGGCACCGAGGGCTGCGTGACCTGGGTGAGCGGAGACCGTGACCGCTTCGGCGTCACGACCGACGATGGCCTGGTCTTCTTCACCGCCTCGAAGAACCTGGGCGGCGTCGCCCTGAACGGCTGGCAGCGCGTGCTCAAGCTGGACGCCGCGAGCCTCGCCAAGGTCGAGGCCGTCAAGGTCTACGAGACCACCGCGAGCGTCGAGCGCGGCGACAAGGTGACCGGCGGCACGAGCCGCGAGGGCGTCGAGAACACGAAGAGCCTGAAGGTCTTCTGGGTCGGCCCCGACCGCAAGAGCGGCCGGCAGCGTTTCGGCTGCGGCAAGACCGCGAAGGGCGGCCCCTTCTGGGGCTACTCCGACGAGCTCAAGGGCGGCGCCTAGTGGCCGTCCTGGCCTGGGTCTGCCCTCGCGAGTAGGCTAGCCTGGGTGAAGCGTCTCACCCCTTCCGAAGGACTAGCACCGGATGATCGAGCAAGCCATCGCCGCACTGGCCGCGAGCGGACCCCTGGCAATCCTGATGGCCATCGTCATCAAGGTCTTGTGGTCGAAGCTGACCGCCGTGCAGAAGCAGTACGAAGGCGACCCTGGAGACGCGAAGAACCCAGCGAAGCCCGGCCGCATCGCCGAGCTCGTGAAGGCCGCGCAGGAGCGCGAGGATGCGATGCGAAAGAATTACGAGAAGCGGCTGGACGCGGAGCGAGTCGAGCAGCGTAAGGTGATGGATGAACTTCTCAACACGCTCCGAGGTATCAGTGAACCACCAGCAGCAGCATAGGAGTAGCGTGATGCTTGCACCAAACCCGGCGGCCGTCCCAGACTTCGATCCTTCGGAGAGCACCGAGCACGTCCGCGAGAAGGTGCTGGCCAAGCTTGCCGAGATCCGCCAGCGAGCGAGCACCGGCCGCCTCCAAACTGACAGCACGCTCTTCAAGCTGAAGGCGAAGCTGACCGAGATGGGAAGCACCGACGACGTGAAGCGGCGCAACGGATACCTGCGAGCTGCCGCTGCGCCCGCACCGGCCGAGCTCGACGAGGAGCTGCCCGACGCGATCCCCGACCCTGTCGCTGGCGAAGGGTAGCATCGCCCCTCAACAGGAGAGAAGCATGCCCGACCAAGACCCGGCCACGATCCTCATCAACAAAGCCATCGCCGAGACGACCGAGGCCCTGGCCGACGGCATTGGCGTCGCCGACATCGCGCTGCTCGTGAAGAACGGCGTGGAGATCGCCGAGCAGCTCGACGACGTCCCCGGCCCGAAGAAGCGCGAGCTGGCGCTGGCCTATGCCGGCGAGCTCCTCGACGAGTTCTGGGGCAAGGCGACGCCGGCCATGCTCGAAGGCATCGCCAAGATCGACATCCCCTGGGTGCCCGAGGGCGTCGAGGCCGCAGTCATCGATCCGCTCATCGCGGCCTACGCGCCCGACCTCCTGCGACACTTCGCGAAGCTGGCGCTGCCCAGTCTTATCGACCTGGTCATCAGCGCCACGCGCGGCGAGATCAAGGTGAACCAGGCCGAGTGATCGACCCGCGCGAGCTCAAGGGCGTCGCCACTGCGCAGCTCGTCGAGGCGCTGCTGCACAGACTCGCCACGCAGCTCGCGGTCGAGGGCGACGTGCTCGTGAGCAAGCCGCTGTCGGAAGCCCTGGCCGCGCTCGCTGCGCTGCCTGCAGTCCGTTGCGACCGCTGCACGAAACGCTGCGCCCTGGACTTCCTCGACGTCACCGAGATCAAACGCAACCCAGTCACCGCCGAGAAGACCGAGCTGCGCTACACTGCCTGCCCGAGCTGCTACAAGGAAGCGAACAAATGAAGAAGCTGCTGCTGCCCCTACTCCTGCTCCTCACCGTCGGCTGCTACACAGCTCCCCAGGAAGCCCTCGACCTGGTGAACGACAGCATCGCAGTCACGGCCGGCCACGCTGCCGACCCGAAGAACGAGCTGAGCCCGCTGGCTGAGTCGGCATTCCTCGCGGACCACGACGCCTGGCAGAAGGTTCGGAAGCTGTGCTGGGGCGTCGAGGTCTCGCCCGAGGTGCAGGCCCGCACCGACGCACGCACACCGGCCGGCGACGAGTGAGCAGGCTGGAGAAGGCCATCGCCCGACGGATCGCCAGGGCGAACCGCGAGGGCACGAGCTCCTACGCCCAGGGCAACGCGACCCAGGCCGGCGCCATGGCTCGACTCCCCTACGTTCAGAAGCTGGCCGACCGTCGAGCAGCGAAGAGCGGCAAGGTCTACGTGCACGGACTCGGCGACATCAGTCTGCCCGAGGGCGTGACCGTCGAGGAATTCCAGCGCGAGGTCGAGGCCATGCAGGCACGGCTCGCACACGAGGCCCAGGCACAAGGAGCGGAAGCATGAGCGTAGGCGAAGCACTCATCACGGCGATCAACACGGCCGGCGACAAGCTGGTGGACGGACCAGGCCGCGACCTCGTGGCCGACCTAATCGAAGACGGCACGGCCGCGACGGCGAAGTTGCCCGAGGAGCTCCGCGAACCTGCGAAGGTGGCGCTGCTCGCCCTGGCCGAGCCGGCAGTGATCGACGCGACCGCGAACATCACGAAGGTCGCCCTGGGCAAGGTCGTCGGATTCTTCGCCAGCGGAAGCGACGAAGACCTGAAGGACGCCGAGCGGATCTACATGGCGACCGAGGCCGGCACCCAGGAGCGTATCGACTTCCAGAACGCAAGCGGCGACAGCGCCGAGCTCCTCTATGCGAAGCGGTCGGCCGAGTGGGATGCCCTGGTCGAGGTCTTCACCCGCATCGGGAAGGTCGCGCTGTCAGCTCTCGCCACGATGGCGCTCGGAGCTCTCGGCCTCTAACGAAACAGTGATGGGCTTTGGTCGGCCTGTCTCTCCGGGGGCGAGCCCCGACTGGCTAACGCTGGTCGGGGCTTTCCTTTTGTCTGCTCGGCTTGGTATGCTAGCCTTGCTAGCACCGCTAACAAAGGAGAGACCCATGACCAACCCGATGAGAGTCACCGACGAGAAGCTGGGCCGGCTGACCCAGAGCAAGCAGCCACTGATGCGTTCTCTGGCCGAGGAGTGCAAGCAGGCAAGGGAGCGCGGACTGATGCCTACCGTTGACCTCGCGGCGCAGCTCACGACGAACCGCATCCCCGTCGATATGAAGGATGGCACCTACGTCGCGGTGCCCGAGGGCGGCCTGATCGTTGCGGCCTGGACGCCAGGGGAAGGCGGCCGAGGGAAGACGACACAGGTGCACCTCACGATGCGCGTGCCCGAGCTCGGCGCTAGCTTCGTTCACCGCATGAAGAGCGGCCCAGGCGTTGACCAGCTCATCCGTCTCCTCGCGGAATACCGTGGCGAGGTCTGGCCCGGCTACCAGGGCGTCGAGGTCAAAGCATGACCGACAAACCAAGCGCAGCAGCGCGAGCTGCCGACAGTCTCTGGTCAGCGACCAGGCCAATGCACACGGGCGACCTCGGCTACTACCGCCACGGCTTCGAGGATGGCGTGGCCTGGGCCGAGGAGAACCGACAGGCCGAGGCCGTCGAGCTCGTGGATGAAGTGTGCAGGCAGGCACGCGAGACGGCCGAGCACGACGCCAGGCCCGAGACGATGCCGGCCGCGTGGCTGGTCGTCAACGCACCCGACCACGTCATCCGATACGTCGCCGAGATGGCGAACGCCGCGACAGCTCGCGAGCTCCTGGGTGGCGAGCTCCCCAAGGAGGAAGAGCCGGCCCCGCTGCTGACCAAGCAAGAGGTGAGTGCCATGCGCCACGCGCTCGGAGCCGACAGCCGCCGCCCAGGCTTCCGCAACTACTACAACGCCGACGAGGGCGACGAGCTCATGCAGGGCATGGTTCGGAAGGGCATGATGTTCCGAGCTGGTGGAGTGCCTGGGGGCTCCACGAACTTCAGCGTGACCGACCAGTGGCGCCTGATGATCCTCGGCGGAAGAGCATGAGCAGGGCAGCAGAGGCGACGCGCGATCCCATCTGGGTCGTCGAGTCTCGGAAGATCCTGCCGAGGCCCGACTGCTCCTGGGAGTGGTGCACCGAGTGCGAAGGATTCTACCGCCACGCAGAGGACACCTGCCCGCACGGCGAAGAGGGTGCGCTGGATGCGGCCGAAGCGCACAGGCGCGACAGCGAAAGCTTCTACGTTACGTGGCGCGGAAGCGGCGCCATCTTCCTCGACCGCGACACGGCCGAGACGTGGGTGAGTCGGCGGCCGCACCACTACCCCGACGGCGCCCGCGTCTTCTGCTTCGCCCTCGCGATGGAGAGCCCGCTGCGTGAGATCCTCAACGAGCTCGCGAGCGAGGTGCAGCCGTGAGCTGGCGCAGCGCCCGCGAGCTCCTGGGGATGGATCCAGACTGGTCGGCCCATCCGTGCGTGCCCTACTGCGTGGACTCGTGCCCGAGCCACGACGGCAAGAGGTGCGTGAAGATCGGGCACCGGCCGCCGAGTCTGTGCGAGCCGATGGTGCAGCGCATGGGCGAGCTCCTCGACGCGGCCGAGGAGCTCGGAGCCAACTGCAGCAACGGGCACGCCGCCTACCATTCTGGATGCACTCCGTGCAGGAAGAGGGCGACGCGAGAGTGATGGCGCCGGCCTACCGCGTGCACGTCGAGCACGTCGGAGTCGCCAGGCACGAGCGCGACGAGCACGGCCGGCTCTTCTTCCCGCGCTGCGAGAGCACGAAGACCGACTGCCGCGCGAGACCCGACCACGTCGCACGCTTCACGCGCTTCGGCCCGTGCCGCGAAACCTTCACACGAGTCTGCCGATACCACGCTGAGGAGCTGACCCAATGAGCCGACGATCTTCGTTTGAACAACTGGCCACAGAGGTCGAGATATTCGACAACGACGGCCAGGCCATCACGACCACGGTCTGGGACAGTGGCGCCTGTTACGCCATCGTTGTCGATACGTCCGCAAGGTTCACGAGCTCGCACGCTGGCGACCTGCCGAGCGGCCATCCGGTGGTCAGGATTATCCGCGTGGACGGATCGCAGGGGACGCCCAAGAGCGTCGAGCTAAAGAGCCTCCGAGTCATCGGCCTCGTGCACAAGCTGCTCGGCGAGATCCTCGCGCAAGGGGCCGAGTGATGGCCGACCCCTTCGAGACCGACCGACCACGCTGCAGCTCGCCGGAAATTCCCGCGCAACCTGGTCAGGAGAAGTAAGAAGCTAAGCGCAGCGCATCGTTTTTTTTGAGCTGACGCCCTGGGGCGCTCGGCTTCCATGGCGCGACGGCCGTGGCCAAGCAGACCGTCACCGGCTCGCGAGGTGGGAACGCTGCACTGGCCAGCATGCTCACGGCGCTCGCGACGCTCGGCCTGATCGTGGATAGTTCGACGGCGTAGACCGTCCGACCTGCTACACTCGCAGGCGAAGCGAGAGATGCAGAACGATGCAAAAGGATGCAAGCACGGCTAGCACAGCTAGCCGAGTAAGCGAGTGAGTGACGCAGGCGAGCAGGCGAGCATGCTGCCTGCAGGCCCCGCCACGACAGGCCCCACGCCTGTCGTGGTAGCGCGGCTAGCAGAGCTACCAGAGGAGCTCGACCCGCGTGACCGACTGACGGCCGTGCAGCTCCAGGCCCTGGCCTACCTGCTGCAAGGGAAGACCAAGGGCGAGACCGCCGAGCTGGTCGGCCGGAAGCGCAACCGGATCACGGTCTGGTGCAACAGGGATGAGAACTTTAAGGAGGCTTACCGCGAGGCGCTCGCCGACGTACGCGGCGCGACGGTGCCGCTGCTGGTAGACGGCTTCCGCCAGGGCGTCACCGAGCTCGTGCTGCTGCTCAACAGCGCCGACCCCGAGCTGCGCATGAAGGCGGCCGCGCACCTCACGAAGCTGTACCGGCCCGAGCCCATCAGCGAGGTCGTCGCCGACGCGGCCGTGGAGGATCACGAGGCCGAGTGGTTGCGCCTCAACACCCAGGCCGGCCAGGCATTCCTTCCTCACGAGATGCAACTGCAGGCGATCAACTGCCTGGCCCGCTACCTCGTGCTGGTTGCTGGCGTGCAGTCAGGCAAGACCGCGTCGGGCGCTCGAAACTTCTGGCGCCGGATCCTCGCGGAAGACAACCCGCACGCGACCTACTGGATGGTCGCACCGACGACTGGCATCGGCCGAGTCATGCGCCGGCACTTCGTGAGCGTCGCGCCCAAGGGCTGGCTACCGAATCCCGAAGGAGCTGGCGCCGACTTCGAGAAGACCTGGATTCTGAAGAACGGCGCCCGCGTCGAATTCCACAGCGCGAACAAGGCGACGAACCTGGTGGCCGAGACCGTGAGCGGCGCATGGCTCGACGAGTTCACCATGATGAAGAGCGGCACCTGGCACGTCTCTCTTCGAGCTCGGCTGGCGACGACGAGCGGCTGGGCAGTCTTCACGGGCACGCCTCGCGGACCTAACTGGGGCTTCGAGGATATTTGGCGGCGCACCCAGGCCGACGACGACCTATACGACACGAAGGGCGACTGGGTCGGCTTCACCTGGCACAGCTCCGAGAACCCGCTGATTTCCACGCGCGAGGTCGAAGACGCGAAGAGCACGCTGCCCGATGCGTTCTACCGTCGAGAGTGGGAGGCGAGCTGGGAAGCATTCCACGGGCAGGTATTCCCCGACTTCACCAAGGGGCAGCACGTCTTCAACCTGGAGACAGTGCTGCAGCGGAAGCACGAGGGCGAGCTGATCGACGCGGGAGTGGACTGGGGATACGGCAAGCCCGGCGCCCTGGTCGTCGGCCGCTACGCAATGAGCGGAGCCTGGGACGTCTTGCACGAGGTGCACGAGGCGAAGCGGCTGGAGGATTGGTGGGTCGAGAAGTTCAAGGCGGCGCACCTGAAGTTCGGCATCGATACCTTCTGGTGCGACTCGGCCGAGCCCGACCGAATCACTGGAGCTCGGCGGAAGCTGCGAGCCTGGGCGCGAGAGCTCGGGATCCCCGTGCCCCGAGTGAAGTCAGCGAAGAAGCAACGCTGGGAAGGGATACGCCACTGCGCCAAGCTCTTCAAGGCCGAGGAGATGGTGCGCGTGCACCGAACCTGCGAGGTGCTGACGGCGCAGCTCCAGGGATACAAATTCAAAGAAGACCGCCAGGGCGACGACCTCGACGAGATCGAGAAGGGCAACGATCACACGGTGGATGCATTCCGTTACATGGTCTTCACCCGACACAAGGCCGGCCGGCAGCAGGGCGGCGTCGTCATGGGATCCGCCTGACCGACGCGGCGAGTAGACTGGCGCGAGGAGAGAACCATGACCAACAGCATCCACGAGCTCAAGACCTGGCCCGGCCCCTTCGCCGCAGCGAAGAGCGGCGCGAAGACCTACGAGATACGAGTGGCCGACCGACGCTACGCCACCGGGAACTTCCTGGTGCTGCGCGAGTGGACGCCGGCCGCCGACCCGACCGAGGCCGGCAGCTACACCGGCAGCTTCTCGGTCTACCTCGTGACGCATATGACCGAGGGCGGCGCCTGGGGGCTCCCGGCCCAGCTCGTGGTTCTCGGGATAAAGAACATCCCCATCCTTCAGATCCTCGCCGGCAGTCCGCTCGGCGAGGTCGTCGGGAGGATCGCCCACCTGGCCCTCGCCCACCTCGACGCGGCCGAGCTCGACCGCTACATGAAGCGCGGCCGCGAGCTCCTCAGCCTGGAGCCCGAGGCCGAGGCCGAGCCTGGCGACGAGGAGCTGGAGCTGATCCAGGCCGAGGGCTGCGCAGGGTGCCCAGTCTGCACGAGCTCGGGCGACGGCCGCCCTGGCATGCCTCACGGGCGGATTCGTTTTAACTGACGCCCGCCTCGTGTATGCTGCCGAGACAACCCAAGCCAGGAGGAACCCATGGCACTCGACGGAACCATCACCACGGTCAGCTCTCAAGACGTCGGCGACGGCGAGCTGAAGGTGCTAGACATCCAAGGCCCGAGCAGCTACACCATCGGCGGCGAACTGCTCGGCCGCGACCTCACGCGCCTGCGCGTCGGCGCGAGGATCGACCTGGCCGAGGGCAAAGCACTCGACCCGGCGAACGGCTACGCGAAGTGGGACGAGGCCACGGCCACGCTCAAGTTCTACACGGCGGCCGACGTCGAGCAGGGCGCCATCGATCTTAGCGCCGACGTCTACCGCGTCGCGCTCCAAGGTCGCTAAGAAATTCTGAGATTGTCGTGACACACGAAGGGGCACCGCTATCCCCCGGCCTCTTCGTGTGCGCGGCTTTGAGGTGAGGCGCGATGGCTCTGGTTCTGGAAATAGATAACGACTTCCACGCCCGCCTCCTTGAGGTGGCCGGCGGCGACAAGGTCGAGGCGAAGCTGCTGCTGCGCTCCGCGCACCGTGCGACGAGGTCGGCCGCCCAGCTCGGCGGCAGCTATGACTTCGACAACTTCACGCTGAACCATTTCCGCAGCAGCCTCAGCGGAAACTACGGCGACCTGTTCCGCGACGCGCAGAAGCTGAACGACCAGGAGCTGGCGCTGGAGCCGAGGCGCATGGCCTTCCAAGGTGTGCCCGACTCAGTGCGCGAGGAGCACTCTGCGTTCTGTCTGCTCATGTACCAAGGCAAGCAGATCCGCTTCCTCGACAGGCACCCAGGCGAGACGCCCGAGGCATTCGCGAACCGGCCGCGCAAGACGGCGGTGAACATCACCCGCGTCATCGTCAACGCCCTCAGCAGACTCTACGCAGCTCGGCCAGCTCGCAAGCTGGCCGAGACGACGGCCGACGAGATTAAGACCGCGCTGGTCGGCGACAAAGAGCTGGGCGTGCCCGGCATCTGGTCTGACGATTACGATATGGAGCTGCTCGAAGCCGACCGATACACGCGCCTCGAAGGCACGACATCGGTGCGGCCCTTCTACGACGACGAGACGCCAGGCAGTATCAAGCTGGTCGTGTTCCACAGCCACCAGCTCCGAATCATTCCGAACCCCGCGAAGCCCTGGAAGCCCAAGGCAGTCATTGAACGGCACAGCCCCTTCGAGGGAGAAGGCCAGATCATCATCTGGACAGAGAAGAGTTTCCTGCAGCTCGACGCGGACGGAAGCGTAGACCCGAGCAGCGGCCCGCACAGCATGGGCAGGATCCCGCACACGTTCTTCCGCGACAGCAAGGCGCCCACCGGCAGCTTCTTCGTCGAGGGCCGAGGCCGTGGACTGTGTGACGCGAACGCCGTGGTGAACGCGAAGCTGACCGACCTAAACGAGGTGTATCAGTACCAAGGTTTCGCCGTGCCCGTGGTCACCAACTACGACGGCGCCGACGAGCTCATGCTGGGACCACGCCGGCCGATTGAATTCAAAGACATCGAGAACGGCCAGCCTCACGGCGTCGAGTTCGTGGCACCGCCCTCGAAGCTGGGCGAGCTCCGCGCCGAGGTCAACGCCGACATCGATATGCAGTTTAAGGTGAACGGCGTGCCGCCGGCCGCGACGGGCGCACCGATCAACCAGCGCAGCTTGAGCGGCACGAGCATCCAGCAGAGCATGCGGCCGCTCCTTGAAGACTTCGAGGAGCGTGCGCGGCTCTTCACCCCTTACGACTTGGACCTGGCCGACAACGCGCTGAGCGTTCGCGCCGAGCATGACAACGGCTTCGAGTACGACCGAGCGTCACAGCGGCCGGCCTACCAGGTGGACTATCAAGAGCCCACCTTCCCGCTCGACACGGACAGCCGCATCAAGGGCGAGTCGCACGACATCGGGAACGGCATGCGAACGCAGCCCGAGATTATGATGGAGCAAGACCCCGACCGCTTCCCCACAATCGAAGACGCCATCCTGCAGTGGAAGAAGAACCTGGAGCTGCAACGGAACAACACGCTGCCCGAGGAGACGGCCGGCGCCGAAGAGGTCGAGGGCGAAGACCTCACCGAGTCGCTGACCTCGCCGGCCGCGCTGACCGAGGGCGCGACCGACTGGGTGGATGCCGAGCTCGCCGAGCTGCGCGAAGGAAGGGACGGCCCCGCCGTTGACTTCCTCGCGGCCTTCGCTCGCGGCAAGATCCAGGCGTGAACGTGGAGGAGCAGACACCCCTCGACGGCACCGACCTCGTGCAGCACTTCGAGAAGATCCTGGCCGCAGGCAGCGGCCTCGCCCGAGCTCGACGAGCTGCGCCACCGAAGACCGACGCGCAACGCACCGCGACCTCGAAGCGGCGAGCCGACCGGCGACGGAAGAAGCTGGCGCGGCGACGCAACCGCAGGTAGACTCCCCGAGCTATTGGCGACCAGCAAGACGTGCACGGCCTCGGCCGCCGCAGTCTTCAGTCAAGCGCCCGCTTCGAGCTGGTCAGAGAAGGCGAGGGTGTGCGGCCTAGTGTAAGTTCCCGAAGCTCACGGGAACCCAACCGCACGAAGAGCTAGAGAAGCCCAGGCTTAACCGCCTGGGCTTTTCGCTTTCCTTGTCGGAGCTCGCCGGCATCATGGCCCTCGAAGCGAGGAACCCATGCGAGCTCTGTTTGTAACTGCCGAAGGATACGACGGCCCCGAGCCGACGCTGGAGCTGGAGCTGCACGACGGCGTGCTGCGCCTGGCCCTGGGCGAAGACGGCAAGAGGATCGGCCGCCTGGAGCTCGGCTACCATGACGCCGGCAGTCTGCTCCGCTGGCTGCGCATGGCCTTCCCGAACGCCGAGGCGAACGTGACCGGCCTGCGCTGCCAGGTGTGCGGCCAGCTCGCGACGGTCAACCTGCACCTGCTCGGCGCCGAGGGCAGCGGCCACTGGTGCGCCTCGTGTGCGCCGGCCGAGAAGCGAGCCGAGCACGAAGCGAACGCAGCCCGAGGAGCTCGGCCGCACGAGCAGCTCGCGCACGTTGACGGCGTGAGCTACTACCTGCGCTCGGCCTACGGCATGAAGCCCGACGAGATCGCCGAGGCGCTGCGGCTCCACCCCTACACGGTGGCCACGGCCGCGAGCTCGGGCATGACGGTCGAGGCCGTCGCCGTCGCCGTTCACGAGCGGATCACCAGCGCGAGCGCCCGCCTGCGCCTGGAGCAGGCGGCCGCCCAGGACGGCAGCGCCCTGGCGGGAGACCCTCCACGGTAAGGACTTAGGAACTTCCTGCCTGCTGGAAACTTAGTGCAGGATTTAGTTCTGGAAGCGGCCGCATCCTGCTGTAGACTCTGGGTATGAAGAGCACAGCAAAGAACACGAAACTGACCAAGACCATGCAGGCCGCCCTGGCTTCGATCTACGAAGGCACCGGCCACGGCGTCGGCTCGAAGGGCCTGACCAAGAGCACCGCCAACGCCCTCGCGCGTCGCGGCCTGGTCACTCTCGGCTACATGATGCAGCCTGGCTTCGAGCGGAAGATTCGCTGGGCAATGCTCGCCGACTCCTACGTGGCCGACTACATTGCGCCGTACTTCACGAGCGACGCCGAGGCGAGCGCGGCCTGGGCGCAGTTCGCGATTGACAACGCGAAGCACCAAGCCGAGCAGACCACGCGCGTCGTCGAGCGTGCCCGCGCGTCGCGCGTCGCCGCCGGCAAGGTCACCGACGCCGCCTGGGAGATCACCGCCCGCGAGCTCGTCGCCGAGCACGGCTGGCTGAAGATCGACCGCGCCATGGACGCCAAGGGCGTCGCCAAGTACTAACCCACCACCACCCACCACCACCCCGGAGAAGACCATGACCGACCAGAACCGCACCGCCCACGACTTCAGCAACCTCGACGCCGACGAGGCCGAGTACGCTGCCCGCGCCCTGGAGCGCGGCGAGCTGACCAGCCCCGAGCTCACGGCGACGGCGCCCTGCGCGTACCCCGCCGACGCCGAGGGCGAGCACGACCACGACGCATGCGCCGACGCGGCCGAGGAGATCGAGGCCGCCGAGCTCGCGGAGAAGGCCGAGGCGCACCGACGTATCGCGGCCGAGCACGACCAGGCCGCCCGCGACAGCTTCGAGCGGAGCGACACGGGCGGCGCCCTCAGCCAGTGGGGCTCGGGCCTCAACGCGCAGCTTGAGCGCACCCGCGCCGAGATCGCCGAGGCCGGCGGCACCTCCACCTTCCTCGGCCTCTTCGTTGCCGCGACCGGCGAGCGCGTCCGCGCCAAGCTGATCGAGCAGGCCGACCGCTTCGCCGGCTACGGCACCAAGCTCACCTGGTTCGTGCTCGACGCCGAGGGCAAGACGGTCGGCTACGTGCCGCACAGCAAGGGCACCAAGCGGTCGAAGATGGGCAAGCTGGGCCTGGAGACGCGAGAGGAGCAAGCGCCCGCAGCGGCCTGCCACAAGGGCAGCGGCACCGGCCTCGCTGGCGCGTGCTCGGTCTACGTCAAGGTCTTCCGCACCGACGACGGCTACCCCGCCGAGGCCATTGACTTCGACGTGAGGGGATAAGGCCATGCCCTGCCCGAACGACCCAGACCAGACGAGCTCGGAGAAGGCCGCGTACCACTGCTGCCACCTGTGCCACGGAGGATGGTGCGAGGTGCACCGCGAGAGCTACGACGTCTGCCCGTGCGACGCCGAGCCGACGCCGGCCGACCCGAGGCCCGACCCCAGGAAGGGATCGGTGCGGGAGTGGCGCGAGAATATGCGCGAGGTCCGCGAAGCCTCGGCCGACGTGAAGCGCCTGGAGCGCGAGCTGTCCGCAGCGAAGGCGGCGCTGGCGGCGCTGCCCATCTTCTACACGGCGGCCAGCAGCCTCGACCCGACAGGCCAGCCCTACACCTGGGCCGAGCTGGTCGAGCTCGCAGAGCACCACAGCCTCGGCGAGCTGCGCGAGCTGAACGACGGCCGCGTGGTGAGCGCGAGCTGGGATCCAAACTACGACCCCGACCCCGAGGTGCTCGCGACCAGAAGGAGCTCGAAGTGAGCGGCCCGCTGCGCCATCGGAGCTGGCGCGAGATCCAGAGGGCGAAGCTGCGGAAGGAAGACACGAGGAAGCGGGCGGCGCGTCGAGCTGCTCGGAAAGCAAAGCGGGAAGCCGACGGCGGCGAAGGGTAGACTGGCGGCATGGCGAAGAAGAAACGCAAGCCCGGCCAGATCAAGGCCGACGAGTACCTGGAGGCGGCCGACAATCTGCTGGCCGACTTCGAGGGAAGCATGGCCACCTCGCGCGACGAGGTGGCGCCGATCCGCCTGCAGCTCGCGGCCGCAGTTCGCGAGGCCGGCGCGGCCGCGCTCGCGAAGATGCAGACGGCGAAGGTCGGGCGCACCCGGATCCTCATCCCGACCTCGAAGAACGCGAAGGCCGCCCTGGGATCCAGCGAGCGGATAAAGGAACGCTTCAGCAAGTTCGAGCTGAAGTGGCTGAGCAAGAGCGACGTGAAGCGCCTGGTGACTGACGGCTTGACCAAGGCCGAGGCCGGCCAGTTCTTCCGGCACAGCCAGCGGCTCGCTCGAAACTCGCGCATGTTTCTAGAGCGCCTCGGCGAGCTGGAGCCGAGTCTGCAGGAGGAGATCGACGCGACGCTGCGGCAGCTCGAAGATAACAAGCTGGACATCACGAAGCTCAACGTGAAGAGCTGGACGAATATGCAAGAGACGCTGATGCGAAACGTCAACGGCCGGCAGACCAGGGCGGCGACTGGCGACGCCGTGCAGACGTTCGACATCAACCGCAACCTGTTTAACCTCTCGCTGCTGGAGCACCCGAAGGGCGTGGCCCGAGAGATCCTGGCAAACTCTGCATCGCGCATGGCCGCCCGCTCGAAGAAGTCGAAGAGCAACCTGAAGAAGCAGGCCCTGGTCTTCGTCGGAGCTGGGCCTGACGCGGTCAGCAAGATGACCCCCGACAGCAGGACGGCCCGCGTGGTCTTCCGGCTCTTCACAGCCAAGCAGCTCGATGACCAGTTCGCGAAGCTGAACACCGGCCGGCAGAATACGAGCTCATGGCGCGGCCTCGGCCTGGGGCACAACAGCCCCGAGTGGTACATCCCCGTGCCGCCCGAGATCGAAGACGAGGTGCGCACCGAGATGCGCAAGCGCCGCTCTGACTTCCTCGCACGGCAGCGCGTCGGCGAGGAGAGCGTGAGCCGAAGCGAGGGCACCCGATGAGGGCGACAGTGGTGAGCGTCAAGGCGAGCACGCTGGCCTCGGTCTACGTCGGCAGCGGCGCCGACGCCTTCGGCCGCCGACTCAGCGGCGCGAGGTGGGGCAACCCGTTCAGCCTCGAAGGGCACCCGCCGACCGAGGCGGCCCGCCTCTACTTCGAGCGCCTGCGCAGCTCGCCCGAGCTGGTCGAGCGCGTGCGCACCGAGCTCGCCGGCAAGCAGCTCGCGTGCGGCTGCGCTGGTCCATGCCACGGCCTGATCCTCGCGGCCCTGGCGAACGGCCGCGAGCTCGAAGAGATCGAGCACGAGTGGCGCGAGGCCGGCCTGCTCGCCGAGCAGCAGGAGCTCTTCGCGTGAAGCGCACCGAGCTCAAGAGAACCGGCGGCCTGAAGAGAACCGGACAGCTCAAGAGGAAGACGCGGCTGAACCCCGTGAACCGCGAGCGGCGAGCGAGGCGAAGGGCCGAGCAGTTCAGCCACCAAGCGGCGAGGTGCAGGACGATGGACTGCTGCGCCTGCGGCCGGCCTGGACCGAGCGACCCGGCGCACGTCCGAAGCCGAGGAGCTGGCGGCCGAGACAAGGGCAACATCGTCCCGCTCTGTCGGCCCTGCCACAACCTGCAGCACGCGAAGGGCATGAAGACATTCGAGGCCGGGCTGAAGGGCGTTAGCCTGCTGGCCGTCGCGTGGTCTATCGCGGCGCAGCTCGAAGCCGAGGGCGTGACGTGGGAGTAGTCCGCGCGGCCCGAGCCTACGGCTGCGTGCACCGTGGCCCTGTCATCGCGAGAGTCGAGTGCACCCGCCCAGGCTGACGCGGCCGGAAGATTCGGGTGAAGGTCTTCACCTGCGGCAAGCTCCTCACCTCGTGCACGTTCAAGCCCCAGGCCGGGCACTCGACCTGCGAGAGCTGCCCTCACCAAGAGGCACCGAGCTCGGCGAAGTGAGGTAGATGGTCGGCCCGTCGTGTATGCTCCCAGGGGACAAACCCCAGGAGGGCACCCATGGGAACGATCACCTACGCACGCGATAAGAACCCAGCCACCAACAGCACCGGCATCGCTACGAGCGGCGAGGCGCGTGAGGATCCGAACGCCCTGGTGGCAATCGCGGCCGGCGCCGGCAGCTTCTACGAGCTGGCCATCAGCGGCGACGCCGACCCATCTGGTGGCGCCGCCATCGTGGAGCTCTTCAGGATCAAGGCGACGCCGACCCTTGGCGCAACCGACCCAGGCCCCATCGGCCTCACCCTTGAGATCACACCCGTCCTTGGCGACGGAAGCGACGGCACCCCCTTCACCGTCCAGCAGCTCGTGCACCCGCAGACCATGAGCGCCTGGCAGACGGCCGCCGGCTTCCCCCCGGTCGCTTAGTTCCTCCGTGCCGCTCGCGGTCAGATTCAGAAAAGGCAAGCACCGCCTGGTCGAGCTCGGCACGGGCGGCGTTGCACTGGGCGCGAACGGCAAGCCGCTCGACCAGGGCGGCGGCAAGGGCGAAGGCGAGCGGAAGCGCCTGGCTAAGCAGGCGACGGCTGTGAACCTCAGCAAGATGGAAGAGGAGCAGCGCATCGTCGAGGCGCAGCGCGAGCACGCGAAGAACGTGCGGGCTGTGCTCGGCAGGAGCTCGAAGAGGGCAAGCATGAAGGAAGACGCGCTGCCAGTCCTGAAGCTGGCCGGGATCGGCTACGGCATCCAGCTCGCCGAGGCCGGCATGCCTGCGGCCCTCGTGGTCGAGAAGCCAGACGACTACGCCGGCAAGGAGTTCCGCTACGCCTCTGGCGACGGCTTCCGCTCGGTGAGGCTGGGCGAGGCGGCCGGCCCATACCGGAACCTGATGAGCCTGCCGCCTCACGTACTCCACGGCCTCGACTCGGCCAGGCTGCGCGAGCTCGGCGAGTCTCGCGAGCTCTACCTGGTGGAGCTCACCGAGTCGGCGCTGCTCAAGGAAGACGACGACGGCCCGGTGGTCGAGGTCGCCGAGCGGCTTCGCGGCCGAGGGATCGGGAAGCGCATGGGCGCGAAGCTATACGTGCACTTCAGCGCACTCACCGAGGCCGACACCCAGGCGCTCAATCCGATCATGCCCGAGGGCTTCGAGTGGAACGTGGTGAAGCTGCACGAAGACACGGGCGCGGCGACGTTCATCAACAGCCCCGACTTCGACACGGCCGACGAGCCGGTGGTGGGCGACTCCATCCTGGTCAAGCCAGGCGGCGAGCTCCGCGAGATGAAGGCCGGCGATGATCCGATGATCTACCACCATAAATGGCAGTTCGTCGAGGAGACCTACGAGGGCTTTAGCGTCGAGGAGAGCAAGGCGAGGTCGGCGAAGTGGGAGGCCCTCGAAGACGTTGACCGCAGCCGGATCGGCAAGCGATCCTTCTGGCGCGAGACCGTCGTGCCTCGACTGCGCGAGGCCGTCGAGGTGCTCACCGACGCCGACCGCGAGCTGGTCGCGAAGGCCATGGGTCACCGCACCGCCATCGCCAGGAAGGGGCCGAGCGTCCCGCTGAGGTTTTACCAGGAGCACGGGCTGCTCGAAGGCGAGGTGCTCGACTACGGTGGCGGCCAAGACGTGCACGACTTCGCGCGGTGGGATCCTCACTATGCGCCCGACCCTGCCCCGCTGCTCAAACGATACGACACCGTGATGTGCAACTACGTGCTGAACGTCACACCCATCGAGAGCCTGCGCAGCCAGGTGCTCTCGGCGCTGCGCGGCCTGCTGAAGGACGGCGGCCGCTGTCTCGTGAGCTGCTGGCAAAAGCAGAAGGAAGACGTGCAGACCAGCTCAAGCTTCCAGTCCGGATGGGACGCTGCACGGTGGCAGGAGTTCTTCAAGGCGAACGGCTGGGAGGCCGAGCGGCTGAAGACGAGCGCCGTGATGGCCTGGTCACTGCGGCCGGCCGGTGAGGAAGCGGTGAGGGCAAAGTGAGTGGAGATGCTTGCAGGCGTCGGTCCTGTCGAGTAGCGTTCGGTCAGAGGGCGGGAGCTCCGAGAGCTGATGGTTAGTACCACGACGCGAAAACGAACTAATGAAATCGCTTCACTCCGAGCTGGGGGTGAGGGCAACCAAGTCCCCGGCTCGGCGTTTAGTGCCGGCGAGCGCATCAAGCTCTCTCAAATCCCCGGCGTCTTCGACGGCTTCCGCGAGAACAGCGGAGACGAGAAGACCGGCAAGCTGGTCGAGGTCACAATCATCAAGGCCGGCGTCAGCCTCAACGGCCTCGACTACCTGCCCGCGACGCTGAAGGAAGCGGCGCCCCTCTTCGAGGGCGTGCCCATCTACAGCTTCAAGTTCGGCAAGGCCCCAGGCGACGACGAGAAGGAAAGCCACCTGCCCGAAGACGCGAAGAGCGGCAAGGGCAACGTCGGCAACATGGTCGCCCAGATCAAGGAGAGCTGGTGGGATGAAGACTCCCAGGCGATCCGCGCCCTGGTCGCAGTCTTCGACGACACGACCAGGACCAAGCTTAAAAACGCATTCGACCAGAGCCTGATCGGAGCCGGCGTTAAGCAGCCGGCCTTCGGCCTGAGCATCGATGCGGCAGGACTCAAAGAGGGAGCTGGCGTCACCAAGATCGTCAGGCCCGAATCAGTGGACATCGTCAAGAAGGCCGCCGCAGGTGGTGGTTTCGACAGACTGGTGGCGGAAGCCGCAGAGGAGCACAACATGAAGCCCGAAGAAATC
>Ga0233415_10000244_pt1 | contig 26679 bp, 49 predicted proteins | sample Na_anoxic_12_MG_FD_188631 | JGI IMG/M metagenome (GOLD analysis project Ga0233415, IMG submission 188631) | Seawater microbial communities from Saanich Inlet, British Columbia, Canada - Na_anoxic_12_MG | ecosystem: Environmental > Aquatic > Marine > Inlet | place: Canada: British Columbia...
TTCTCTTTTTAGCTTAACTTGTGCTGCACTGTGTAACTCAACCCAGGATTCACCGTCAAACCACATGCGCGACTTGTGATACCATTTTCTTAACTTGGACTCAAGCTTGTAAACCTCAGCCTTCAACGCCTCGATCTCTTCCGCTTGCTTGGCGATGGTGGATTCCCTCTCCGCCAGCGCTCTGTTGATTCGTTCGTCTTTGGTCATATCAATTCCCTCTCGTTCCATGCTGTCATAGCCTCTGCCTCTGTTTCATAATATTTTGTTTGCTGTTCGTCTGGACACCAGTCGTAGCATTCACCAGATTCAATATTTTCTGAGTCATTAGCAGCGCATTCGACTTTTATCTTACCCGTTACATTGTTTGTGATGACCGCTCCGCGATGTCCACATGACGGGCATTTGATTCGTTCGTCTGTCATTTGGTCTGCTCCTTTTGTTTCCGCGCTCTTATTACGTGGCGTCTGACTGCCTCTTCTAATGGGAAAACATCTTTCATTCTCCCTGACCTCGGCCTTACTAAGCATCTTGTTTTTCTAAATGGGTAAGGGTCGTGTATTGTGTACCGGATACCAAAAACCCCACAACTGCGGGCAAGATTGTATGGTTTATGGTCGTAACGTGCTTTTATTTCTTTTGGCATCATTGGACAGCCTTTACAAGAGTGTAATCTCTTTGGAATGTCAACTGCAAGTTTTTCCATCTCTCTACGGAATGCCTGTTGGATAGGGATTTCTCGCTTAGGCATCTTTCTCAATTCTAAATCGCCGCCGTTGGCGAGGCCGCAATGTGAGTATGTTTTATACCCTTCACAGCTTATCAAGTAGACCTCATTTGGATGAATCTTTGCAATATATCCTTTCCATTTAGATTTCTTTTTTCTTATCGGATCGCCTATGTTAAACTTCATAACCATCTACTCCTCTATCTCGTATTGTTCGATCAAGTGCAAATCGCCATTGTTTAATTCAGACCATACTTCGTTTTCGTTTTCTTCAGTATTTCCAAACTGATGCCAATATCCGTTACCGCTCCAGTTATAACCGAGATACTTTAGTATTGGTGAATTTTGATACTTGAATTTATAAGTCTCGCCGACGGTCAACCCCCGCGCCTGCTGCTGTGTGATTGTTTTCATTTGGAATCGTCCTTTGTTTAATTGTTACCGTTTGCCCTAAGTTTATACACTATATGTTATATTTTAACACATTTCAAGTTATTTTACAAAAAAAGATGTAAAGTGCTATTGCATTGTTCTAATATTGAACTATATTATACTTAAGCCAAGAACGACAAACCCGCCGACCCCGAGCGATATCGGGGCTAACTTTAACAACTAACGGAGAGTATCATGCCACAAGAAACAATGGAACGCACGGACGGAATGGAGCTACGGGTTATCATCAACCTATTCGCCAGGGCTTCTGTATTGAGCCAACAGGAAACGGAGCGCCTTCGACTTGGAGCGCTTAAGCTTGTTGATGATATAGAGGGTGATCCAAATGACATCGACATACCAGAGGATTACTAATGTCAGAACTAATCCGAATCATCTGTAAGATTATCCGCCACATATCCGGCCACACCTATAACAACGAAAACCAGCATTATGAGGAAAACTAAAAATAAATGGTAAAAGCCCCTTGCTTTATTCTAATATTGAATTATATTAATACTATCGAAACAATAACAACGAACCAAGGACGAGAAAATGACCAAGAAACAGAAAGCCAACTCCCCTAAGAATTGCAGCGAATGTAAATTCAATCGCTCCGGCCAATGCCACAAGACAAAAGAAACAATACACCCATTAGATTGGTGCGCAGCAGGAAGGAAAGCATAATGAATACACCTGAATTTCAACAACACCCAGACTTCGACAAGCAATCACCTGCTGACTTTGATTACAACGACGATGAAATACTTGAAGTAATCGAGTCAGAGCTTGACCTCGACAACGCAGTAGATGAACTATACAACAGAGGATAGAATGTTTTACGATACTTCAAACCATGTTCAAGCTAAGAACGCCACAGAGCACCTAAGCAAGCTTATTACAAGTGGCCATAAGATAGAGCTTAAGCATATTCGCAAGAATCGCTCAAACTGGCAGAACTCTTGGTTTCATGCGGTAGTCAAACAGGTAAGCGAGTTTACCGGCTATGAGATAGAGGAAGCAAAGGACATAATAAAACGCAAAGGAGGTTTAGCATATAAAAAGAAAGGCCATATATTTTTGAAGTCTACATCAAGCCTGGACACAAAAGAGTTTGCCGACTTCATGGAAAAGATAATTAGGGTTTGCGCAAAAGAACTTGATTTAGTTATACCAGACCCCGAACACTATAAAGGACGATAATATGACAGTACTTACAAAGCTTATTCAGATTCAACAGGAGTTGAAAGCCCCAAAGAATCTAAACAATTCATTTGGCGGATACAAATACCGCAGCAACGAGAGCATACTTGAAGCTCTAAAGCCTATACTTGCAAAACAGAACTGTGTCCTTATCCAGACAGACGACTATGTTATGAACGGCGACAGGTTCCACATTAAAGCAACGTCTACGCTTATTTCAGTCGAGGACAGCACTGAGGTTTCATGCAGCGGATTTGCACGTGAGGCAGTCAATAAGAAAGGTATGGACGATTCACAACTGACCGGAGCAACTAGCAGCTATGCAAGAAAGTACAGCCTAAACGGATTGTTCCTGATTGATGACAACAAGGACGCAGACACCGACAACTACAGCAAGCAAGAGTTTTCCTTGTACGACTCTGCATGGGAATTGTTCGAGCAAAAGAAGGCATCACTTACACCGGAGCAAGCTAATTGGGCTGCTGATCTGCTTAAAAAGAAACAGTATGAAGTTGTAATCGACAAACTGAAGGGGCTATAAAATGCTTAACAAAGTAATCATAGTTGCGAACTTGACGAAAGACCCTGAATCACGCCAAACGAATAACGGAACAAGTGTCTGCAAGCTCGGACTTGCTATCAACCGTAAATGGAAAGACAAGGAAGGCAACCCCGTTGAAGAAGCTACTTTTGTAGATTGCGACGTTTGGGGCAAGACTGCTGACTTTTGCAGGGATTACTTGAGAAAAGGTTTCAAGGTATTTATAGAAGGTCGGTTAAAAATGGATACTTGGCAAGATCAAAAGACCGGCCAGAACCGATCAAGATTAGGGCTTGTAGCTGAATCAGTGCAGAACATGACACCGAAACAGCAACAGCCACCGTTATTTCCAGAGGCGAGGCAATAAAACCACTGTTGGAGGTGGTACCGGCGCGGCGGTATATCCGCGCATTAATTTCTAACATAGGCGATCAAATGAACAGAATCAATCAATTTATCAAGGAATGCTGCATAAATAGCAAGGATGCGGCTACAAAATTAGGAGTCACGCAGGGCGCAATCTCTGACTGGAAAAAGGACAAGCGCAAACCTCCTATCTACATCGACGTATCAATTAAAAAGTCAATCCTAATCAAAACGCTTGAGAAACGAATAAAGGAGCTTGAAAAATGACAGCTAAAACCGGCAACTGCTCGACGTGTGACCATTTCATGCCATTTCCTGCAACAGCCTGCAAGCTGCGTGTAACAGACACCAATGCAGAATGCGCGTGGAAGGCTCGGAAGTGCTGGAAGACATATGTAGAAGAAAAACGACAAAAGAAGGGCAAATAAAATGGACAGATTTAAGTTTAGAGGACGAAGGATTGATAATGAAGAACTTGTTTACGGATCATTACTTCGTAACGAGTTTGGCTGGAATATTGTAACATTTGAGAGCGTATTAGTTGATCCAGATACAAACTCGCATGATCTTGAAATGATTCTTGTTGGAATTGTTGACGGTTCGCAAGAGCAATGCACCGGGCTGAAAGACAAAAACGGCAAGCTGATATTTGAGGGTGATGTATGTAGGATCGATAGCTATGGAACTGATTATGAATCATCTACAATGAATTGTATAATTAAGTATGTGCCTGATTTTATGACGTTCTGCCCATTTCCCAAGAAGTATTTGGATTGGTACGAAAAAGGATCAAATCATTTCAAGTATTGCGGCGATGTAGAGAGGTCGGCTGGCTTTAGGCACTTTCTTTATCAGTTTGAAAGCTACGAGATTGAAATCATCGGCAATATCCACGAAAACCCCGAACTGCTGGAGGCTTAACATGGACAGACACAACGTAAGAACCAAGCGAGTATTTGCCACGCAGGAAGAGGCAATTGACGCGTTCAAGGCAGAGCTTAAAGACTGCCACCGTCGCACATCTCGGTCATATTGGGTTGATGGCACCAAGTTCATAGCCAGGAAGACCAACCTTCACGGCGTAAATTTAACGGTAACTAAAGCAGAACCGCTTGACAAGTCGGCGGAATAAGTTATTTTAATGGTAGCGAGTAGAAGCCGCCAAACACTTTATACGCCCTCGGAGTCTATCTCGTAGACTGCTTCTACCCGAGGGCTTTTTATTTTCATAGGAGTAGAAACTATGCCTACAGTAAAGAGAATCCAAAAAGCCTTCAGGCTTTACGTCAAGATCATTGACCGCCAAAAATGCTATGAATCCTTAAGGGCAAAGGGACATAATGGAATTGCGGTTGAAAAGGACGAGCACGCGCTAAGATGGCAGGTTCTTGATTGGCGCAGGGAAGTTATTGAGTCGTATATTTATGACAAATCTCCTAATTATTATTATCATTCCCTATATTGGAAGAAGGGCTGTTCTGAATGGGCTGAAAAGATGAATAAAGAATTTAAAGGCTGGAGGGATTAACAATGCCAGAGAGCGAAATCTCAATCAAAGGTTGGAATAAGTTCCAGCACTTCAAAGACCGCAAACCGCCTTGGATAAAACTATATCGCGATATCCTTGATGATTTAGAATGGCACAAGCTATCAGGAGATGCGGCTAAATTGCTTGTTATGTTATGGCTGTTAGCTTCTGAGACAGATGGATATCTTCCTGATATCAAAGTGATATCATTTAGATTTCGTATTGATATCAAAGAGTGCAAAAAGCTAATTTCTGAACTCAAACACTACCTTGATATCAACATGATATCAGATGGATATCAAAGTGATAGTCTAGAGACAGAGACAGAGACAGAGTTAGAGACAGAGAAAGAGAAAGAAATAGTCGTCTCCGACGATGTGCTTTATATCATTACATATCTAAACGAATTAACAGGAAAGAAATTCAGAGCAACGACTGAAGCGAATAAAAAGCTGATCAGGGCAAGGATTGCAGACGGATACACTGTTGATGATTTCATGACAGTAATCAGAAAGAAGGCAGCGCAATGGATGAACACCGAGCAAGAGCAGTATATTAGGCCAGAAACATTATTTTGTGCAAAGCACTTTGATGGATATCTTAATCAACCTGAAGTAATCGTAAAAGACGGCGACTTGTTCAGCAGACCACAAAGCGATGCAATGAAGGAAATCACAGCAAAAATACCGGAGGCACAAAAATTATGTCCGTAACTTCTGTTAAATCACTATTCGCCGATATGGAATTTGCAACCGGAATCTGTAAGGGATGCGGAAAGCAGCTTGAATTCGAGAGGTTCAAACTATACCCAGACCTAGGGCCGAGTTTTTGCAATCCTTGCGGTTCAAGCTATGACACAAAAATACAAAAGGATGCAATAGCCAAGGTTATAGACGATTTGTTTGAGCGTTCCAATATTCCTATAGAGTATACAAAATGGGACTCAGAAATCGCAGCCAGTACGGGAAGTGATGTTCTTGTTAAATGGCTTGCCGATCACAGGGACGAGTCAGCTTTTGTTTCTGGACTGCATGGCAAGGGTAAAACGCATACAGTAGCATGTTGTGCATATAAAGTAATAACTCAGACAATGAAACCTGTTATGTTTATGAATATCGGACAATGGCTATCCGAAATGATGCAGGCTAAAATGTTACACGTGGATAACCGTAAAGACATCAAGACGGCTTGCAGCGTCGATTTGATGGTAATAGACGACATTGGTAAAGAAAAGCTCACAGAGAGCAAGCTAGAGCTATTCTACAACGTTATAGACATGAGAGAGAGACAGAATAAACGTACATGGTTCACAAGTAACTTCGAATTAAACGACATTGCAAGCAGGTTAGACGACAATTACGGGCCTGCAATCGTTGAACGTATGCGCCGGATGGTCGGCGATAACATCTGCAAGCTATAGGAGAGATTAAAATGAATTGCACAAATTGTAAAAAAGCAATATCAAAGGCTGGAGAATATGACTGCAACTCAACCGAGCATGGAGCAAGAGGTAGAAATTTTCCAATGACATTTTCTTATGCAAAAGAAAACGCATGTATAAGATATGAAAATGGAAATCCTAGGGAAATGTATCTAAAAACAGTTAAAACAACCAAAAAAGTATGGTCATTTATTGAAGGTGAATCAGAATGATACAAGCAGAATTTGACGTATTCGCACACAGCAAGCAGTCTGAAGCGGCGCAACCTGTTTTACAGATGGGAAATTTTAACCTGCTGGATGCTGTGGATATAAATGTAGGCGACAAGGTTGCAAGGCTGAATAATACAAAGTACGGCAGGGTTGTTTCGTTCCACGTTGTATCGGGTAGAATGAAAGCAAGGGTACGATTCGACGACGGATCCGTACGGCACTACGAACGACACGAACTGAGGAAAGAAGTATGAAAAAGCAAACACACTTGAAACTAAGAAAACTTGCCGTGATATCATGGTTTGTAAACGCTGCATTATTCACGATTACACTCTTTTCTTGGCATTATGCAAAGAGTGTTGGAAGTTGGACAGAAGAGCCACTAGAAACAATGTTCCTTACGTCATCAATAACAAAATTTGTACTTTCATTTATTGTTCCTGTTGCGCTAGCTATGGCATGGGATGGGGCTGTTAGCAAAGAGGAGAAAGAATTATGAACGACGGAACAATAGAGACTTCTATAAAAGAAAACTGCCTTGCAGAAGCTTCCGAAACATGCCAATTCTGTAAAATGAGCTATGTCAGCAAAAGGACTTCAAAAAGGTATTGCTGGTTTATTGACGTAGCTACTGATAATGCAGCGTCGTGTAAATTGTTTTCTCTAAACAAAGAATCAACAAGGGAGGTATAAGGTGAAAATTTACAACATATGCGACAGCCTGACAATATCGGTAGTTAAACATGTGCAACTGCAAAAGCTGTCTGGTGCTGGCACTGTCACGTCATACAGGAAAAGCGGGATAATGCAGTACGCCTCTGATCGTTGCGGCGTAATTATTCAGCCTGCCAACATAGCCACCGTTGAATCGTTTGTGCATTGGGCTGATGTGGTAGTCATCCACACGTCAATAAATAGCATGAACCTGCTGAACATAAACACACACGGAAGGCCGGTAATATGGGCTTGCCATGATTGGGTTGGAATGCAGGGAGTGGATCCGAAAAAGATCAAAGCCGTACTTGTGCCTTCCATCGGATATCAAACGGCAATGAAGGATACTTGCCTGCCAGTCCATGTTATACACCGCAAGGTTGCCAAGGCTGATTGGCCGAAATGGTCTGACAACCGGATAGACTGTACTGTAATGTGCGGCGCCGCTTCTGACAATAAAGAAGAACCATGGAGGGATTACACTGATGCCAGGGACATGCTGAAAGGTAACTTTATCGTAATGTCTTCGCGATTCCCTAGCAAAATGACGCAATCATACATGGTTATGGAAACTTGCGACCCTGGCAAGATGATTCAGAACATGGCAAGGTTTGAGACAAGCTGGTGTGGTTGCGGTAATGATCGGATAACATTTGACACCATCGTAAATAATAAGTATTTTGATAGCATAGCAGCCGGTTGCGTTCCGATACTCTACAGGTCTAAAGAGATGTCAGAGCATGGCAAAAAATACGGCTGTGCTTTGGAGTGGAATAATTTACCGTTAACGCAAACAATGATAGAAAAGGCAAGGAATCATATCAGATGCAACCGCGCTTTTCATTACCTTGAATCTGAGTTGCCAGAATTTAACATGGTGCTGGACTCAGTAATGGCTCTTTCCAAATAGCCTAACCGCGAAATACATCAGCTTGGCAATAATCCAAAGCTTACCCTCATGCCGCAAGATTGCATAGAATAGTCTATCGCATTCTTCGCGGCTGTATCGTCTTGTAGAATAAATGTAATCATGCACAATACCGGCCCTGATGTTCTTCGGGCTACTCGGAGCGCCACACAAGCGCCAGAAAAAACGCGGGATGCTTGAACCGTTACAAGTGTATCCCTCCGGAACTTTGATCACCTGCCATTCATCCGTGGTAACTGCTAATTGATTTATCAAGGTGTATGTGCCGTTCAGGTTATCTTGGTACTTTATTTGCTTTTTGTTAAAGAACATAGCCAGCTCCAGGATTTTGTGATTGATCGGTTTCTGACTCGGTATATAATGCAGCCACACACCGCAATAGCAGCGATCCAGATTAGCCAGGGTAAATACTCGGCTACAAATATTTTATTAAGGCCGATAAGCGCCCACGAGCCACCGCCAAATAGGAAACATGAACTAAGCTTGTTCACCAATGGATTGCTAAAAAACATGCCCGCAAGCAAAGCAGCAACAGCAATGCCTGTGCCTACTGATATTTTGTTGTAGGCGTCGATAGTCAGCTTTTCCTTTGCAAGGTCGATAGGTGGAATCTTTCGCGCATGTGGGACAACTTTAGGAATGCAGGCCGTAAACTGATAACAAGGCTTTTCAGGGTTATACGTGCCAGAGCAGCTATTTAACGTGCAAATCATGGCTACAATGGAAATGAGGACAGCTAATAGAGATGTTCCCGCGGCTAAACGTTCTGACCTGTTGCCGTTGTCGTGCTTGTCATTCAGTACTGCAACGTCTAATGATATGTCGTCAACCTTTGTCCGTAAGTGTTTCAGCTCTTCGAAAATCATATCTTGCACGTTCATTTTAATTCACCTATCAGGTTATCTACATTATCGTTAATCTCGCCGTGTCCTTTTACTGTAAAGTATTTTTCTGGAATTTCAAAGCATGAGTCATAGCCAGTAAACCCGCGTATTTGACCCTTTCGCGCTTTCGCCCACATTCCTTTTACATCTCTTGACTCGCATTGCTCTGCGGAAGTCTCAACGTATACAAGTCTGATATTCGTAACAATTGCATTTATTAAGAGCCTGTACCGTTCAAATGGTGAGACAAACGAACAAATAGCGTCTACACCCTGGTTGTTTAGCAGTTCGCATACCTCTGCAACTCTGCGGGTGTTCTCGTATCGTCCCTCTTCAGTGTATCCAAGTTGCGCACTCAAACCTTCTCTGACATGATCACCGTCAAGTCTAATTGCATTCGGCATGTGGTTTGCTTTCAAGTAATCGCCCAAAGTTGTTTTACCGGAACATGGAAGCCCGAAAAACCAGATTGTTTTGCCATTTTTCATTTCTTAAGCCCTTCTATGTATCGTTGTTGCCGTTTAATCTCGCATGGCTTGCACTTTGTTTTTTCCATTCTTGCCAAAACTTCAAGCTGATATTTAAGCTCCCTGCTTATAAGCTCGGTTGTTTCAACGTCTGTATTTTCCCAAAAGTTATTGTTTACACTCTCTGAAACCTTCATTCCCTTGAGGCATTCAAAAGTACACGGTGCGTTTTTCCAAGCGGTGCCGTTCTTTTTTTCTGCTGCAATACGGTAATTTGCAAGAACTTCAGGCCTTGTTTTGCATAAATGACACTCGTTTTTACTAACAACTCTGCCCATTCTATGGCACATCATCCGTTTTGGTACCTTAACATAACATTCGCCAAGTTCCAACACTTCGTCATATTTTTGATTAAGCATAGCATCAAACATAGGCTCGGCAATATCAAACAATTCGTTATCTTTATGCTCGACGGAGGATCTCTTTAGGTTGGTATCAATAACCTTTGACGCCTCGTTAAAATTACCATCTCCCAGGAATTCTTGAACCCTCTTGCATTCCTTCTTTGGATTACTTAAAAGATCGTCGTAGTTAACAACACAAACGGGTACACTTGAGTTTTTATATAACCACATAGCGGCCTGAATTGTTACCTCGATAAACATCTCAGGAGAGTGGATAACTCCCACATCAATTAAAGACGGACGCTTTAGGCGCTCTTGAGACTTTGCAACCGCATGTGGCTCTCTAATCATATATATTATCTTCTCAATATATGATGGGTCAGTCTTTGAAAGTCCCTGCGATACAATCTTGCATATCTTGTCTGATTTTATTAGGCTATCATTTGCCATATTCCACTGAGCGCCTTTAACAGTAAATTGGCATTCCCAAAAACCTTTCGGATTCATATCCTTAAAGTCTTTAGATTCTGGCCTCTTTGACTTGTAATCTTTTCTTCTTTCTCTTAAATATTCCTGTATACCGTCTTTTTCAAATAGCAGCGTCTTCGTACTTGGAGGCAGCTCCTTTTTCTCCTGTGGAAACTTACTTCCTATAATCCTGTCATCACCAAGAGCGACGCGCATTATGTCCATCATTAAAGAAGTCCCGCTTCTAGGGCATCCGCTTACTACTATCATATTATTTGCCTCATTTGTTTAACATCCGAATTCACCTCGATTGACAGGCTCCCACGACATTGTAACTCCAAGTGAGCTTGTTACGTTGCCGTAAAGGACTTCATTTCTTAAATTAGAATCAAGGTAGATACTAGATGTATATGTCCTATATCCAGCGCTAAGCTCTCCTGCTGTTCTCCACTTTGCTGATACATAATTTGACGTTGGCGTATTTGAGAAAAAATACGGGGCTGTGTCTCGGTAAGCCTGCCCCATTCGTAGAAACATATTGGAATAATATGACGGTTGATGTGTTGTATGATATGGGTCATAGATACCCCTTAGCGCAAATTGTGCAACAATAAAATTGGAAAAATCAGTGGCAGGTATTTGGTTATAAATATATCCCTTGTAAAGGTCTAGAGCGTCAAAGTTATCATAAATAGACCATCGCTCTTTGCCTGCATTGCATATATATGTCTGGGGGCATAATTGCTTTGTTTCTCCATTTGTCCATGTTTCCCCAAAATGATCCTTGGTAGTGTCTGAATCCGTCCAGCTTATAGTTAAATTCAAAGCAGGATTACCGCCACAATCTGACGCTTTAGAGCTAGGCCAAAATAACCATTTCACTGTATACCTCGCGTCATCCCTAAAGTAAATTTTGCATCTAGCAATGTGGTTGCCGGTGGTATCAAAATGTCTGTTATTACCAAGTCCAATTTATCACCTGCGGAAAAGTCGGCGGTTGATGGGCTTTCCACCACTGGATAATATTGTATGTCAGCAGTTGAGGAAAAACCTATAGTTGTGCTTGCGTCTGTTGAACCTGACTCGTAGAAATTTACCGCTACTCCGCCTATCTTTACTTGTGCCTCTCCTGATCCTGATACGCAAGACGTTTTTATTCCTGTTATATCTCCACTGGTAGGAACTGAAAGCTCAAGAGTATAGGTTTTTTCTGATGGCGTTTCAATTTGACCTGATAGCGAGTCTTTTAGGTCTGACGACGAAGAGGGAATACTTGACGAATTACCGCCAGGGGGAGAAGCGTTTCCAAAAAGAAGCTGAACACATCTAGCAATCGATGTTTGTCCGACTCCCCAGGTGTATGCCGCAACGGGTATATTCACTTCCCTGTCGTATATGTCAATATTTGACGACTCTTTTAGGGTTATTTGATCTTGAGCCGCATCAATAAGCCAGTCGTTTATAAGGTCTTCATACTCCGTAGAGTTGGTTGACTTAATATTGCTTGCCCCCCATGCGCCAGTAGACGAAGAATCAACGGTATACATCGCCGCCTGGCTGTCATCATCAAATACGCTACCTGGTTGCCACTTTGTTGTAACTGTCATCTGGTCGCTGCTGTCGCTAAATACAACATTTGTTACAAGCGCTTCTAAGTCCCAACCATAGCCAACTATTCCAGCGTTCGAATTGTCTGCAGGTTTTTCTGGAGTTATTGTACTTGCTGTGTCGAACAGTACAGATGTTGAGCTTGCATCGCTGCTTGTAATTCCGTTAAACGCATACGAACTTCCGGAAAGATCAAATGTATCTATTTGAGTAAGCGTGTAGGCTGATATAGTGTCAACAAACGGGTACCAGTCCTCTTCTCTGTCTGGCCCGATTATCGCGTCTGTGTTGCCGTAATCAACCTGGGCAACGTGTGGAAAGAAAAAGGCGTCTGTTGGTATATTTGAACCGTACTTGTCAACATCTGATACAGTAAACCCATTTTCCCCGAAGGTAACGTTAGTCAGCGAATTGTTAAGTTCGTTCCACTCGTTTTGAGTTGGTACCTTTACGCCTCTTTTAGTGCTTTGGCTTCCGAATGAATCTCTGTCCATTTAATTACCTCATACTAGCAACGACGCTAGATTTTCCCAAGGTTCTGCGATCTCAAAAACAAAAGTAACTCTTGAAGTATTGTTATTATTGTCGCTTATAGTCGTGCTTTTAATCGTCCATTTCGTCGAAGTTATTGGGGTGTAGTCGTTGCCATCCTTGGTATATCCAATAGTAGATGTTACGCCTTGCTCCCATGCAGTATCATAGATGCCGTTTATGTTTGGCTGATCTGGCCCAAGCTCGGAAGGGTCGAAGCCAGTTATAGTAAACTCAGGGCCGCGCATATCGAGAACCTTGGCAGTTTTAAGCAAGGCGACAGTTTCCAGGGTGTCAGCATCGCTTGTAGCGGTAACACAAACGCTCTCTGTCAATACATCGGCATACCCTGTCCAAGTGTGGATAAGTCGGCAAAGGTCATATTTAATGTCAGGAAATCTGTTAGGTGTGGCTGATTGAACATTTGCAAGGGTAGTCTCTCGCTTGACATCGTACCGGCTGCGCATCATCAATTCTGGTTTTGTCACCGTACCGTCGTTGTCGTAATAAAGCGCAATATCGGTAATATACTTTAGAGCGTCTTCGCCCGTTCCGCCTGTAAGCCTAAGTCTTGGAAATGACATTTAATTACCTCTAGTGTATGCCCGGGAACCATCTCGCCTCTAATGATACATTAGCGAAACCGTCAACCATGTTTGCGTCAATAATTCGATCTACCTGCCAAGGCAAACCGTCAAAGTCGAATGTTGTGCCAATCTCCGGACCGCCTGTGCTGCTGGAGTCAAGGTTCAGATACTTTAGCTGTAGCATTTTTTCGTGCCTGTACTCTTGGATAGCTGTCACTGCTTCGTCTGGCCCTTTCGCGGTAACGCGTTTTGCCATGTCTGAAATATCGTAAGACTGCAATAGTCCGTAAGACTCAAGCGGCGAATCTATTCCAAATGCTAAAACTGTGCCTGCCTGTAATGTCATTAGTTAGCCTCGGGATTAAGTGGTGCGGTGTTAGTTGCAACACTTTCAAGTAGTGAAATCATTATTCCTTGTGCCGATTCTCCAGCCGCGTCAAATGTCCTTGAGAACATAGACTCTGAACTGTGTGCGCTTCCGCTTATTGGTGCGCCTCCTGCCAAAACGTTTAGCGAGTCGGGTATGGCTATAACAAGCTCGGATAGTATTTTTAGTGCTGCTACAAGTACGGTAACCGCGTCGACTATCATTTCAACCATTGTTAAAAATAGCTGAAATCCGCCACTCTTGGAAATTTCTGTTAACGTAGCGTTGAACCTTTCGAGCGATCCGCCAAGTTTGTCAAACGCTTCTGTTTCTCTAATCTCTCTTAACTGCTCTGTAATCGAAACGAGCAGGCTTTTATATTCGTCAAGCCCTTTGCTTCCAAGTCCTGCAAGCGTAATCTCTGCAACTGATCTAAGAGTAGATTGTAAACCTTTTGTAGACGCTGCCAACTCCGCTACATTGCCTTTACTCTTTGAAAATTCCTTATTCATTATCTCGATAGCAGCAGCAGCACCGCCGCCACGCTTGGCAAGCTCTTTAAGCTCGATAGCAGCAGCAGCGGAAAACTTGCTGCTATTCCTAAGCGTTCTTAGATACCTTGAAATAGCGCCTGATCCGGTTTGGAATGCACTGATAATTCTGCCAACTGAATTAACAAATGTTTTATCCCTGCCGAGTGTCTTGGCTACTGCAAGCGCCCCTGCCATGGTCTTGATTTGTTCAGCCGTACCAAATGCGTTTTCAGTCACGTTTCGTAGTTGAACAGAGTATTTAATCAGGTCGGAAGTGTCGAAGGGCGTCCGGTCTGCAAAGTCAACCAATTTAGCAAACTCATCATTTGCAAGTTTAGCATCTCCGGTAGCGAACTTTAGGGCAAGGGCTAACTCTTCATAGGTTGCAGCCGCTTCTATACCAGCCTTGTCCAGGGCAACAACTGAAGCAATCACAGCAGCAAATGCAGCAACAGCCGCAACACTAGCGGCGTCAGCAGCGTTTCCGACAAGAAGCATGGATCGGGTAAACTGTCGTATATCTGCGGTAACTACTGCCTTAAGCTGATTTGCCATTCGTTGAAGTCCTTTTGCTTTCTCTTCATAATTTCGCGTTCTTCGTGCGTCATTACTGTTTTACCTGTCTTTGCTGTGTAGATCACTGCCACCAACTTGAACGCTTGCTGTGCTGGCATGTTCCACATAATATCGTCTATTCGTTCGCTCGTATTGCTTGCTATCAAAAAGGCGATCTCGTTAGCCCAATGATAATTAAATCCCGAGGTTACTTTTTTTTTTCGTCAGAGCTTGGCAAGTCCTTTGAAACCTTCGTGACGTCGCCGAGGATAGCAAACACATCATTCAAAACGCTTTGGAAGTCTGCACCGGTAAAGTGTTCGTTGTACCAATCAACCGCCTTAAGCTCAAAATCAACATGTGCCTGAGATATGCTTTCTGCCCGATCCATCAGGCTTTCAAATAGGGAAGGATCCTTTTCGACAACAGGCTTTAGCAACAGCAGACTTTGCACCCGCTGCTTGATTGCCATTACCGGTTTTACAGCTTTCTTGCCATTTGCCAGGACGTAAAGACTCTTGATACACTCGGTAGCGTCCAATTCAGAACCAATTTCGCCGATATCGCCGGTAATAAATGGTGAGTCTATCTCGTTAAGCAAAACAAGATTGCCGATTGCCACCATGCAATCTATTGGACCGACCATGTATGGAGAACCGATAGCGCCGAGGGTCAAGGTTGAATCCTCTTCCTTGATCTCTGCTGCGGCTTCCTCTTCTGTCTTCTGCATTATTGACTGTATGTCGTCAATGTCAGATAGCTTTCGTCCTGCTATCTTGTCGGTGTCTACTGCTACTTGCATAATTTGCCCCTAATTATTAAGCGATTGTTGCGTCTGGATAAGAGATTCCGGTTATGTCGTAAGCTTCAAAATCATCTACGGTGTGCGCATCAGCAACAGAATCAAGTTGATACTCAACTGAGTCGTGAGTAAACTTTGTTCCGATAGTTGGAGGACTAACCGGAGTGGCCAACATTTTGATATTCATTGCAAGAGTGATTGTAGGGTCAAACTCTTGCGTTGAAACTGTTGCTCCAAGCTCTCCGCGCGCGGTTGCCCGTTCTGTCTGATTGGTTACGGTTACAGTCTGAATAATGCCATAGCCGGTAGTGGCGCCATCGATACTAAATTCTAGTACTGTTCCTGCTTGAAGTGCCATTGTTTTCTCCTTGTTTTTGTGTGTTCTTTCTTAACATCATTATATATATAACTATACAGACGACTCTGTGGTAGTTGCGACGACTAAAACGCTTGTCATCTTCTGCCAAACCTTATCGCTTTCACCGTCGCTAGAGGTCTGCGGGATTACGCCGTTTTTGTAAACGAGTAGCCCATCAGCCAGGTTTAACGTGTCAACAATATCATCCTGGTTGATAAAGTTCCTGACTTCTGCGCGCATACCGTTTGCCGTTTTCCCGTCTTCGTCAATCTTGCGGCTTGTGAATGCTGCTATGTCAACGAGAACATTAGACGCGCAATACAAATTCAGTGTTCCCTCTTCGTCATCTACCAGAGTAGCCTTGATCTTTACAGATGGCGTGAGGGTCTTATGCTTAATGTCATCCCACCGGACAACCGTTGAGCTTGCGTCATATGTAGGCAGGTTTGCCAAAAATGCGTCTTCTACCAGTGTTTCAATATCTAAACTTCTAGCCATGGTTAAACCTCCGCGCTATTTTCTTTTTAAGGTTATTGTAAAGCCTCTGCTCGTAATCCCTTGCCTCTTTGAGCGACTTTGCAAAGAATCGACGCGGGGAAATATGAATAGTTCCACGCTCTACAAAATTAAGGTAAAACAAACCCTTTGGTGTCTTGGCAGTGTTGAAGACCGTTACCTTTCGCTTTTTGCCACTTCCAGAAGTAGACTTTGCCCAGGACGCTTTGGCCTTTCCAGACTTTACCGGCGTTCTAAGCTCTGCCCTACGCTTCAGAAATTCGCCTACCTTATCGCTTATCTTTTGGGATTCCTTCTCAACGTCAATCCCTGCAACTCGCGTTACTCTCTGGAACTCAACTACACTTCTACCAAAAGTAATACCGCCAAGCGCTTTTGCTGCGTTGTATGCCATTATGCCACCTTCCGGGCCAATGCGCCTAACCGCCTGCGTAGTCTTGCTCTTGCATTATAAAGCGCCCTGTGTAGCATTCGCCTTGCCTCGATCTTTGATGTGCCGTATTCGATAAAGCTTGCGTATTTAGCGCGGTTACTAATCCGCCATTTGTAGCCCTTCAGCTTCCGCTTGCGCCAACTTGCGCGGAGATTGCCGGTTCTGTCGTTGTAGTCTTTACCTGGTATCCGCAATTCCCGAAGCACTTCATTTGCAGTTTTGGTCAAAATATCCTTTACAGCCTTCTGAATCTTGCGCGACTTTGAATTTGCAAGTACCGGAAAGCTTTTAACCGTGTCACCAAATGTTAGTGCAATATTTGACATTAGTTACCTAGTTTTTTGGCGTGTGTTCGTACCATTCTGCACACCATGAAATATCGTTGCTAACGGCCAGACTTGTTATTCTGACAAGGTAAGACGTTGCTTGACCAAGAATGTTTTCTTTGTCTCTTGTGGTGAATCCTGCCGTTTTCCCGCCACCCGCAAGGAATCCAGCAGCCCTCGTACCATCGCTTGTTATTGTAGGATCACGGACAAGGGTAATACTTGATACACCAAGAGGGGTTCTCCGGTTATTATTTCTTGGAGTTATAGCCGTTCCGCCTGAATGAACAGTTCCTTCGTAAAGCTCAAGGGTTGCACCTTCTGACGCATACAATTCAAATGTCAAATGCGGCTCTTGAAGCGTGTCAGGGGCGGTCATTACAAAATTGATTATATACCCGCTTGCCTTGTTTAACTCGTAATCACAATAGTTAAAATGTGATTTAGCGTGTATTTCGTGGTGCTCATATTGCATTACCTGAAGGCTGTTAGTTGAAGAATCAATTCCATCATTTCCGCTTAACTTCTTAACACCAGTAATCAACGCCCCTTCTTTTCCATCTGCCTGAAATTGCGTTACGTTTAGCTGGCTATTTGAATTTGAAGAAATCCCGCTTTCAAGCTCTTCAAGCGATGCTTTTATATTGCCGCCATTGGTAAGACTGACATTATCATAGTCACCGTTTGCTTTCTTGCCTGTGATAACTGATTTAACAAGCTCTGCATCATCCTGATCAGTAATTGGCGTTTCAATGTTATGACTTGACCATTTGAAAGGAACCTTCCGGAGTACTGTTGTAAGCTCAAAAGAGGTCTGATCAGTATCGCCGTTTGTGTATTTAACCCGCATATAAACACCAAAGGAAGGCGGAGAAAAGAACTTTTCAGCGTTTGCAAGAACAGTATAACTTTCAGCGGTTCGCCAATTTGTAGACCCATCCTTTGAGAACTGAACCTCTAATCCATCTGTTGCGCTATCTTGATCAGAAGTACAAAAAACAGATATAGCATTGTAGGCAAGTATATTAACAGCTTCACCAGTCCATACTACATCAGCAGCAAGCGGTGTTTCTGTTGAATTAAGCGTACATAGATGGCCTTCAGCAACAATATGCAATTGACCGTCATCGTTGACCTTTGCTCCGTCGCCTGTATCTGGATCACGTATGACAATGTCAGCAACATCGCCAGCAGCTTGCTTTGAATTTATAGACCCGTCATCGTTAACAACCATCAAGTTATGGCCGTCTGTACCGTTGTTGGTGCTTTGTCCCCATGTTTGATCAGCCATTTAGACCCTCTTTACTTCAAGTTGCGTTATGGGGTTCAGCCGCCGGTTGTATTTCTTGCAAACGTCCTTTATTGCCTGCGTGAACTCTTCGTCTCTCTTCGCCTCGATAGCTTCAAGGCGTTCTCTCAGCTGCTTCTCTGTTAATCGTGCCATAGTTTGCCCCTATGTGTTGGTTGTTTATGCGTCTACTGCGCCTTCGTTTTCTGGTGTTGCCTTAACAAGTTCATACACTTTTGCAATGCTGAAACCTTCTTTGCCGCCGCAGTCTTCAATACTGAAGTCGTGCTTCTCTGCTGGAAGAATAGGCAGTTCGCCCGCTTCTGCATCTGCCTTGGTGCCGTAGGTGTTGACTACTACGTGAACATTTCCCTTGTAATTTACTTGGTCAACGCGCTTGTATGCGTCCTTTACTTCAATGCTTCCGAGATTTACTGTTTTTGATAATGCCATGTTATTTTCCTTTTATTATCCTGCTGATATGTTTACAACGCCTGAATTGTTCCAAAGCTCCCCCGCTTTAACAGGGTCACTCGTTGGAAGACTGTCGAAGTTTACGCCGCCGCCAGTTACTCTAAGCTTCTCTGCGTCTACCAGGGATGTATCGCCGACTATGAGTGAGCCAGAATCGTTAATTGTAGCACGATCAAACTCACCACTACCAGCAAGGCTAGTCCTAAAAACAATCGACGTACCCGCTGACGAGCCAGTCCCAGAACGGGCAACTACATAAAGTGCGTCCCCATACCCCTCGAACCTAAAAGTATTATTTGCGTCTGATGCCTCGCCAAGCAGATTATAATCACCATTAACTGTCAAATCACCATCAGCATACACGTCACCCTTAAACGTAGCAACCGCGCTGCCCTGCTGCTCTGCGCCATCGCCAACAAGCAAGATGCCTTCAATAGAAACGTCGTCAGTAAACGTAATATCGCCTTCAACATCGCCGCCGCCAAGAATCTTAGCAAAGATTATGCCACCGTCTTCAAGATTAATAAGTTTAGCCATGATAGCCCCCTAGTATGCGTAAGTCAACGCGGTTAAGTCAGTGCCAACCTGTGAGAATGCGCCGCCATCTGCAAATAGACGTGTACCGTCTGCGTCGATCTTCTGTGCGCGCCATTTAGCAGCAGCAAGCGCGGTGCCGGTTACAGCATGAGCAATGTATGTATCTGTTCCGTCGATCTGAACTTCTCTGGAATAGTTGCCGAGGTTCAATAGATACTCTGAATTACCATCAAATACTTGTGCGTCCATGATTAATATCCTTCTATTGGTGAGGTTTTTGTTGAAATCTTAATGTGTGATGCCCTGCCGGTTGTCTTGTCGTCTTCATTCGGTAGGCTTGTGATACGCTTTGCAAGGTTGTCGAGTTGCTTCATAGTGCTTTTATACTCGGCCTTGACGCCTTCTGGAAAGTCTTCTTGATCTGCAAACTGTGTCCAGGTCTTATACCTGACAATAGGGAAAATCATAGCCTTAATGTAATTGACGGCCTGTGTAGATGTTGCCGGGATATCGTACCGGGATGCAATAGAGGCGTTGATCATGCCTTCTGTAGCGTCAATAATAAGCGTTAAGTGTGTGTCGTCGCTCTCGTAGATTGAAAGTACCCGGGCGAGAACCAGTTTTACTTCTGCTAATGTGGTGTATTGCATTGTCTAATCCTTAAAAGGTGCGCCGAGTTGGGGACGATTCCAACCCGACGCAGTGCGGGGCAAATACTAGGCGGAGACTAAGCCACCATAGATTTTATGAGGAACAGCAGGGCCAGCAGCCATGCGACCGTCAGCCATAAAGTCAACGGTGTTTGTTCGTGTCACTTCCTGCGCGTTAGACAAAACAGGCATCGGAGTACGACGAACCTGTAACAGAACGCCCTTAACAACGTCGGTTGTGTCTGCGAGATACCAGTAATTAGCATAGTCGCCAATCAGGTAAGGACTCACAACAAGCTTTACGCCGAGGGTGTTGTAATAGTTCTGAATCTGTGTTGCGCTGGTTTCACCGTCGCCAATATACAAGTTGCCAAGGATATCAGAAGCGGTTTTTGCCATAGAAGGCCCAACAACCAGAGTGTCAGGCTTGGTAGCCAAAGGCTCACCTTGATGATCTGTATAGCTCTGAATAGCAACATAAGCCGCGTTAAACGTGTCTGCTGTAAGTGCGTCGGTTGTCAGGTTATTAATGGTGCTGTCGCCATATGCGCGATCCGTTGCGAATAATGCTTTACCATCATACGCAAGAGGATTAGTGGTAAGTACAGCAAAAATCAACGCCTGCTGTTTCTTGAACCATCCAGCCGACATAGACGGAACGATATCCATGTACATTCCGGCTTCGTCATCATCAATCTGATTACGAGGCATCTTGATAGACGATTCAAAGTCGCGGTTAATAACTTTGTAGTCATCACTTGCGATATCTTTGAACTGACGAGCGCCATGCCATTCTGACCAACTACCAAGAGCTTCAAGGAAGGCATAGTTATTGGATGCAGTGGTAGACGTGTATCGGGTAGCCAGTGCGTTAAGCTGGTTTTGCGGTTCAGCCACAAAAGCTTCTGTCCACTTGGCTTGGATTTTCTGTTCCAGCTCTTGAAGCTGTTTATCATTAATGTTACCCATAATTTACCTCCTATGCCTTTTTAGCTGGGTCAAAGTCAACATAAACGCCATCGGCGGTTACTTCGACTACTACACCAGCAATGATGTTATTTGTTGCACCGGCAAGAGTCGTAACTGTTGCGGCATCTTCCACATAAGCGTATCCGCCAATATCAGTCTTGGCAAGAGCTGTGGAACTGTTATCCATCAGAAGCACTGAGGTTTCGATGAAGTCAAGAGTCTCGCCATCTGCTGTGTTGTCTACTTCTTTAGTAGAAACGCCGAGGATGACAAGTCCTGCTGTGTCTGTTGCAGCCAATACTTCCGGTGTGGAATCCTGGGCTACCATTTCGCCGACGTAGATTTTCTCTGCGTCTTTGATGATACGATCGCCAACATAGGAGAAAAGTGTATCCCCTGTGCGCGTTGCCTTTCTGTTTGCTCCAGCCATAATATTTCTCCTATTTTTGGTTGGGTTTTATTTAAGCTTCTTATTTTCTGTGATAGCATCATTCAATTGATTGTGAGCCATAACAAGTGCCTTTCGTGCTCCACGCCAAAGCGGTGTTTGCGGGATTACGTCTGTGCCTTCTTTGATGTCTTTCAAAAGCTTCTTAGCGTCAAACGCTTTCTTTTTAGGTGTCTTCTTTGCTTCTGTCATTACATTATCCTTCCTTTGTTTTGTACCTTTAGAAACTCTTCTGCTATCTGGCTTGTGCTTACTGTGTCATTTGTCTGCTGTAAAATATTCTTCCGCTTCGGTGCGTTAGCCGCGTACGTCTGAAGCTGCTCATAGGTCAGCCCGTCAGCCCATTCTTTCAGGTCGTTTGTCAACCCTCCGGACTTAATCAAATTGTCAGTAATGCTTTTCCGCTTGATGCCTTCAAGTTGCGCCTTAAGCTCTGCATTCTCTCCGGCTATCTTTGCGAGTTGCTGCTGTTGTTCAAGCTCTGCTTTAAGTGCTTCGTTCTGCTCTAGCACGTTTGAGTCATCGTTTTTAATGTCTTCAAGTTGCTGCTTAAGCCGCTTGTTTTCTTCTGCTGCATCAGCTACAATGTCAGTTTCTTTTTCTTCTACGACCTCGACCTTTTCAGCCTCTTGCACCTGCTCGACCTCTTCAGCATTCGCAGTCTCTTGAACTGGTTGCTCAACTGTGTCGGCCTGCTCCGTACTTTGCACTTGTTCATTTTCTGCCATCTTAAGCACCCCGCTTTTTCATACATGTGCATTTGTTGTACCGTATGCAACCGCAGTTTTCGCACTTGTGCTCTAGCTTCAGATTTCGGTTGCGATCGTCAGCGCCCTTTCGCAGCATTTTTAGCCCTTTCATTTTTCGTCGTCCTCTTCTGGTTTTTCTGTTTGCTTTGCACTTTGGCCGGTAGCTTCTTCCACCGCGCCCTCTTCTTCTAATTCTTCGTCGAGCGTTGCTTCCATCTCTGACACAACAAACTTAAATTCATAGTTTTTGTCTGTCGAAATGCCCTTGTATTCCTGAATCTTTTTTACAAGCTGCTGCGTCAACGTGTCCTCGATAGATGAACTGTCTTCTAGGATCCGCTTTTCCAAAACTTCCATGTGGACGTCTGCAGTAGATCGGTTGCTATCCTGACTGCTCGATGTGGACTCTTGACCAAGGATGATCTTAGCAATATCGCGCTTGTAGTTGTCGTTTGCTTCAAAGAAGTAGTCGCCCTCTGCTTGCATGGTTTCCTTGAAGTCAGCCTCTACAGCACTGCCAAATACAACACCATCAACGTCATCAAGGTTTTCAATGAGTGATTCTGCATTGTTCCAGTCTTCAATAAATGAGTCACGTTCCCCGGGCATGTTTAACTGCATGAACCCTTTGCCATACTTCTTTTCAAACCGTTGTCGCTGCTCCAATGTTCCGCGCTTGAAAACAAACTGCCATGCAACGCCATTTCCAAGCCAGCCGCGTACAGGGTCTATGCCAGATGTCAGATAATGGCTGATCATCTTTTCTTGATTGAATGGGATACCGTTGTGGTTTTCTGCTGTCCATAGCTTAGGATAATATACTGCATCCTTAAACGTCAGAAAATGCCCAGGGATATGCTGGAAACCTGTGATCTCGTTTTCATCTGTAACGATTTCAGCGAATGAAATGCCGATAAGATAGGAGTCTCCAAGCATGGAATTAATAAGCTCGTCAACAGTCATCAGCCCTTTTGCCGGGTCACCTGCAATATCGCGCAATGCCTCTTCTATTTCTTCCGCTTCGGGGCTTTGATCTCCGCCTTCCTCCTGGTCATCACCTACTACAGTCCACTCTTTAGAGGTAATATACGTGGTGCGCGTCTCGATTGCCTGTAGGATATCAGGGTCTTTCTCTTTGATCTCTTCGAGGAACTTAAAATACCTGGTAGTGTCACCGTCTGCAATAGCACCATTAAACAGTGTTGTGTATTTGGCTGGTGTAATGCCCGGGGACTGTTCTGTAATAGCTTGCCTATCTTTAGGCTCAAATACGATTCTGTCGTTGGTGACTTTTGGCATTGAATGGAATCCATTTTAATAATGTGTTGTTTCTTAACATCATTATATACAACGCCTAATATGTGAAACCCTTCCTTGATCCTCTGTCGCTCTCCCTGTTTCTTGCTACTCTGTCGTCGCGACCTATGTTGCCCGTTACAACGTCGAATGGATCGGCTTTCTTACCAGATACCCCTTTGATTTCTCCCCTGTTTCTCTCTGGAACTTCTGTCAATGCCATAGCAGCAGCCGAGAACATATCACCATGGCCTGATCCATCTCTAGTAGAGTGATAGACTACATTGTTTGATGGTGTTATTAATCGATCGATGGACAAAAAGTCCTCTTCTACGTGCTTATCCTCTTCCATTCTAAACCAGCCATTTTGAAAGTAACGCTTGACCTTCGTACACATTTCGCCCTTGCTTTTTAGTGTCGGGTCAAATGGTACGACAATATGCTCTCCTAACTTCTCTCCAAGTATTGTAGTCGGGTGTCGGCCTATACCGGCGTTATCGGATACCAGTTTGCGCGCGTGGAATTTCCGGACTGTTGCCACAACTTCGTCTATCTGCTCAGTGATAGATGTACCGCGTTCAAAATACTTCTTGTGCACCAAATCAACCTGGTTCTTATCGTCTGCCCTGAGTGTGGCAATCGCTGCAAAGTCACCGTAGATAGACTCCGCGCAGTCATAGCCGACATAGAAAGCGCCTGCTTTGAGATGCCCGTTTTCTTCCAGATTAAGCTTTGCACCATCTACTTCGTCAACCGTTAGCAGGCTACTTGCATCGTCGGAAGGTACGCAGCAAAACTCCTGCTGAAATGTGTATGCGTCGTATGATTTAACGAGCCAATCAATAAAATCCTCTCTTGACTTCCAAGGCTCATTTCCAAGCTTTACCATGTTAGGGTTGATTATTTCCTCAACTAATCCCTGCTCTACAGCGTCATAAATAGTAGTTCTATGCCTACTCCATTGGCTGTCCTCCTTATGTGAATCAAGTACGATCTCATTAAACCGGCTATTCCTAGACCTGTGTGTAGATAATACCGACATGCTACCACCGGCCATGATGATAGGTTGTGCCAATGCCATAAGTAAATCCGCATCCTTGTGGGCTGCAAATTCGTCAAGTACAAGAGAGCCGCCTTTTCCTATAGCTGCGTTTGGATTGGATGACACAGCCAACAGCCTGGAAGTTCCAGAGTCATGCGGTATTTCAAGCGATAATCTTTTGAAACACTTCTTTGGTATCTCCTGTGATGCCGGTTGAATGGCATTCCACATGCGCGCCCATCTGGACACATCGGAAACAAACTCAGTTGCAAGATTTTCATCTCGGGTTACTACTATGATGTCATGGCCCTTCCTATCCATCAATTCCCTAAACTGCCCGTAGCTTGTCGAGTACGTGCCGCCGATACGCCGCGATTTCTCTAACACCTTCATTCGCGATCGGTCGTTGATCCAGTTAGTTTGATAGTCGAGGAATTTCACTTACCCTCCAATATTTGCTTTATCTGTTTAAGCCCGTCTTTAATCATGCGCTCAACTTCGCGACGTGTTAGCCCGTACTCTCTTGCAATACATGATACACTCGACCCATAGCAGGCGTTATCTATCAACACGTTGGCTGTGGTCTTGTCAAGCACTCCAAGCCCCAGGTATAGTTCTTCGTATAGCTCTGCATTGCCTTCGTCAGTGATCAAACCGAGCTTTTCTAAGCAGCATTCACTTGCATCGTCAATGTGATAGTACGAAACCTTATGCCCTGTTGCAGCCTCCTTTATCGGAACATGTACAAGATTGTGCTTATAGTTCATGTACTGTTGCATCCTTGCCCAAATGCGGCTATATGCGTAAGTACTAAAAAGCGTTCCCTTTGCCTCTATGTACTGATCGCAAGCAAATGCTAGGCCTATGTATCCTTCCTGCTCCAGGTCTTCACGCAGTAGATTACGAAGAGATGCAGACGATTTGCTTAGGTACTTATCAACATACCCATTAGCAAGCTTACCAACCATTCTTTTATGCTGCTTCACTATATCGTCCGTGAATTTCATTAGCGATACCTTTCATATGCTGCTGAGATTACTTGCTTTATATATTCAACCTTGTTTGTGGTCATTTCTATTTCAAGCGGTATAAACTTAACGCCTATCGCTTTTTTTACACCATTGACTTTCCACCTGTCCTCATAAACAAAGCCGCCATCGCTATCTACAAAGCAATACGTACTTGAATACCCTGCCTCTTCTATCAAGTCAGTAAAGTTCCAATCGTCCTTTTTCATCATGTTACCTCAATAGCTTTTGTTCAAATTCTTCTATCATTTCCGGCGTGATGTCTTTCTTTTCCTCTTCTACCTCTCTTGGCCTGTTCAATCCGCATAGGTTGATAATCTCCTTAATAACAACAAGGCGCATCTTGTCGTCGTTTTCATCAACAGCATTTGAATGCAGCTTCATAAGGTTCTGTTGACACCATGCAAAGTTTACATCAAAGTTCTTTTCACTGTGTCGGACAATCTCCGCCTTCGCAATCTCTATTATCCTATACGTGGTATTTAACCCAACCTCAAAGCCCGACGCCTTGAACATAGCCTGGAGCTTGCGCGTTGTCGTTCCTTTAAGAATCTGCTTAACCGCAATGTTGATCATTGGTATATCTTTCAATGCAGGCAAGTTCTCGACAGGCTCTAAAGTAGCGTCAACCTTTTCTATCTTTTCCATTATGCGCTTGGCCTTCCGTTGTGGCTTGTTAGTTACTTTGCGAGGCATTATGTTATAGTGTATATGAGCACTGTTGTAAGCGCGCACATAACTCCTACTAGAAACGAAATACAACCACAACCACACGAACACGTAAAGTTATTGTTTTCTTCTGACATACTACACCTCCTGCGGTGGATTGCCTACATAATCTTTAGGCATACACGACGTGAAAAACTTACCCTCTTCCGGTTCTGGAAGTTTAGCAAGCTTGCGGTTGTTAATGTTGCGCTGCTTGTTCTTTGCTGATTCCTTTCTCTTTACCGCCTCTTCGTCAGGAAGCACACCGTAAAGAGGCTTAACCTTTCCGCATGTCTTACAAGTTGCCTTCGCTGACAGATGCCTTCCGCAGCATTCCCAATAGTTTATATTCATTTAGCTTTCCTCCTTTGGACATTGACACGAACCAACACTTACACCGCAATAGCAGATGTGAGACGGACCATACACATTTTTCTTCCTCCGCTTAAGATCGGCATTGTTCTTTGTTACGCTGGGCTTGGTTTTGGGCGTTTGCTCCAATGAGTTGAGCGTTTGTGTTAGACATTCTATTTTCTTGTCAAGACCTTCTAACTCTTGTTCG